>NPIG01000622.1_pt2 | contig 16216 bp, 14 predicted proteins | sample 8637441 | NCBI WGS metagenome assembly NPIG01 (sample SAMN07420675, study PRJNA396082) | bioreactor metagenome | isolation source: sample BR6 brine-fed electro-methanogenic bioreactor BR | place: Japan: Kochi | collected 2016-06-14 | reverse complement strand
GGTCGATGCCGACCGTGTCGTGGATGCCCGCTGAAATGGCGATTTTCAGCTTGGTGCCGACGCCGTCGGTGGCGGCGATCAGGACCGGATCCTTGTATCCCGTCGCCTTGAGATCGAACACGGCGCCGAATCCACCAAGGTCGGATGCCACGCCGGAACGCCGGGTGGAAGCCGCCAACGGCTTGATCGCTTCGACGAGGGCTTCACCCGCATCGATATCGACACCCGCGTCTTTATAGCTGAGACCGCTAATGCCTTCCTCCCGCACCGCAACGTGTTACATTAGGCCCGCGTCGGGCGGAGGTAAGATACTGGATCGGGAAAGGTTTGCAATGTTCCATCACGGCGGAAATCGAGTCGTTCGCACGACCCTGCTTCTGCTGGCCGTTTGTTCGCTTGCCGTCTTCGGTGCGGCGGGGAAGCCGGCCGCTCAAACGTCCAATGTCTACGAGGTTACCGGCGTCGCCGTCGACGTGACCGCCGAGACGGCAACGGCGGCCCGCGACAAGGCCCTCGCCGAGGGGCATACGAAGGGCTTCCGGCGGCTGCTCGAACGCCTCACGCTGCGCGCAGATCATCCCCGGCTGCCCGATCTGACGCCGGTCGGCATCGCCGCCTATGTCCAGGATTTCTCGGTGTCCGACGAAAAGACCTCGTCGACCCGCTACCTGGCCAAGCTCGATTTCCGGTTCAAGCAGGATCAGGTGCGGCAATTGCTGACCCAGTACGGCTTCCAGTTCGCCGAAACGCTCAGCAAGCCGGTGCTGGTGCTGCCGGTATACCGCGAGGCCGGGGCCCTGCTGCTGTGGGATTCGCCGAATCCCTGGCGCGAGGCCTGGGATTCCCTGCCGGCCGCGAAGGGGCTGGTGCCGATGCTGCTGCCGTTGGGCGATCTGACCGACATCGCCGCCATCGGCGCCGAACAGGCGGCCGGGGGCGATCTGCAGCGGCTGGCCGCGGTCGCGCAGAGGTACGGAACCGACGATTCGCTGGTCGTGCTGGCGAGCCGCGCCACCGATCCGCAGACCGGTACCGCGACGCTGGAGGTGACCATCTCGCGCTACGGCACGCCGGGCAGCGAACAGACCCTGTTGCGCACCTTCGCCGCCGCCGAAGGCGAGACGCCGGAGGCCCTGTTCCAACGCGCCGCCCTCGACATCATGATCGAGGTCGAGGACGGCTGGAAACGCGAGAACCTGCTCAATTTCGAGAATCCAGCGGTCATCGCGGTGTCGATTCCCATCCGCCAGCTCGGCGACTGGCTGTCGATCCGCCAACGGCTTTCCGAAGTCGCCTTCATCCGCAATACCGAACTCGTTCTGCTGTCGCGTTCCGAGGTCCGGGTCAATCTCCACTTCATCGGGAGTGAAGAACAGTTGATCTTGGCCCTGGATCAGGCAGATTTAGAGCTGAGCCGGGAGCAGGACGGGGAGTGGATCCTGCGGTCGTCTGGCCGAGGTTGAGGACTGCGGAGGAGGGACCGCGTTGAGCCTTCCCAATATCATCACCATGGGGCGGTTGCTGGCCGTGCCGGTGGCCGTCTGGCTGATCCTGAACGGGAATTTCGGGATCGCTTTCTGGGTTTTCGTCGCGGCCGGTATCAGCGACGCCGTCGACGGCTTCCTGGCCAAGCGCCTCAACGCCCAGACCGAACTGGGCAAGGTGCTGGACCCGGTGGCCGACAAGGCGCTGCTGGTCAGCGTCTACGTGACCCTTGGGCAGGCCGGCTACATCCCGGTCTGGCTGGTGATCCTGGTGGTGTTCCGCGACGTGCTGATCGTCGGCGGCATCATCCTGTCGCATACTTTGGGGCGGCCGGTTCGGCTGCGGCCGCTGGTGGTGAGCAAGATCAACACGGCGGCGCAGATCATCCTCGCCGCCGCCGTGCTCGGCGTCGAAGGGCTCGACATGCGGATCGCACCCATCATGATGCCCATGGCCTATACGGTCGGGGCGACAACCCTTGCATCCGGGGCCGCCTATATGGTGACCTGGGCGCGAACCGTAGCCGCGGGGAACGGAAATTGAGTGCCTTACCGACACGCCAGATCTGGAGCTATTTCGCCGGGCTCGCGGTCTTCTGCTTTCTGCTCTACATCCTGCGCGGGGTGCTGCTGCCCTTCGTGGCCGGGGCGCTGGTCGCCTACTTCCTCGACCCGGTGGCCGACCGCCTGGAGGCGATGGGCTGTTCGCGCACCGTCGCCGTCACGATCATCACCGCCGCCTTCTTCATCGTCCTGGCGGCCCTGATCCTGCTGCTGGTGCCGGTGCTGCAGTCCCAGATCACCGGCTTCATCCACCGGTTGCCCGATTATTTCGAGGTGCTGCGCGGCCAGATCGAGCCGCTGCTGGAGCGATTCAACGACGGCTTGCCGGGCGGCGAGCTAGAGCAGCTCCGCTCGCTGGCCAAGACCTATGCCGGCGACGCGGTGCAGTGGATCGGCCAGATCCTCAGCCGCATCTGGGCCGGCGGCATGGCGCTGGTCAATCTGCTGTCGCTGATCATCATCATGCCCCTCGTCGCCTTCTACATGCTGCGTGACTGGGATCTCATCGTCGCCAAGGTCGACTCGCTGGTGCCGCGGCGCATCGCGCCGGTGGTTCGCGAGCAGGCGGCCGAGATCGACCGTACCCTGGCCGCCTTCGTGCGCGGACAGGCGACGGTCTGCCTGCTGCTCGGTGCCTTCTATGCCATCGGGCTCAGCCTGGTCGGTCTCGACTTCGGGCTGGTGGTCGGTCTCGGCACCGGCCTGATCTCTTTCATTCCCTATTTCGGCATGGCCATCGGGCTGGTGGCCGGCATGGGGATCGCCGTCGCCCAGTTCTCCGACTGGGTGCCGATCGTCCTGGTCGCGGCGGTGTTCGGGGCCGGGCAGATTCTGGAAGGCAACTTCATCACCCCGCGTCTGGTCGGCGAAAAGGTCGGCCTGCATCCGGTCTGGGTGATCTTCGCGGTGCTTGCCGGTGGCGCCCTGTTCGGCTTCACCGGCGTGCTGCTGTCGCTGCCGGTGGCGGCATCCATCGGCGTCCTCGTGCGCTACGCGGTGTCGCGCTGGCACGAGAGCGCCGCCTACCGCAGCGGGGACAGCGCTTCTTGACGCCTCCGGCCCAGCTCAGCCTCGGATTCGAGCCCCGTCCCGCTCTCGGCGGCGACGACTTCCTGGTCGCGCCCTGCAATGCCGAGGCGGTCGCCTGGCTCGACCGCTGGCCCGACTGGCCGTCGCCGGCCCTGGTCATCCACGGCGCGGCCGGCTGCGGCAAGACCCATCTGTGCCAGGTCTTCCTGGCGGCGACCGGCGGGCGGGCCATCGCCGCCGCCGAGATCGGGGTCGTGCCGGCCGACCGGCTGCTGGCCGACGATGTCACCGCCGCTGCCGTCGACGGCGCGGACGCCCTGGTTTCCGCCAGCCGCGAGGAGGATCTGCTGCATCTCTACAACCAGGCCGCCGAGACCGGACGCAAGCTGCTGCTGACGGCGGAAACGCCGCCAGCGCGCTGGGACATGAAGCTGGCCGATCTGGCGTCACGATTGACCGCCGCGGCCGCCGTCGAGATCGGCCCGCCGGACGACCCGTTGATCGCGGCGCTGCTGGTCAAGCTGTTCGCCGATCGCCAGCTCAGGGTCGACGAGGCGGTGGTGTCGTTCCTGCTGGCCCGCATCGAGCGGTCCTTCGATGCCGTGCGCCGGATGGTCGCCGCCGTCGATGCCGCTGCCCTGGCCGAAAAGCGCAAGATCACGGTTCCGCTGGTGCGCGAGGTGCTGCTGCGGACCGAGGGCGATCGGGACTAGCTGCAATCTTCGAGGGTCCCGCGGCCTCGTTTCTTTCCGAAGTCTCATGTAGGATTGTCTGCTTGGAGCAGCGGGAGGGGAGCGACCCGTGATCTTCAGAAGCACGATCCTCTGCCTTCTGGCGGCTGTGCTGCTGCTGGCCGCCGCTCCCGGTGCGGCCATCGGGCAGTCCGCCAAATTGCGGGAGGCCTACGAGGGCTCTCAAACTTTGTCCAAACAAGGCCGCTACGCCGAGGCCACGCCCTATGCCGAGGAGGCGGTCAGGCTCGGCAAGGAGGAACTGAATCCCGACGACCCGCAACTGGCGACCCTGCTCACCGGCCTGGGGACGACCTACCAAGCGCAGGGCCGTTATGCGGAAGCCGAGCCGCTGCTGCTGACGTCTCTGGCGATTGTCGAGAAAACCCTGGGCCCCGAGCACCCCCATATCGTGAAGGTTCTCCATGATCTGGCTGGGCTTTACCTCATGCAGGGCCGTTCCGACGAGGCCGAGCCTCTTCTTCGGCGTTCACTGGAAGTCAGCCAGAAGGTGCTCGGCCCCGAGCACCCCGAGGTGGCGACCAGCCTCAACAATCTGGCCACGTTCTACGAATCCCAAGGCCGTTACAACGAAGCCAAACCGTTTTTTGAACGAGCGCTGGAATTGAGGGAGAAGATTTTCGGACCGGAGCGCCCGGAAGTCGCCACAATTCTGAACAATTTGGCCGGGCTTTACGGATCGCAAGGCCGTTTTGCCGAAGCGGAACCGCTGTTCGAACGATCGCTGGAGTTGAGGGAGAAGTCTCTCGGACCGGAGCATCCGGATGTCGCCCAAAGCCTCAACAATCTGGCGGGGCTATACAAATCCCAAGGTCGTTATGCGGAAGCCGGGCCTCTCTACGAACGATCGATAAGTATACTCGAGAAGGCTTTCGGCCCCGAACATCCTTCGGTGGCCCTGGGCCTGGACAACCTTGCGCAGCTCTACCTGGCTCAACAGAGATTCGCCGGGGCCGAGCGTCGATCCGTGGGGACGGGAGGCGGCAATCCCGAAGACATCGAGCAGAGCCGGCGGCGAATTGCCGAAGCCGAATCACTCATGAAACGGGCCCTGGCGATCCGGGAAAAGGTTCTCGGCCCCGGGCATCCGGATGTTGCCTCGAGTCTCAACAACCTGGCGGAACTCTACAGAAGCCAAGGCCGTTTCGCGGAATCCGAGCCCCTTTTCCTGCGATCTCTGGCGATCTCTGAGGAGACCAAAGGCAAAGAACATCCGGATGTGGCCGCGTGTCTCAACAACCTCGCGGTCCTCTACACGGCCCAGGGCCGCTACGACGAAGTGGGGACCATGTATGAGCGGTCTCTGGCAATCATCAAGAGCGTCTACGGACCGCGGCATCCCCATGTGGCCGTGAGCCTCAATAATCTGGCGAGACACTATTCCGCCCAGGGCCGCTACCTGGAGGCCGAACCGGTTTTCCGGCGCAGCCTGAAAATCGCGGAAGAAACCCTCGGACCGGACCATCCTATCGTCGCTGCAATCCTATCGAGTTTGGCCCAACTGCTGCGCAAGACCGACCGTGTCGATCAGGCGGACCGGATGGACGAACGCGCCCAGGCGATCCTCGCCAAGCCCAGGCAGGGGAATACTACCGCGCAATAGCCCGCGAAGCCCTTGCCTTCGGCCGCCGCTTGTGGATTGATCGGGGCGAACAGAGCGGGGAACGCGCCCATGTCCATCGAACTGTGGCTGGCCTTCGCGGCCGCGTCCGCCGTCGTCCTGGCGATCCCTGGGCCGACGGTACTGCTGGTCGTGTCCTATGCGCTGGCCCAGGGGCGGCGCTCCGCCACCGCGACGGTGGCCGGGGTGGCGCTCGGCGACTTTACGGCGATGACCGCCTCGCTGCTCGGACTCGGCGTGGTCCTGTTGGCCTCGGCGACGCTGTTCACGGTGCTCAAATGGATCGGCGCGGCCTACCTGATCTATCTCGGGATCAGGCTGTGGCGCAGCCCGGCTAACGACCAATTGGATACGGCCGAGCGGCCGGCCGTCCGCTCGCTACGCATGTTCGGGCACGCCTACGCGGTGACGGCGCTGAACCCCAAGAGCATCGTCTTCTTCGTGGCCTTCCTGCCGCATTTCCTCGAGGCGTCGCGGCCGTTGCTCGGCCAGTTCGTAATCATGGAGATAACCTTTCTGGTCCTCGCCACCCTCAACGCCGCGGCCTACGCCCTGCTGGCCTCGGGGGCGCGCCAGCTCATCCGCCGCCCGTCGGTGCAGCGGACGGTGAACCGCATCGGCGGCTCGTTCCTGATCGGGGCGGGGATCCTGACGGTGGTGACGCGGCGGGCCGCTTCTTAGCCCTTATTCAATATCGCGCGGGCAAGTGAAGGAGTGCAGCCGGGCACCATGCGGCTCGAGCATGTTCCACGCTTCGATGTCGGCCTTGAACACGGCCAGGGCGCCGGTCGGGAACTTGACGGTCAAGCGGTGCAGGGCATCTTCGTCGCCGCCGCCGGCCAGCCGGTGGGCGAGGGTCTCCAGGGCCGGGTTGTGGCCGATCAGCAGCACCGATTGGACGCCGTGATCCAAGCCGCGCAGCCGGCGAAGCCATTCGCCCGCGTCGGCGTGGTAGAAGGCCTCGTCGATGTCCGCCGGGATGTCCCTGCCCAGGTCCGAGCGGACTTTCTTGAGGGTGGAGCGGGTCCGCTTGGCGGACGAGCACAGGACCAGTTCGGGAGCCATCCCCTCCCGCGCCATGAAGGCGGCCATGGCCGCCGCCGCCGCCTTTCCGCGCTTGTTCAACGGCCGGTCATGGTCGTCCAGATCCGGGTCCTTCCAGCTCGATTTGGCGTGACGCAGAAGATAGATTGTCTTCATCGCGTCGCTCCGGTGGCTGACCTAGGACGTGGCGCGCCGGGCGATGCCGCGCAGGCGGCGTTTGCGCAGGCGGTTGGCGTCGAGGTGACGCTTGTCGGCGGCGGCGATCATCATCTGCTGGCATCCGCCGTTCTTCTGGCGCGATTCCGGCTGGCGCTGGATGTAGCTGCCGTCCGGCTGCATGTCCCAGGCGCTGCGGGTGTCGTTCAACTGCGCCTCGAAGATGGCGTCAAGCTCCTTGCGGTGGGCCGGCTCCTCGATGGGCGTCAGGATCTCGACGCGGCTGCGCAGGTTGCGGCGCATCAGGTCGGCCGAGCCGATGAAGTACTCGGGTTCGCCGCCGTTCTGGAAATAGTAAATCCGCGAATGTTCCAGGAAACGCCCGACGATGCTCACCACGCTGATGTTCTCCGACAGGCCCGGGATTCCCGGCAGCAGACGGCAGGTGTCGCGGACGAGGAGTTGCACCTTCACCCCGGCCTGCGAGGCGCGGTACAGCGAGTAGACGACGTCGATGTCCTCCAGCGCATTGGTCTTGAGCCGGATCAGTCCCGGAGTCCCTTCGGACTGCAGCTTGATCTCGCGCTCGATCTTTTCCATCAGCCCCTTCTTCATCATCTTGGGCGCGGTCAGGACCTTGCGGTAGTGGCGCGAAGGCTTGCAGCCGGTGGTCAGATAGTTGAACAGTTCGGTCAGGTCGTGGCCGATGTCCTCGTCGCAGGTCAGCAGGCCGAGGTCGCCGTAGAGCCGCGCCGTGCCGGCGTGGTAGTTGCCGGTGCCGACATGGGCATAGCGGCGCAGGCCGCTGTAGTCGCGGCGGACCACCAGGATCGCCTTGCCGTGGGTCTTCAGCCCGACCACGCCGTAGGTGACGTGCACGCCGACCTCTTCCAGCCGGTTGGCCCACTGGATGTTGGCGGCCTCGTCGAAGCGCGCCTTCAGCTCGACGACGACGGCCACCTGTTTGCCGTTGCGGGCGGCGTCGATCAGGTAGTCGATGATGGCGGTGCCGGCCGAGGTCCGATACAGGGTCATCTTGATGGCCAGGACCTTGGGGTCGCGGCTGGCCTCGCGCACGAAACGCTCGACCGAGGTCGAGAAGGATTCGTAGGGATGGTGCAGCAGGATGGGGCCGTTCTCGCGGATGATGTGGAAGATGTTCCGCGAATCCTGCAGGGCGACGTTGTCGATGGGACGGTGGGCGGGATCGCGCAATTCGGGAATGTCGAGCGTGGCGATCTCCATTAGATCCTTCATGCCGATCATGACATCGGTCTCGACGACGTCCCGGTTCTCGTCGAGGCCTAGTTCGGCGGCCAGCATGCCGCGATGGACGGGTGTGATGTCGCTCTGGGTCTGCAGACGGACAATAGGTGCGAACTTGCGATCGCGCAGCTCGGACTCGATCATTTCCAGCAGGTCGTCGGCGTGCTCCTCGTCCTTTTCCGTGTTGGCGTTGCGGGTGACGCGGAAAAGCTCGCAGGTCTCGATCTTGCGGTCCGGGAACAGCAGGTCGAGGTTGTGCGCCATCACCTCTTCCAGGGGCACGAAGCGGTTCTTGTCGCCGACCTTGAGGAAGCGCGGCACGCCCGAGCCGACCGGCACCTTGACGCGGGCCATGATCGACTCGTGCTCGTCGCGCTGATGCAGCGAACAGAGCAGATTGAGTGAAAGGTTGGACAGGTGCGGGAAGGGATGGGCCGGATCCATGGCCAGCGGCGTGACCAGCGGGAAGATGTTCTTCAGGTAGTACTCGCGCAATTCGGTCCGTTCGGCACGAGGCAGGTCGGCATACTTCAGGATGCGGATGCCGTGACGGGCCAATTCCTTGATCAGTTCGAGATAGGTGTCCCGCTTGAGGATCTCGATCTCGGCGATCTCGGCCAGGCACTCGCCGATCTGCTGTTGCGGCGTGCGGCCGTCGGCGGTCGAACGATGGACGCCGGCACCGACCTGCTGCTTGAGGCCACCGATCCGCTTCATGACGAACTCGTCGAGGGTCATGGCGCAGATGGCCAGGAACTTGACCCGTTCGAGCAGCGGCGTGCGCGGGTCGCGGGCCTCGTTGAGGACGCGCCGGTTGAAGGTCAGCCACGTCAGCTCGCGGTTGAGATAGAGCTTCGGCGATCGCAGGTTGCGCGGGACCTGGAAGTCCTTGCCCGGTCGGTTCGAGCCGGCGCCCGGCACCGCGACGGCAGGGGCCGCCTCGACCGTTTCCTCGGCTGCCTTGGGGACCTCCGCGGAATCGGCCTTCGATTCCAGGACGATGACCTCGGCTTCGCTGTTCTGCTGTGCCTTTGCCGTGCTGCTCATCTATATGCCTCGTCAGACCGCTTTTTTCAGTTTTGCCTGTTTACGCCGCTGTGCCAGCGCTTCCTCGAGCTTGTCGCAAAAGCTGGAGATCACCTTGATCCGGGCGAATCGCTTGCTGTTGCCCTCGACCAGCGTCCAGGGCGCGATGGAGGTGCTGGTGCGGGCGATCATGTCGTTGACCGCGACCTCGTAGAGGTCCCATTTTTCCCGGTTGCGCCAGTCCTCGTCGGTCAGCTTCCAGCGTTTATATGAGATTTTCTCCCGCGCTTTAAAGCGCCGGAGCTGTTCTTCCTTGGTGACGTGCGCCCAGAACTTCATCAGCACGATCCCGTGCTCGACGAGTTGTTCCTCGAAATCGTTGATCTCGGAATAGCCGCGCATCCATTCGGCCTCGGTGGCGAATCCTTCGATCCGCTCGACCAGGACGCGGCCGTACCAGCTGCGATCGAAGATGGTGACTCGCCCGGCCCGCGACAGATGCCGCCAGAAGCGCCACATGTGGTGGTGGGCGTACTCCTCGTCGGTCGGCTTGGCGATGGGAATGACCTGGTAGCTCCGGGCATCGAGGGCCGCGGTGACGCGGCGGATGGCGCCGCCCTTGCCGGCGGCGTCCCAGCCTTCGAAGACCAGGATCGAGGACAGGCCGCAGTCGCGCGCTTCCCGCGACAGGTGGTTGAGCCGGCCCTGGTATTCCTCGAGGCGTTCGGCGTACTCGGCGCGGCTCAGGGCCTGATCCATGTCCAGCTTGCTGAGGATGGAGACGCCGGGGGCCGGCATGCCGAACTCGGAAGCGAAGGAGGTGTCGCCGTTGCCGTTGCCGTTCTTGGCCGCCTTCTTCTGCTTCTTGTCCTTTTTCTTCTTGTCTTCCTTCTCTCTTTCCTCCTGCGACGATTCCATCTCGGCGGCCAGACGCTGGCGCATCTCGTATTCCTCGAGCCGCTTGGCGATGGTGTCGTGGATGATGGTGGCGACCGTCAGGCTGCGGTAGCGGTGGTCGGCGCCCTCGACGATGTGCCAGGGCGCGCGGCCGACGCTGGTGCGCATGAGGGTGCGCTCGGCGCTGGCGATGAACTTGTCGTACATGCGCCAGTGATCCCAGTCGGTGTCGGTCACCCGCCAGCTGGTCAGCGGGTCCTGTTCCAGGGATTCGAAGCGTTCCTTCTGGGCTTCCTTGCCCAGATGCATCCAGAACTTCAGGATGACGGCGCCATCCTGGGCCAGGCCGCGCTCGAAGGCGATGATACGGTCGAGTTCCTCGTCGAGCTGGGAATCGGTCTTGCTGCCGTAGACGTGATCGAGCACCGGGCGCGAATACCATGAGCTCAGGAACACGCCGATACCGCCGCGACGTGGCAGGGCGAGCCAGTAGCGCCAGAATTCCGGCCGCTCGGCTTCCTCGTCGGACGGCTCGCCAAAGGCGCGCGTGACCAGCCAGCGCGGGTCCATCCACTCGTTCAGCAGATTGGCCGTTTCGCTCTTGCCGGCACCGTCGACACCGGCGAACACGATGATCACCGGGAAGTTGGCGTGCCGCAGCTTCTGCTGCATCTCCAGCATGTGCGTGCGCAGGATCGGCACCTGCTTGTTGAAGACCGATTTGCTGACCGTGTTGCCCAGTTCGGCGGCTTCAAACATGACCGTTTCCCCGCTTGGTTGTTTCCCCACCCGATTGCCTATCTCTCAACGTTCCCGGCTGATGGCCGCCTCTCCGATGAAACGCAGCAGCGGCCGCCAATCCGCCACCAGTTTCTCGGTGCGGCTCGGCGCCATGTCGAAAATGCTCAGGCCCGTAGCGGCTGCGGTCGGATACAAAATCGAATCCCGGATCTGTGCCGTCGGGTCCCGGTCGATCTCACTCAGAAACTCATCCAGCTGCCGAGCCGTCGTCGTATTCAGGCGCACCCGGTTGCCCACCAATGCGACCGCCCTTTTATTCTTGCGGATTGGCTTCAGTTTGTCGAGAACGCCAAGAAATCTGCGGGTTGTCGTCTCGTCGAACAGGGAGGGCAGCACCGGGATGACGACGACGTCGGCGGTGCGCACCAGTTCCTGAACATCCTTGCGGCGCACGGCGGCCGGGGCGTCGACGATCAGCCGGCGGGTCTTTTTGGGGACCTTGCCGATGGATTTCGTCCAGTCGAGACCCTGGATCTCGGGCACCCGGTCGGGACGGCGATCCAGCCAGGCCAGGGACGACTTCTGCCGGTCGCAGTCGGCGAGAACCGTCTGAAATCCGGTGTGGGCGAAGGCCCCGGCCAGGTTGGTAGCCAGTGTGGTCTTGCCGCAACCGCCCTTGGGGTTGGTGACGAGAACGGTCAGCATCACGGCTCCTCGGGCTGTTCGTGGGTCCAGAAGGGCCTGCTCGAGACCAACTCCTTCACGTCCTCGGCCAGGGTCTTCGACGCTTCGATCCCGGCATGGGTGTGCCAGCCCAGGACCAGGGCCCCGGCGTGGCGGATGGCCTCCACCGAATCCGCGTCGGCGGTCTCGATCAGCCGCTTGATCAGGCCCTCGGCGACGGCCAGGTCGTTCATGTAGCCGAGGCCGTCCTGCAGCTTCTGCAGATGGCCGATGAAGGCCTTGACCCGCTTGGGATTGTAAAGGGAACTGAAGAAATCGATGGCGTAGCGCAGGCGCTTGACGTCGATACGCAGCTGGTGCTTCTGCTCGACGGTCATTTCGGCGAAGCGCTTGCCGTCCTTGCGCACCTTCTTGAAGCGCTTGGCGATCAGTTGGTCGGTCAGCGCCGTGATCGGCTGGAACAGCAGCACCGAGGATTCGTTCACCGGCTGGTTGCGCCATTCCTGCCGCGCCATCCAGGCCCCGGTCTCCAGCAGGAAGCGGGTATAGCGCGGGCTGCCCACGGCCTGCCGCGCCTCGGCGCGGGCGGCGTCGCGGTCGGCGGCCAGCCGCGCCATCATCACCGTGAAGGCCGGTTCCTCGGGGAAGGCGGCGGCGACCGGGCCGACGATCTCGTCCATGAAAACGTCGAGGTCGCGGGTGTCGGCCAGACTCTTGGTCAGCCATTTCACTTCGTCGCCGACCCGCGCGTACTGCTCGGGCGGCAGCACCGGCCGGAAAATCCTCAGCGCCGAGCGCATCCGGCGCATGGCGACCCGCATCTGATGGACGCCCTCGGGATGGTCGCTCGCCAGGGTGCAGCGTTCGTTGTCCTTCAGGTGATCCAGGCAGTGCTCGAGGATGCGGCAGAGCACGCTCTCGACGGAAGCGTCGGCGCTCAGTTCAAGGCGGATGGCCTTGCGCCAGGACGGCTCGCTGCCGGTCAGGATCTCGAAGGCCTTCTGTTCGATTCCGGCGGTGGCGACGCGCAACGGAACCTCTTCGGCCAGGGCCAGCGCCACGTCGTACAGGGGCGGGTTTTCCTCCTCGCAGGCGAGCTGAAGCTCAACCGCCTTCTGTTTCCGTCCGGCGGCGGCGATGTCGGCGGCGTCGATCGTCAGGGTGGCTTCGGCTCCCCCGGGCAGGGCGAGGCGGCGGGTGGTGTGCTTGACGGTGATGGTGATGGCCGGCTCCAGGGCCGTCCCCGGCAGCGGCGTCGCCAGTTGCCTGAGGTCGAGATCGGCGATGGCCATGGGGTCGGGATCGGGGCTCGGCAGCGGGTTTTCCCACTCGCGGTGCACGGTTCCGTCTTCCAGCCGCACGCCGTCGGCGCGCACCGACTGCTGGTAGCCGCGGCCGCGGGTTCGGACCTCGTAGATCACGCCGCTGCCGCCCAGTTGCCGGTCCGGGGTGTCGTAATAGGTGCTCGACAGGGTGCGTGAAACGGCGCGGCCGACCGACACATCCTTCACCTGTTTCAGGCCCTGGAGCCGCGGCAGCTCGGCGGGGTCCAGTTCCAGTCTCAGAAGGGTCGGTTGACGGTCGATCATCGAGAGGCCCGGGTCCTGTGGGAAGAAAACCGTTTACGAGTCGCGGCCGGTAAACCGGCCGCAGGCTTCACCATATTGGCTTCGGCGGTGTTCCGCAAAGCCTGGATTGTAACAGTTTTCTGATACTTGGAGCACGTCCTGGTCAAATGGAACCATTCTGACCGAGGCCTTTCGGGTCTGGGGTAGGAAGNNCGAAGAGCGTAGCGGCGCTACGGTCGAGAGGCCTGACGCCCGCCGAGCCCGTGCGGGTGGCCCGCGGAGGGCGCCCGATGCGTTGCCGGCCTTGCCCGATGCGCCGCATCGGGCTGCATTCGGCACCTGGCGGATCGCCACGCCGCGGAGCCATCAGAATTGATCTATTTGACCAGGACGTGCTCTAACGCAGAATCCGCGTTAAGGTGAACCCATGATCGCAAGCCATGAGAATGCCGGAGGCGGCCTGTCGCCGAAAAGCCCGGGACGCATCGGCGTCATCGATATCGGCTCGAACACGGTCCGCCTCGTCGTCTACGAGGTGCCGACACGGCTGCCGTTCCCGCTGTTCAACGAAAAGGCGCAGTGCGGGCTGGGACGCGCCCTTTCCGATACCGGGCGCCTGGACCCGGCCGCTGTCGAATCCGCGCTTCAGGCCCTGGCCCGGTTCGTCCTGCTGGCCGGGGCGATGGACGTCGACCGACTGGAACTGGTGGCGACGGCGGCGGTCCGCGAGGCTTCCGACGGTCCCGAATTCGTCGCCGAGGTTCAGCGCCGCCTCGGCGTTGCCGTCGACGTCATCGACGGCGCCGAGGAGGCCCAGCTCGCGGCCCGCGGCGTGCTCAGCGGCGTCCCGAACGCCGATGGCCTGCTCGGGGACCTCGGCGGCGGCAGCCTCGACCTCGTCGAGCTCAACCGCGGCCAGTTCGGCCGCTGCGCCACCTATCCGCTGGGCCATCTCCGGCTGCTGCAGAGTGCCGGCAGCCGCGAACGCGCCGCCGTGCAGGTGGGGACGAGCCTGGCCGACCAATCTTGGCTCGACGACATGGCCGGGCGCAATCTCTATGCCCTCGGCGGCTCGTGGCGGACGGTCGCCCGGGTGCTGCTGTATCAGGTCGACTGGCCGCTGCACGTCATCGACAATTTCACCCTGCCGGCGTCCGAGGCCCGCGACCTGCTGGCCGTCATCGCCCGCATGAGCGCCAGTTCGATCCGCAAGATCCCGCAGATCTCGCGACGCCGCATGGAGGCCTTGCCCTACGCCGCGCTGGTCCTGGAAATGCTGATCGAGCGGACCCATCCGAAGTCGCTGGTGTTTTCCGGGTTCGGTATGCGCGAGGGCCGCATGCTGGCCTGCCTGCCGCCGGAAATGCGGGTGCAGGACCCGCTGCTCTCGGGCTGTTTCAGCCATGCCGAACGGAGCGGCCGGTTCAGCGTCCACGGCGAGGAGATCCTCACCTGGATGGCGCCGTCGTTCGAAGACGGCGACGCGGTCTTGGCGAGGTTGCGGCTCGCCGCCTGCCTGCTCAGCGATATCGCATGGAGCGTCCATCCCGATTATCGCGCCGAACACGCCTTCCACCGCATCCTGCGCCTGCCTTTCGCGGGGTTGACCCACGAGGATCGCGCCGCCCTGGCGCTGGCCATCTTCGCGCGTTACGGCAGCGATCCCGAATCGAGTATCGTCGCGCCGGCGCGGACCCTGCTGTCGGAGGAAAGGTTCGGCCGGGCGGTCGCCGTCGGCCGTGCTTTGCACCTGGCGCATACACTCACCGGCGGCGCGCCGGGGCTTCTACCGCGGACCCGGCTGCGGCGTACGAAGTCGCGGCTGACGCTGGAACTGCCGAAGGACAGCGCCCTGTTCATGAGCGAGGCCGTCGAGCGGCGGCTCGGGCGCCTGGCCCGCGCCCTCGGCGTCAAACCGCGAATCTCGTCGGCAAAGAAATAGGCCGTTCTAGGCCGGGATCACCTTGAGCTTGCGTCCCTTGACGATCAGGGCCGTCTCGCCGTTGCGCAGCCTCAGCGCGTCCTGACCGAACACTTCGCGGCGCCAGCCGCGCACGGCGGGCACGTCGGCGGCCTCGCCGAAGGCCGCGATCATCTCCAGGTCCTTGACCGAGGCGACCAGTTTCTGGGCCGCGCCCGATTCCTCGCATTTCATCTTCAGCAGAACCTTGAGAAGGTCGGTCACCGGCCCCAGACCGCCGGGCAGGATCACGTGGTGGACCGGTTCCGGCAGGTCATTGGCCGGGATCTCCTTGCCGCGCCGGACGGCTTCGATGATTCCCGCGCCGCCGGGCCCTTCGGCGAGGCGGCGGCTCAGGCCGCGGGTGCGGGCGAGGTCGACGGGCGTCAGAGGCGTGTGGTGCGCGATCTCGATCAGCGCCTCGTCGCGCAGCACGTGATTGCGTGGCACGTCCAGGCGCTGGGCCTCGCGTTCGCGCCAGGCCGCGACCTCGCGCAGGACACCCAGGAAACGGGGGTCGTTGGACCGCGTCTTGATGCGGCGGAAGGCCTCTTCGGGTGGCTGGGCATAGGTTTCGACCGAGGTCAGGGTCTCGATCTCCTCGGCCAGCCAGCTTGCACGGCCGTTGGTGTTCAGCTTTCGCGCCAGCTTGTCATAGACCTTGCGCAGATGGGTGACGTCGGCCAGGGCGTAGGCGACCTGGCGATCGGTCAGCGGGCGCGCGGTCCAGTCGGTGAACCGGGCCGTCTTGTCGAGCCGGGTGCGGGCCAGCTTGTTGACCAGGGTCTCGTATCCGGCCGCATCCCCGAAACCGCAGACCATGGCGGCGATCTGGGTATCGAACAGCGGTGCCGGCAGGCGACCAGTCAAATGATAAAAAATCTCCAGGTCCTGGCGGGCCGCGTGGAACACCTTCAATACGGAAGTGTCGGCCATCAGGTCGAAGACGGGCGTGAGGTCGATTTCGTCGCTCAGGGCGTCGACCGCGGCGGCCTCGTCGTCTCCGCCGAGCTGAACGACGCACAGCTTCGGCCAATACGTGCGCTCACGCATGAACTCGGTGTCGACGGTGACGAATTTCGATTTGGCGATACGCTCACAAAAGGCGGTGAGCGTCGGTGTGTCGGTGATCATTGTCATGAACGGCACCTATACACGCATTTTGTCCTTTCGGCAAAGCTATCGATGCGTTGTGCGGTGGCCGGTCCGCGTTGAAGGGGGCGTGGAGAGGCGGCCGGGTCATGGGTCTGTCGATATGGGAAGCGTGAACCTGAATATGGTCCCGCCGCCGGGACGCGGGGACGCCGTCAGTTCGCCGCCATGAGCCTGGACCGTTGAGCGGCAGATCGAAAGGCCGATTCCCATGCCGTCCTCCTTGGTCGTCACGAAGGGTTCGAACAGGTCGGCGGCGATTTCGGGCGGCT
>NPIG01001065.1_pt1 | contig 16227 bp, 13 predicted proteins | sample 8637441 | NCBI WGS metagenome assembly NPIG01 (sample SAMN07420675, study PRJNA396082) | bioreactor metagenome | isolation source: sample BR6 brine-fed electro-methanogenic bioreactor BR | place: Japan: Kochi | collected 2016-06-14 | reverse complement strand
CCCGGTGGGCGAAGGCCGCGCCGCCGAGGGCGCCGGTGTAGATCGACTCGGCGCTGATGTTGATGGTGAGTTCGCCGTAGTTCTCCCGGATCAGCTGGCGCAGTTCATTGACCGCCGATTCGTTTTTGGCCACCCCGCCGGTGAAGGTGAACTGGTCGGTGACCCCGCCGCTGCGCGAGAGGATCGACATGGCGCGCAGCATGATCGCGCGGTGCAGCCCGGCCAGGATGTCGGCACGGCTCTCGCCCAGCGCGAGCCGGTCGCGCAGCTCGGCGCCGGCGAACACGGTGCAGGTGGAGTTGATGCGGGTGGCCTTGGTGGCCTTCATGGCGATGGGGCCGAGCTCGTGCAGGCCGATCTTCATCTCGTCGGCGATGTACCCGAGGTAGCGCCCGCAGCCGGCGGCGCAGCGGTCGTTCATCTGGAAATTGACGACGATGCCGTTTTCGTCGACCTGGATGCCTTTGGTGTCCTGGCCGCCGATGTCGAGCACGGTCCGGGTGCCGGGGAACATCATGTGGGCGCCCAGCCCGTGACAGAGGATCTCGGAGCGGATGTGCTCTTTGGGAAAGGGCAGCCGCACCCGGCCGTAGCCGGTGCCGACGACGTAGGTTTCCTCGAGCTCGAGATCGATGACTTTTTTGAGCGCCGCCTGGGCGTCGGCTTCACTGACCTCGACCCCCTCGAGCTCCTTGAGCGCGCGCGAGAGCCCGTTCAAGAGCTGGCGGGCGACGATCTCGTCGGAGTGCACCAGGCTCTCGACGTCGATGATCGACTTGTCGTAGATGTTGAGCAGGGCCTCGAAGCTGATGCCGGCTTGCTTGCTGACGGTTTCGGCCACGTCCATGAAGCGCGAGCCGGCGATGTCGCGAAAGAAGTCGGATTTGCGCTCGGCGTCGGGGGCGTAGATCGCGGGCGCTTCGGCTTCGATCTGCCGGAACACGGCGCCGAGGGCATCTTTGAGGGCGCTCTTCATGTCTTTGAAGCGCGGATGGTCGAGATAGCTCTCGCAGGTCTGCTCGAGCTGGTGCAGCTCGCTGAGAAACTGCTCGAGGCGAAAGTTGCGCTCGAGATCCTCGAGCAGGATCTCGGCCCCGCCGACGGAGCCGAGCGCGTTCTTGAACAGGGTGAAGCGCGCGCCGATCTTGGCTTCCTGCTTGCACACCGCGGCGGCCACGTCGTAGTTGGAGCGCGAGTTGGTGATGCCGCGGCCGAGAACGTTCTGGTGCTCGTCCATCAGCACCGCCTTGGTGGTGGTGGATCCTAAATCGATTCCGATGAATGTTCGCATGAGTGGGACCTCCTTTACGCGGCGGTGGCGGAGCCGCCGGCCCGGCGCTTCTGATCAATCATCTGGAAGTAGCTCTCCAGACGGTTCTTGACGTTGGCCGCGGAGAAATAACGCGGGTCGACCAGGTCGGTTTCGATGAAGGCGCTCGGCTTGCCGGTGATCTTCTCGACTTCGCGCATCAGCACCAGTTGGCCGGCGCTGAAGCTGTTGCAGCTCTTGATCGAGTTGATGAGCAGCCCGTCGGCCTCGTATTCGGTGACGTTGCGCGCCAGCATGTCGACCCGAGTGGGCAGATTGCGGTTGGTGTAGACCCCCAGACAGTAGTCGGCCAGCGTCTCGAGGGGATGATCCGGGTCGTGGCGGAAGTCGTCGTAGTCGTAGACGCCGCCGACCTTGGTGTAGCTGCTGGCCACGACCACCGCGCCGGCTTCGTAGAACATCTGCCAGAAGTCGCGGAAGCTGGTCCAGTTGGGCGGCCCTTCGACGACCAGGCGGTAGTTCTCTTTTCCCATGTCGCCTTCGGGGGTCTGGGCGCACAGCCCCTTATCGATGCGCTGCTGGATCTCCTCGCGCAGCAGCTTGTAGTAGTCGATGCATTCGTCGGTGCCGCGAAAGGCGGTGAAGATCGGCCCCATGTAGTAGACCCCGCCGAAGTAGCAGTCGATGGGCGAGGGCTTGTGCTTGGACTGGTTGAGCATCCACACCAGATCGTCCTCGGCGACGGCCGATTTGCGCAGGTACTGGCGCAGCCGGTCGATGTCGAATTTGATCCCGGAGACCTTCTCCAGGGTCGGGATGACGTCTTCCTTGAGTTGCTTGACGATGTAGTCGCGCATGTTCCCGGTCGGTTTGCCGTCGGCGGCATAGGGCACGTGCAGCATGACCGTGGGGCACTTGTACTGTTCGCGCAGCAGCTCGAACCATTTCAAAAAGGTGAAGCAGCCGGTGTAGGAGAGCAGCAGCACATCCGGAACGGGAAACGGCTTACCGTTGGGAGCGATGTTGCCCTTGCCCATCATGCCGATGTCGGCCTTGACGTAGGTGCACACGTCCTCGGAGTGGCCGCTGCGTTCGGCCTCCATGATCATTTCGCCGGATTTCTTGCGCATGGCGTTCTGGATCGCGTTGATCTCCGGCAGGTTGTTGGCCATGTCGAAGCACATGAGCAGCTCGTTGAGATTGCCCGGCACGAAGGTGGAGGACACCTTGTGCTGCCCGTCGGTGATCCGGTCGTAGTTGCGGGCGATCATCTCTTTTTGCAGAAGCTGCGAATTGGATTTGATGACTTTTTGACTACTCATACGGCACTCCATAATTTGATGGAATCGGCGAAGGTTCCCGCCTGTTCGCGGATCGGCTGCATCTGCCCCGAGTTCTCGGCGTACTGCATGGTGATGTAGGGGATCTTGTGGGCTTTGAGCCGGGTAACCAGCATCGGCTGGTCGAGCAGGGCCGGGTCGCAAAAACTGGGAGCGGCGAAGATGACGCCGTCGGCGGCGCGCTTGCGGATGTTGCCGAGCAGGTAGCTCCCCTTCTTCTCGATGTCGGTCTCGAACTTGGCGGCGGTCTCGGCGCTGTAGTGCAGAAACGCAAGGGCCAGGTTCTCGATGGGATCGCCGCCGGTGGGCACCTCGTCCAAAAGCCAGCGGGTGACGAGCATGAAGTCGTCATCGACGATGTAGCAGCCGGCCATCTCCAGCGACTTGATCAGGTTGAGCGGCGGCTGCTCGCAGAACGCGCCGGTCACCACGATGCGGCAGTTGTCGCGCATCGGCCGATTCTCGGCCTCGGCGGCGGCCAGATATTCCTGCATCAGCTGGGTGTGCTCTTCGACCGGAAGCACCATGCCGGCCCGCAGCAGCAGATAGACCTCGGCCGATGGGGCCTTCCACGGCGTTGCGGCGCGGTAATCATACAGATTGTTGACCCACCGCCGGTTCTCGTTGTAAACCTCGACCGAATGCCGCAGGGCCTCGTCGGTGATTTCGCGGCCGCCGAGCTTCTCCAGACCTTCCTTGAATTCGCGCAGCTCGTTGGCGTAGAAGACTCCGCCGACTTCGTCCTCGAAGTTCTGCGGCGCATCGAAGTAACGCACGTACTTGTCGGTGAACATCATCTGCCAGATGCCGCTGAGGTTGCGGATGACGTCGCAGATCGAGGGGAACATCATGCCGTCGACGAAGGCGAGCTTGCCGGTGATCGCCAGCTCGATGGTCGAGCGCGGAATCCGGCAGATGTAGCTCTGGTAGTAGGCGTCGCCGTGGATCACTTCCATGTCGGCACCGCCGCCCAGGATGCCCAGCGGCAGCATGCCGGCGGCGTGAATGATCTCGCGCGGCACGTAGACCGGCATGTAGCCGATCACCTTGCGCCCCGGCTCGGCATCCTTCCACTTGCGGGCCTCGGTGAAGTTTAGATCCTCGAAGATCTCCTGACAGAAATCGACGATCTGCTTAACGGATTTAGTGCTCATCATGACTCTCCATCTTGGGGTGGCAACCAATCTCCCATATTTACCAATTACTACACTATACCAACACGGTAAAAATCCTGTCCCCCCTCTATTTTGGTATAAAGGTACCTTTTTACCGTTTTATTGTCAAGAAAAAATCCTCCCTTGGGATTTCAGTCTTTCCAAGGGAGGATTCGGAATCAGCTCCGGCGCCCCGGCATCAGGCTCTCGATCAGTTCCTCGGTCCAGGGCGCGCCCTTGGCCAGGCCCTGGCGCAGCTTGACGAAGTCGATCTCGCGCCCGCTCTCTTTATTCCCCTCGTTGAAGGCGCGGAAGCCGGTGCGCGCTTCGTTCATCATGTTGAGCGCCAGCCACGCCCGGGAATTTTCCTTGTTGCGGTTCCAGGCCTCCAGCTTGGGCTTGCGAAGCTCCTCCAGGCTCTTGGTCATGCACTCGGGGAAGGTCTCGAGCAGCTTGGCGCACAGCGCCTCGACCTTCTCATCGAGCAGGCTCAGGTCGACCTCACCGTCTTTGATCTGCGCCTGGCCGGCTTTGAATGCGCTGCCGGTTTTGAACTCGCCGTGGATGATCCGCCCGTACTCGTCGAGCATCCGGTCGGTGATCACCGTGGGGTTGGCGACGAACCGGCCGCCGACCTTGAGCGCCGGCACCACGTCGGCGACGATCCCCAGCCGCGCGGCCTTGTGGGCCGAGAACGGCTCGCACAGCGTGCCCGAGACCATCGCCTGCTCGCAGCCGATCATCACCGGCAGAAAGTCGGTGGCCCCGCCGATGGCGGCCGAGCCGTGCTTGGGGCCGGCCTGGCCGAAGTTGGCCAGATCCTGGGCGATGGTGAAGTCGCAGGCCATCCCGATCTCCTGCCCGCCGCCGATGCGCATGCCGTTGACCCGGCACACCACCGGCTTGTCGCAGCCCAGGATGGCCGAGACCATGTCGTTGAACAGACGCATGTACTGCCGGTACTCCTGAGGGTTGCCGGCGTAGTACTCGGCGTACTCTTTGGTGTTGCCCCCGGTGCAGAAGGCTTTTTCGCCCACCGCGGTGAACACCACGGCGTTGACCTCCCGGTCGACCGAGGCGCGCCGAAACGCCAGGATGGTGGCCTTGACCATGTCGGTGGTGTAGCTGTTGTACTGACGGGGGTTGTTGAAGATGATCCAGGCGTTGTAGAGCCCTTCCGCCGCGCTGCCGTCGCGGCGCCTGGCCGGGCGCTTCTCGTAGCGAACCATCCCCTCGCACAGGCTCTCCACCTCGCGGTCGATCAGGTTGTGGTCGATCAGGTGACTCGGGGCGCTGCGGGCAATAATCTCTTCGGCTGTGGCCATCGCGGGTTTCCTCCTCTTCGCGCTGTCAGGTGTCCATTCGGCGTCGGCATCGCTGCCCTAATTTGCAGAGACCGGCGGGTCTCGTCTTCACTATTTGTGTAAACAGGTACCACAATACCACTTTACCGTCAAGAAAATATTTCCCGATTTTTGCGTGACTGAACGCATTGCGGCCATCGCCTTCCGCAAATTTTCCAACATTTTTCCGCACAAAATGGTAAACTGCTACCGATTTATTGAACCATCGACATTTTCAAGCCCGTGGCCATCGGTTACTCATTGGATCCCACGGGTCGGCACTCGGGAGACAAAACGATGGAATCATATACGGGATTCGAACAGGGGCCGATCAGACCGCCCAGCGAAGCAAACAGTCTGCTGCTACGGGTAACTCGAAATTGTCCATGGAACCGGTGTACTTTTTGTTCGGTGTATAAGCGGGATAAATTTTCTCTCCGGAAGGTTGAAGATGTCATTCGCGATATTGACGCTGTTCACCACTTCGCGACCGAATTTCAGGGCAGAGATGACACTTCGGCCCCAGAGGAGGATCGACTTTCAGGAAACCTGACTCCCGCCGACCGGCAGGCTCTGTATGCGGCCCAGACCTGGCTTGCGGAAGGCATGAAATCGGTATTTCTCCAAGACGCCGACAGCCTGGTCATCAAACCGGAAAAGCTCGTAAAAATACTGAAGCATATAAAAATGCGCTTTCCCACGGTGGAGCGCATCACATCCTATGCCCGATCCGACACCATCGCCCGCATCAGCGATGAAAACCTCAAGGAAATGGCGGCCGCCGGCCTGAACCGAATCCATATCGGCCTTGAAACCGCCTCCGACAAAATCCTGAAGATGATCAACAAGGGGGTCAGCAAAGATATTCACATCAACGCCGGGATCAAAACCAGGAACGCCGGCATCGAACTTTCGGAATATGTCTTGACGGGCATCGGCGGGCGCGAGTTTTCCCGGGAACATGCCATCGAAACCGCAGATGCATTAAATCAGATCAATCCGGATTTTATCCGGTTCAGGACCTTACGCATCCCAGATACCCTGAATCTTTTCGAAAACTCTCAGGATTGCCACTGGCAACGGCCCCCCGACCTCGTTCTCGCCAACGAGATTCTTTTGTTGATCGAGAACCTTGAAAATATAACCGGTTGCATCAAGAGCGACCATATGTTCAACCTTTTCCAGGAAATCGACGGCCGCCTGCCGCAAGACAAGGAACGACTAATGGACGTTCTGCGGACGTTTATCGCTATGGAGCCGGAAGAGCGGGCCCTTTTCCAGGCAGGCAAAAGATTCGGCCAGTTTTTGCGGTTGCGCGATATGCTGTTGCCCGGCCGCAGGGCCAGGGTCGAAGAGCTCTGCCGCCAACTCGATATTATTCCTGGAAATGTTGATGACAAATTACATGAGATGATTCAAAAGAGGATGATCATCGGATGATAATGTCTTTATCGACAAGGATGCTTTATGAATTTAGATCACCTTTTTTGTATTGACCTGGATCAGCCGAAGCTTGAAGGGTTCACCAAATTTATCAGTGCCTGGCTTTACCAGGGGGAAGACTGCGCTTTTGTCGTCGACCCCGGCCCTCTGTCGACGATTCCTCATTTGCTGGGCGCGTTGCGCAAACACCGGGTTGAGCAACTGGATTATATTCTCTTGACCCATATCCACATCGACCATGCCGGGGGAACCGGTGAGCTGCTCAAAGAGTTCCCTGAGGCTCGGGTCGTCTGCCATCCCGAAGGCATCAAACATATGGTAGCGCCGCAAAAGCTCTGGCAGGGCTCCCTGAAGGTTCTGGGGCATATGGCCGAAGCCTATGGCGAGATAGTCCCGGTGCCGGCTGAAAACATCCTGTTTGAGGAAGTGGTCGGGAATACCGGCATTCGGGTGTTTCTCACCCCCGGGCATGCTCAGCATCATATCTGCTTTCTGGTCGACGATCTGCTTTTCGGTGGCGAGATCGTTGGCGTGCGCAGCGAGGTGCCGGAAGGTATCTACATGCGACCGGCAACCCCGCCCCGCTTCATTCAGGATGTGGCCATCGACTCCATAGATCGGATGATCGCCTTGCAGCCCCGCTATCTGGTAATCGCCCATTACGGACTGGTTGAACCCGCCGTGGAATATCTGACCATCGGCCGCAAGCAGCTCAGTTTATGGGTCAAGGGGGTTGCTGAAACCGCTGCTATCGATGATTCCCAGCGAGAAGAGGCTCTTTTTGCCTGGCTTCTTGATCGCGATGAAAATTACCGGCGCATCAAACAACTGGCTCCGGATATTTACGCCCGCGAACGTTATTTTCTAGGCAACACCCTGCGCGGCATGGCGGAGTATATTGAGAGCCTGTCTACCGAAGAACGGCAAACCATGATCGATGGCTAAGACCCGACTCGCATGCTGCCCGGTCGCCGCCACAGCCGCAGGACTTTCTGGACCGTTACGGAGCCTGAGCGGGTCATCCCAGGGTCAGCAGGTTTTGTCCAATCTCGACGCTATCGCCCTCCCGGATGAGGAGCCGGCCGATGGTCCCGTCCTGCTCGGCAAATATCTCGTTCTCCATCTTCATCGCTTCTAAAATCAGCAGCAGATCTCCTTCCCGAACCTTCTGCCCCGGGGTCACCTCGATCTTCCAGATGTTCCCGGCAAGCGGAGCAGCGACATAGTTTCCTGCGTCGGCAGTGGCCGGGGGCGTTCCTGCCTCGCCGACAAAGGTCAGGAGTGTGGTCCCGAGATCGACGGCATCCCCCTCCTTTACCCTGATCTCGGCCACCACACCCGACCTCTCGGCCAGAACCTCGTTTTCCATCTTCATCGCCTCGAGCACGAAGAGCAGATCGCCCTCTTGAACTTCCTGCCCCGGGGTCACCTCGATTTTCCAGATATTCCCGGCCAGCGGAGCAGCGACCGCTTCGCCTTCGGCTGAAGAAACGGCGCCCCCGGCCGGCGCGCCAGCAGCAACTCCGGCCGTAGCGGCTGCGGCGGCCGCGGCGGCCCCACTGGCCCGGGAGACCTGGACCACGAAACTCTGCCCTCCGCCGGTCACGGTGAAGGTCTCGCCGCCCGTTGCCGTTGGTTCCGGCGCCCGGGGCGCGGCCTCTTCGCCGGTGGGAGCGGGCTCAAAAGCGTCTGGATTGCCGCGATTTTCGATGAATTTCAGCCCCACCTGCGGGAACAAAGCGTAGGTCAAAACATCCTCGACCTCGTTATCGGCCAGCGAGAATCCCTTTTTCGAGGCGGTGGCCCGAAGCTCGTCGGTGAGTCTTTCCATCTCGGGCTCGAGCAGGTCCGCGGGACGGCAGGTGATCGGCTCGGCTCCCTCCAGGATTTTCTTCTGAAGCTCCAGGTTGACCGGGGCCGGGGTTACGCCATATTCCCCCTTGAGAACAGCGGCGGTCTCCTTGGTGACCGATTTGTAACGCGCACCGGTCAGGACGTTAATGACCGCCTGACTGCCGACGATCTGGGAGGTGGGAGTTACCAGCGGGATGAAGCCGAGGTCCTCGCGAACCCGGGGGATTTCCTCCAGCACCTGATTCATCTTGGCCGTGGCCCCCTGCTCCCGCAGCTGGTTTTCCATGTTGGTCAGCATGCCGCCGGGAACCTGCGCCATGATGATCCGCGCATCGACCCCCTTGAGGGAGCCCTCGAATTTCGCGTACTTTTTGCGCACCTCGCGAAAGTGGGCGGCAACCTCCTGGAGCAGCTCCATGTCGAGGCCGGTGGCCCGGTCGGTCCCTTCGGTGATCGCCATCAGGGTCTCCGTTGCCGAGTGGCCGTAGGTCAGGCTCATGGAAGAGATGGCGGTGTCGACGTTGTCGACGCCGGCCTCCATCGCCTTCAGGTAAGCGGCGGTGGACATGCCCGTCGTCGCGTGGCACTGCATGTGAATCGGAATGCCGAGCACTTCCTTGAGTCGCTTGACCAGCTCATAGGCGACGTAGGGAGAAATCAGACCGGCCATATCCTTGATGCAGACCGAGTGGGCTCCCATGTCCTCGATCCTCTTGCCGAGTTCGACCCACTTGTCCATCGTGTGAACCGGGCTGACCGTATAGGAGATCGTCCCCTGGGCGTGCTTATCCCGCCTGATGACGGCCTGGATGGCCGTTTCGAGGTTACGGGGGTCGTTCATGGCATCGAAAACCCTGAAGACGTCGATACCGTTGACGGCTGCCCGCTCCACGAACTTCTCGACCACATCGTCGGCGTAATGACGGTAGCCGAGAATATTCTGACCCCTGAAAAGCATCTGCTGACGGGTATTGGGCATAGCATTTTTCAGGGCCCGGAGGCGCTCCCAGGGGTCTTCGCCGAGAAAGCGGATGCATGAATCGAAGGTGGCCCCGCCCCAGGTCTCCAGAGACCAGTAGCCAACCTTGTCGAGTTTCTCCGCGACCGGAAGCATATCTTCAAGTCGCATGCGCGTGGCCAGAAGCGACTGGTGTGCGTCCCGCAGCACGACCTCGGTGATGCCCAGTGGTTTTACAGCCTTGTCCATAAATCTGTCCCTTTCTTTTTTCATCCAGAAATTGAGAGTTGTTCGGTTTAAGAATTCGCTGTATCGCCACCGATCGCACGCCCCAGAAACCGACGGGAATTTCCGGAAAAGACCTGGGATTCGATCTCCTCCGGCAGCTCCAGGGCCCTGACCATGGCGATATAGTCGAGGACGCTGGCGAGCGTGTACAGAAAGGCATCGGAACCGAAACAGACCCGATCTGGATAGTGCAGGATGAAGTCGCGGTAACTCGCCGGATTGGCCTTAATATGGGGAAGCATCGAGGAAAGATCGGTGTAGACGTTGGGATAGCGGTCGAGGATCTTGCGAAAAGCGCTTCGCCCGATGCCGAAGTGGGCAAAATTGACCCGCACCCGGGGGAAGTCGTCCAGCAAAGCGGTCATGACATCCCCATAGCGCCGGGCATCCATGTGATACAGCACCGGCAGATCGCGAGCCGCGGCAAACGCGAAGACCTCCCACTCGCGCCGCTGATACTGCTTGAGGCTGATGCCGAAGGTATCAGGAACATTGCCCACGCCGAGGTCGTTTCCAGCATCGGCGAGGTAGATCCCCTTGATCCCCCGGAACCCCTGGTCGATGTATCCCTGAAGCAGGGCCGGCACATCTCCCCAAAGGTGGCGCGTGTCGACCAGGGGCAGCAGAACCGGATCGCTCAGGCGGGCAAGTTCCAGAAGGTCCTCCGCCTCGTGGAACGACGGATCGCCACGATTTTCGGCGAAGTCGGGGATCAGGTTCCATGCGGATTCCGAATCGAGATGGGTGTTCACCAACCCGACCACCACCATGTGGCGAAGCCCTTCGCGCTGCAGCACCTTGATCTCCCGCGAAATGGCATCGGCGTGCCGTCGCCCCACGAAACAGTGGGTGTGAACATCGATTATTTCTTGTTGCATCGGCGAGTTACTCCTTCCCTGAAGCCCTCTGGGGACGTCGTACTACGGATTCGACGAGGGCAATCCGGCCTTCTTCGAGGTTCCGGACCTGGTTTTGCGCCATCAGACGAAAATCCGATCCCAGCAGCACATGGATTCCAAGGGGCGGGGGCCCGTCGTTGCGGATCTTTTCACCCATGCGCCGAAACCAGGCCCGACCCGTTCCCGTGGTATCGCTCCAGGTTATTATCTCGAAGCCGATCCCCTCGAGCGTGTTCCGCAACTGCTGGGGGGAGATCAGGAAGCTGAAGGCAGTCTCCCGCGCCCAGGGGACGGGGAAGTGAACCGGCCCCCCTTCTCCCGCGAGAATCTCGTAGCTGGCCAGCACCCCGCCGGGCTTCAAAACCCGCCACATTTCCCGGTAGAGCTTGGCCTTGTCGGGGATGTTCATGGTCGCGTGCTGCGTCCAGAGGACATCGAAGGTGGCATCGGCAAAGGGCATCTCGAGGGCGCTGCCCTGACAGTAGAAGGCCCGGGAGTCGAGGTCGAGACGCCGGGACAGCATGGCGGCGACCCGGCAATACTCGCCGGTCAGATCGATGCCGGTGACCCGGCAACCGAACTCCCGCGCAAGGTATCGCGAAGCGCCGCCAAGACCACTGCCGACATCCAGGACCTGCATGCCGTCATCGAGACGGATCTGTCTGGCGAGTTCGAGCGTAGCCTTGCGACCGCGAATGTGGAATTCATCCATGGGAGCCAGGTCTTCAGGCACAAGTCGGTCAGGGTCTTTACCCGCCTCGATCAGGGCGGCGAGGATTGCGGCGCCAAGATCGCCGCTGGCGTAGTGGGCCTCAATACGTTTTTGATCAAAGCCAGCTGGGTTCATAGCGGATTTCCCTCAGGGCCGCCCGCAGACGGGGTAACGCCATCACGCCGACCAAGCCCCGGACCCTGTTGTCCGGGGCTTGGTCGGTTGGTGAGCTGCCTACCCCTTGATAATCCGCGGCAGGAGCATCTGGTGGACCGGGGTGATCGATCGGGGGTTCTGGTAGGCGGCCGCGGTGAAGGCCTGGATGTAGCGGCGCAGCTCGGGCAACCGGACGATCTCGTCGACGAAGCCCTTTTTGGCGCAGTAGGCCGGGCGCGACTTGTCCTGGTAGTCCTGGATCATCTGGTTCATCCTCTCCAGCGTCGGGCTTAGGTCGCGGCCCGCTTCGTCTTCCTTGACCAGGCGCCTGGCGTAGGAGGCGGCGGCGGCCGTCTCGCCGTGCATGACGTAGATTTCGCTCAGCGGCGTGCCCAGGGTGAAGGCATTGTTGTTGTTGGCCTGGGGGCCGGCCATGATGTAGTGGGCGGCGGCCGAGCCCTTGCGCAGCACCACGCACATCATGCTGAGCTCGGTCTGCTCGATGGAGTAGACCAGCGACTGGCCCAGCGCCAGAAGCTCGGCCTCTTCGGCGAGATCGCCGACGTCGATGCCGGTGGTGTCCTGCAGCCACACGATCGGCAGGTTGTCGCGGCCGCACAGGGTGACGAACTCGGCCTGCTTGATCAGCCCCTGCCGGTAGTGCTTGCCGCCGACGCCGGGATAGGTCCCTTGCGCGTAGTCGGGATAGCCGGAGAAGATGCCCTGCTGGTTGCCGATGAAGGCGACGGGGAAACCGTCGATCTTGGCGATGCCGGTGAAGACCTCGCGGCCGTAGTCGGGACGGTATTCCATGAACTGGCTGCCGTCGGTGAGCCGGGCCAGGATCTGGATGGCGTCGTAGGGCCGTTTCTGGTTGGCCGGCAGGATCAGGTTGAGATCCGCAGCCGGATACTTGGGCGCGACCGGCGCGGCCACCCGGAACATGGCCGGATCGTAGGCGGGCTGCATGCGCATGTAGTCCTTGATGCCGTCGAGCACCCCCTGCTCGGTGTCGTGGACTTCGCGAAAGTAGCCGGTCTGGTCGAAGTGGGTCTCCACCCGCCCGGGGGCCTTGGCCTTGAAGCTTTTGGTCCCCTCGATCAGCGCCCGGGCGGCCTCGGCGTCGATGTGCCCCTTGGGGTTCATGCCGCCGACGATGCCGGCGCCGCCCACGGCGATGTTGGCCCCCTGGTGGGCCAGCAGGATGGTGGGGCTGATCCCCTGGTAGCCGCCGCCGGCGGGGTTGGTGCCGTAGATGGCGTTGAGGATGGGAATCCCCAGCTGGTTGAGCTCGGCGTGGCGGTAGAAGGGCGCGCCGTTGGAGCGGCGCCCGGCGTAGACGGCCTGCTGCTCCATGAGCTTGACGCCGCTGCAGTTGGTCAGCCAGACCAGCGGCACGTTGAGCCGCTTGGCCAGATCGGTGACCATGAGGATGTTCTCGGCCTGCCCGGCGATCCAGGCGCCGGCCATGACCTTGTTGTCAAAGCCGATGATGACCGCCCATTTGCCTTCGATTTTGCCGAGCCCGTTGACCACCCCGGTGCACCCCTCTTCGTTGTCGGTGGGGTTGTACAGGGTGTGCAGGGGGCACCAGCTGCCCGCGTCGACCAGGTAGGCGAGCCGGTCGTGGATGGTCATCCCGCCGCGCTCGTGGATCTTGGCGGCGGGGATGCCGGCGGTTTTGACGCGCTCGACTTCTTCGGCGAGGATCGCCTCCTGGGCCTTGAGCAGATCGAGGTTGGCCTGGCTGCGGCGCACTTCGCCGTCGCTGAGCGGCTTGCCGATCTCGGCCATCTTTTCGAAATACGGGCGCAGGGGCGTTTGCTTGCGTGACATGGAGGTTCCCTTTCCCCTCGGCGGGTTCTGAATAGCGTTCACGATGACGGCGGGCTGGATGTTGCCGGCTGGATCAACCGATGACGGCGAGCACGTCGCCTTCGTTGACCGCGTCGCCTTCTTTGACCTTGAGTTCGGTGATGGTGCCGCCCTCGTCGCTGAAGATGGGGGTTTCCATCTTCAGCGCCTCGAGGATGATCACTTCATCGTCCATCTCGACCGTGTCGCCGACGGCGACATGAATTTTCCAGACGTTGCCGGCGATCGGCGCAATCAGTTCGGCCATGGGTTTTTCCTCCCTTGCGGTGAATGGTTTGGAGCAGTGTCATTGAACTTGAGCAGTCTACCCGAGATTCTTCAGCAAAATGGCCGCGGCCACCACGGTGCCGATGACCCCGGCCACGTTGGGACCCATGGCGTGCATCAGCAGGTAGTTGCGGCGGTTGGCCTCGGAGCCGACCTTGTGGACGCAGCGCGCGGCCATCGGCACGGCGGAGACCCCGGCGGCGCCGATCAGCGGGTTGATCTTGTCCTTGAGAAACAGGTTCATGAGCCGGCCCATGAGCAGCCCCGAGGCGGTGCTGATGATAAAGGCGAACAGGCCGAGAAAGAAGATGAACAGGACCTTGGGATTGAGGAAGGTCTCGGCGGTCATGGTGGCGCCGACCGAGAGCCCGAGGAAGATTGTGACGATGTTCATCAGCTCGTTGGAGGAGGCCTTGGTCAGCCGCTCGACGACGCCGGATTCCTTGAACAGGTTGCCGAGCATGAGCATGGAGATCAGCGGCGCCGCGGCCGGCACGACCAGCATGATGGCCATGGCGGTGATAATCGGAAAGCAGACTTTTTGCAGCTTGCTGACCGGGCGCATCTTGCTCATGACGATCTTGCGCTCGGGCTCGGTGGTCAGCAGCTTCATCATCGGCGGCTGGATGATGGGCACCAGGGCCATGTAGGCGTAGGCCGACACGGCGGTGGCGCCGAGCAGCTGGGGCGCCAGCTTGGAGGTGAGGTATATGGTGGTGGGCCCGTCGGCGCCGCCGATGATGGCCACCGAGGCGGCTTCCTTGAGGTCGAAGCCGAACAGGATGGCGGCGAAGAAGGTGACGTAGAGACCGACCTGGGCGCCGGCGCCCAGCAGCAGCGTCTTGGGGTTGGCGATCAGCGGACCGAAGTCGATCAGCGCCCCTAAGCCCAGAAAGATCAGCGGCGGGATGATGTCCAGCTCGATCCCGTAGCGGTAGAAAAACCAGATCAGGCCGTGCTCGGGTTCCATGAGGAAGGTCAGCGGCAGGTTGACGACCAGGATCCCGAAGGCGATCGGCAGCAGCAGCAGCGGTTCGTACTGCTTGTGGATGGCCAGGTACAGCAGCACGAAGGCGACCAGCCACATGACCAGATGGCCGAGGGTCAGGCTGAAGACGCCGCTGGTAAAAATGAGGTCCCTGAGTATCTCAAACATGGCCTGTCCCCCTTAGTCTTTTACCGCAACCGCTGGCGCATCGGGCGCGGTGCCCGGCGCCTCGGCTTTGGCCTTGTGCCGGCTCTCGAGCCGGTCGATGAGCCGGGTGCTGAGCTGGGTCAGCACCTGCAGCAGGACCATGACCAGAAACACGCCGATGATGCCGCTGCCGAATACTTCGAATACCTTGGACCAGTCCGTCATCTCTGGTTACCCCTTTCCTGGTTCTAGTACAGACGAGCCGAAGTGCGTTGCTGGATTCGGTCGCCGCTGCATCCCGCCCGGCTGTACTAGCGGTTGCTCGCGTCGCCCAGGGCGATGCCGGCGATGATGGTCTTCTGGATGTTGCTGGTCCCCTCGACGACGCGCAACGACTGGGCATCGCGCAAAAAGCGCTCGGCCGGATACTCGGTGGAGAAGCCGTAGCTGCCGAAGATCTTCATCGTCTCGCTGGCGCAGTGAACCGCGGCCTCGGAGGCAAAGAGCTTGGCGATGGAGGTCTGGTGCTGGTTGGGAAGGCCCTGATCCTTGAGCCAGGCGGCCTGGTAGACCAGCAGCCGGGCCGCTTCGTGCTCGGCGACCATGTCGGCGATCTGGGCCTGGATCATCTGGTAGGCGCCGATCTTCTTGCCGAACTGGGTGCGCTCGTTGGCGTACTCGATGGCGGCGTCGATGGCCCCGCCGGCGATGCCGAGCGCCCCGGCCGAGCAGCTGATCCGGGTGTTGTTGAGCTGCCACATGCAGATCTGAAACCCCTGGCCGAGCTCGCCGAGGACCGAATCCTTGGGAATGCGCGCCCGGTTGAAGGCGATCTCGCCGGTGGGCGCGCAGTGCAGACCGAGCTTGGTCTCGATGGGCGCGGTGATGATCCCGTCGTTGTCCTTGAGGTTGACGATGAAGCAGCTCATCCCCTTGTACTTCTTGCTCTTGTCGGTGTAGGCGTAGACCAGGCCCCAGTCGCCGACGTGGGCGTTGGAGATCCACATCTTCTGCCCGTTGAGCTCCCAGTGGTCGCCGCAGTCGGTCGCCGTGGTCCCCATCCCGGCCACGTCGGAGCCGCTGTTGGGCTCGGTGATGGCGAAAAAGCCGAAGGACTCGGCGCTGACCCACTCGGGGATGAAGCGCCGCTTCTGCGCCTCGGTGCCGAACTTGTTGACGGTGATGGCCGGACCGATGTTCTGCATGTTGAACGGCAGACGCCAGGAGCCGCTGACCTTGGCGATCTGCTCGGCGATGATGACCGACTCGAGAAACCCGAAGCCGTTGCCGCCGTACTCTTCGGGCAGCGCGCAGCCGAAAAACCCGAGCTCGGCCATCTGCTTGACCAGCTCAGGCCGGAAGCGGTGATGCGCCTCGTCCTCCTTGAGGGTGGGCAGGATCTCCCGGGCGGCGAATTCCCGGGCCATCTCCTGCATCATCTTTTGTTCATCCGTCATGCCGAACTGCATGTTGACCTCCTTGGCAAACAGGCTGGTGGGTGGGTGCGGAAGCGCAGGCGCTGGTGGCGATGCG
>NPIG01000139.1_pt1 | contig 16243 bp, 17 predicted proteins | sample 8637441 | NCBI WGS metagenome assembly NPIG01 (sample SAMN07420675, study PRJNA396082) | bioreactor metagenome | isolation source: sample BR6 brine-fed electro-methanogenic bioreactor BR | place: Japan: Kochi | collected 2016-06-14 | reverse complement strand
TTCACCTTTATCCCTTCACCCTTCTCACCGTCCGTTTCCGAGACTCCGCTGCCGAATCCGCGACTCAGATTCCCGGCAGGCGGACGCGCACCCGCAGGCCGCCCAGTTCGGGGGAGCGATCGAAGCGGAGGCTGCCGCCGTAGAGCTGGACGATGTCCTTGACGATGGACAGTCCAAGGCCGTGTCCGGCCACCGACTCGTCGATGCGCACACCGCGGCCGGTGAGCTGGTCGAGCTGCTCCCCGTCGCAGCCCGGACCGTCGTCCTCCACGTCCACGGCCAGCCCGGCGCCGGAATCCACCCGGCAGCGCACCCGCCCGGCGGACCACTTGCAGGCGTTGTCCAGCAGGTTGCCGAACAGCTCCAGCAGGTCGTCGCGGTCGCCCTGCACCGCCCGGTCGGGGCCATCGAACTGCAGGACGATATGGACCCGGTGTTCGTCGTGAATGCGCTCCAGCACGGTCACCAGCCCCTCGAGGTCGTCCATCGGCCGGAACCGCCGCCCCGGCGCGCCGCTGCCCGCCAGCCGCGCCCGCCGCAGCTCCCGCTCCATCAGCTGACGGATGCGGTCGGTGTGCTGCTCCAGCTCGGCGGCCACCTCCGGCTTGTCCGCCAGCGCCTCGCCGCGGGTAATCTGGGTGACCAGGTGCAACGGCCCCTTGAGGGCGTGGGCCAGGTTGCCCAGGGCATTGCGGGAGCGCTGCAGGCGCTGGGAGACCAGGTCGAGCAGGCTGTTGACCTCCGCCACCAGGGGCCGCACCTCGGCGGGCACATTCTCCGGCAGCTGGCCGATCTCCCCCTCCTCCAGGCGCCTTATCTCCTCGCGCACCCGGCGCAGGGGACGGAAGGATCTGCGCACGACCACCTGCTGCACCCCGAGCGTCACCAGCAGCACCAGCCCCACCAGGGCGGCGAAATAGCCGTTGAAGCGGCGCAGGCTGTCGGTCAGCGGAGAGAGGTCCTCGGCCACGGCGATGGTGAGGGTATGTCCCTGCTTGCGGAAGCCCCCGGCCCAGGCCAGCAGGCGCTGGTCGACGGGGCCGTCCAGCTGCCAGACCCGCTGCCGCCCGGGCTCGAGGGCCGCCACCTCCAGCGGCGTATCCCAGCTGGAGGGCGAGTGCAGCGCCTCGCCCGCCTCCGGCAGGATCAGGTAATAGTGGCCGGAGAAGGGCTGATCGTAGATCACGTTGAGGCGTCCCGCGTCGAGGACCGGGGCGCCGTCGGATCCGAAGGCGACGGCGGCGAGCAGGGTCTCCCCGTCATGGCTGAGCCGGGAGGCCACGTAGTCCTCGGTAAGCCGGCCGATGGCCATGTTCACCAGCCACCAGAGCAGTCCCATGAGCAGCACCAGGCTGACCGCCAGCCCGGCCTGGAGCCGCCGCTCGAGGGAATTCACCGGCCGTTGTCCCCGAATATGTAGCCCTGGCCGCGGCGGGTCTCGATGAGCGCCTTGCCGAACTTCTGCCGCAGCCGGTTCACGTAGACCTCGATGACGTTGCTGTCGCGATCCGCATCGCCCTCGTAGACGTGTTCGGTGAGGCGGGTCTTGGACAGCACCTGCCCGGGGTGCAGCATGAAGTAGCGCAGCAGGCGGAACTCGGTGCCGGTGAGGTCGAAGCTCTCGCCCGCGGCGGTGGTGACCGTCTGCCGGTCCTCGTCCAGCACCAGCCCCGCGCAGCTGATCTGCTCGTCGGCCCGGCCGTGGCGGCGGCGCAGCACCGCCGCCAGCCGCGCCAGCAACTCCTCCACGTGGAAGGGCTTGCCCAGGTAGTCATCGGCGCCCGCCTTCAGGCCGTCGACCCGCTCGTGCCAGGCGTCGCGGGCGGTGAGCACCACCACGGGCACGGCATTGCCGCGGCTGCGCCAGTTGCGCAGCACCTCCAGCCCCGGTCGCCCCGGCAGGCCGAGATCGAGAATGATCCCGTCGTAGGGCTCCTCGTCGCCCATGAACTCGCCGTCGATGCCGTTGTCCGCCACATCCACGGCGTAACCCGCGGCGGTGAGATCGGATTTCAGCCGTCGCGACAGGGCCGCATCATCCTCGACCAGCAGCAGGCGCACCGATTCAGTCCTCCTGTTCCAGCTTCATCATCTCGCCGCTGGCGGCGTCGATCTTCATTTCCCAGACCTGGCCGCGCTCGTCGAGCAGCTCCACTTCATAGATGTATCGCCCATGCTTGCGCTCCAGCTCCACCTCGATCACCCGGCCTTCCCGGGCTTCGCGGATGCGCTCCATGAGTTGGGCAAGGGGCAGTATCACCCCCTCGCGCACCAGCGCCCGGGCTTCGCGGTGGCCGATGTCACCGTCGCGGCGCTCGTCGTCGCCCCGGGCAATGGCGCCGGTCGCGCCACCGCCCAGGATGGCGACGATCAGGATCTGTATGAACAGGCGCTTCATGATGGATCAATCGTCGTCCCAGCGCCCATAGCCCGGGATCCGGATCTCGCCTTCGCGGTATGAACCGGCCTCGGCACGGGTATGGCAGGCACTGCAGTTGCTGAAGGAGCGCACATCCGGATTGTCCTGCACCACGCGCCGGGGCAGCTCGTCGTGCTTGCGGACGAAATAGGGGGTCGCGGAAATCCGCAGGGGCGCCTCCTCCGGCATGATGGAACCGGCAATCTTGCGCGAGCGCCGGTAGTCGCTGGCATCGGCGGCATTGGCCATCAGGTAGTCGCGCAGGACCTTCACCTCGTCCCCGGGCAGCTCGGCATTCTCGCCGAAGTGATCGGCGAGCCCTCCCAGCATCCTATCCCAGGAGCGGGCGGGAAGCAGCCCGGGCTGGTAGGCGAAATGACAGCCGCCGCAATCCTCCTGGTAGAGCTCGTTGGCCACCGGCGCCACGCCGCGGCGGCTGGAACCGACCGGCTCCCCCATGAAGGCCCCGGAGGGCAGGACGGCGTCGGCCCCGTGGCCGCCGTAGACCCAGGTCTCCCCGCGCTCGCCCCGCTCTCCGTATTCGCCCCGCTCATCGTCCGAGGCCATGACCGCCGCGGCCGTGGTGCCGAGCACCAGCGCGATCGGCAGCAGCATCCGGATTCCACCTCTGTTTCTCTTCATGTCCTACCCCTTGTCCAAGGCTGAAAGTTGCGCTGCCGGATTACTGCAGCTTGATGTAGACGAGGAAATCACCCTTCTCCTGCGGCGTGCATTCCCGGCCCAGGGTCCACTTGCAGTTGCGCAGGAACCACTTCTCGATCTTCTTCGCATCGGTGAGCCGCTCCGGGTTGACCGACGGCGCCATCGGCTCGATGGCCTTGCCCGTGCGGGCATGGGTGCCGGACTGCTTCAGGTCCGTGGTGTGGCAGGTGGAACAGCTGCGCGCAGGACCGCCGTCGGGATCGGGGAACTCCCGGGCCCACATCGCCTCGCCGGCGGCGGCGCTGAACACCTTGCCGCCCTCGGCGTAATAGCGGTCCAGCTGGTCGGCCACCGTGTCGGCCTGGGCCACCGCTCCCCACAGTGCCGCGGTCGCGGCCAGCATCAGCATTGCCTTGTTCATGTTCAGCTCCTCTCGCGTCAATCAGGATGGTGTCGTTTCCAGTTCAGCATTCAGCCCGTGGTTCCGCCTTCGGGTTCCGGAACGCCCATGGCCGCATCCTCGAAGGTTCCGGCACCGGCATCCGCATGGCAGGCGCCGCAGTTGGCCGGACTGTTCACCGGCGCGCGCTCGAACACCGCCGCGTCGATCCCGCCGTGCTTCGCCTTCCAATAGGGCGTCGTACTGATGCGCAGCGGCGCCTCGCCCGCCGGCACCGAGCGCAGGATTTTCCAGGCCGCCTCGGTGGGCAGGGTTTCCGCCCCATTGGCGGTCAGGAACCCGCGCAGGACCGCCACGGTTTCCGGCTCGAGCATCAGGTCCTCGCCGAAATGGCTCTCCTGCCCCGCCAGGAGACGCTCCCAGGAGCGGGCGGGAAGCAGGGAGGGGTGGTAGGCCAGGTGGCAGCTCCCGCACTCCTCCCGCCACACCGGATCGTCGGGCAGAACCGGCCCGGCGAAGGGCAGGTAGGGCTGCTCAGGCGTCGCCGTCAGGTAGCCGCCGAAGCTGGCCCAGGCGCCACCGGCCACGGCCATGGCGATGGCCAGCGCGATCGGGCGCAGGGCGGGCACATCGGCCGTATCGCCCCGCCGCCGCTTGCGGCCGTGGATCATGGCCGCCGCCAGGTTCTCCCGGTGCAGCAGGCTCTCCACCGCCACGCCGATCAGGTGGGCGGCCACCAGGGCGAGCATGGTCCAGGCCAGGAACTCGTGGACCTGGTGCGCCCGTTCACCGGCGGCAAACCCGATCCAGCCCGCCAGGGGACCATGCCCCTCCTCGCCGCCCAGGGTCAGCAGTCCGCTGAGGCCCAGGCCGAGGCCCAGCGCCAGCAGGCCGAAGATGGCCCAGCTCCCCGCCGGATTGTGGCCCAGCATGCGCGGCGCACGCCCCGCCAGCAGGTTGCGCAGGTAGCCGAGCGCGGCGCGCGGGCCGCAGGCGAAGTCGCGGAAGCGGCTGTGCCGGCTGCCCACCAGCCCCCAGGCGAGGCGGAACAGCACCAGCCCCGCCAGCAGGTAGCCGGCGAAGACATGGACATGGAGCAGGCGGTCATCCCGGCTGAGCCAGGCGGTCGCGAAGGCTCCGGCAAAGAGCCAGTGGAACAGCCGCAGGGGCAGGTCCCAGACCCGGACCCGGATCCGGTCCAGGGGCGCGTGGGCGGCCGTGACATTGATGGTGTTCATCACCGCCCCCTTCAGGCCCGCTTGCGGCCGGTGATCATGGCGCGCACCAGCGGATCCCAGACCTTGATTTCGGATTCGGACATGCACCGGACCTCCGGACTATTCCAAGCTGGAGGCCAGTCTAGGGCGGCGCCCTGAATCGAAGCTGAAAACAAATGCCTCCCATTCCCGCACTGTGGCATATGCCCCCATGCCTGCGGCAACACACCCGATTCCGCCACATTCTCTTCGTGTAACCCCTTGAAAAGGGTCACACGAACATTGGCCCACTACTTGCTGTAGGCCTTCGCGGTTGAACACCCCCCTGCCGGGCGGATTACCGAAACACCCAAAAATAAAAGACATATATCAATTACTTGACGCACACCAACTCGGGGGTCAACACGCATGAACACAGCTTCAACCCACCCGGCCGCCGGTCGCCGGGGTCTCGCCGCGGCCGTCGCCGCAGCGCTCGCCGCCGCCGCCCCGGCCACTGTCCTCGCCGAGGACCTCGGCCTGATCACGGTGGAGTCCACCACCATCGACGACCGCTTCGAGTCCAAGCGCGAGGAGCCCTCCAACATCGCCGTAGTCTCCGGCGAGAAGGTGGACAAGGCCCATGCCGAGAACATCCACCAGGTGCTGCAGTCCATCCCCGGCATCACCACGGAGTTCGACAGCGGCGAACAGCTCAAGATCCACATCCGCGGCGTGGAGAACCAGCGCTACATGGGCGAGAAGCCGGGCGTGGCGGTGGTCATCGACGGCGTGCCGGTGTTCGAGCGCACCGGCCGGGTCAACATCGATCTGGACAACATCGAGTCCATCAAGGTGGTCAAGGGCGGCGCCTCCTACCTGTTCGGCGACGACGCCCTCTCCGGCGCGGTGATCATCACCACCAAGCGCGGCGCCAAGCAGGCCGGCTACACGGCCGGGGTGGAGGCGGGCAGCTTCGGCTTCCGGAAGTACCTGGGGCGGGCCGGCTTCGCCGGCGAGAAGGCGTCGGGACACGTCCAGGTCTCCCGGCGCCAGACCGACGGGTACTACAAGGACTCCGACTCCCAGTCCGACTACCTCAACGGCAAGCTGCAGTACTACATCGACGACGTCAGCGACGTGACCTTCGGCTTCGAACGCTCGGAACGGGCCAAGGACAGCCACGGCACGGTGGACGGCATCACCGCCGCGAAACTGGACCCGAAGAGCGAGTGGATCGAGAACGACGACTACACCCGCATGTACGACGTGGACCTCTCCAAGTACTTCGTCACCTACTCCCGCGACATGGGTGAGACGGGCAACCTGCTGCTGAACGCCTACCAGTTCAGCGACGACACCGCCTTCGTCAGCAAGCCCATCAACGGCTACTACTACGAGGACGGGACGCTGATCACCGACCCGGACGCCTACGCCACCGCCACCGACTACCACCAGGTGCAGCGCGGCATCAAGGCGGAGCTGCGCCAGGCCGGCGAGAAGCTGGCCTGGCTGGCCGCACTGGACCTGCGCGCCAACACCTACGAGCAGCTCAACGAGAACATCACCACCTACAAGTACTCCCGCTTCAGCAGCAGGCCGGCCGCCGTGGCCGGCGTGGTCAACGAGGACGGCGAGACCGAGGAGAGCATCCAGGCCGCCTACGGCGAGCTCAAGTTCCGGGTGACCGACCCGCTGGTGGTGACCCTCAACGGCCGCTACGACCACATCGCCCTGGACTACAGCGACAACCTCACCGATCTCGAACTGAGCCGGGATTTCAACGTCACCTCCTGGCGCCTGGGCGGCAACTACGCCCTCAACGACACCACCGACCTCTACGCCAACGCCTCCACCGGCTTCCGCGCCCCCTCCGTGGAGCAGCTCTTCGCCGGCAGCACCAATCCCGACGGCAACGTCGAGAACAACCCCGACCTCGACCCCGAGCAGGCGCTCAACCTGGAGCTCGGCCTGCGCCGCACCTTCAGCGCCTTCGGCATCAACTGGGACCTCGACACGGCCATCTTCCAGATCGACCGCGAGGACTACATCATGTCCTCCGCCGGCCAGTATGGCGTGGTGGACCCGGACGGGGAGCCGCTGCGCTACGAGAACATCGGCGGCATGCGCAGCCGGGGACTGGAGCTGGTCCTGCGCAGCGATTCGGCGAAGCCGTTCTGGGTCAACATCTCCTACTCCTTCCTGGATGCCTTCTTCACCCAGTACGACAACTTCAACCTGCTGCTGGGCAACCGCTACGGCCGCAACGGCTTCTTCGATCCCGCTACGGGCGGCAACGCCGACGGCGTCTGCGATCCGGGCGAGTACGACACGGAGAACCAGTACTGCCTGGAATCCTACGACCTCGAGGGCAACGACGTTCCCCGCGCGCCGGCGCACCACCTGAACGTGGGGCTGAACTGGCGCGCCGCCCCCTACCTGACCCTCACCGGGGAGATCGACGCCAGCTCCTCCTACTACGCCGACGAGCTGAACTGGAACGAGGTGGACGGCCACGCCGTGTTCAACCTGCTGGCCACCTACGAGCGCAGCTTCGGCGAGAACCAGACCTGGAGTCTCTTCGCCCGGGTGGACAACCTCTTCGACGCGGACTACTGGAACACGGCCCGCGGCAGCTCCGACGGCGCCAGCCCCGGCACCGGCGGGGTACCGGACGGCATCTTCGACATGGAGGACATCTCCATCGTGGTGAACCCGGGGCGCACCTACACGGTCGGCGTGTCGGCCCGGTTCTGACCCCTTCAGCGGGGCGGCAGGGAACGCCGGATGCGCCAGGGAGGGCGCGCCCCGCCCCCGCCACCGTCCGCTGCGGACATCGCCGGCCCTTCCGGCGGGTGACGCCCGCGTCTGGCAGCCGGTACCGGCCGGGTGCCGCCAACAGGGCCGGGCCACTTCGGTGCAGACCGCGTGGCTTCCTCCCGGGACGCACGAATGCGGCAAATACCACACATTTGCGGCAAATCACCTGCAACGCCACGGGGCTCCCCGATTAACCCCTTGATAATCGTCAAGGCCCGATTGGCCCACTCCTTGCTTTGGGGTCCACCAGCTTGGGACGGACCCCTGCTGGACGAGTTACCGGAACCATAAAAAAGACAAATATCAATTGCTTGGCGCACACATCCGGGGGTCAGCACACATGAACGTCGCTTCACATCAACCGGCCATCGCGCGCCGGGTTCTCGTCGTGGCCATCGCCACCTCGCTCTCCGCCGCCAGCCCCGCCTGGGCGGAAACGCCCGAGACGGCCGACAAGGTCGATCTCGACACCATCAGCGTCACCGCCTCGCGCATAGAGCGCACCACCCGGGAGGTGCCCGCCGCCATCGCAGTGGTGGACGAGAAGCGTATCGAGCAGGCGCAGATGATGAACGTGAAGGATGCCATCCAGGGGACACCCGGGGTGCTCATCGATTCGAAGAACGGCGGCTACGACGTCCGCCTGGTGATCCGCGGCGCGGGCCAGAAGGCGAACTATGGCGTGCGCGAGATCATGGTGATCCGCGACGGCGTGCCCATGACCGATCCGGACAGCTTCTCCCGTTTCGACTACATCGACACCCAGGACATCGAGCGCATCGAGATCTCCAAGGGCCCGGGCAACCTCTACAGCAGCGGCGCGGCCGGCGGCACCCTGCAGATCATCTCCAAGTCGGTTTTCGACGCCACCAACCGGGTCAAGCTCGGCCTCGGCACCGAGGGGGCGGAGAGCTATCACGTCCGCTACGGCGCCGACATCAACGACAGCAACGCCTTCTCCGTCACCGCCTCGCGCCGCGTGATGGACAACGACTGGCGCCACTGGAACAAGTTCGACACCAACCAGGTGAGCTTCAAGCACGGCCTGATGCTGGACGGCGGCGGCCTGTGGGAGTCGGAGCTCAGCTACTCCAAGGCCGACATCCAGCTGCCCGGTTCCCTCGACAAGGCCCTGTTCGACGAGTACAAGCGCACCGGCGAGGTGGACGACACCCAGGATCCCTGGAAGCATTCCGGCCGCTATTCGAAGATCTGGTTCTTCAACTCCCGCTTCGAGCAGAGCTGGGGCGACCTGACCTTCAAGCCGCGCGTGTACTTCAACCACTGGGAGCACTACCACCCGGTCACCGGCGCCATCAACGACAACCCGGGCACCAACGTCCTCGGCACCGACCTCGAGCTCAACTGGAACCACCACTTCATCGGCGACAGCACCCTGGTGGGCGGCGTCACCTTCCGCCGCGACGACACCCGGGATTCCGCCAAGTACAAGTATGCTGATGTCACCACCGGCTTCGGCGGGCGCATCACCTCCACCCTCTCGGACCGTCCCGGCGACCTGATGCAGACCGAGGACACCCTCAACACGCTCTACGGCTTCTACCTCCAGGAGAGCGTGCAACCGGCCGAGCGCTGGCTGGTGGATGCCGGCTTCCGCTTCGACCGCTCCGAGTTCGACATTCACACCGATCAGATCTGGGTCTATGACTACGGCAGCAGCACCTATGTCTACGATCCCCTGGTCTACGACACCAAGAAGAGCTTCAACCTCTTCTCGCCACGCCTGGGCGTCACCTACCGACTGTCGGACACCCTCAACCTGTTCGCCTCTCTGGCCCAGGCCGATCAGATCCCGGCCGACTCCGAGCTGAAGAAAAACAGCGCACTCGATGCCTCGACCGCCCGCAACCTGGAGGTGGGCATCAAGGGACGGGCCGACAACTGGACCTTCGATCTCTCCGTCTACCAGACCAAGGTGAGCGACGAGATCGTCTCGGTGCTGGACACCGGGGGCGACACCACCTTCCAGAACGCCGGCGAGACCGACAAGAAGGGCCTGGAGTTCAGCGGCCGCCTGCGGCTCGGCAAGCGCTGGTGGGCGGGGCTCGGCTATGCCTACAGCGACTACAAGTTCGAGGAGTTCTCCGAGGTCATCAGCGGCTTCACCTTCGACCGCTCCGGCAACCAGCTCCCCTTCACGCCCAGGCACCAGTACAACCTCAGCCTGGAGTACGACCACCCCTCCGGGTTCAAGGCCCGCGTGCAGGCCGACAGCTGGAGCGAGTACTACGTGGACAATGCCAACTCGGATACCTACAAGGGCTTCGACTTCGTCACCAACCTGATGCTGGGCTACGAGAAGGGTCCGCACGCGCTGGTGTTCACCATCGACAACCTGTTCGACGACCACTACGCCACCGAGGTGAAGAAGAGCACCTACTTCGCCATGGGCTCATGGCAGGAGAAGTACTACTACTACCCGGCCAGCCCGCGCACCGCGATGCTGACCTACAAGTACACCTTCTAGCCGCCCGACCGGACAGGGGAGTGCACCGGCCGGCCGATGCTGGCCACGGACCAGGGAGGGTCCGGTGCACAACCTCCTCCCATGGAGACACCGATGCGAATGAAAACCCTGCTAGCCGGACTCCTCGCCAGCGGCTGCTGCGTGTCCGTCGCCCTCGCCCAGCCGCCTGCCCACGGCGACGCCGCCGCGCCGGCAGCCGAAACGGGTCAGAAGCCCGCCGGCGGCCATGCCGGGCACGGTGGCGGCCGGCGCGCGAAGATGCTGATGCTGGCCAACGCCGACGGCGCCCGCATCACCTACTGGAAGCCCGATCTGACCCGCATGGAGCTGAGCGCCGAGCATGGGCACCTGACCCTGCCGCCCACGGGCATGGACAACTACCACGCCCTGGTCGTGGAACAGGACTGGGGCCCGGAGAAAGACACCCTCATCCGCTACGAATACAGCTTCGGCAAGCCCAGCGGCCACAGCCCGGCCGAGCTGACCGCGGCGGTGAAGACGGAGCTGGAGGTGGTGCCCGACCCCATCCCGCGGGAGCACTACCGCTACATGGCCGCCGACCGCTGGTCGTTCCTGGTCCGCTACCAGGGCCAGCCGCTCGCCGGCACGCCGGTGCTGCTGGCGACCAGCCAGGGCAGCCGGCTGGAAGCGGTGACCGACGCCGCGGGCAGGGTCACCTTCCGCCTCCCCGACGACTTCCCTGAAGTCGAGGCCGGACGGGAGAACAACACGCCGGCCGAGCTCAGCGTCACCGCCAGCCACCGGGAGGACGGGCTGGAGTTCGTGACGGTTCTCACCGCTCCCTACCACGCCGACCCGGCCCACTGGCAGTCCTTTCCCACCGGCGTGGCCATCGCCGGGGCCGGCTTTCTCGTCGGCGGCCTGGTCGGCTTCCGCCGCAGGCATGACAACAAGAAGCGCGGGAGCGCCTGAACCATGAATCCGCTTACCAATCTCAGCGTCATCCGCAAGCTCGTACAGGTGGCCGCCTTCGCCTTTCTCGTCTACGGCTCGGTGGTGGTGGGCTACTACACCGCCGACAAGCTGAGCGTCGCCTTCCCGGCGCTCACCTGCGCCTACGACATGCGCTCGGCCGACTACTGCACCCTGATTCCCTTCCAGCACCAGATGGCCCACCGGGTGGGCGAGGCGATCAGCAGCGGCACATCGCTGCTCATGGGCCTGCTGCCGGTGGTGACCACCCTGGGCACCTTCCTGCTGCTGTTCGTCCTGCTCAACAAGGCCTTCTGCGGCTGGATCTGCCCGCTGGGTTTCTTCCAGGAGCTGCTCGGCGTCATCGGCCAGAAGCTCGGCCTGCAGCAGCGGGAGTCGCTGGCGCCGGGCATCGTGGACCGGCTGCGTCCGGTGAAGTGGCTCATGCTCGGCGTGCTGGTCTTCGGCCTGCCGCTGCTCTCGGGCCTGGGTTTCGCCAGTCATGACCTGGTGGGCGCCTACTGCGCCATCTGTCCCAGCCGGATCATGACCACCCTGGCGGTGGGCGACACCTCCCAGCTCTACTTCGACAGCGCCAACCCGACGGTGATGGTACTGTCGGTGAGCGCCGACTTCCTGTTCGGCACCATGGTGGCCCTGGGCCTGACCACCCGCCAGCCCTTCTGCCGCGTCTGCCCGCTGCTGGCCCTGCACGCCGCCTTCCGCAAGGTGGGCCTGGCGCGGCTGGTGAAGAACCCCTCGCCCCGCTGCGGCAAGTGCGGCCTGTGCGCCAAGGCCTGCCCCATGGACATCCGCGAGATCCACACCACGGAGAAGCAGGGCGACATCACCTTCGCCGACTGCACCCTGTGCGGCCGCTGCGTGGAGTTCTGCCCGGACCAGGATGTCCTGCAGCTGAAGTACGCCACCTTCCCCGTCTTCTCGGCCAGCCCCCGCTACTTCAAGCAGCGCAAGCAGGCCCAGAAGCGCTGGGAGTCCTGGACCCTGCGCGGCTGGTGGAACCGCCGCCGGTCGCCGGCCACGGAGCGGGCATGATGGACGGCGCGGCAGTCAGCCTCAGCTTCGGCGCGGCCCTGCTGCTGGGGCTCGGCTTCGGCGCCGGGCCCTGCAACATCGCCTGCCTGCCCTTCCTCGGACCGGTCTTCGTGGCCGGTGGCGGCGGAGTCCGGCAGGCCTGGCGGGTCCTCCTGCCCTTCTCCCTCGGCCGGCTGACCGGCTACGCGGGGGTGGGGCTGGTGGCGGGGCTGGCCGGCGGCATCGCCCAGGGCTGGCTGGAATCCCCGGTGGTGCGCTGGGTGCTGGGAGGCGCCACGCTGCTGGTGGCCGCCGGGCTGCTGCTGCGCTCATCCGCCACCGGGCGGAAAGGACATTGCGCTGCCACCGGCCCGGGCCGCAAACCGGACGGACAGCCGATCGCCGTGGAGATGCGGCTGCAGCGGCGGGCCAAACCCGGCCCGGACAAGCGCCTGGTGCCGGGTGGTCTCTACCTGATGGGTATGGGGATGGCGCTCAATCCCTGTGCCCCCCTGAGCACCATCATGCTGGCGGCGGCGGCTGCCGCCAGCGCCGTCTCGGGCGCCTGGCTGGGCTTCGGATTCGGAATTGGCGCCGTGGCGATGCCGGCAGTGATCTTCGGCCTCGGCGTGGCGCACCTCGGTGCGCAGCTGCGGGAGCATCTGGCCTCGTGGGAAACCACCCTCACCCGGGTATCGGCCCTCATGATCGCCGGGCTCGGCACCGCCACGGCGCTGGGGTGGATACAACCCTGACAACCGCGGCAATACGGATATCGGCTGGATAGTATCGGAGAACACGATGGAATCACTGATGGACCTTCTGAAGTCCAACCTCGACTACGGCATCATCGGCATACTGGGATTCATGAGCTTTCTCATGGTCTGGTTCGCCGTGGAAAGATATCTCTACCTGCGCCGCGTGGACGTACGCGGCTTCGATCATCTCGACGAACTCAACGTGGCCCTCACCCGGAATCTGACCGAGCTCTCCTCCATCGGTTCGAGCGCCCCCTACGTCGGCCTGCTCGGAACCGTGCTCGGCATCCTGCTCACCTTCTACGAGATCGGCCAGGGCGGAAATATCGACGTCAAGACCATCATGGTGGGACTGGCGCTGGCGCTGAAGGCCACCGCCCTCGGACTGGTCGTGGCCATACCGGCCATCCTCTTCTACAACGGCCTGTTGCGTCGCGTCGAGGTCCTTGTCGCGGAATGGAAGAAAATCCATGGCTATGAAGCGGTTTGATTCAATCAACGTCATCCCGTTCATCGACATCATGCTGGTGCTGCTGGCCATCGTGCTCACCACGGCCACCTTCATCGCCCAGGGCAAGATCGACATCAATCTTCCGAAGGCGAACCAGGAGGCCGCACCACCCCAGGATCCTCCCATCACCCTCTCCATCGACCGGGATGGCGCCGCCTACTACAACGATGAGGCCGTGACCCTGGAGGATCTGTCGTTGCGCCTGTCCGGGCTCGACAAGGAAACCTCCATTGTCATGCGGGTGGACGAGGCCGTGCCTTTTGCCGGGTTTGTTTCCGTCGTGGACATCCTGAAGACCCAGAAACTCGAACGCCTGTCCATCGTCACCCAGCGCCCCCAATGAAGTGCAGCCATTGCAATTTCCTTGGCCTGACCGCGTCCGCCCTGTTGCATATGGGCATCGCAGCGGCGTTTTTCGTGACGAGGGCCCTTCCCGCCTCCGCCCCGGGACTGGAACTGGTGCCCCTCGAGCTGGCCATGTTCGAGGTCTATGCACCCGTACCGGTTGTGGTCCCCCCCGAGCCGGAGGCTGAGCCAGAGCCGGTGCCCGAACCGGAACCCGAGCCCGAGCCCGAGCCCGAGCCCGAACCGGAACCGGAACCCGAGCCCGAGCCCGAACCGGAGCCCGAGCCGGTCGTGGTACCCGATCCACCGAAGCCGAAACCCGAGCCGAAGCCGAAACCCAAGCCGCGCCCCGCCGCCAAGCCGCGCCCGGCACCGGTCGCCGCCGGCCCGGTCACGGGCCCGAAGACACAGATTCCCGCTTCGGGGATCGTCAAGCCGGGCCCGGCCAAGGTCCTGAAGATCCGGGATCTCTACCTGGGTCAGTTGCTGGGGCACATCGAGTCGCACAAGTTCTATCCCACCGTCGCCCGCCGGCGGGGGCTGGTGGGCGTGGTCCATATCTCTTTCAACCTGAGCCGGGACGGCTCCATCAACGGCCTGCAGGTGAACGGTGGGCACAAGCTGCTGCGGAAGGCGGCCGAAGAGGCGCTCAGGAAGGCCGTGCCCATGCCGCCCCCGCCTCCGGAAGTGGCCTGTCCGCTGCAGGTCAACTACGGCATGGAGTTCAACCTGAAATAGGCACGGCAGACGTTCAACTCGCATCTCGCCCGCAGGACCGGTACGCTGACCGCCACTGGAGGCGACAAGTCAATCCACGGACTGGACAGCACCATGACAATCTTCGATCTCTTCTTCCGTGGGGGGCCTGTGGTCTGGGTCCTGGCGGCCTACTCGGTGCTGGGCCTGGCCATCGTCCTGGAACGCTGTTTCCACTACCTGCGCATGGGCCGGACACCACCGGACCTGGAGGCCCGCATCCACACCGCCATCGCCGGTGACGAGCGCGCCCTCGAAAGCGTTCGGGGGCCGGAGGTGGCGGTAGTGCGGGCGATGCTGGCGGCCCGCGCCGATGGGGTCAAGGACCTGACCCACGTGGGGCTGCGGGAGCGGGCGGTTGAGCTGCGCCGGCTGGAAGGGGGGTTCGCCACCCTGGCCATCCTCGGCAACACCGCCCCCTTGCTGGGGCTGTTCGGCACCATCACCGGCATGATCAAGGCCTTCATGGTCATCGAGCAGGCGGGGGGCAAGGTGGATGCCCAGGCCCTGGCCGGCGGCATCTGGGAGGCGATGATCACCACGGGGGCCGGGCTGGCGGTTGCCATTCCCCTTTTGATCCTGCTCCACTTCCTGGAGAACACCGCCGAGCGCCGCGCCCACGCCATGCAGCGCTGCGTGTCGCTGGTGTTGGAACAGGCCGGGCGCAACGGCAATGGCCATCACCATGCCAACGGCGGCCAGGAGAACCCGGAGGAGCTCCCGCGGCAGCGGGAGGCGGCATCGAATGCGGTCTGACTACCGCCGCCGCTCCCGCGCCGGGTTGAACCTGACGCCGCTCATCGACATTGTCTTCCTGCTGCTGATCTTCTTCATGCTCACCGCCCACTTCGTGCAGGAAGAGAGCCTCGACATCGAGCTGCCGGAGGCGGAGTCCGCTGCAATGGACGAGGACAAGTCCCTGGTGGAAGTCATCCTGTCGCCGGAGGGCGAGTTGCGGGTGGACGGACGGGTGGTTCCGCCCGAGCGTCTGGAGGAGACGCTGCGCGGCGCACTCCACGCCCCCGGTCGTAAATCGGTGCGGCTGCGGGGCGACACCACCGCCCGGTTCGGACACGCCGTCTCGGTCATCGACGCGGCCCGCAAGGCGGGCGCCCAGTCACTGGATATCCTCACCGAGCAGCCATGAGGCGGCGGGAGGGTTGGCCGCGCCTGCTGGCGGTGGGCATCTCCGCCCTCGCTCACGCCGGGGTTCTGCTCTGGGTCGCCGACTCGGTGATGCGGCCGGCGGCGCGTGCGCCGATACTCGCCCAGCAGACCCGGGTGACCCTCACCTTTCCAACCCCGCCGGCGCCGGTGCCGGAAGAGGTCCCGGAACCCGATCCGGAACCACCGGCGCCCGAACCGGAGCCTGAGCCGCCGAAACCGAAGCGGAAGCCCGAACCCAAGCCCGAACCGAAGCCAATACCGAAGCCAAGGCCGAGACCGACGCCTCCCCCGCCCGCGCAACAGCCGTCCCAGGCGCCCGTGGCGGCGGAGCAGACAATGGCGGGACTGCCGGATCCGGCCCGCGTAAGTCAGCTCCGGGAGCAGTATCTCAGCCGGCTCCTGGGCCGCATCGAGGCGCACAAGTTCTATCCCACCCTGGCCCGCCGCCGCGGACTGGAGGGGGTGATCCAGGTCACCTTCACCCTCGAGTGCGGCGGTGGTGTGCGCGGCGTGAAGGTGGCCGGCGGCCACGGCGTGCTGCAGAAGGCCGCCGAGGAGGCTGTGCTGAAGGCCCAGCCCCTGCCGAGGCCACCGAAGGAGGTGCCCTGCCCCCTGCAGGTGAGCTACGGCATGGAGTTCAATCTCAAGTAGCGTGGGAGGACGCGGCGTTCCGTGTTCCGTGTTCCGTGTTCCGTGTTCCGTGTTCCGTGTTCCGTGTTCCGTGTTCCGTGTTCCGTGTGCCGTGTTCCGTG
>NPIG01001048.1_pt1 | contig 16252 bp, 13 predicted proteins | sample 8637441 | NCBI WGS metagenome assembly NPIG01 (sample SAMN07420675, study PRJNA396082) | bioreactor metagenome | isolation source: sample BR6 brine-fed electro-methanogenic bioreactor BR | place: Japan: Kochi | collected 2016-06-14 | reverse complement strand
TCCTCGACTTCACCGACGAGCACGCCGGTGTCTTCAGATCCGCCCCAGAACTCGCGGAGTTGCGGCGGGACGTCGAGCGGTAACAGACCTGCCCAGGCCCTCCGGACGTCGCGGAGCCGCCCTCGCTCCGGCCGCTCGGCGAGCTGAAGGGAGCCGCGGCGCTCATCGCCACCCCGGATGAATCGCAGCTCGAGCCAAGCGCCCGGCTCCGCGGTCGACACCATCGCGAGCAACTCGTCCGTACTCGCAATCGGCCGCCCGCCCACCTCGACCAGGAGATCGCCTCCGCGCAGCCCGGCGCGATCGGCCGGACTGTTCTTGACGACACCGGCGATGAACGCTCCCGCCGGTATCTCCTGCCCTTCCGCGACGCGGGCGGTGCCGAGTGTGATGCCGACCCAGGCGCGAGGAGCTGGTGCGCGCCTCTCCTGGGCCAGGCCGGCGAGTGCGCCCGCGAGGACGCAGGCGACCGCAATGAGGCGAACGTGGAGGTTCATGGGACCGCTCCGCCGGGGTTCCGTGCGGGACGAGAATAACAGAAACGCGGGACCAGGTACGGGGGCGCCCCGGAGGCGCCGACGCTACTCGGCGAGTACCTCTCGAACGCTCGTCAGTAGCTGTTCGCGCGTGACGGGCTTCGGCAGCGTGCGCGCCGCTCCGAGCGCTTTCGCGATCGTCAGGTAGTCGAGACTGCCCTGAGTGCCTCCCCCGGAGATCGCGATGATCTTGACGTCCGCGTCGTTCTTGCGGACCTCCATGATCGTCTCGATGCCTTCCTTCTCGGGCATGAACATGTCGGTGATGATCAGATCGGCGGGGTCCTGGGCGTGAGCTTCGAGACCGAGAAGGCCGTTGGCGACATCGGTGACTCGGTAACCGTCGCGCTCGAGCATCACGCGAAACAGCTTCCGGATGGAGTCATCGTCCTCGATGAGTAGAACGTGTTGCACGACTGCTTCCTCGCCCGCAACCACATGCCGAGCCCGTCCACACGTCAGCGTCGGGCCGAACGCCGCCGGTGAACCACAACACATCCCTGGAGTCGGCTCGCGGGACACACAACGCCGCGAGATCGACCGACCGCTGCCTTCCGAAGATCAGTTTAATTCCGGGTTGCCTTCTGGCGCTAGTTGTTCTTGACCGGCGGCGAGGACCGTCACGACGCGAAAAGGGGCGGACCGAAGCCCGCCCCGAGGGGTGTTCTCTTAGGTCGAAGCGGTCAGGGGCAGCCGTTCGTCAACATGCAGAGGCGGCCCTGGCCACAGACGACGCCGTCCGTGTCGCCGGCCACGCTCACCGAGCGCGCGCGAAGCACGTCGAGAGCCTCGGCAGGCGTGATGAAACCGAGCTTGCTCATCAGCAGGCTGACCGCGCCGGCCGCGTGCCCGGCCGAGAACGACGAGAGGAAGTTCTCGGAGTAGAACGCTGCGGTCGCGACGTTGGCGGGGGCGCAGAACGCCGGCGTGGACTCGCCCACCATCCCCGTCGCCGTGAACGGCTCCGCCGTGCCGTCGAGCTTCACGGAGCCGACCGCGAGCACACCGGCCTGGTCGGCAGGGATCATCCGCGTACCGCCCGGCGAGGTGAACGGCGGCTGGAACCCGGCGCTCATCGTGCCGGGGTGGTCGCCGTTGTAACCGGCCCAGTAGAGGTGGAAGGTGTCTTCCCAGTCCGCGTAGTCGGCGTGGATCGCCAGATTCGCGCAGACGGTGGCGTCTCCGAGATTCTCGAAGAGCAGCGAATCCCAAGGCATGTCGCCGGGGTCTCCGCCCTGATAGTTGCCGGGCAGGCCCGACGAGGTCGCGAGCTGGACGAACTGCGTCTCGTCGCGCACCTCGATGACATCGATCGCGTAGTCGTCGATCGCCTCGGGGGTGCCGTCGAGGTTCTGGTCGACCCAGCTCGTCCAGACGAGTTCGAGGTGGAGCTCGTCGCCCGGGCCGAGGCAGAACGGGTTGAGCCACGACGGGCCGCTCGTGTCCTGCGTGGGGAACCAGGCGTCCATGTAGCCGTCGGCGTCGAAGGTGCCGTGGAAGTAGTGGTCGACCGCGTCCGCGTACTCCCCCGTCCAATGACCGTCAGAGACGAGAGTCGGATCCGGCAGGTAGGTCGGGTCCTGATAGAACTCGTAGCGCAGGTAGTCGAGGTCGCCCGTCTCGGCGATCCACATCACCCCCGCGTCGATCGCTCGCTTGACGAGATCGCTGACGTGATGCGCTCCGAAACCGTCGCCGAAGCGACCCGGCATCGCGACCGGTCCCTGCACGACGACGTCGACGAGAGGCGTCCCGCCCGCAGGAACCAGGTAGTCGAGAGTCGCCTGGAAGCTCGCACGATCCGCCGGATCGATCGCGATCAAGGTCAAACGCGCCGAGGGATCCATATCGGTCACGACCTCGGCCAGCGCGGTACCCGCAGCGGAGCAGGGGTCGTTCGGGACGCCGTCGAGGCAGCCCTCGATGTCCCAGGCAGGCGCGAAGTCCTGCGTGGTGACCTGAGGTGGCAGATCTTCTCCGAGCATGTCCGCGTAGCCGTCGAATCCCGTCTCGAGAATCGCGACGCGGACCGGCTCGTCGCGCTCGACGCCGATCGACGCCGGGTCGAACTCGTGCCATTCCTCGGCGCCCAACATGGCGACGCCCTCACTGGTCACGGTCCCGATCTTGTTCTGGGCTCCCTGGTTCTGGGTACCATCGAGGCGCACGCGCATCGGCCGCCCCGTGCGCAAACGCACGGCCATGAAACTCGTCTGCGTCTCGATCGCGGGGAGAAGGGCGTAGGGGACCCACGCGATAAGGCGGGAACCCCACTGCTTGACGACTTCCCCTTCGAGCGCGGCGACGGCAGAAGCGGCCGGCCCTTCGGCACCTGGGTGGACGAGGATGTCGAGCAGCAGATCGTCACCGCGCAAGACGCGGTCGGCGTAGTTGCCGAGCAGCGAGACCGGAAGCGGCTCGCCGGCTTCGGCGGCCTTGATCATCGAGCGCAGCGTGAACGAAACCGTCCGCGGTCCTTCGGACTGCGTGAGATTCTTCGCCTGGAAGCGGCGCACGCGCGCGGTCATCTTCCGGCCCAGGTCCGCCATGTCGATCTGCCCGGCCAGCCGGTCGGGCGTCGTCGAGTTCGGCGCCTTGACGAAGGGCCGCTGCCGGACGCCGGTGCGTGGACCCGCCAGGGAAGGCGAGACCGCGCGGCGCTCGAGCGAGTCGGCGCGAGTGCTCACCGGGGCCTTGGCGACCGTCCCCTCGCTCCGCTCGCGCAACAAGCGTTCCCGGTCGATATCGGCCGCATCGGTGGGCAGCGCGAAGAGCGCTAGGGAGAGGGCCGGCAGGGCGACGAGCCGCAGAGCGCGCGTTGTGTTCATCTCGGTGTCTCCGGACCGGACCGTCGCGGGACCGGTCGAAACCTGCACTCAGAAGTAGCGCCCGACGTGCAGGGCGAAGCGAAGCGAGTCGAGGTTCGCATCGACGATGCGCGTTCTCGTAATCGCGGGTACGACTTCGATGATTCCGACACTCTCGCCGCTGAGCGTGAAGTAGCGGGCCGCCCCTTCGACGAACCACTGCCCACCGGCGAAATCGTACCGAAAACCAACCTCAGCTCCGTAGCCAACGCTGTCGAGCTCCCAGTCGCTGTCGAGCACGATCCCGAGGTCGTCGATGACGAGACGGTCCGCGTCGAAGCTATCGGCGAAGACGAAGCCCGCGCTGATCCCGACGAAGGGGAAGACCACGCCGTCCGAGCCGAGCGGATACCAGCGCAGCGCGACGTCCGCGACGGCCACCGTGCCGTCTCCGGGGCGCAACGACGGCGCCTCCGCGAACTCGAGCCCTTCCGATTCGAACGATAGCGACGAAATACGAACGCCTAGATCGGCGCTACGCCCGAGAACCCGCCAAGCGGCGAGCTCGAAGCCCATCGCACCGGTGTAGGGCTCGTCCCCATCGCCGGTCTGGACCAGGCCCGCGCTGGCAGCCCAGCGGCCGATCTCGTTCGACTGACCCACCGTCTCGGACGGCAGACAAAGAGCAAAACAGGCGAGAAGGAGCAGCAGAGTGAAACGCTTCATCAGTACCTCGGCGTCGCCATCCGGGGTGAAAGAAACCCGACAGCGACAGGCACGGGGGGACGCCCCCAGACAGCCACGACAACGGTGCAGACCAATCTACGGACCGAGGGCCCTTCGTGGCAAACAGGTCGCGGAGTTAATGCTCGTTCTACACCGCAACGAGCCGTCCCGTGCCATGCGGGGAGACGAGTGTGCAAGACCTGGGCCAAACCAGAGGAAGAAGGAGCCAATGGCGGGGCGGCACGCTCCTGGGATCACTCCTCCGCTTCGAGTGCCTCGAGCTCTTCTGCCGCTTCGGCCCACTCGACTTCGATCGTGCCGAGGCGGCGGACCAGCTCGCCGCGCTCTCCGTTCAGAGCCTTGAGGCGTGCGCCATCGCCGTAGGCATCGGGCCGCGCCAACTCGACGTCGATCGCGTCGCGGCGCTCTTCGGCCTCGGCGATCGCGCGTTCGAGTGTCGCCACCCGCTCGCGGAGGGGCCGCAACCGCTGGCTTCGCTCGCGCAGCGCTTCCGCCCGCGCACGGCGTCCGGCGCGGGACTTCGCGTGAGATGGACCCTCCGCTGTCACCTCCGGCGCCCGCGCCGCCGAGCGCTCCGCGAGCCAGGCCTGCCAGCCACCATCGAGACGACGCACACCCTGCTCGTCGACGACGAGGGTCGCCGTCGTCAGTCGGGAGAGGAAGGCGCGGTCGTGGCTGACGACGATCAGCGTCCCTTTCCAGGCGGCGAGAGCCGCCTCCAGCGCCTCGCGCAGCGGGAGGTCGAGATGATTCGTCGGCTCGTCTAGAAGGAGCAAGCTAGCGGGCGAGAGCATGAGCCTCGCGAGCGCGAGCCGCGCCCGCTCGCCGCCGGAGAGGGTCTCGACCGCGCGCTCGACGTGGGACGCGCCGAGCCCGAGCGCCCCGAGAGCCGCGCGCAGCCGCTCCGGTGTGTGGCCAGGCGCGTCGTTGTCGAGTTGCTCGAGCACGCTCCGCTTGGCGTCCATCGTGTCGAGCTGGTGCTGCGCGAAGCGCCCGATGACGAGTCCTTGCGCGCTGCGTTTGCGCCCGCGGGTCGGCAGGAGCTCGCCACAGAGCACCCGAAGCAGAGTGGTCTTTCCCGCACCGTTCGGGCCGAGCACGGCGAGACGCTCTCCCCGGCGGATCTCGAGTCCCAAGTCCGCGAGCACCGTGCGCGAGTCGTACCCGCAAGAGAGGCCCTCGAGCTGGATCAGCGGATCGGAGCACGGGGGCGCTTCGGGCCAACGAAGAGACCAACTGACGCTCGGGTCGTAGGCGAGCTTCGCCCGCTCCTCGCGCACCTTCGCGAGCACTTTCTTGCGGTCGTTCGCCTGGCTCGCCTTCGTCTGCTTGGCGCCGAAGCGCTCGACGAAACGCTGCAGGCGCGCCTCCTCTTCGGCGAGGCGTACCGCCCGCGCTTCCGTCTGCTCCCGCTCGAGAGCGCGCGCGGCGACCCACGCGGAGTAGGCCCCCGTCGTCACCCGCAAGCGTGTCCCGACGAGGTCCGCGATGCGGTTGGCGATGCGGTCGAGGAAGACGCGATCGTGGCTGACGACGATCACCGCCGCCGGCGAGTTCGCGAGGTGCTCCTCGAGCCAGGCGAGCGCGTCGAGGTCGAGGTGGTTCGTCGGCTCATCGAGCAGCAGGATGTCCGCACCGGAGAGCAGCATCCGCGCCATGAGGACACGCATACGCCAGCCGCCCGAGAGCTCGCTGACGGGGCGGGAGAACTCCTCGACGGCGAAGCCGAGCCCGGAGAGTACGGACTGGGCGCGCGACTCGAGCTGGTCACCGCCCGCCCACTCGAAGACGGCGCGTCTCTGGCCGTACTCCTCCGAGACCCTCTCGAGCTCCTTGGCCTGGTCTTCCTGCTCGGCAAGGCGCGCCATCGTCTCGGCGAGTTCGTCGAGCGCCGTCCCCAGCGCGCGCAGCTCGTCGGCCCCCTCGAGCGCCGCCTCGAGCACCGAGGTGTCGCGCCGCACCTCCGCCTCGACTTCCTGCGGGAGGTAGGCGACACGCGCCCCTCCCCGCAGGAGCACACGCCCCCGTTCGGGTTCGTCGTGCCCGGCGATGATTCGCAGGAGTGTCGATTTGCCGCAGCCGTTCGGGCCGACGAGACCGATGCGCTCCCCACGGTGGACCGTCCAGTGGATGTCCTCGAAGAGAGTGCGCTCGCCGACCCCACGGGTGAGGCCTTGAAGGACCAACATGGCCCGGAGGTTAGCTGCCGCTCGAGGTGCCGGCCACTGCGCTCGGAGGCGGCGGCGGGCTGCCTGGGGGGCTGCTTGGGGAGGTGTTCGGTGCGCTGCTCGTGGCACCCTTCGCCCCGGCGGGAGCCGCGACAGAGCTCCGCCCCCCCCTGAGCTGCAGCATGATCGCGCCGACGCCGGTCAAGGTCACCGCCGTCCAGACGATCGGCCCCACGTAGGGAATCAGAAGGAGCAGACCCACGACGATGATCCCGACCAGGAGCCCGAGCACCGGGTGGGGCGCGCGACCGAGCAGGGGCCGCAGCAGAGCCTGCCCCGCGATCATCTTCCCGACCACGCTGCCGAAGTAGAGCAACGCACCGAGAGTGGACCACAGCGCGAGCGAGAGCGGTACGAGCAGTGTGACGAGACAGAACGTCGCGAGCACGAGGCCGACGAGCATCGTGACGAGACCGACGCCGAAGCCGGAGACGAGTGCACTCGGCGGCTCGACGAAGTCGAGGGCGCCTTCGACGAAGGGGCGCATGAACAAGACGAGCAGCGTCCCCGTCAGGAGCGTGATCAACGCGAAGTAGGCCGAGGCCAGCACCTTCGCCCAGAGGGGCAGTGTCGGGAAACGCCAGACGGAGGCGAGCTCGCCACCGCGTGGCAAGCGCCGCACGGGCTTGACGACACCCGCGACGGCGTCGTCCGGTACGGTCACGTCGTTGCGCGAAGCGAAGGAGAGGTTCCCGGCAATCGAGACGTTCTCGCCGAGCCGGAGCTCGTCACAGGTAATCGTGACGTCGCCTCCGAAAGTCCCGTTGAGTTCGACGCTCCCGCTGCCGTCGATGCGCACCGGGCCGTCGAACTGCCCGTCGAGGACGAGCTGGCCCGCCGTGATCAAAGTCGCACCGCGCACGCGCGAGCCCGTCACGAAGCGCACCGTGGCTCCGCTGACGAGGACGTCGCGCATGATCTCGCCGCCGAACTCGGCCTCGCCGACGAGCGCGCGAAGGTCCTCGCCGACCGTCCCGAGCACCCGGCCCGAGAAGGTCCCGACGAGGAGGTCCCCGTCGATCTCGCCGTCGTAGTCGAGGTAGCTCGTGCCGATGGCCGAGTCGCCGAGGATGTGACCGCGGATGTGGGCGGTGTTCACGAGCGCGAGGATGTCGCCGTCGACGATCTCCTCGGAGTGGACGCGCAGGCGTTGACCACGAATGAAACGCGTGTGGCCGACGTCATCGACGCTGGTGGTTCCCTTGTCGCCCGCAATGCGGACCTCGACCTGCGCCGCCGCGAGCGGAGCGCCCGCGACCAGGAAGAGAACCGCTGTGGTCAGGAAGCGAAACATCGTGTCAGCTCCCGAGGGGTGTACGCGAACCCCTCACTCCATACGAGACCACCGGGAGACGCGGAGCGCCCGCCGGAAGCGTCCAGCGGTCCACGCCGGCCCGACGAGCGGTGCCGTGGCGAAGATGGCCGGGGCGGCTCAAAACCCGATCTCCTGCCGCAACTCGCGGGCACGCCGCCGGCTCAAGGGGACCTTCGTGCTCTCGGGATCGTCGAGCTCGAGGATGAAGTTCCCCGAGTCCGCCGGCCTGACCGACACGATGTGCGACAGGTTGACGAGCGCGGAACGGTGGGTGCGGCGGAAACCCAGTGCGGACAGCTCGTCCTCGAGATCCTGCAAGGTGCGGGGGACGAGGAACGAGTGGCCGTCCTTCCACGCGAAGACGAGAGTGTGGTCCGCCGTGACGTGAGTGACCTCTCCGGGGTCCAGGAGCACGATCTTCCCGCGGCGGCGCGTGACGATGCGCATGGGCATCCCCGCGCCTTTCTGGATCAGAGCGGGGAGCCCCTCCTGGACCTTCTCCTTCTCGAGGCGACGCGCCACGCGGTCGAGCCCCTCGCCGAGCCGCTCGGCCGTCACCGGCTTGACGAGGTAGTCGACGGCATCCTCTTCGAACGCACGGACCGCGTACTCGTCATAGGCGGTGACGAAGACGACCGCGGGGATCTCCTCGAGGCGGGCGAGCACGTCGAAGCCATCACCGCCGGGGATCTCGATGTCGAGGAACACGACATCGGGCTCTGCCTTCTTGATCTTGGTGACGGCGTCGCGCACCGTGTCCGCCTCGGCGACGACCTCGAGCTTCCCAGTCTCCTCGAGCAGGCGGCGCAGACGGCGCCGTGCGGGCGGCTCGTCCTCGACGATCACGACTCTGAGATTCCTGTCCGTCTCCGTCATCACTGCTCCTCCCTCCGCCCAAGCGTGGCCCGAGTGGCCTCTTCCTCGAACGGAAAGACGATGCGAGCGCTCGTCCCGCATCCCTCCGGGGCCGGACCGAGCTCCAGCCACCCACCCCGGAAACTTCTGACACGCTCGCCGATGTTCTCGAGCGCATGACCGCGCGGCAGATGCTCCGCCGCCTCCCCCGGGCCCGGACCTTCGTCACGGACCTCGAGCACGATGCCCACTTCGCGCCGCCGCGCCGTCACGCGCACGACACCGGCGCCGGACTCCGGGTCCCTCCCGTGGAGCACGGCGTTCTCGACGAGCGGCTGCAGGATCAGCGGCGGCAGCCTCTCTTCCCTGATCTCGGCGTCGAAGTCGACTTCGAAAGTGAGCCGCTCTCCGAATCGAGCCTTCTCGATCGCAAGATAGTCGTGGATGAAACCGAGCTCCTCTTCGAGCTCCACCGAGCGCTCGCGCCCGCGCCGGAACGCGTAGCGGAACAGGCCGGCGAACTTCTCGAGGAGCTGCTCGGCGTAGGCCGGGTCCTCGCCGACGTAGGCGACGGCCGTATTGAGCGCGTTGAAAAAGAAGTGCGGGTTGATACGCGCCTGCAGCGCGCGCAGCTCGGCGCGGGTCGCCCGCTCGCGCGCTTCGGACTGGGCCAGCCGCTCCGCGGCCAGGAGCTCCCGCGTCCGTGCGAGCCGGCGCAGCAAGTCCTCGTAGGCGAAGACCAGGGTCCCCGCGACGACCGCGAGCAGCGCGTTGATCGACCCGACGAGCAAGAGGGCCCTGACCGAGTGAGCGACATACCAGGGAAAGAACCAGAACCCGAGCAGCGTCGCTCCGAACGCGCTCCCCGACAGCGTGATCACGAACAAGAACCCGCGGACCGGGAGAGCGAAGCCGCTGAGGCGCGGGAGCATCTCCCGCCCGCAGAACACGGCGAGGACGCCGGTGCAGAGTCCAGAGAGGGCGCTGATCAGCACGAGGGGATTCTCGACGCGCCCCTTGTCCGAGAGCGAGGCGAGGATCGCGACCAGGACGCCGATGCCGATGCCGAAGCCCCCGGCGATCGCCAACTCGGCGAGGAAGTAGACGACCCGCGATCGAAGGCGGCGCGTCCCGGCTGGGGCCACCGCGCTCATGCTTGGGGCTCCTCGGGGCCGCCGAGCCTCTCGACGACGACGATCGTCGTGTCGTCGAAAGCCGGGGCGCCGTTCGTGTAGCTCTCGAGCTCGGCGAGGATCGCCTCCTCGATCGCCGCGGCCCCGCGCTCGTGCTCCCGTTCGGCGACCGCGATCAAGCGCTCCTTGCCGAACTCCTCGTCGGCATCGGGCGCCGGTGGCGCTTCGACGATGCCGTCGGTGAAGAGGATGAGCTTCTCGCCCGGCGCGAGGAACTCGCGCCGTTCCTTGTAGGGCACGTCGGCGAGGATGCCCAAGGGGAGCCCACCGTGTGGGAACGCGCGGCTCTCGCCGTAGCCGACGACGATGGGCGGGTGATGCCCGGCGAGTGAGTAGTGCAGCTCGCCGGTCTCGGGCTCGAGGATCAAGTACGCCGCGGTGACGAAGCGTCCGGGCTTCGCCCGCGCGCCAATCACCTCGCTGAGGATCGAGTTCAAGCGCGCGGGGCCNNGGCGGCGCGAGGGCGCGCACGAGAGCCTGGACGTTCGCCATCAGGAGCGCCGCGGCGATGCCCTTGCCGACGACGTCGCCGATGACGAGACCCCATCGACCTTCGCCGAGCTCGACGAAGTCGACGGTGTCGCCCCCGACGGCTCGCGCCGACTGACAACTGAACGCCACGCGATACCCGGGGATGGCGGGCGGCTGGTCGGGCAGGAGCTCGCGTTGGACCTCGCGGGCCAGCGACATCTCGCGCTCGTAGGCTTCCTTGACCCGCAGCTCGTCGTAGGCCTTCTCGAGGGAGCGCTGCAGCGTCTCCCAGATGATCAAGGCTCCGCCGAGCAGCTCGGCGAGCACGGCGTTGATCGTGACCAGCCCGAGGAAGACCGGGGCCGTCGTCGCCCAGAGAATGCCGGGCCTCGTCAGGACGGAGAAGACCGTCGCGACGAATGCCCCTCCGAGCAAGGTCGCGAGGATGAGCAGCGCGCGCACCGCGGGGCGGTAGTGTTCGACGAGCGGCATCGTCACGCGCGAGGTGACGACCGCGACGAGGCAAATGCACTCCGCGGAGACGATTCCCTGCCACAGGAACCACCACTCGAGGCTCTTCCAGTCGAGCGCGAGGAGATCGGACCACCAGTCGGTGCCGTCCTCGAGGGAGTAGGCGTAGGCGATGACGACGAGGGACAGGCCGATCAGGGCGCCGACGAGCGCGGCCCCGAGCACCCAGAGCGCCACCTGGCGCACGGTGCGCGAGACGTGCGGCGCCCGGATCGCTCCCAGCCACGACTGTCTTTCCACCACCGTGTCCCCAGCCAACGTCCGCTCCCGCAGCCCACGGCGTCGTCCCGTCGTGAGCTGGTGTTGATCATCGCGCCTTGGAGACGAACGGCGACGCCAAGGCTACGAACGGGCGTTAGCATAGCGACGAGCGGTCGCCCCGTCTTCCCCGAGCCCTACCCTAGGGGAGCCCTCCCCGGGGAATCCCCGCCGAAGACTCCGCCGTGTCCACGTCCGATTGGCAATCGTCGCCGCTGCGTCATTGCCTTACGGCATCGATGACCGTACCCGTATCCCTGCCCCCACCGTCGCGGAGTGGGTCCCGGAGGCTCCATGGAACGAACGCTCCCTGCGTTCACGATGCTGGGAACCGGCAAGGCCCTCCCCGAGGGACGGCTCGACAACGCCCAGCTCGCCAGGGAGCTGGGCACGNNGTCGGTCTTCAAGCGCACGGGCATCAACGAGCGCCGCGTGGCGGAGCACGCCGACAGCGCCTCGTCGCTCGGCGCGCGCGCCGCTCGAGCCGCGCTCGAAGCCGCGGGAGTGCCGGCACCGGAGCTCGACCTCGTCCTGCTGTCGACCTACACCCCGGACCACCTGCTCTGCCCGACGGCGCCAGCGCTCGCGCGCGCGGTCGGGGCCGAGGGGGCCGGAGCGTTCGACATCAACGGCGCGTGCTCGGGCGGCGTCTCCACTCTCTTGACCGGCGTCTCCCTTCTCGGCACGGGAGCCTTCGAGAAGGTCCTCGTCGTCGCCTCCGACCTGACGTCGAAGTTCCTGCGCCCGGACGACCCCAAGACACGTTTGGTATTCGGCGACGGTGCGGCCGCGCTTCTGATCGGACGCCCGGGACTCCCCGGCGGCTCCGCATGGCAACCCTTGTCGACGATCGTGGGCTCCGACGGCTCGGGTGCCGACCTGTTCCGCGTCCCTGCGGGAGGCAGCGCCCATCCCCCTCAGCTCAACGGGACGCCTCAGGCCGCCTGCCCGGGCGTCGTCATGGACGGGCGCGCGGTCTTCCGTTTCGGCATCGAGCGGGGCTGCACGATGCTCGACGACCTCTGCGAGCGCGCCGGGATCGGCACCGACGAGATCGACTGGGTGGTCCCGCATCAGGCGAATCTCCGCATGATCGCCGCGATGCAGGAACGCTGTGGCCTCCCCCCCGAGCGTTGGATCGTCAACATCGAGCGCTACGGAAACACCGCGAGTTGCTCGGTGCCGCTCGCGTTCGCCGAGCTGGTCGCGTCGGGCCGCGTGGGACCGGGTGAGCGCGTCGCGCTCCTCGCGTTCGGCGCCGGGCTGACGTGGAGCGGGATGATCCTCGAAGCCCTCGAAGTCTGACGAGCCGCCACTCCGGCGATCGTGTCGCGGCATCGCGGGGGCGATGCAGCAAGCCCTCTTGGGCGAATTGGGCAAGTCCGAAAGCACATGAAACAATACGAGTGGACGTCGGAATGCTCCTTCCCGCGTCCGTCTCTCTGCCAGGCGCGGGGCGCGGCCCCGGCGCGCCGGGTGTCGCGCACCGCGCCTCTTTCAACCTCCACTCGATCGCGGAAACCCCGCCCGCCCTGCCGACAGGGGCGTGACGGCAAACTAGAATCAGCCCGTGATGACTCTACGCCGTGCTCTATTCGCCCTCTCTTTGACCATCATCCTCCTCACCGCCGGCCTCACCGCCGCCGCGGAAGGGAACGCCGGGCAGTACGCCGAAGCGCTCCGGGCCCATCTCGCGGGCGACACGGAGCGTGCTCTCGCCGAGCTCGAGCGCCTCGCCGGCGAGAGCCCGGCAGATGTGCCCGTTCACCGGGCCATCGCCCTGCTGGCGATCGACGCTGGCGAAGACACGACGAAGGATTGGAACAACCGATTCTGGCGACGATTGAGGCGAACCCGCCGCGACGTCGGCGCCTCGGTCGGCCGGGCGATCCTGCTCGCTCACGGTGGCCGCCGCCGCGAAGCGCACTCGCTCCTGACCTCGGCTCTCACCTCGGGGGCCCGGCACCCACTGCTCGCCCCCCACCTCGTCGAGACTTCGTCCGACCCCGCCGGCCTCGGACGCTTCCTCGCGGCCCGCGCGCGCGTCTTGGGCCGGGACGCTCCGTTCGCCGCGCTGCGGGTGCGCGTCCTCTACGAGATCGGAGACATCGCCGCGGCAGGGTCACTCCTCGAAGACGCGATCGAGCGCTACCCCGAACACCCGGACCTTCTCGCACTCCACGCGATGTGGCTTCGCGCAGCGGGGCGTGAGCGCCACGCGGGCGAACAGGCGAGCCATGCGCTCGGACTGCTCGGTCTCGAAGAGACCGTCCCGGAACTCCGCATCGCACGCCGCCTCGGGATCGCGCGTGCGCTCGCCGCAGCCGGGCTGGTCGACGACGCGGACAAGGTGCTCCGCACCCTCGGCCCGATCCTCGCCCTCGGTCCCGAGAGGCAGGCGCTGCGCGAAGGACGACGCGTCGTCGCCGCCGAGATCGCGCTCGCCAACAACGAGCCGCTCGTCTGCCTCGGCATCCTCCGCGAGCATCCGCCCGCCGGTCCGGCGTGGAACGAGGCCGCCGAGGCCGTCGCCGTGAGGGCCCGCGCAGCGCTCGGTTACCCGAGCGCACCCGAAGTGCCGCCGGGCGCGCTCCCCAAGGGGCTCGCTCTCGCCGACCGCGCCACCCGGCTCACCGTCGAGTTCACGGAGGACGAAGCCAAGAACCGCGAGCTCTCCCGTCACCTCGGTGAGCTCGCCGCAGAGCTGCGCCGTCAGGCGCTGACGCCTCGTTCGGAGCGCGTTGCGATCGCGGGCGCTTTCCTGGCCGGCGATCTCGACGCGCTGCGCGCGCTGGTACCCGAGCCCTCGGGCGAGGACAGCGACGAGCGGAGACCCTCCCCGGAGCTCCGCGCCGCTGCCGCGCTAGCGATCGCTCAGAGCGCCAGGAGCCGCGGGGACGACGCGGCGGCCCTCACGGCAGCCCAGCTCTCCCCGCTCGCGATCTCGGGCGCTCCGGGCCGCCTGCTCGCAGCGCTGCGCCTCTGCGCCGCCCGGGCGGCGCTCTCGCTCGGACGCTTCGAGGAGGCCAAGTCCCTGGTCCACGAGGGGCTGCTCGACATTCAGGAAGCCGACATGGTCGCCGCCTCGACTCCACCAGAGCTCGAGGGCCTGCTGCGCAGGGTTGGAGATCCCGCCACGCGTTTGCCCGGCGTCGCGTTCGCCGCTTCACTCGCCGAAGACGAGCCGCTCGCCACGGCCGGCGGGACACTGCTCCGCAACCTCGGTCGCGCGGCCCGCACGTGGTCGATCCTCGCAACGTCCTGGCCCGGCGACCTCGACGCCGTCGCGCGCGCGCTCCCCGAAGCGTCGTGCCTCGTCGTCGCGAGCCCGCTCGAGGAAGCTCCCGCCCTCGTCCTCTCCCCCCGCCACGCAGCGACCGCGCCCCCGCTCGCGGAGGCGCTGTCCTCGCCCGGCTGTGCGAACGCGCGCGTCGTGTACTGGACTGGCCCCGCCGCCCCGACGGGAGGGCTGAGCGCAGCGGAGGGCGACCCGAGGCTGCTCGTGCGCGTCGTAGGCCCCGAGGCTCCGCTCGACACGCCCCCCGCGCTCGAAGATGCGGCGCGGCCTTGGCCCGTAGGCGCAGGAGAGCCGCGCGCGCTGCGCGTCGTGGCGGAAGAGGTCGCCGACGCGGAGTCGCTGAGGCTCCACGCGTTGCCCGATGTCGCCGGCCCCGGCGAGCTGCAGTGGCCGATCTTCGGCGGCGCGGGAGTCGCCTCCTCCGATGCACCCCTCGCGTCAGGGTGGCTGCTCGGGGGACGTCGCGGAACGGAGAGCGGCTGGCTCGGAGTCGAGAGCATCGCCTCCGTCCTCGAAGAGGCGGGGCTCCCACTCGTCGCGTTGGGTGTCGCGACGCGGCCCGGCGGCCTCGAGGCGGAGAAAGGAGCGTGGGTCATCAGCGAGGCGGCGATGAGCGCGGGGGCGCCATGGGCGCTGATCTCGCGCGTCCCGCTCGAGGACGAGGAATACGGAGTCGTGTTCGAACGCATCGACGACTTCGCGGACAACCCGCTCGACGCCGCCGGGGCGCTCGCCGCGAAACGGCCGGAGATCGCACGGAAGTTGACGCTGTGGAGCGCGCCGGGCCGTCTACCGGCCCAGCGCGAATGGCCACTCCTCGAGCTGACGATCGCCGCCTCGGCTCTCGTGTTGCTCGGCGCCTTGTGGAGAATGCGCCTTCTCAGCCGACGACGTTGAGACGCCCCTCCTTGCGTCCACCCGGCCCCGCGTGACCGTCCGATGTCACGGCGGGAGGCCGACGCTCTTCGGCCTCGGCCTTCTCGATCTCGCCACGCCGTTCGGAGGCACGCTCGAGGTCCTTGGCGAGGTCCTCCGCGGGCTCGCGGGGGATCGGCCGGTTGGCGGGCAGGCTGCCCAGAGGGTTGATTTCCAGCATCCGTCCTCCTCCTTGTCAGCTCCCGTGAGACTCCGCAGTGGGCAGAGGATGGCCCAACGCGCTCTTCGGACGAGCCGCGGCGAACTTGAGCCCAGCCCCCTCTTTTTCTTCGAAAAAGACAGGCTCGGACGAACTCGAGGCGCTGCGGATCAGAGTGTGGAGGAGGTCTCCGCTTCGGACGCGAAACGGGATAGGAGCGTGAAGAGAGCATCGACCTGGATCGGCTTGGTCAGGTAGTCGTCCATCCCCGCCGCAAGGCACTGCTCGCGATCGCCGCGCATCGCGCGCGCGGTCAGGGCGATCACCGGAACCCGCGGGCCGCCTTCGAGCGCCTCCCGGCGGCGGATGGCGCGCGTCGCTGTCAGTCCGTCCATCACCGGCATGTGGACGTCCATGAGCACGAGGTCGTGGGCACCACGCTCGAGAGCTTCGATCGCCTCCCTGCCGTCCCGGGCGAGCTCGACGGTGTGCCCCCGGCGCTCGAGGAGCCGAGCACCGAGACGCCGGTTGATCTCGTTGTCGTCCACGAGAAGGATGTGCATCGGCCGCAATGCGCTCTCCGCGTGCCCACCCTGATCGTCGGCGGCGCCGATGTACTCCGCCGTGGGCAGCGGCAGCATGAGCTGGAAGCGGCTGCCCTCCCCCACGACGCTCTCGACCCACAGGCGGCCCCCCATCCGCTCAGCGAGCCGGCTCGAGATCGCGAGTCCCAAACCGGTGCCGCCCGCGCGCCGTTTCGCGTCAATGCCCGCCTGCGAGTAGGGCTGGAACACCCGCTCCTGCTCGCTCGAGGAGAGGCCGATCCCCGTATCCTCGACGACGAAGTGCACAGCGTGCTTCGGCGCGTCGGGCAAATCGCTCCCGTCGCGCACCATGACGCGAACGTGGCCCTCGTCCGTGAACTTCACCGCGTTGCC
>NPIG01000746.1_pt2 | contig 16336 bp, 18 predicted proteins | sample 8637441 | NCBI WGS metagenome assembly NPIG01 (sample SAMN07420675, study PRJNA396082) | bioreactor metagenome | isolation source: sample BR6 brine-fed electro-methanogenic bioreactor BR | place: Japan: Kochi | collected 2016-06-14 | reverse complement strand
CACCTTTTTTGGCTAGGTTTTCAATATCTTCTAAAATTTAAATTAGGTCTCGACCATTAAACATAGAAATATCTCTTTGAACCAATCGTGAGAAAATATAGGTGGCTTCACTGAAATAAGGTGAGGCAAAAAGTTCATCATCAATAACCAACTCTTCTAAACCTTCATTGGTTTGAACAAAGAGTTGGATTTTTTCTTCACTGATGGTTTTTGATAAAATGTTATATCCTTTAGCTTCTAAGAAATTTTTAACCTCTTCATACAATGTGGGGTAATCCAATTTAACCAAATCAGAATGCTCTATAAGGTGTTTTAACACTTCAATAAGCGAATATCGTTTTTCGAGTTGCAACAACATTCCTCGGTATCGTGAAACCGTTTTAAATAGGTCTAAAAGGTCGTTGTATCCTAAACCTTCAAAAGTAAATGACTCTAAACCATTTTCAATTAAAAAGTTAGATAAAGCTGTGTCATCTTTTAAATAGGTTTCATTTTTTCCTTTTTTATATCGATACAACGGTGGTTGTGCAATATATAAATACCCTCTTTCAATAACGGGTCGTAAGAATCTGAAGAAAAATGTGAGTAAAAGCGTTTGAATATGGCTTCCATCAACGTCGGCATCGGTCATAATAATAATTTTATGGTATCTGATTTTTTCATCATCAAAATCTTCACCAATTCCACAACCCAATGCGGTTATCATATTTCGAATTTCATCTGATTTTAAAATCTTATCCAATCGTGATTTTTCAACATTTAAAATTTTCCCTTTTAAAGGTAAAATCGCTTGATAGACTCTATCTCGCCCTTGTTTGGCTGAACCACCTGCTGAATCCCCTTCCACTAGGTATAACTCTCGAATAGCTGGGTCTTTACTTTGACACTCTGCAAGTTTACCTGGCAGTGTTCCCACACTCATGGCATCTTTTTTACGGGTTAAATCTCTTGCTTTTTTAGCCGCTTCTCTTCCACGTGCTGCCATAAGAGCTTTTTCCATAATGGCTTTAGCTTGAGTAGGATTTTCTTCAAAATATTTATCCAATTGCTCAGAAGTCAATCGTTGACAAATGGGTTTAACATAAGAACTTCCCAGTTTTCCTTTGGTTTGTCCTTCAAATTGTGGTTCAGGCACTTTGACTGAAATAACTGCAATTAAACCTTCTCTGACATCATCGCCTGTGATTTTGGTATCTTTTTCTCGAGCTGCTGCATTTTCATTTAAATATTTAACAATACTTCGTGTAAGACCTGCTTTAAATCCAGCTTCGTGTGTTCCACCATCAATAGTTCGAATATTGTTTACAAATGACAAGGTTTTTTCAACATACGTTGAGTTGTACATTACTGCAATATCCACTTCTACATCGTCAATTTTATCATTAAATGCTACTGCATCTGAAACGGCGGTATCTTTGTTTAAATCTTCAACAAACTGTTTAATACCCCCTTCAAAATGGTACACCTCTTCAACATTTCTGACTTCATCTTTTAAAGTAATTGAAATAAATGAGTTTAAATACGCCACTTCTCGAAATCGTTTGGCTAAAATAGCAAAATCGTATTGATTAACTTCAAAAATAGAATCATCGGCTAAAAATTCAATGGTAGTACCCGTTTTTTTAGTTGTTCCAATCACTTCTAATGGTGATTTTGGAATCCCTTTTGAGAANNTTACAACAGAAACCCCAACCCCATGAAGTCCACCTGAAACTTTATAGGTATCTTTATCAAATTTTCCCCCCGCATGAAGCACGGTTAAAACAACTGTTGCCGCACTGATACCTTCGCCCTCATGAATAGCCGTTGGAATTCCTCGTCCATCATCTTCTACTTTAATCCAATGATCTTTGGTCATAGTAATTTTAATATTTTTACAATATCCTGCCATGGCTTCATCGATTGAGTTATCAACTACTTCATAAACCATATGATGCAGACCATTCATATTGGTATCACCAATATACATACCGGGTCTTTTTCGAACTGCTTCAAGACCCTTTAAAACTTTAATATTACTTGCGCCGTATTCTTGACTCATGGTTTTCCTTTGTTATTTTTCTAGTACGATTGGCATTACTATGGTGAAGAATTTTTCATCTTCTAAGTAAAACGGTAAATTGGATTCATTAAAACCAATTGTTATATTTTCATTGTTTGACATACTTAAAAAGTCCAACAGATATTTGGCATTGACTGCCAAGTAAAAATCATTTTGGATATTTAAATCAATGTCAATTTGTGTTTTTGATTCACTCTCTTCATCTAATGATTCAAAGATGATTGAGTTGGGTGTAAACGTAATTTTAATATTTGAAAAAAGTGATGTGACCAATTTAATGGATTCAACCAACATGGCTTTGGGTAAATTAAGATTATATTTTAAAGAGTTAGGAATAATTCTTTCATAATCAGGAAATTTACCGTTAATTAATTTGGTAAAAAATTTTGTTTTGCTGTTGGAAATGACTAAGTTGGTGTTGTCATAAGCAATTTTAATTTCATCTAAAAAAAGTTTTTGAATTTCAATAATGGCTTTTTTAGGAATAATTAATTGATTGACTTCATTGGACATATTTTGTAAATAACTTACAGCCAATCGTCTTGTATCGGTTGAAACAAAGTTAATTTTATCGTTTTTAATATCAATTAATGCACCATTAAGTTCAAACTTTGGATTGTTGTTATCAATGGCAGGTGTGATTTTTTTAATGGAATTAATTAAATTAAGGGTATTAATATTTAACACCGTTAAATTTTCACTTTGAGGAAAACTGGGATACTCATTGGCATCGTACATTGGCAATTTAAAGTTTGATTTATTTTGTTTAATTAATAACGAATTATCCAATGCTTCAAAAATAATTTCACTCTCTTTTAATCGTTTAATGATATTCAATAGATTTTGACCATTTACTGTGGCTTTACCTTCTTGAGTATCATTTAAATCTTCAATCGTTGATTCTAAACCAATTTCATAATCCGTTGCTTTTAGAATCAATTTAGAATTAAGAACTTCTAAATAGATGTGCGAAGTGATTGAACTGGCATCTTTTTTTTCTAAGAATGGTTGCATAGCTGATATTACATTTTCAATGATACTTTTTGTAATTACAAACTTCATTTTTACCCCTTTATTTATTTTATTTAATTAGCAGCAGAAGTAGACCATGTGAATAGATGAAAACAGTTTACAAATGTCGATTCAGTCAGCTTTGAAAGCATTGAATAACTTTTGTAAAGTATTCACATCTATTCACATAATTGTCTAATACTTTTTTCTACCACTCCTTATTGATGATTTTATTTTTCAAATTTTCAATGATGAGTTTAAAGTTTTCATCTTTTTCAATTAACTCATTGGCTTTTTTGATATTGTGTGAAATGGAACTGTGATCTTTCATTCCTAAAAATTTGGCAATATCAGGCATGGAGTTGTGTGTCAACTCTCGTGCTAAATAAATTACTACCCGTCTGGCATTAGCAACGGTGGCAGTTCGTTTTTTCGATTTAATATCGCTGGGCTTTATGTTAAGCTCACTGGCAACAACCGTAATAATATCAGGCAGTTTGATATTCTCTTTTTGCTCTTTAATTTGCTCTTTGAGCAGACTTTGTGCCAACTCTAAGTTAATCTCTTGATTGAGTAAATTTGCACTGGCATTAATTCGAATTAAAACCCCTTCAATTTCACGAATGGAACTGTCTAAATTGGTGGCGATATAATTAATAACATCTCGTGTTAAAACAATGCCATTGAGTTCAGATTTTTTCTCAATAATGGCAATTTTGGTCTCCAGCCCAGGAATTTGAATATCGGCTGTTAAACCCCATTCAAATCGTGATTTAAGTCGATCAACCAGTCCTGCAATTTGTGATGGCAATCGATCTGATGTCATCACAATTTGTTTTTTGGCATTATGCAGTTCATTAAAGGTGTGAAAAAACTCCTCTTGAGTCTGCTCTTTACCGCTTAAAAATTGAATGTCATCGATGAGAAGTATATCACATTTTCTGTATTTAGCCCTAAAGTGTTCCATGTTTTTATTTTTGATTGAAAAGGTAAAATCGTTCATAAATTGTTCAATCGTAACATAAATAACGGTTTGCCCTTGTTCAATGGCATAGTTACCAATGGATTGCAGTAAATGGGTTTTTCCAAGTCCTGTTCCACCATAAATAAATAAAGGATTGTACAAAATACCAGGTTTTTTTGAAACCGCCAATGAAGCATTGTATGCCATTTGATTGGAAGGACCTAATACAAACGAATCAAAAGTATAAGAAGGATTGAGCATGGTGCTTTCAGAACTGCTGTTTTTTTCTTGTTCTGACAAAAGTTCTTTTTTGCTTTTTTGTTTTTCACCAGTTAATTTAATCTCAATTTTGGGTTTACTGCCATTGAGCAGTTCAAAGCAGTGTTGAATGGTATTGGTGTATTTGGTTTTAATCCAAGAAGCAATATATTTATTTTGTACTTCAAACACAGCAATATTATCATCGGACATATTTTTTTTATAACTTAACTGTTTTAAAAATCGGTCATAATCAGTTGCGGTGGTTTCTTGTTTTAAAATCGATAAAATATCTGGTTGTGCCATAAACTATAAACTCTTTTTTTAATATTGGTAGATATTATATCTAAAGTTTTATAAATTTATTTATTGGTGGCACTTAATGTGAATAATTTCTAAATTTAAGGTACTATTTATGATAATTGTATGAATATACGGCACTTTATTCATGTGAATAACTTAATAATGTTAAGTGTGAAGAGGGTGAATAAGTTAAGGAAATAAATTGGCAATTAAAATTTTAGGCATTGACCCAGGAACAATAAATTGTGGATACGCCGTTTTGGAAAAAAATGGACGAAACATTAAACTCATTGAAGCAGGATTAATCAAAATTAAAACAAAAGTTTTACAAGAACAAATTTGTGAAATGACCGAAGGGTTGGATTTGATTTTTAAAAAACATGACATTGATGAAGTTTCCATTGAAGATATGTTTTATGCGTTTAATCCTAAAACAGTTATTAAGCTCGCACAATTTAGGGGTGCTATTTCACTCAAAGTTTTACAAGAGTTTGGAAACTTCAGTGAATATACACCTTTACAAGTCAAACAAGCTGTTACAGGCAATGGAAAAGCCACCAAAGAGCAAGTGGCGTTTATGGTTAAGCGACTTTTGGGCATTAAACAAGAGATTAAACCTTTGGATATTACCGATGCCATTGCCATTGCACTAACGCATTCTCAAAGAATAAATTGATATAATTACATTGACAACATTAAGGAAAGAAATGAAAAAAATCGGCATATTATCCTCTCATAACGGCAGTGGTTTTGACACCATCGTAGCAGCGTGTGAAGATAAGCGATTAAATGCTCAAGTAGTTGTGGTGATTTCCAACAACTCAAACGCACAAGTATTACAAAAGGCTCAACAAAAAAATATTCCTCATTTTGTGGTGAACAGTAAAAACTATCCCGATGAAGATTTGGATGAAAAAATCACAACACTTTTACAATCATTTGATTGTGATATGATTTTTCTTTCAGGGTACATGAAAAAAATTCAAAGTCATTTATTAAACGCTTACCCCAATGCGATTGTTAATTCGCATCCTGCACTGCTTCCAAAATTTGGAGGTGTAGGTATGTATGGTTCAAAAGTACATGAAGCAGTTATACAAGCCAAAGAGAAAAAAAGTGGGTGTACCATTCATTTGGTCAATGAAGAGTATGATAAGGGAGAGTATATTGTACAAAATAGCATTGAGTTAGAAGAGAATGAGACAATTGAAGGCTTAGAAAATAAAATTAAAGAGCTTGAATCAGTTACTATTATTGAAGCATTGAATAAACTGTTTAAACAAAATTAAAAAGGTAAAGGCTTTTAATGAATAACTTAAAAGATGACATTATTTTTAATACCATCAATAATGGAATTTTGATTTTAGACGATGAGTTAAAAATAAAAGCTTGGAACCGTTGGTTGGCTGTTCATACGCATTTAAGTTTGGATGATGTTTTGGATAAACATTTATGTGAACTCTTTCCCAGTATCGATGAAAAACGATTAAAACGCAAAATAAAATCGGTGTTAGTAACCAATACCAGTTCTTTTTATTCGGTCGATCCTCACAAATATTTGATTAAAATTGAATTGAGCAATATTACTAATCCCATTTATGATTCGATGCAACAAGATGTGACAATAGCTCCTTATAAACGTGATGAAAAATTAGTGGCACTTTACATTTACGACAAAACGGTTTTGTGTGAAACCAACGCTAAATTGGAAAAACTCAATAAAGATTTACGAGACCTTTCGTACAAAGACCCCATGACCAATGCGTACAATCGACGCTATTTTTATGAAGAGTCCGCCAAACTTCTCTCACTGGCATCGCGAGATCAAAGAGATTCATGTATTATTATTTTGGACATTGATAAATTTAAAGACATCAATGATACCTATGGGCATGATGTGGGAGATGAAGTGATTATTCAATTGGCACAACTGCTTAAAAATCATGTACGTAATTCTGATATTGTAGCTCGTTTTGGGGGTGAAGAGTTTGTGGTTTTTCTTTATAATACCAATCTTTATAATGCCACACACATTGCTGAAGTGATGAAAGAGGATATTCATAAAGTCAATATTGAAGCAGGTGCTCAAACCATTAATTTTACCGCTTCATTTGGTGTGGCAAAATTCAACAAAGAGTTGGATGAAAACAATATTGAACACACCATTTCACGTGCGGATAAATGTCTTTATGTGGCAAAAAATAAAGGAAGAAATTTGGTTATTAATGAGAGCTATTTAGGTGCAGCCATTTTTAACAAAGAGATCAATACCAAAACCATTGCCATTGAAAGCAATATTTTTATGCTCAATGATTAAAGAACAGGAAGGTTCCACTTTTTATAAAATGCCAATAAGCGAAGACTTACTCCAAAAATGAAAAGCACGGTTAAACTCAAAAGATTAATCTGAGCAAATAGGTGTAAAACATAGGTGATAATTCCCACAATAATTGCCACAGTTCCATAAAACTCACTCACTAATATTGAAGGCACTTTATTGATTAAAATATCTCTTAATGTTCCTCCTCCCACAGCAGTTAGAAATGCTAACATCAATACCCCTAAGAAGTTAAAATCAGATTCAATGGCAATGAGCGAACCTGTGATAGCAAATGAACTTAAGCCAATGGCATCGGAGATAATAAAAGCCGTTTTCCCTTCAAAATTGGTGATTTTATGCAGTTTAAAAATGAGTGAAAAAATGAGTGTGCCTGTGACTAACATAATGGGTAAATTGGCATCGAATACATACGGAGTTTTATTGGCAATGGTATCACGAATAATTCCACCGCCAAGAGCAGTTAAAAATGAAGAGATAAATATGCCCAAAATATCAAGTTTATAATGTACGGCAATTAAAAAACCACTTAAGGCAAAGGAGATAATTCCTATAATATCAGCAATTTGAAGTGCACTCATATTTTCCCTTTAAAAAATCGATAAACCCGTTTTGGTTGTAAACAGTTCTAATGCTTTGGTTCCCACTAAAGAGTTTCCTTGCGTATTAAGTCTTGGAGAATAGACACAAATACTCATTTTTTTAGGAACAATCGCCACAATACCACCACCTACGCCACTTTTGCCGGGTAAGCCCACTTTATAAGCAAAATCACCCGAAGCATCATAGTGTCCGCATGTAAGCATTAAAGAGTTAATACGTTTGGCTTTGGATTCGGTGATAATTTGTTCATTGTTGAGTGGATTGATACCATGATTGGCTAAAAAAAGCATAGCTTTTGAGAGTTGTTGAGTATTCATCATAATGGAGCAATGTTTAAAATAGGTTTGAATCACTTCATCAACATCATTGTGAATATTGTTGTAACTTTTTATCATGTTAATAAGTGCAAAGTTTTTGTAGCCATTTTTTAATTCCGATTGAAAAATGGTTTCATTGTATGAGATACTTTCATCCAGTGTGATTTTTTGAATAAAGTTTAAAATGGTTTGAACTGTTTGTTTGCCATAAACGGTGACCAAACAATCAGCAGTTACAATAGCACCTGCATTGATAAATGGATTTCGAGGAATGCCATTTTCATACTCCAATTGCACCAAAGAGTTAAAGGGATTTCCCGAAGGTTCATGCCCAACTCGTTTGTAGAGCTCTTTGCCATAATAATCCAATGCCAATGTCAATGAAAACAGTTTTGAAATGCTTTGAATTGAAAAACTCAATGATGTGTTGCCAATGTGATAGGAGGTTCCATCAAAAAGTTGGAGACTCATGCCAAATTCTAAAGGATTAACTTCACTTAATGCTGGGATATAATTGGGCAATGACCCTTGGGTTAAAAGAGGTTGAATTTCGTCTTCAATCTCTTTTAAAATGGTTTGGTAGTTCATTTATGCTAAAAGTGCTTTCATGGCAATGGCAGTTTGTTGTATCTCCCATTGAGCATGTGAATCCAATCGCAGTTTAAAATAGTTCTCCAATTGTGTGGGTAAATACGCCCCCCAAAGTTGTGAGTAAGCAGCTTGTGGGATAATACGTCTGGCTTCTTGAGGTTTAACACCCTCTTCTAAGGCTTTGTAGTAGTGTTCCACACATAAATTGATAATATCTTGTGTGGTTTTATCTTCACTTTTTACCTCTTTAAGTTTTCGTGAGATATAAAAATCAAATGGCACTCGTTTTCCACTGACGTATCGTCGTGAGAGTTCTTGCCAAGAGATTCTGTGTCGCACCATTTGGCTTCGTGTTGGTAAGTCCACTTTATACAAAAAGACTTTAAAATGTTTTTGTATAATTGCACACTCTTCTTGGGTGTTGTAAATGGTTCGAATATCAAAACTGTACGCCTTGGGATTTTTTTCATAATCATACACCAACGCTCGATAGTTGGTTAAAAGCAAATTGCCCTCAACGATTTCACCAAATTTTTTGGCGTTGGAATATTCAAGTGCTAAGACCTCTTGATGTTTTTCATTTTTAGGGTCAAGAAGTACGGGTACAAACTCAAAAGAGGAACTTGGCAATCCCATACTTTCTGCCATAAGTCGATTGTATAGACTTTCACTGCCTAAAGCTTTGGGTGATTGATAACAAATAGAGGCAACTTGTGTAATGGCTAAAATACGATTTTCTTCGTTTAAATTGGCACGACTAAAATCCCATTGCTCAACAAAAGCAATGTTATCTTCAAGTATATTCTCTTTTTTGTTAATGAGTTCAATCATTTTTCTACACCCTTTTTAAAATAGTAAAGCGATTATACAACAATATAATTTAAAACACTTTTTTATAAACATTTTCCACAATCGTATTGGCAATGACAGAGGTCTTTACGGCAATGGTATTGGTTTGTGAAGCGACATTGGAATTGGCATTAATTTGTTGATGCAAAAGCGTAATTGAATCATTAATTTGTGCCACGCCATTTTGTTGTTCTTTGGTACTTGATGCCACATTTTTAATCAGTTCCATGGTTTTATGAACAATGCCATTTAAGTTGGTATACCCTTCAATCATCTCATTGGCAATGGCTTTTCCATCGTTGGCTTTGGTTGTGGCGTGTAGAACTAAGTTTTTAATCTCTTTGGCTGCTTGTGTACTTCGCTCTGCTAAGTTTCTCACCTCTTGTGCAACGACGGCAAACCCTTTACCCTCTTGTCCAGCCGTGGCAGCTTCAACAGCAGCATTGAGACTTAAAATATTGGTTTGAAACGCAATTTTATCGATAATATTAATCGCTTCATTAATTGATGCCACTTGAGTATCAATGTCATCCATGGCACTGTTGGTTTGCTGGGCAAGTTGTTGTCCTGTATTAACACACTGTGTCACTTCAACTGCCAAATTTGCCATGTCTTGAGTTTGCAAAGAGGTTGAAGAGACATTTTGAGTGATGTGTTGTAACACATCGGCCGTTTGGTCAAGATTCTCTTTGGCTTGTGAAGAAGAACTGTTAAGTGTTTCTACACTTTGCAATAAAATTTCAGATGAATTTTGCAAGGTTAAGCCATTGGTTTTGTTTTCATTGAGCATTTGTACAATGGCATCTTTTAATTGATTGATTGAACTAACCAGTTGATTTAATTCGCCCTGTTCATCCAGATTCTCTAATTTTAACGCGTTGGTGTAGTGGTAATTTGTGTATTGATTTAAGATGCGATTAATGCCCATAAAATGCTCTTTGGTTTGTACAATCATGGCATTAACCGTATGTTTAAAGGCTTCAAGTGCTTCATTGCTTGAACTGCTTTGAATGGTGGCATCGTATGATCCGTGTTGAACCTTATTCATAATGGTTTTGGCTTCTTGAATTAATGTGGCTTCTTGTTGCTCTTTTTGTTGCAGTTTATGTTCACGTTGATCAATAACCTATTTAATATCTGAATATTCACTTGCCATGGAAGTATTGATTTTCAAACTGACATCTTTGTTATCCATATTTTTTAAAAAAGCAATCAGCTCTTTAGAAAGTAATTTCCCGTTTTTATACTCATCAAGTTCGTGAAAAATCAATGCAACGGCAATAATGATTTGTATCATTTGAGCAATAGAATTTTGTGTAAAAACAAGTGCATTAATGGGTAAAATAATCATACCAAGATAATGAACAATCGTCATTCTAAAATAGAGTGATTTTAATTTTGTCATCGGTTACTCCTTTATTTTAGGAACTTTAACCAAAAGTAAAAAATAAAAGCTTGACAAGAATCAATATAAGACAAAAATAGTCCTATTTTAGAATAAGCCATCTTTTAGTTGATTTAAAGAGTATTAAAAAAATTATTTTCTCTGTGAATATGAAAATAAAAGAGCATTTTATTTATGATGATGGACATTTTGTTTTTGACTTAAGGGTTTAAACAAAGGAAACTTCTCTTGGGCAAAACTTTGATGACAAGAGACACACGCATTGAGCATTTTATTAAAATAAAATTGTGTCAATTCGGGGTTTTTGATATTGGCAACATGTTCTAACATAGCAGCATCGTTATGAAAGGCACTGTCTTGGGCAATAAAACTTTGAGGCAGTTTTGTATGCAATTCCTCTTTTTGAACGGGGGTGAGTTTTTGTTTTAATATAAAACTGTTTTTAATCTTAACAGCTGTTTCTTCAATGCTAGTGTAATCACCTGCAATCATTGAGGACAAAATTGCTTTCATCGCTTTTTCTAAGGCTATCATCTCTTGTGATAATACCACTCTAAGTTCACTTGAAAGGGTTTTCACTCCCATGGGTTCGTTGTGGTGCTCTTTGTTTTGTGCCAATAATGTGCTTGAGATAAGCAAAACAGCCAATGATACTTTTTTTAACATATTTTTCTCCTTTTAAATTGTCCCAATTTCAAAGGGACCTTTCATTTTTAATCTCTTTTAGTGGTTTGAATCAATCAAACCTAAAAAGAGAAATCCTAAAGAGAACAACGAGTTGTTCTTGCGTTTAAATCGAACTTTATAATGAGTTTGAAAAAGTTTAATGAAAAAGTATCAAGACAGAGGAAAGAAACTCTTTACACTTTCTTGACAAAAAACAGAGTAAAGTGGTTTTGCTCTTCTTTAAACTCATAGCTTAAATCAAATTGGTGTTTGTGCATGACTTTATTGACAATACTTAACCCCAATCCAAAGCCGTCGCGTTCTTGACGTTCTTGAGTAAAGGGTTTTAAATAGTGTTCCAACTCTTTTACAAGGGCATTCCCATGGTTACTCACACAAATGCTATGAGCAGTTGCTTCAACGGTTATAGGAAGACTCGTAGCGTATTTTAACGCATTATCAATGATGTTTTTCAATGCTAAGGTTAAATAGTGTAAGTCACCAGTGATTTTAAAATCTTCATGAATAAGAAGTTGAATGTTTGATTCATCGTTGATATAAAGTTTGCTTAATGCTTCAAGAATAAGGGTTTCGGCACTAAAAGTACTAAAATGAAGTTTAGAAGAGTTGAGTTTTTCAAGTTCAAGCAGTTCATTGGTTAAGGTTTCTAAATCTTTAAATATCTTTTTGAGTAACTCTTTTTGTGAAAAATTATCAATCTTTTCAAGAGCAAACTTTCCTTTGGCAATGGGAGTTCGCAGTTCATGTCCAATATCTCTTAAAAGCTCTTCTCGTGTGGTAATAAGATTTTCAAGTGTACTTGCCATGGAGTTAAATGTTTTTGCTAAAGTTCCTATTTCATCGTTTGAAGTGATATTAATACGACTGCTTAAATTCCCATGACTGAAGTTTTCAATCTCTTTGGTAATACTTTTAAGAGGATAAAGCAGTTTTAAAATATAAGCAAATGTAAGAATAAGAATAAAAATATCTAAAAAAATCAAGGCATTGAGTTGAAGCTTGTCATTGATATTTTGTTCATCGGGGGTTTTTAAAATAAGATTATCTTCTAAGAAATTGATGTGCAAAATAAACTCATCTTCGAAAGACTCTTTTTGAATGGATACAAAACCAAAGGTGTGTTTTTTTTCATATAATATTTCATTGTTTTTTGCTAAGGTATGTAAGGCTTTAAGCTCATATTGGTTCAGCAGTTGTTCAATTTTATTTTTATTGTCAATATTTAAAAGCAGTTCGTTGGCGATTTTTAAATATTTCTCTTTGATTAAATCATCAATACGTTTGGAGTTGATGTTATCAATCCAAAAACCAATGATGCTCATAAGAACAAAACTGATTAAAAACAACACTGCAATTTTTTTAGAAATCGACATGGCTTATCCTACAAACTTATAACCAATGCCCCAAACCGATTTAATGTAATGTGGGTCTTTGGAGTCATCGCCAATTTTATGGCGAATATTGGAAATATGCATATCAATGGTTCGATTTTTGGTATTAAAATCTAAAGAGGTTGCGTGTAAGATTTGTTCACGAGAGAGATTTTTATTGGCATTTTCAACTAAAAAAACAAAAATTTCAAACTCTATTTTGGTTAAATCGATGGGATAGTTATCCAATAAGAGTTGGCGATTTTGTTTATCAATAACAAAATCACCTATACTTATTTGAGTGGTGTATTGTTTTTTTAATATGTGTTCAAGGCGTAATACCAACTCTCTGGGTTCATACGGTTTTGCCAAATAATCATCCGCACCCAACTCGAAGCCTAAAATTTTATTGCCAATATCCCCTCTGGCAGACGAGATAATAATGGGAATATCGCAGATGGTTTTTATTTTCTTAAAAACATCAAAGCCATCCATCAAAGGCAACATTAAATCCAAAATCACAATATCATACGAAGAATTTTGTTGCAGTTGCTCAAGAGCATCTTTAGGGTTATGAAAAGCATGGCAAGTAAAGCCATAGTCCTCTAAATACTCCACAATAAAATCACTCATTTGTACATCATCTTCTATAAGAAGTACGTGTTTATTCAATTTCCCACTCCTTTAAATAGTACGAAAACTGCTCTCTTTGTTGAGGCGTTAAAACCGCATGAATTTGTTTGAAGATTTTGACTTCTAATTCAATGGCTTCTTCACTTAAATCTTCGGCAATGTCTTCATATTTTTCTTCATCAAAATGATCTTCTTGCATCAATTTTTGCAATTTTTTATGGGCTTTTTGTTTTTTTTTATAATATTTTGAAAACTCTTTTTTACACGCAATTAAAATGGCTTTTATTTTCTCTTCTTGTTGGGCATTAAGATGTAGATAGTCTAAATTCTTGTAAATATGAGTATTGTGCGTTTCATACTCTTTACTGGCATAAAGCTGTGATATTAAGAAAAGACTACAAAAAAGCGTTAATATTTTTAATTTTATCATCTTCAATTAATCCTTTCTCAATATCACTGTGGCAAACTTTACAGTTGGCTTTGCTTTTTACTTGTGTGTGTTCAAACACCTTTTTGGGAATGTTTTTGTGTTCATGTTTCCAAAAGTTGGTGTCAGTTATTGCAATTATATCGTTATTTCCAATAGATTGGCTTATTTTAAAGCTCATTTCTTGAGTGGAAGTTTCAGCACTGTTTTGTACTAAAAAGGTCAAAATATTCTGATGATCTTCTTCATTAAGTGAAGCATCGTCCCCAAAATGGTTTTCCAAATCGTTCATCATACTTATCCACGAGTGTTTGGGTAAACTGTGTGGTGGATACAAGGTGTGGCAAGAACCACACTCATTGACAAAAAGTTCATTTTGTACCATGTAATCAATGCTTTGGTATTTGGAAGCCACCAAGATATTTTTAGGTTGAATCATATTAAAAACCAAAAATGCGAGCAATGCCACAAAAAAAACAAAGGCAATAAACTTTTGAAAAAGGCTTAACGTGATACTGCTTTTTTCTTGAGTGACTTTATAGCCNNATTGCAGTGTTTCATGTTTTGAATGAAGCAGTTTATCGGTTAAAATCCCACCCAAATGAGCCACAATAAGCACAATCAAAAGGTTGGCAAAAAATTCATGCAACTCTTCAAAAAGTTCCATTTTCTTAAAAAAGGAGTCATTTAAAAATGAAAATATCCCTTTGCCCTCTTGTATACCAAAAGTTAATGCCCCTGTGGCAATAACGATAAAAACCACGATAAACATTCCCATCATCACATACGAAGCAGGAGGATTATGTCCGATATATTTTTGCTCATTGTTAAAAATAGACAGCATAAACGCTTTGACTTTGTCAAAACCAAAAGGAAAATCTTTAAATTTTGAGTACTTAGGTCCTAAATAACCCCATACCAAACGAAATGTCAAAAGAATCAATACGCCATAACCAATAATTGCATGATAATGCAAAAGCTTGTCATCATCGGTTAAAAATGCCGCTAAAATCAAAAGTGCAAAAAGCCAATGAAATACACGAGTAGGTAAACTCCAAATATAGGATTTAATCATAGAATCTCCTTAATCTTTCCATCGACCAAAATTGGGTATGACAATATCACGGCTACTATAAATTCCTTTGTCAGCAGTGGTATGACATGCCATACAGTTAAAAATACCTTTAACCTCTTTTTGCGTAATTAACGAAGGACGTATCTCATTGTGTTTTTCAATCATATAAGGTGTTTGTGAAATTGAATCAGGGATGGCTCGACCTCGTAGAGAGTTCACAATTCGACTGCTTCGTTTATAGTCCATATTTTTTTCGGCACTGTTCTCATTAAGATAGTTTGAAATACTAACCCAATCTTCTTGTGCCAATGAAGCATCAGTGTTAAAATGATTTTCCAAATTGTTCATCATTTTATTCCACGCATTTGCAGGAAGAAGTCCTGCTTGATACGCAAAATGGCAAGAACCACACTCTTTTAAATAAAGAGCATTATTGACAGGAGCCACTCCTTTTTTGGTGGGTTTATTCCCTTGGTAATAGTCATTGTCTGCAAAACACAGAGTCAGTAAAAATGGTATAAACAGTAAAAATTTCATTATTGATCCTTTGATAAGATGTAGGTTAATACATCCCCTTTTTCTTGGGCTGTTCCTTCACGATTGTAAACATCGTTGAAGTTTCGTCGCAGCCATTTTTCAATGGTCTTAACTTCACTTAGTCTGCTTGGATTGGCTTTAGGTGAGAGTGGTTCAATGATTTTTCCTGTGAAAAAGTTTTGGTGTGATTTGGTAAAATCATTGCCATGACACGACACACATGAAATGGCTTTGCCTTTTTTGCCAATGTGTTCAGAGGTAAATAAAACCTCTCCTCTTTTAGTGTCAAAGCCATTAAAGTTGGGATTTTCTTGTTTGGCTTGAGTACTTAAATCCTTTAAATAATCATCAATAACCGCAGAAAACGATAGGGTTAAAAATGCTAATGAAAGTAGTAGTATTCTCATGGTGCTTCCTTTATTTTTTATATAATGAAAGTATAAAGGATTAATATCAAGAACAAGCAAGAAGTTTATTGACATTTTCTTGACACTTTTTAAATGAGTGACAAGTAACAAGTTACAAGAAATAAACCTTGTTACTTGTTATTGTAAGAGTTTTCAAATGATAAATTTAGTATTTCTTACCAATTTTGTCGTACAACTCATTTCTTTGAAGTCGTATTTGAATCTCTTTTAAGATTTCTTTGTACATGGATTTATCCAGTTTATCAGACTCTTTCCAATTAGCACCTGCTTGATTCCCCATATATGCAACGGCATTAATAAACTCATCAAGCGTAATTTTTGGGTCCCCTCCGTGTCGAGGCATCTTGCGTGTTCCTACCCATCCATGTGCTGTTGGAAATTGTTGACCCTCTTCAATTAATTCTTTCCAATCTTCTTTATTCCCAAGCTTTAAAACTTCTGGGATAAACGCTTTTGAATGACATACCGCACAAGATTG
>NPIG01001059.1_pt1 | contig 16344 bp, 11 predicted proteins | sample 8637441 | NCBI WGS metagenome assembly NPIG01 (sample SAMN07420675, study PRJNA396082) | bioreactor metagenome | isolation source: sample BR6 brine-fed electro-methanogenic bioreactor BR | place: Japan: Kochi | collected 2016-06-14 | reverse complement strand
ATGGCTAAAGCAAAATTCGAAAGAACAAAACCCCACGTCAATATCGGGACCATCGGTCACGTCGACCATGGGAAGACGACCCTGACCGCGGCCATCACCAAGGTACTGGCCGAGGCCGGCGGCGCCGAGTTCAAGGCGTTCGACATGATCGACAACGCTCCCGAGGAGCGCGAGCGCGGCATCACCATCGCCACCGCCCACGTCGAGTACCAGACCGAGAATCGTCACTATGCCCACGTCGACTGCCCCGGCCACGCCGACTACGTCAAGAACATGATCACCGGTGCGGCGCAGATGGACGGCGCCATTCTCGTGGTCTCCGCCGCCGACGGCCCCATGCCTCAGACCCGCGAGCACATCCTGCTCGCCCGTCAGGTCGGCGTGCCCGCCATGGTGGTCTTTCTCAACAAGGTCGACATGGTCGACGACGAGGAGCTGCTCGAGCTGGTCGAGCTTGAAATCCGCGAGTTGCTCTCCCTGTACGACTTTCCCGGCGACGACATTCCGATCGTCAAGGGTTCGGCTCTGGCCGCCCTCGAAGGTCGCGACGACGAGATCGGCAAGAACGCCATTCTCGAGCTCATGAGCAGCGTCGACAGCTACATCCCCGAGCCCGAGCGCGACATCGACAAGCCCTTCCTGATGCCCGTCGAGGACGTCTTCTCGATTTCCGGCCGCGGCACCGTGGTGACCGGGCGCGTCGAGCGCGGCATCGTCAAGGTCGGCGAGGAAGTGGCGATCATCGGGATGAAGGATACCGTCAAGACCGTCGTGACCGGCGTCGAGATGTTCCGCAAGCTGCTCGACCAGGGCCAGGCCGGCGACAACGTCGGCGTGCTGCTGCGCGGCGTCAAGCGTGAAGACGTCGAGCGCGGCCAGGTGCTCGCCAAGCCCGGCAGCATCACCCCGCACACCAAGTTCAAGGCCGAAGCCTACATCCTGACCAAGGAAGAGGGCGGGCGCCACACTCCGTTCTTCAAAGGGTATCGTCCCCAGTTCTACTTCCGGACCACCGACGTGACCGGGATCGTCGAGCTGCCCGAGGGGACCGAAATGGTTATGCCCGGCGACAATATCAGCATGACGGTCAATCTGATCACCCCGATCGCCATGGACAAAGAGCTGCGTTTCGCGATTCGCGAAGGCGGCCGTACCGTCGGCGCCGGCGTTGTCAGCGACATCATCGAGTAATAGCAACTTTTTGGAGCAGCCCTTCCCGGTTCGCCGGGGAGGGCTGTCAAGGATTAGGCCATGCGGGATGTTGTGACTTTGGCTTGCACCGAGTGCAAGCAGCGAAACTATACGACGACCAAAAATAAGAAAAATACGCCCGACAAGCTGGAATTCAGCAAGTATTGCCGGTTCTGTCGCAAACACACACCTCATCGCGAAACCAAGTAGCGGTCTCACGTTTGTCGCAAGAAGCCACAGGTCGCTGCTGTGGCTTTTTATATGCAGGCCAGTAGCTCTAATGGCTAGAGCACCGGTCTCCAAAACCGGGTGTTGGGGGTTCGAATCCCTCCTGGCCTGCCAACTTTGAGAGCAACCCTCGGCGAGGTGCAACGATAGTGTTTAACAAAACGACCGAATTTCTGACCCAAGTCAAGACCGAGCTGAAGAAAGTCACTTGGCCGACGAAAAAGGAAACTTACGCCTCGACCTCGGTGGTCATTCTGCTGGTGGTCTTTATCGCCGTTTTTCTGGGCGCTGTCGACTGGGTGCTGTCCAACGTCGTCAAGCTGCTGCTCAGATAAAGAGTAAGGGACCGATATGGGTAAGAAATGGTATGGGGTTCATACCTACTCCGGGTATGAAAACAAAGTTAAGGTCAACCTCGAGGAGCGCATCCGGGCCCTGGGCGTGGAGGAGTTTTTCGGGGAGGTGTTGATTCCCTCCGAGACGGTGGTCGAGTTGCGCAAGGGCGAGCGGAAAACCTCCCAGCGCAAATTTTTTCCCGGCTACATTCTGGTGCACATGGAGTTGAGCAACGAGACCTGGCACGTGGTCAAGGACACCCCCAAGGTAACCGGATTCGTCGGTGGCACCAATAATCCGCCGGCTATTCCTGACGACGAGGTGGCCAAGATCACCAATCGCATGGAAGAAGGGGTCGAGCGGCCCAAGCCCAAGGTGGAGTTCGAAGTCGGTGAGACGGTCAGGGTCGTGGACGGGCCGTTCCTGAACTTCACCGGCGTTGTGGAGGATGTTAAGCCCGATAAGGGGAAGCTCAAGGTCATGGTCAGTATTTTTGGCCGCACCACCCCGGTCGAGCTTGAATTCATTCAGGTTGAAAAAACCAGCTGACCGGTTTGGCTGGTTGTGGATATTACAGGCGTTTAAGGAGATACACCCATGGCCAAAAAGGTTGTAGGTCAGATTAAGCTGCAGATTCCTGCCGGCAAGGCGAATCCCTCGCCCCCCGTCGGTCCCGCGCTCGGTCAGCACGGGGTCAACATTATGGAATTCTGCAAGACTTTCAATGCGAAAACCCAGGATCTCGACGGCATGATCACCCCGGTGGTGATCACCGTTTACGCCGACCGGTCCTTCACTTTCATCACCAAGACGCCGCCCGCGGCCGTCCTGCTGATGAAGGCTGCCAAGATTCCGAAAGGTTCCGGGGTGCCCAACAAGAATAAGGTGGGCAAGGTGACCAAAGATCAGGTGGTTGAAATCGCCAAGATTAAAATGCCCGATCTTAATTGTTTTGATCTCGATGCGGCCGTGCGTACTGTTGAGGGAACTGCGCGCAGCATGGGCATCGAGGTTGCTGGATAGTCGGCATAAGCGGGAGTTGAACACCATGGCAATCGGAAAAAAACAAAAAGACGCAAAGTCCAAGATCGACCGGAGCAGCACCTACGCCCTCGAAGAGGCAATCGGGCTGGTCAAGGAAACCGCTTGGGCAAAATTTGACGAGACTGTCGACCTCGTGGTCAAGCTCGGGGTCGACCCCCGTAAAGCCGACCAGATGGTGCGCGGTGCGGTCGTGCTGCCCAATGGTCTGGGTAAGGAGGTTCGCGTTCTGGTTTTCGCCAAGGGCGAGAAAGCCCAGGAAGCGAAAGACGCCGGCGCCGATTTCGTCGGCGCCGATGATCTCGTGACCAAGATTCAGGAGGGCTGGTTCGACTTCGATACGGCCATCGCCACCCCCGACATGATGGGGACGGTGGGCAAGATCGGCCGGCTGCTCGGCCCCCGGGGACTGATGCCGAACCCCAAAGTCGGCACGGTCACCATGGATGTCGGGCGAGCCGTGCAGGAGGCCAAGTCGGGCAAGGTGGAGTACCGGGTGGAAAAGGCCGGTATCATCCATGCGCCCGTGGGCAAGGTCTCCTTCGATGCGCAGAAACTGCACGAGAACGTGATGTCGCTGGTCGAGGCGCTGGTCAAGGCCAAGCCCGCCACCTCCAAGGGCACCTATCTGCGCAAGATCTGTCTGTCCAGCACCATGGGGCCCGGCGTCAATATCGACGTCCCCGGCGTGCAGGCTCTGGTCAAGTAGTTCGGATTATTTGTTTATCCTTGCGGGAAAAGTTTCCCACTCGCTCAGGGTCATAGACAGCAGGGACGCTCTACGCGTTTAATGCCCCATGCGGCCCCTGCCGAGGCTTGGAGAGGGTGTGACGAATTCGGTTCGTCTCTCCCCGGCCCTGCGGGAAAGAACGAAGGCAATTTCGCCTTCGGAAATTCAGAAAGAAAGGAGGAGAGACGTTGAACCGAAGCAGCAAAGCACAATTGGTTTCCGAACTGGCTGACAAGCTCGCTGGCGCCAAGGCCGCATTTCTCGCGGATTACCGCGGCCTCAATGTGGACAAGCTCAACCAGTTGCGGGGTGAGCTGCGCAAGGCCGGTGCCGAGTACCAGGTCGTCAAGAACACCCTGTTGAAACTGGCGGCCAAAGACACTCACACCGAGTGCCTGAACGATGACATGGCCGGGCCCACCGCCCTGACCATCGCCGGCAGCGATCCGGTGGCGCCTGCGAAGGTCTTGAGCGAATTCGCCAAGGCGAATGACAAGTTCGTGCTCAGGGCCGGCGCCCTCGACGGCAAAAAGCTGACCGCGGCCGAAATTCAGGCCCTGGCCGAACTGCCCAGCCGCGAAGAGCTTCTCGCCAAAATGCTCGGCTCGCTCAACGCGCCGGTCAGCAATTTCGTCGGCGTTCTGGCTGCCGTACCCCGTTCCCTGGTCCAGGTTCTCGCCGCGATTCAGGACAAGAAGGCGGCCTAGGCCGACCCCAACTTATTCAGACATCAATCAGGTATCACTACGGAGGATAGAAGGAAAATGGCTGACATCACCAAAGAGCAGGTTGTCGAGTTTATCGAAAAAATGTCCGTTCTCGAGCTGGCCGAAATGGTCAAGGAACTCGAAGAGAAGTTCGGCGTCTCCGCCGCCGCCCCGGTGGCCGTTGCCGCCGCTCCCGGCGCCGCCGCCGCTGCTCCGGTCGAAGAAAAGGACGAATTCGACGTCGTTCTGACTTCCGCCGGCGACAAGAAGATCAACGTCATCAAAGTTGTGCGTGCCATTACCGGCCTCGGCCTCAAAGAAGCCAAGGACCTGGTCGAAGGCGCTCCCCAGCCGGTCAAGCAGGGCGTCAACAAGGCCGAAGCGGAAGACCTCAAGAAGCAACTCGAAGAGGCCGGTGCCGGCGTCGAGCTCAAGTAGCCACCTCTTTGCATAAGGCAGGATCAAGCCAAGGTCGCCGCGTGCGGCCTTGGCTATTCTACTTTCGCTACACAAAGGAGAAAACATGGCTTATTCCATCGCGAATAACCAGCTTCTGAGGAAACATTTCACCGAGGTTCAGCGAATCATCGATATTCCCAACCTCATCGAGATTCAGAAAAATTCCTACAAGCGTTTCCTCCAGTCGGAGCTGCCTCCTTCGGCTCGCCAGAATATTGGGCTTGAAGCCGTCTTTCGCTCCGTCTTCCCGATTCGGGACTTCAGTGAAACCTGTTCACTCGAGTACGTATCCTACGGGCTGGGGACTCCCAAATACGATGTGGAAGAATGCCATCAGCGCGGAATGACCTTTGCCGCACCGATGAAAGTCAAAGTCCGACTGGTTTCCTGGGATGTGGACAAGGATTCGGGCATCCAGTCGATTCGCGATATTAAGGAGCAGGAGGTCTACTTCGGGGAAATCCCCCTGATGACCGAGAACGGCACCTTCATCATTAACGGGACTGAAAGGGTCATCGTCAGCCAGTTGCACCGCTCGCCCGGGGTCTTTTTCGATCACGACAAGGGCAAGACCCACGCCAGCGGCAAGATTCTCTACAATGCCCGCGTGATTCCCTACCGCGGCTCCTGGCTCGACTTCGACTTTGATCATAAAGACATCATCTGGGTGCGCATCGACCGGCGCCGCAAACTGCCGGCGACAGTGTTGCTCAAGGCGCTGGGCTACACCGCCGAGGAGCTGCTCAACTACTATTACGATGTCGAGGAATTCGTTCGCGACGACAACGGCTACAAGAAGCGGGTCAATCTCGAGTTGCTCTCCGGCCAGCGTGCCGATCGCGACGTGGTCGATGCCGGCGGCGAAGTGATCGTGCGGGAGAACCGCAAGTTCACCCGCGCCGGGATTCGCAAGATCTCCGAAGCGGGGATCGCGTTCATCCCGGTGAACGAGGAGAGCGTCGTCGGCAAGATCGCCTCCACCGACATCGTCGACACCTCCACCGGCGAGGTCATCGTCGAGTGCAACGATGAGCTGACCGCCGCCAAGCTCGAAGAGTTGAAGGCGCGCGGCATCAGCGAATTCAAGGTGCTCTTCATCGACAATCTGTATGTCGGCCCGTACCTGCGCGAAACCCTGCTGGCGGACAAGATCGCCTCCTCCGACGATGCCATCATCGAGATTTTCCGGCGTCTGCGGCCCGGCGATCCGCCGACGCTCAAGAGCGCCACGGCCCTCTTCGACAGTCTCTTCTTCAACCCCGAGCGCTACGATCTTTCGGTGGTCGGGCGACTCAAGCTCAATTACAAAGTCGGCCTCGATACGCCGCTTGAGCACACCACTCTGACCAAGGACGATATCCTGGAAGTGGTGCGCTATCTCATCGACCTGCGCAACGGCAAGGGCGCCATCGATGATATCGACCACCTCGGCAACCGCCGGGTGCGCACCGTCGGGGAGTTGCTGGAAAACCAGTACCGCATCGGCCTCGTGCGCATGGAACGCGCCATCAAGGAGCGCATGAGCCTGCAGGATGTCGACAGCCTCATGCCCCACGACCTGGTCAACTCCAAGCCGGTGTCGGCAGTGGTCAAGGAGTTCTTCGGCTCCTCCCAGCTCTCCCAGTTCATGGACCAGACCAATCCTCTGTCCGAGATCACCCACAAGCGCCGCCTGTCGGCTCTCGGACCCGGCGGCCTGACCCGCGAGCGGGCCGGCTTCGAGGTGCGGGACGTGCATCCGACCCATTATGGCCGCGTGTGCCCGATCGAGACCCCGGAGGGCCCCAACATCGGTCTGATCGCCTCGCTCTCGACCTATGCCCGGATCAACGATTACGGTTTTGTCGAAACGCCTTACCGCATCGTGCGCGACGGTCAGGTGAGCAACGAAATCAAGTACTTTTCCGCGCTCGAAGAAGAAGGGCATGCCATTGCCCAGGCGAACGCGCCCCTCGATGAGGGGGATCGTTTCGTCAACGAACTGGTCACGGCGCGCAAGAACGGCGAATTCGTCATGACCAACCGAGAGGAAATCGAGCTGATGGACGTCTCGCCGAAACAGCTCGTTTCGGTCGCCGCCTCGCTCATTCCTTTCCTCGAAAACGACGACGCCAACCGCGCCCTGATGGGGTCGAACATGCAGCGCCAGGCGGTGCCACTGCTGCGCGCCGACGCCCCGCTGGTCGGCACCGGCATGGAGCGCATCGTGGCCCATGACTCGGGTGCCGCAGTCGTGGCCCGGCACAACGGGGTGGTGGAGAGTGTCGACGCCGCCCGCATCGTGGTCAAGATCGATGAAGACGAAGTCGATGAAACCGGTACCGGCGTCGATATTTACAACCTGATCAAGTTCGCCCGCTCGAACCAGAACACCTGCCTCAACCAGAAGCCGATCGTCAAGGTCGGCGACCGGGTCAAGCGCGGCGACATCATCGGCGACGGCCCCTCCACCGAGTGGGGCGAGCTCGCCCTGGGCCAAAACGTGCTGGTCGCCTTCATGCCCTGGGAGGGGTATAATTTCGAGGACTCGATTCTGATCTCCGAGAAACTGGTCAAGGAAGACCGCTACACCTCGGTGCATATCGAGGAAATGGAATGCGTCGCCCGCGACACCAAGCTGGGCAAAGAGGAGATCACCAACGACATTCCCAACCTCGGCGAAGATGCGCTGGCCAACCTCGACGAGAGCGGGATCATCCGCATTGGCGCCGAGGTTGGACCCGGCGACATCCTGGTCGGAAAAATCACCCCCAAGGGAGAAACCCAGCTCTCCCCCGAGGAGAAGCTGCTGCGGGCCATTTTCGGCGAAAAAGCCGGGGATGTGCGCGACACTTCGTTGCGGGTTCCCCCCGGCGTCGAGGGGGTGGTCATCGGGGCCCGCGTCTTCTCCCGCAAGGGGGCCGACAAGGACAGCCGGACCGAGAACATCGAGAAGGCCGAAATCGACAAGCTGCTCAAGGACCAGGAGGACGAGATCCGGATTATCCGCAACTCCTCCAGGGCCAAGCTCAAGAATATCCTGCTCGGTCACACCTCGGCGGTCACCGTGACCGACGAGAAGGGCGACGTTCTTCTCGGCAAAGGGGTCAAGATCAACGACGAGGCCCTCTCGCGCATCCCGGTGGCGCGCTGGCGGGAGATCTCGCTGTCGCGCGCCGATGAGGCCGAAGCGAAGCTCAACGAGGTCACGCGCCGATTGCAGGAGCGCGAGGAACTTATTCGCGCGGTCTTTGCCGACAAGATCGAGAAGATCAAGCGCGGCGACGACCTGCCGCCGGGCGTCATCAAGATGGTCAAAGTCTACATCGCCATCAAGCGCAAGTTGCAGGTAGGTGATAAGATGGCCGGACGCCACGGTAACAAGGGCGTGCTGTCGCGGGTTCTGCCCGAAGAGGACATGCCCTACATGGCCGACGGCACTCCGGTGGAGATCGTGCTCAATCCGCTCGGCGTTCCTTCCCGTATGAACGTGGGCCAGATCCTCGAGACCCACCTTGGTCTTGCCGCCCGCAGTCTCGGGGTGCAGATCGAAGAGGCGCTTGAGAAGAACTTTGGCGTCAAGCAGCTCAAAACCAAGATCAAGGATGCCTACAACGACAAGGCCACCGGGAAATTCATCGATTCGCTCGCCGACGATGAGGTTCTTTCCCTTGCGCGCCGCCTGTCCAGGGGCGTGCCCATGGCCTCTCCGGTCTTCGAGGGGGTGCCGGAAACCAAGATCAAGGAAGAACTGGCCCGCTGCGAGCTTTCGACTTCGGGACAGATGACTCTGTATGATGGAAAAACCGGCGATGCGTTCAAGGAAAAAGTCACTGTCGGCATCATGTATATGCTCAAGCTCCACCATCTGGTTGACGACAAGATTCACGCCCGCTCCATCGGTCCGTACAGCCTGGTCACCCAGCAGCCCCTGGGCGGCAAGGCCCAGTTCGGGGGGCAGCGTCTCGGCGAGATGGAGGTGTGGGCGATGGAAGCCTACGGAGCCGCGCATGCGCTGCAGGAATTTCTGACCGTCAAGTCCGACGACGTGGCCGGTCGAACCCGCATCTACGAGTCGATCGTCAAGGGCAAGCATACCCTGGAGGCCGGTCTCCCCGAGTCTTTCAACGTGTTGATCAAGGAACTCCAGTCCCTCTGCCTCGATGTGGAACTGCTGGAAGAGGAAGAGGAATAAGCGGCCGCCCGCTACACTCTCGCGGCGTCGGGGCGAGTGCCTTCGCCCCGACGCCGATTCGACCGTGAGAAACCAACCACCATCCCGATAGGAGGATGCGCTTTGGAAGATATCTTCAGCCTTTTTGAGCGCCCGAAGGACCCGCTGAGCTTCAACGCTATCCGGCTTTCCGTTTCGTCGCCGGAGAAGATTCGCGAACGTTCTTTCGGTGAGGTCAAAAAGCCCGAAACGATCAACTACCGTACTTTCAAACCCGAGCGCGACGGCCTGTTCTGCGCCAAGATCTTCGGCCCGACCAAGGACTACGAGTGCAACTGCGGCAAATACAAGCGCATGAAGCACCGGGGCATCGTTTGCGAGAAGTGCGGCGTCGAGGTCATTCCGAGCAAGGTCCGGCGCGAGCGCCTCGGTCACATCGACCTGGCCTGCCCGGTCGCTCATATCTGGTTTCTTAAATCACTGCCTTCGCGGATCGCCACCCTGCTCGACATGACGCTGAAGGAGTTGGAGAAGATCCTCTACTTTGAAGCCTACGTTGTGCTCGACGGCGGTGACACCGGCTTGCAGCAGGGACAGCTGCTCACCGAAGACAAGTATCGCGAGGCGATGGAAGAGTTCGCCGGGCAGTTCACCGCCGGCATGGGTGCCGAAGCGATCCGCGAATTTCTGATGCAGATCGAGCCCGAGTCTCTCGGGGTTTCCCTGCGCCAGGAAATGAAGGACGCCGCCAGCGAGGCCAAGCGCAAGAAGGTCGCCAAGCGCCTCAAGGTGGTCGAAGCGTTTCGCGAAAGCGGCAATCGGCCCGAGTGGATGATTCTCGAGACGATTCCCGTTCTGCCCCCCGAGTTGCGCCCCCTGGTGCCCCTCGACGGCGGCCGTTTCGCCACCTCCGATCTCAACGACCTCTATCGCCGGGTGATCAACCGCAATAACCGTCTCAAGCGGTTGATCGAGTTGCGCGCTCCCGAAGTTATCATCCGTAACGAAAAGCGCATGCTGCAGGAGTCGGTCGACGCCCTGTTCGACAACGGCCGCCGTGGCCGCGCGATCACCGGCCCGAACAAACGCCCGCTCAAGTCGCTCTCCGACATGCTCAAGGGCAAGGGCGGCCGCTTCCGCCAGAACCTGCTCGGCAAGCGCGTCGACTACTCGGGGCGCTCGGTCATCGTCGTCGGCCCCGAGCTCAAGATGCACCAGTGCGGCCTGCCCAAAAAGATGGCCCTTGAGCTCTTCAAACCCTTCATCTACAACAAACTCGAGGAGAAGGGCTTCTGCACCACCATCAAGAGTGCCAAAAAGCTGGTGGAGAAGGAAAAGCCCGAGGTCTGGGACGTGCTCGACGAGGTGATCAAGGAGCACCCGGTGATGCTCAACCGCGCACCGACGCTGCACCGTCTCGGCATCCAGGCCTTCGAGCCGGTGCTGATCGAAGGCAAGGCGATTCAGCTGCACCCGTTGGTCTGTACCGCCTTCAACGCCGACTTCGACGGAGACCAGATGGCGGTTCACCTGCCGCTATCCATCGAAAGTCAGCTTGAGGCGCGGGTGTTGATGATGTCGACCAACAACATCCTCTCGCCGGCGAGCGGCAAGCCGATTATCGTTCCTTCCCAGGACATGGTTCTCGGCCTCTACTACATGACCCGCGACCGGGCCTTCACCAAGGGTGAGGGCAAGCACTTCGCCGACCCCGGCGAGGTCCGCATCGCCTATGATAACGGCGAGGTCGATCTGCAGGCCAAGATCAAGGTGCGTATTCCCCTGCGCGTGGGCGAACAGCCGCAGTTGGTGGAAACCACGGTCGGCCGCATCCTGCTGCACGAGGTGGTGCCCAAGTCGCTGAACTTCGAGTACATCAACCGCGTGCTCGGCAAGAAGCAGGTCGGCGAACTGATCGACATCGCCTTCCGGGTCTGCGGCAACAAGGACACGGTCATCCTCGCCGACCGCCTCAAGGAGACCGGTTACCGCTTCTCGACCATCGCGGGCATCTCCATCTGTCTTGACGACATGGTGATCCCCGAGTCGAAGGAAGAGCGGATCAAGGTGGCCGTCGAAGAGGTCAAGGAAATCCAGCAGCAGTACACCGAAGGTCTGATCACCGACGGCGAGCGCTACAACAAGGTCATCGACATCTGGGCCAAGTGTACCGAAGACATTGCCCAGACCATGCTCAATAACCTCTCGGTCGACGTGCTGACTTCGGAGGATGGCGAATCGGTCAAGGTTCCCTCCTTCAATGCGATTCATATGATGGCCGACTCGGGAGCCCGTGGCAGCGCCCAGCAGATTCGTCAGCTGGCCGGGATGCGCGGCCTGATGGCCAAGCCTTCGGGCGAGATCATCGAAACCCCGATCACCGCCAATTTCCGCGAAGGACTGACGGTGCTGCAGTACTTCATCTCCACCCACGGTGCCCGTAAGGGTCTGGCGGACACCGCGCTCAAGACGGCGAACTCGGGTTACCTCACCCGCCGCTTGGTCGATGTGGCGCAGGATGCCATCATTACCGAGGACGATTGCGGAACCCTCGACGGGATCAACATCTCCTCGCTCACCGAGGGGGGAGAGGTCATCGAGCCGCTGGGTGACCGGATTCTCGGGCGCGTGGCCCTGGAAGACGTGCACGACCCCATGACCGGCGACGTGCTGGTGGAGGCCAATCGGGAAATCGATGAGGCTCTGGTCAGCAAGATCGAAGACGCCGGTATCGAGCGGCTCAAGATCCGTTCGGTGTTGACCTGCCAAAGTCGCCGCGGCATCTGCGCCCTGTGCTACGGGCGCGACTTGGCCCGCGGTCACATGGTCAATCTCGGCGAAGCGGTTGGCGTTATCGCCGCCCAGTCGATCGGCGAGCCAGGCACTCAGTTGACCATGCGGACCTTCCATATCGGCGGTACCGCCTCGCGCCGGGCCGAGCAGACCACGCTCGAAGCCCGCTTCGAGGGGACGCTGAAATATATTCGCCTCAACACGGTTGTCGATGAGGCGGGCCATAACGTGGTCATGAACCGCAACGGCGAGCTCGCCGTGGTCGACGAGACCGGGCGCGAACGCGAGCGCTACGGAGTCGTCTATGGCGCCAAGGTGCCGATCGCTGACGGTGGCGAGGTCAAGCCCGGCGCCCTGCTGGCCGAGTGGGACCCCTACACCATCCCGATTCTGACCGAAATTTCCGGTCGGGTGCGCTACGGCGACATGGTCGAAGGCATCACCATGGAGGAGCAACTCGATGAGGTGACCGGCCTTTCCCGTAAGGTCATCATCGAATCCAAGGATCCGGACAAGCGTCCGCGCATCACCCTTAAAGACGAAAACGGCAAGACCCTCAAGTTGTCCAATGGGGCCGCGGCCCGCTACATGCTGCCGGTCGGCGCCAACATCGTGGTGCCCGACGACGCCCTGGTCAAGGCGGGGGATATCCTTGCCAAGATTCCGCGCGAAACGACCAAAACCAAGGACATCACCGGTGGTCTGCCGCGCGTCGCCGAGCTGTTCGAGGCACGTAAGCCGAAAGAGTACGCCGTAATCGCCGAGATCGACGGTCAGGTCACTTTCGGCAAAGACTCCAAGGGCAAGCGCAAGGTCATCGTGACTCCCGAATTCGGCGAGCCCAAGGAGTACCTGATCCCCAAAGGCAAGCACATCAGCGTGCACGAGGGGGATCACGTCAAGGCCGGCGAGTTGTTGATGGATGGTTCGAGCAACCCCCACGACATCCTCAAGGTGCTCGGTGAAAAGGAACTGGCCAAGTACCTGGTCGACGAGGTTCAGGAGGTCTACCGCCTGCAAGGGGTCAAGATCAACGACAAGCATATCGAGACCATCGTGCGCCAAATGCTGCGGCGCATCCGCATCAAGGAAGTGGGGGACACCAAGTTCCTGCTCGACGATCAGGTCGATCGCTACGATTTCGAGGAGGAGAACAGCAAGGCCATGACCGAAGGTAAAGTTCCGGCCGTAGGCGAGCCGTTGATGCTTGGTATCACCAAGGCCTCGCTCTCCACCGAATCGTTCATTTCGGCGGCGTCCTTTCAGGAGACGACCAAGGTCCTTACCCAGGCGGCAATCGAAGGGAAGATCGATTACCTGCGCGGACTCAAGGAAAACGTCATCATGGGGCGCCTGATTCCGGCAGGCACCGGGGTGTCCAAATACCGCGCGGCCAAGCTCATGATCGAAGAGCCCGAGGAAGTCGAAGAGGTTTTCGAGGTCGATGACTCGGGCGAAGAGGAAGCCCTTGGCGAATGAGGTAGGTTGAGGAAATAGCCCGCAAAAACGGCCCTCAAGCGAGGGCCGTTTTTGTCCTGAAAAAAAATAAAATCGACCCGAGAAAAATGCCTTGACAAAGGTAGGGGCGGTTGATAATGTTAGCGGGTTTTTTCCCTAGCAAATACCGATGAATCCCTTTAGGATTAAACGTTTAGAAGATTCTGGGAGTTTTGAATGCCGACCATAAATCAATTGATCCGCAAGGGTCGCCTGAACAAGGAAAAGAAGTCCACGGCGCCTGCGCTCAAGAACAATCCGCAAAAGCGAGGGGTCTGTACTCGTGTTTACACGACGACTCCGAAAAAGCCCAACTCGGCCTTGCGCAAGGTTGCCCGTGTGCGTCTGACCAATGGGGTTGTCGTGACCTCGTATATACCCGGGGTCGGGCATAATCTTCAGGAGCACTCCGTGGTTCTGATCCGTGGTGGTCGCGTCAAGGACCTTCCTGGTGTGCGCTATCACATTGTTCGTGGTGCTCTCGACCTTGCTGGGGTCAAAGACCGCCGGCAGGGGCGTTCCAAGTACGGCGCCAAGCGTCCGAAGTAATCTCTGGGTTTGGGGAAACGATATGCCGAGAAGAAGAGAAGTTGGTAAGCGCGAAATTCTGCCTGATCCCAAGTTTGGCGACCTGTTGGTCGCTAAATTCATCAATGCGGTCATGCTTGACGGCAAGAAAAGCACGGCCGAGTCGATCGTGTACGGGGCGCTTGGCCTGGCTGCCGAGCGCAGCGGCGAAGAGCCGCTGGAGATTTTCAGGAAGGCTCTCGAGAATGTTCGCCCGATGCTCGAGGTCAAGTCGCGCCGTGTCGGTGGCGCCACCTATCAGGTTCCGGTTGAGGTGCGCCATGAGCGTCGCAATGCTCTCGCTCTGCGCTGGATCAAGACCTATGCCGGCTCCCGTGGCGAAAAGACCATGCGCGAGCGTCTCGCCGGTGAGTTGCTTGACGCGATGAACGGACGCGGGTCTGCGGTGAAGAAACGTGAAGACACTCATCGTATGGCTGAGGCCAACAAGGCTTTCGCGCACTACCGCTGGTAGTCGCAGCGACCAATAAAACGTTAACGTCTGGAAGGAATATAGGGCTGTGGCACGTAAGGTATCCCTGCAGAAAACCCGCAATATCGGGATTATGGCGCATATCGACGCCGGCAAGACGACGACGACCGAGCGTATCCTTTTCTATACCGGTGTGTCTCACAAGATCGGTGAGGTCCATGACGGCGCTGCGACGATGGACTGGATGGCGCAGGAGCAGGAGCGCGGCATTACCATTACCTCGGCCGCCACGACCTGTTTCTGGAAAGACAACCGGATCAACATTATCGATACGCCCGGGCATGTCGACTTTACCATTGAGGTTGAGCGCTCCCTGCGCGTTCTTGACGGCGCGGTTGCGGTTTTTTGCTCGGTGGGCGGGGTCGAGCCCCAGTCTGAGACCGTTTGGCGCCAGGCTGATAAGTACCACGTCCCCCGCATGGCTTTCGTCAATAAGATGGACCGTATCGGCGCCGATTTCGGCCGCGGGCTCAAGATGATGATCGATCGTCTGGGCGCCAACCCGCTGCCTCTTCAGTTGCCCATCGGCAAGGAGGACTACTTCCGGGGTCTGGTCGACCTGGTCGAAATGCGCGCCATCGTGTGGGATGACGAGTCCATGGGCGCCAGGTACGACGTGGTCGATATTCCCGCCGAGATGGAGGATGAGGTTCAGGAGGCGCGCGAAAGACTTCTCGAGGAAATCTCCTCCCATGACGAAGCGTTGATGGAGAAATATCTCGGCGGCGAAGAGTTGAGCGTCGACGAAATCAAACGCGGCATCCGCAAGGGAACTCTTGATCTGGCCTTCGTGCCGGTCCTCTGCGGCAGCGCCTTTAAGAATAAGGGGGTTCAGACGCTGCTGGACGCGGTTGTCGACTATATGCCGTCGCCGACGGACGTGCCCGCGATCAAGGGCGTCAATCCCGATACCGGCGAAGAGATCACCCGTCCGGCCGATGATTCGGGCCCCTTTGCCGCGCTCGCCTTCAAAATCATGACCGACCCCTTTGTCGGTCAGCTGAGCTTCTTTCGGGTGTATTCCGGCGTTGCCGAGTCCGGCGCCGGGGTGATCAACACCACCAAGCAGAAAAAAGAGCGCTTTGGCCGTCTGCTCAAGATGCATGCCAACAAGCGTGAGGAGATCAAGCAGGTCTATTCCGGCGACATTGCCGCGGCGGTCGGGTTGAAGTTCACCACCACCGGCGATACTCTGTGCGACGACAAGTCTCCCTGTCTGCTGGAAGCGATGGATTTTCCCGAGCCGGTCATCAGCATCGCGGTCGAGCCCAAGACCAAGGCCGATCAGGAAAAGATGAGCGTGGCTCTCGGTAAGCTGGCTCAGGAGGACCCCTCCCTGCGCGTGCATACCGATGAGGAAACCGGCCAGACCATCATCTCCGGCATGGGCGAGCTGCACCTCGAGATCATCGTCGACCGCATGTTGCGCGAATTCAAGGTTGCCGCCAATATCGGCGCGCCCCAGGTCGCCTACCGCGAAACCATCACCAGACAGGTCGAGGTTGAGGGCAAGTTCGTCCGTCAGTCCGGTGGTCGCGGCCAGTACGGCCACTGCTGGCTGCGGATCGAGCCGCAGGAGCCGGGCAAGGGTTTCGAGTTTGTCGATGCGATCAAGGGCGGTGTCATCCCCCGTGAATACATCCCGGCTGTCGGCAAGGGCGCTGAAGAGGCCGCCCAGAACGGCGTCATCGCCGGCTATCCCCTGGTGGACGTCAAGGTCACCGTGTTCGACGGTTCCTATCATGATGTCGACTCCTCAGAGATGGCCTTTAAGATCGCCGGTTCCATGGGCTTCAAGGAGGGTGCCCAGAAGGCGGCTCCCGTGCTTCTCGAGCCGGTCATGGACGTCGAGGTGGTGGTGCCCGAAGAGTATATGGGCGACGTCATGGGCGATCTCAACAGTCGCCGGGGCCGCATCATGGGGATGGATTCCCGCGGCGGCGCCCAGGTTATTGCCGCCAACGTTCCCCTGGCCAACATGTTTGGCTACGCCACCGACCTGCGCAGCGCCACTCAGGGCCGCGCGACTTACACCATGACCTTTGACCATTACGAGCAAGTGCCCAAGGCGATCGCTGAAGAAGTCGTCGCCAAGATCAAGGGCTGATTTTAAGGAGGGTTCTTCCCATGGCTAAAGCAAAATTCGAAA
>NPIG01000732.1_pt2 | contig 16352 bp, 12 predicted proteins | sample 8637441 | NCBI WGS metagenome assembly NPIG01 (sample SAMN07420675, study PRJNA396082) | bioreactor metagenome | isolation source: sample BR6 brine-fed electro-methanogenic bioreactor BR | place: Japan: Kochi | collected 2016-06-14 | reverse complement strand
CGGATTTCGTCGCGCAGCGCCTCGCCATGGGCCTGCCCGCGGGCAACAGGTCCGCCTTCGAGCTTCAACACGCGGATGCCGTCTGCCGCGCGCGCCCGCGTGGCGCGCCCGAAGACGGCGGCGCCCGCCAGGCCGAGCAGGCCCCGCCCCAGAAACGCACGCCGGTCCATCTTTCGCGCCATGGCCCTACCCCTTCCAGATGCCCTCGCGCACCAGTTCGTCGGCCAGCTTGCCGAGGCTGTCGGCGAAGCGGTCCACAATGGTGTCGGCGTCGGTCGTACTCAATATCAACGGCGGTGAAAACGTGAGCGCGTTCATGATGGGCCGGCACACCAGCCCGTGTTCGAGCAGGATGCGGTACATACGTTTGGCGACACCGAGTTCCAGGGGGAAGGCGGTCTTGCGCTCTCGGTCGGCCACGAGTTCGATGGCGCCGATAAGGCCGAAGCCGCGATGCTCGCCGACGAGCGGGTGCGCGCCCACGCGTTCCTCGAGCCGCGCATGGAAATGGGCGCCCACTTCGGCGGCGTTCGACACGAGCCCTTCCTGCCCGATGATGTCGAGGTTCGCCAGGGCCGCGGCCGCGCTGACGGGATGGGCCGTGTAGGTGAAGCCGTGGCCGAAAGGGCCCGCCTCGGCGGAGTGCGCGCGCAGCACCTCGAAAACGCGGTCGCTGAGCAGGCATGCGGCCATGGGCACATAGCCGCTGGTGAGTCCCTTGGCGACCGTCATGAGGTCGGGCTGCATGTGGTAATGCTCAGAGCCGAACATGCGCCCCAGCCGCCCGAAACCGCAGATGACTTCGTCGGCGATGAACAGGACATCGTATTTGCGCAATACCGGCACGATGGCGTCGAAATACCCATGCGGCGGCACAATGACGCCGGCCGCGCCCATTACCGGCTCTGCAATGAATGCTGCAACCGTCTCCGGGCCTTCGCGCAGGATACAGTCTTCCAGTTCCTGCGCCAGGCGCGCCACAAAGGCGTCCTCCGTCTCGCCCGCCGCCGCTTCCCAGTAGTAGCTCGGCCGGGTCACGTGGAGAAACCCGCCGCGCGGCACGTCGAAACGGTTGTGCAGATGCGGCAGGCCCGACAGGCTCGCCGCGCCCACCGTGACCCCGTGATACGCGCCGCGCCGCGCGATGAATTTCTTCTTCCCGGGCCTGCCGAGCAGGTTGTTGTAGTACCACACCGTCTTGATGTGGGTGTCATTCGCCTCGGAACCGGAATTGCAGAAGAAGACCCGGTTGAGATCGCCGGGCGCGAGGTCCGCAAGCCGCTTGCTCAGCCGTACCGCGGGCTCATTCGTCGTTGACATGAAGGTGTGGTAGTAGCTCAGTTTGCGGGTCTGCTCGTAGACCGCGCGCGCGATTTCCTCACGGCCATATCCCGCATTGACGCACCACAATCCCGCCATGGCGTCGATATACGGCCTGCCCGCTTCGTCGTAGATGTGAATGCCCTCGGCATGGTCAATGCACAGCGGCACACCTTCGAGGTGCTCCGCAACTGCGGTGAAGGGGTGGAGAAAATGGCGTTTGTCGTCTTCAACGAGCTGCATATGCGGCCCTTTCATACGTTTCCTTCGACCGTCTGCCGTCACTGCCGCGCCTTTGACAGGACGGCGGGGAAGGGGTACTATCCAGAATACTTCGCCGTGGCCCGGGCCGTGCCCGCAAAGACCCGGTGAAATACCCTTTGAAACGGGGACTTTGGGAGCCTTTTCGCAGCAGCATACATCACTCAGCGGCGTTGTTGCCGGTGCAATACGCGGACTATCGTCCAATCGTTTGATTAGTGTGCACGGCGGGCTGCAGCGTGTCAACCGCCCGCAGCGGTAAACAAGGGGAAGGGCGTGACTACAGGGGCTGTGAACCGACCCGGCGCGGGTGGCCATATGCGCTGGACCGTCAGTTCGGTGCTGATGGTCTCGCTGGTGGTCGCGTTCATCGACCGGCTCAATCTGGCCTACGCGATGCCGCGGCTGGCGGCCTATTACGGCTGGTCGGAAGCGGAGACCGGCGCCAAAGGCGGGTTGCTGCTGGGCTGCTTCTATATCGCCTACGCGGTGTCGAACCTGGCGCTGAGCCCGGTGGCGGAGCGCTTCGGCCCGCGGCGCAGCCTCATGGCCGTGGTGGTGCTTTTCTCTGGATTCACGATGCTGGGCGCGCCACTGAGCTTCTCTTTTCCGCTGTTCATGCTGACGCGTGTGCTGCTGGGATTTGGCGAGGGCGTGCACTTCCCCATGATGGCTTCGGTGACCAAGCGCTGGTTTCCGCTGCATGAACGCTCGCGGGGCAACGCCATCTGGGTGTTCGGGGGCACCCTGGCAACCATGCTCACGCCGCTGCTGCTTGTGCCGGTGATCGGGCATTTCGGCTGGCGTGTCATGCTGGTGGGCTGCGGACTGCTCGGCATGTGCATCACCATTCCGCTGCTCCACCTGTTCGTGTATGACCGGCCACGGCAGTCGCCGCGCATCCGCCCGGAAGAGGTAGCCTACATCGAGGCGGGGCTTGAAAAGGACGAGCCCGTGGCCGGCGGCTACGCCTTTCTTCGGCTGCCGGCGTTCTGGCTGGCGCTCGGCAGCGGCATCCTCAACAACTACTGCATCTATGGCCTGCTGAACTGGCTCCCGACCTATTTCGTCAAGCAGAAGGGCATAGATTTCGAGAAACTGTGGTATGCCGCGCCCATACCCTATGTTGCCGCATTTCTGGCGTTCATCCTGTACTCCTATCTCGGGGACAAGCTCAACAAGCGCGTGGCGCTGGGCTGCATGGGCTTCTTCGGCGCGGCGGTGTGCGTGTACCTCGCCACGCGCGCGCCCAGCCTTCCGCTCGTTCTGCTCGCGTTCTCCTTCGCCACCTTCTTGCAGGCGGCGTTCATATCGCAGGAGTTCGCCATCGACCAGCGAATTCTGCCCGCCTCCGCCATCGGCAAGGCGGTGGGGCTCTACAACGGGCTCGCGGTGCTCTGCGGGGCGGTCGGCGGCACGCTGCTGCTGGGCCAGATTGTGGCGCTCACGGGCAGCTACGACGCGGGCATGTACAGCGTGGTTGCGGCCGCGGCCGTCGGAGGCGTTATCATGCTCGGGCTGTCCCGCGCGGTGAAGTACTGAATTTCGCGGCGGGGCACGGCCGCGTCAACCCAGGAGAACCCGTTCATGGCGCTTCGTTCTATCAATCCGGCCACCGGAGAACAGATTGCGGAATACGCCGAACACAGCGCGGCGGAATGCGGCCGCATCGTGGAGGCAACGCACGCCGCCTTCGGCGTGTGGCGCGCCATGAGTTTCGACGAGCGTGGCGGCTGTTTCCGGCGGCTTGCCGGGCGGCTGCGCGCGGAGAAGGACGAATGCGCGCGGCTGATGGCGCTCGAAATGGGCAAGCCCGTGCGCGACGGCGCCTCCGAACTCGAGAAATGCGCCCTGGTGTGCGAGTTTTTCGCCGAGCACACTGCGGCCATGCTGCGTGATGAGCCCGTGCCGACGGAGGCCAGCCGGAGTTATGTCAGCTACCAGCCGTTGGGCGTGGTGCTCGGCCTGATGCCCTGGAATTTTCCCTTCTGGCAGGTGCTGCGCTACGCGGTCCCCACGCTGATGGCCGGCAACACGACCGTGCTGAAACATGCCAACAACGTCACCGGCGCGGCCTTTGCCCTCGAGCGCCTCTTTCGCGAGGCCGGATTCCCGGAGCATGTGCTGCGCGCCCTGGTTATCGGCATCCCGGCCATCGAATCGGTCATTGAGCACCCCCGCGTGGCCGGGGTCTCCCTCACCGGCAGCACCCAGGCGGGCCGGTCGGTGGGCGCGATTGCCGGGCGCGCCCTGAAAAAGGCGGTGCTCGAGCTGGGCGGCAGCGACCCGTTCATCGTGCTTGAGGATGCCGACCTGGACCAGGCCGCCGAGTTGGGCGCGCACAGCCGCCTGCTCACCTGCGGCCAGACCTGCATCAGCGCGAAGCGCTTTATCGTGCCGGAACCCATCCGCGCGGAGTTCGAGCGCAGGCTGTGCGCGCGCATGGCCGCGCGGAAGGTGGGCGACCCGCTCTGCGCGGACACGGACCTCGGCCCGCTGGCGCGGCACGACCTGCGGGACGCGGTGCACCGGCAGGTGTCGGGGAGCGTTGCGCGCGGGGCGCGCGTGCTGCTCGGAGGAGAATGTCCCGCCGGCCCCGGCGCGTATTACCCGCCGACGGTGCTCACCGATGTGGGGCCCGGCATGCCCTTCTACGACGAGGAAGTCTTCGGGCCGGCCGCCGCGGTCATTCCGGTCCGGGACGAGGACGAGGCGGTACGCGTTGCCAACGACTCCGTTTTTGGTCTCGCGGCGACGGTTTGCAGCCGCGACACTGCGCGCGCGGAAGCCCTTGCCCGGGACCGGCTGGAGGTAGGGTGCTGTTTCATCAATGCCTTTGTGCGCTCTGACCCGCGCCTGCCCTTCGGGGGCATCAAGGACTCGGGGCTCGGCCGGGAACTCGGCGTGCACGGCCTGCGCGAATTCGTCAACATCAAGACGGTATACGTGGCCTGAGCCCGGCCCAGGCTAAGAGGCGCCCGGGTCGTATTGCTTTCGGTCCTCGGCCAGGGCGGCGCGCACCTCGCATTGCGCCTGTTGAAGGGCCTCGTATTTCCGCTCGCGCATGGCGTCCTCGCCCGCCAGGGTGAAGCGCGGGTCGTCGGCGCGCGGCGTGGCCTTCAGTCTGGCGGCGCCCTTCCGGATAATCTCGAGCGCCTCCGCGCGGGCTTCGGACCGTTTCCCGGCGGGTCCCGCCAGGCACGGGCTCAGTTCGGGGCGGTCGAAGCTGATTTGCGGGCCGCGGTTGGTGTTGTGCGCGGCGAGTTTGTCGAAAGGCACCCCGGTGAGCTCGGTCAGCCGGGCGAGTTCGGCCGGAGCAAGCGGGGAACGTCCCGCGAGGTTGCGCGGATACGCGCTCGCATACACGGGATAGTAGGGCGCGTTGAGGTCGACCCAGGTCACGATACGGCGAAACGCTTCGCTGTTGGGGTCGAGTTCGCCGTGGCCTTCGCGCAGCTTTTTCACAAGCTTGCTGGCGTGCGAGCCCCAGCCGTAGGCGGGCTGTACCTGCGCGGGGCCCGCGCCCACGGCGCCCGTGTAGCCTTTGCGCCACAGTTCGTTGTACGAGGTGTTGAAGGTCAGCGTGCGGTCACCGCAGAGGTTGAGCGTCTTGCCCGCTTTCTTGCCGTAATCGTGGCAGCGCACGCAGTGCGCGTCGAACACCGGCTGCACCTCCGCGCGGTAGCTGAACAGGCGCGGGGCGCCCAGCCAGCCCTCCAGTCGGCTCGGGGCCCGGTTGAGCGCCTGCGGCATCTTGCTCAGGACAGCCGGCGGCGCGCTGCGCCGGTGCTCATGGCAGCCCACGCAGCCAAGCCGCTCGCCCGGCTGCAGGATGGTGCCGCTGCGCATGGACTGCACCATGCGCCCCTCGGCGTCGAGCAGCTGAAAGTACACAAAGGTGTTGGCCGGCACAGCTGCGAAGGCAGAGCCGTCCGCCTCGACCGGTGCCTCGCCGAGAATGCGCTTGTTCTCAAAGCTGTGCCAGTTGACGGCGGGCCGGTGCACGCCCTGGCCGCCCCAGGCGGGGTCGGTGAAGAAGCGCTTCTCCGGTGACTCGACGACGCGGAGGGTCTTGACGGCGCCGCGCTCGACGCCGCGCATGTGCGTGCCCGCGTAGACATCGGCCACGAACAGATAGCCCTTTTCTTCGAGATACTCGCGCCTGGGCGCAATGGGCGCGGGCGCCTCGCGGGGCGACAGCGGCATGGGGTCGAAGACGCCCGGCGCCTCGAAGTGCAGCAGCACCTCGTTGCCGAAGGTGTCGACCAGATACATGCCCATCGCCTCGCCGTCGCCGGTCATGCGCGCGCACAGAAAGAAATTCGCATCAAGAGGATAGGGATCTTCGTACTTCGGGTTTACCCGGGTGAAAATGTCGAAGCCGTAGTCGGTCCTGCCCTCGCCGGTGTCGACCAGTTCCACGGCGGACTCCGGCCAGGTGCGCATGATGGGCACGCGGCCGTCCACGCCCTTGCGTCGGTCGAGCAGGGCCAGCGCGCCCCAGGGCCGGTCGTGGCACGAGCCCAGCACGCACACGACCTGCTCCGTGCCGGGGACGGGCCGCGCATCGATGACGCCGCCCGGCGACCACGTGTTGTTGCCGTAATACACGGCGTGATTGGTGCCGTCGGGGTTGACCGTCCACAGGCCCTGCGCGTCGCCGAAGTTGCGGTCCACGTATTCCCAGCGGTCGTAGAGGACCCGCCCGTCCGGCAGCAGGGCGCTGTGCCCCTCGAACAGGGTACTTTTCCCGAGCTGCAGGATGTTCGCGCCGTCGGCGTCCATGCGAAACAGGTTCGCCATGATGTGCTGGTTGCACATGCAGTACTTGGGCTCGCGTGTCGAGGAGAACACGATGCCGCCGTCGGGCAGATAGAGCGGGTCGATGTCGGACACGCGCGGCGCGCGGGTCAGCTGGCGCAGTTCCGAGCCGTCGGCCCGGCATTCGTAGATGTGGTAATCGTCGTCGCGGTCGCGCCGCATCGAGAACACAATGCGCCGGCCGTCGAAGGACATTTCTGGGTCGCGCACAATGCCTTCCGGCACGTCGAGCAGCGTCGTCACCGCGCCGCCCCGCGCAAAGTCAATGGCCTTGAGGGCGCCGCCGCCCTCGAAACTGGCCGTGTTCACCTCGCCCACCTGGAACAGCGTCGCCGTGTTGTGGTGGTCCGGGCGGTACTGCTTGCGCGTGACGTAGAGCACCGGGTGCCTGCGCAGCACCGGGTGCGCCAGAAGTGCCTCACGCTGGAGCGCCGCGAATTCATCCATTGCCCGCGCGGCGAGGGCGTCGGCGTCCGCGCCGCCCGCCCGCACTTGCGCCGCGGCCTGCTCCAGGTCCGCCGCGCGCGAGAGAAACGCACCGGCCCCGGGGTAGCCGTCTCCGTAGGCCTTGCCAAGGTGCGTGACCGCCCCGGTCAGGGCGGCGAGGTCGATGCTTGCGGCCTGCTCCCGCAAGCGGCGCAGCCGCTGCTTCGCATCCCGCGTGGCCCAGTGTTCCTCGGTCGCGCGCGGGTCGATACGGCCGCCGGCGGTGATGGCGTCGATGGTGAGGTGTCCCCATTGTCCCGTGCTCCGGTCAACCACGCGCAGAAACACAGGTTCGCCCACCAGCTCCGGCACCTGCCAGCGGTGGCGCGCCATGCGTTCGGCGTTGTTGCCTCGAGCCCACGCCACTTCCTTGCCTTCGAGCGTGCACAACGCGATGTAGGTGTCCTCGCCGCTGCCGCCGCCGACACGCAGCCGGATGTCCGGGCGTTCCAGCAAGAAGACGGGGGATTCGATGACGCCGGTGTAGCCGTCGTGCGAGGCGTTCTCCGGGCTTTCAAGCGTGCTCAGGAAGAACCGGCCTTCCTTGTCGTAGTCCACGTCCGGCTCGTTGTGGAATTTCGGGCGTCCGCTGACCACCTTGCCGAATGCGCCCTCGACGATGCGCCAGCCACCGAGTTCCCCGTTCTCGAAACCAAAATGCAGCGTTTCCGCCGCGACAGAGGGGTGCGCGGCCGCCAGCAACCACGCGAACGCCATGAACAATCTGATAGTGCGTCGACACATACAGCCACAACCTTTCGATTGACTCTGGCAGGCATTATACCCGATAGCAGCGGCAGGTTCTTTGCCGGCCCTCCCGCGTGTAGTTGCGAAACACACCGGCTAGTTCTCCTACAGTGTCCGTGGGCCTGGGGCGTCCCGGGGCGCGGCCGCGCTGGCACGGAACTTGCACCTGCCATGGACAGCCGCAAATGGAGCATGACCCATGAGACACCCGTTCTTACTTCGTCTTGCCGGTGGCGCTGTCAACGTCGTACCGGCGCTGCTGCTGCTCGCCGCACTGCCGGTGGCGGCGCAGGCGCCCACGCACCCGCTCGCAGAGGTGCCGCAACGCGGCGACATCTCCTACATCTGGACCATGCCGCGTTGGTCGCCCTACGCCGCGGGCATTGGCATCGGCATTGTGAGTTGGCTGGCCTTTCTGTTGTCGAAGCACCCGCTCGGCGTCTCCACCGCCTATGCGCGCTCGTGCGGGATGCTGGAAAAACTGTTTCGCGGGCGCAAGGTGAACGAGCGCGCCTATTACCGGGAGTATCCGCCCGTCATCGACTGGGAATGGATGCTGGTGCTCGGCCTGCTGCTGGGCGCCGCTGCCGCGGCATACACGTCGGGCAGTTTCGCCTGGCAATGGGTGCCCGGCCGCTGGGAGGCCGCCTTCGGCCACACACCCGTGGCGCACGTGCTGACCGGCCTGGCGGGCGGCGTGCTGGTGGGCCTGGGCGCGCGCTGGGCGGGCGGGTGTACCAGCGGGCACGGCATCAGCGGCACGCTTCAACTCGTGGTGAGCAGTTGGCTGGCCGCCTTGTGCTTCTTCGCGGGCGGCGTGGCCGCGGCCTTGACCTTGTATCACGGGTTCGGCTGAGAGGAGACGGATGATGCCCTCAAGAGTGAACCACACCGCGCCGTCACAGCTTGCCCTGGGGCTGGTTCTCGGCTTCTTCTTCGGGTTCCTGCTGCAGCGGGGCGGGGTCACGTACTACGACGTTATTCTCGGCCAGTTGCTGCTGGAGGACTGGACCGTGCTCAAGGTGATGGGTTCGGCCATCATCACCGGCATGCTGGGCGTGCAGGTGATGCGCCAGCTCGGCTGGGTGGAATTGCATCCGAAGCCGGGTTCCCTAGGTTCCACGGTTGCGGGCGGCCTGATATTCGGCGTCGGCTTCGGGCTGCTCGGCTATTGCCCCGGCACGGCGCTGGGCGCGGTCGGCCATGGCGCGCTCAACGCGCTGGTGGCAGGCGTAGGCGGCATGCTCCTGGGCGCGGGCCTGTACAGCGTCCTCTACCCGCGACTGCGCGAGAGTGTGTTGCCCAAGGGCGGATTCGGCGCGGTTACCCTGCCGGAACTGCTCGGAATCCATCCGCTGTTGTGCAGCGTTATTGTCAGCGCAATCCTTGCCGCGGGCCTGGGCCTGCTCGAGTACCTGGACTATTGACCGTAATCCTGACACTGGAGGGACAGACGATATGAAAGTACGCATTGACACAAACCTGTGCTCCGGATGCGCGCTTTGCCAGGACATCGCGCCGGAGGTTTTCGGTCTCGATGAAGACAACATGGCCACGGTGCTTTTCGAGGAGGTGCCTGAAGAACACGAAGACGCGGTGCGCGAAGCGGCGGAGCAATGCCCCAGCGAGGCCGTGGAGATCATCGAGGACTGACGGGCCGCGGCGTAGCCGCGCAGAAAACCTCATGGAACTGAAGCGCGCGGCCTGGCATTTTGAAAGACAGGTCGGAGCATGCCATGTCGGGCCATATCCTGGATGAGGCGGAACTCATCGGCTCCTGCGAGCGCCAGCGAAGCCGAGGCTAACCCCTGCGAGCTTGCGAAATATCCGGTTAATCCCCCGCTCCGAATCGCGCGATGAGCTGCTGCTTGAGTTCCCACAGGCGCCTGCTGAGCGACACGTGATAGACGTGTGGATTAATAATGCGGCGGACGCCGTCGTCGAGGCGCTCGAGGTCGGCATCGCGCGCCGCGCGCATCTCGTCGATGCCCGGGAAATCGTAGACCACCTCGCCTTCACAAAGAATCTCGACAAGCATGGGCTCGATTTCTGCAATGTCTTCGCGGCGGATGCGGCGCCTCGTGCCGGCCTCGCTTGGATGGTGCAGCAGCAGTTCCGCTTCCTCGTCCGGTTGCTCGTCGTGCAAGGCGACGAGGTCCGCAGTGGCGTGGCCGTCGTTGCCGTAGACCCGCCACACATGCTTGTAGCCGGGGTTCAGCGTCTTGGCGGGGCTCTCGGACACCTTCAGCGCGGGCACCCAGTCGTTTTCGCCGCGCACCGCCACCAGCTTGTACACGCCGTTGAGCGCGGGCTGGCCATAGGAGGTGATGAGGTGCGTGCCAACCCCGTAGCCGAGCCGGTTGATGACGTCGTCGGCCTCGATGCCGTAGCGGGGGGCGGAATTCTCTATCTGGCTGAGTATCTGCCACAGCACAAGTTCGTCCAGGTCGCTCGACAGAAAGATGGTGGCCTCGGGGAAACCCGCTTCATTGAGCATTTTCGCGGCCTGGATGCTCAGGTAGGCGAGGTCGCCGGAATCGAGCCGAATGCCCATGGGCTTGTGCCCTTTGCGCTTCAGCTTTTCAAAGACCTTGACCGCGTTGGGAATGCCGCTCTCCAGGGTGTCCACCGTGTCGACCAGCAGCAGGCAGTCGTCGGGGTAAACGTCAGCGTAGGCCTCGAAGGCGCCCAGTTCGCCTTCGCCCAGCGCCATGAACGCCTGTACCATGCTGTGCGCATGGGTGCCCTTGGGCGGGAATCCGAGCGCGAGCGACGCGCCCGTGTTCGAGGTGAAATCGGCGCCGCCGATGAGCGCCGCGCGCGCGCCGGCATTCGCTCCGCGCTCAGGGCCGCGGCGCATGCCGAACTCGATGAGCAGGCGTCCGCGGCCCGCCTCGCGCACCCGCGCCGCCTTGGTGGCGATGAGTGTCTGGTAGTTGAGGTGGTTGAGCAGCGGCGTTTCCAGTATCTGGGCCATGGCGAGGGGGCCCTGCACAACGGTCACCGGCGCGTTGGGATGCACTACGCGCCCCTCGGGGACCGACGCCATCGACACGCCGCTGAAATCCCCGTACGCCCGCAGCCAGGCCAGGAAGTCGTCGGCAAAGTACTGGGCACCCGTCCTGCCCTGCTGCGCGCGCAACTGTTCAATATCGGCGTCGCGCACGCGCGCGCTGCGCATCCACTGCACCAGCCACTCCAGGCCGGCGTTGATGCAGTAGCCCGCCTTGTGCGCGCCGTAGTCGGGGTACTTTCGAAAGAAATGGTCGAATTGCACGGTTCGTTCGTGCAGGCCCATGCGGTAATACAACTGGGCCATGCTCAACTGATACTGGTCCGTGTAGAGCAGGCCTTCCGCAGTCTCTCGGTCGAATGGTTCCATGGAGTCCTCCGCCACTTGGGAGCAAGACCCGCGCCGAAACCGCCTGTGGGCGGGATTATCCAGCCGGTTCAGGTCCCGTGCGCTTTTCCTGAGGCGGAGCACGGTTCACAAAGCCGGCCGTTCAGGCGGCGGCGGACAGGCGCCGTATAGAAATTACCCGGCCCGGCGGCATAGCCGCCGCCTGGAATGACGCCGGCTAGAACCCGTCGAAGGGTTTGCCGTAGCGGCCGAGGGTGCGGGCGCTGTCCTGCGTCATGGGGAAGCGCTCGCCGGGGTAGCGCAGGAAATCGACGTGGCCGTCGAGATACAGGATATTGCAGCCGCCGGGGATGTGCGAGAAGTCGATGGCTTTGGTGCTGACATGGTCCCACATAAGCGGCACGGTGCTGCTGGCCTCGGCGCTGGCGGCTGGGTTGTTGATGTCGGTGATAAGGAACCGCTCGATGCCGTCGCGCAGGCGGTAGAGCGTATCGCCGCCGCCCACCTGCGTGCCGGCGTATGCCGGGGACACTGTGAAGTCGGCGTCGCTGGCGGCGCCGAAGGTCTCGATGTTGGCCCGGGCCAGCTCGCCCCACGGGGTCTGATGAAACTCGGATTCCGCGTGACGTCCGTTGATTTCGGTGCCCACGGTGCCCACCAGGGGCCCGAGAATGTTGACGTCGTCCATCAGCAGGTAGCCGGTGTAGTGATAGGGTTCCTGCCCGATCTCATAGGGGGTGATGGTTCCGTCGCAATTGCCCTTGTCGCAGTCGTAGCGCTCGGCGGGCCCGGCGTGCGCGCGCCAGGATGGGCACCAGATCACATTGTAGTCGTTGACGTACTCGGGGAACATGGCGGGTCCGAAGAAGACCATCTCGGGCGCCAGAACCAGGTTGTCCGCGGAGTCTTTCTTGTAGAGCTGGCGCGGCGGGAATTTCTGGCCGCGCGCCTCCGACGCATACATGAACAGGGCCAGGCCCATCTGCTTGAGGTTGTTCTGGCAGCTNNGAATCCCGATGATGGCGATCACAACCAGCAGCTCGATGAGCGTAAAGCCTGAAACCCGTCTGCCTTTGCTCACCACTTCTCCTCGGTCTCGGTTCACCTGCCCCAAGTCTGCGGCAAGATGGCACAAAGCGCGCCTGCTGTGCAAGAATGCCCTCATCTTTTGAGGGAGGAAGACGATGGTGGAAGAAGGCGCCGCCCACGAGACCAGCCGCATCCGCGGCCCGGCCCCGCCGCGCGAGTATCTGTTTCCGCTCGCGCTCGCGGTGGCCTTCGTGGTGCTGGGCTCCGCGCCGTATGTGTACGGGTACTGGACCGCGCCGGAGGGGACGGAATTCATGGGCTTCGTCGGGCGCGGTACGCCCGGCGCCAACGGGTACCTGATGCTGGCGCGGCAAGTGGCGGACGGCGGCCACCTCATGCAGAACCAGTACACGCCGGCGCCTACCCCCTACACCTACTTCAACCTGGAATGGTGGCTCTTCGGCCAGTGCGCGCGCGTCAGCGGCCTTTCGCTCATGGGCGTGTTCCACGTGTGGCGCGTGCTGACGGTGCTGGCGTACTTCGCGGCGCTGTACTGGTTTGCCGGGCTGTGTCTGCCCACGCGCGGCATGCGCCGCTACGCCGTGCTGCTGGTCACAATCGGCACGGGTTTCGGTTGGATAGTCTGGGGCGTGAACCGTTTCCTCGGCCTTGACCTGCCACTGCCGGCCGACTTGGGGGGCGTGTGCGTGCCGGGATACCTGGTCAGCAAGCCGCACTTCATGCGCGCGGCCGTCTTCGCGCTGCTCAAGTACGGTCTGCTTCTGCGCGGCGAACAGACCGGGAAGGCGCGCTATTTCGCGCTGAGCGGGGTTGCCGCGCTCGGGCACAGCGCCATACGCCCGTACCACCTGCCGGAGACGTATCTTGTCTACGCGCTGCTGCCGCTGCTGCTCTGCTGGAAGGACGGCCGCCTCGACTTGCGCCGGCTCGGGCGCTACGCGCTCGCCGGACTCGTGCTGCTGCCGGCGGTCGCCTACTACGCCTGGATGGCCTGGGAGAACACGCTCGGCATGGCGGGCTGGCAACGGGACAGCCTGTTTTTGCTGCAACTGGCGCTCTGGCTGGGCTGGCCGTTCGTGGTGCTTTGCGTCTACTTCCTGCTGCGCGGTTTCGCGCCGGAACGCGTGCGCGCCGCAGGCGTCCCAGCGCTGCTGCTTGGACTCTGGCTGTTGATTGCGTGGTTGCTGCTCAACACGTCCCCCTATTTCTCGGCCGGACAGGAACTCGCCTTTTTCGCGCTTACGACCGTGCCGCCCATCGCGGTGCTGCTGGGGCCGTGGCGCGAGGCGCGCGGCTGGCTGGCGGGGCGCGCGCCCGGCCTCGCCGCGTGGCTCGAAGCGCCCGGCCGCGCGCGCCTGCTGGCGGCGGCGTTGCTGCTGGCGGCAATGCCCGGTACGATCTATGTGTATGCGAACTTCTTCCGTGACCTGCACCGCGAACGTCCCGGGTCCATCTGGCGCTACTACCTCGACGATTCCGTGGCGGGCGCCGTGCAGTGGCTTGGGGTACAGGGCCACGAGACCGCGCCGGTGCTGCTGGCCAGCCCGGCGACCGCGCAGTTTGTGCCGCGCCTCGCGGACGTGCGCGTCGTCTGCGGACACGACATGCTCTCTCCCTACTTCGCGCAAGAGCGCGGCTATGTCGAGCGCTTCTACCGGGACACCGCGGACGTGGGCTACAAACGCTGGCTGGCGGAGCGCTGCCGGGTGGACTACGTGCTGGTGGGGCCGGAAGAGCGCGCACTGGGCGCATTTGACGCACCCGCGATTCCCTGGCTCGAACCGGTGTTCACGCAGGATGACGTCACGCTCTACGCCGTGCATCGGAGCGCCTACTGAGCCTGTTTGGACTCCGCACCGCCGAAGTAGCCCAGCGCCTCGAGCCGCCGTCGTTCTTCGGGGTCAAGTTCGCGCACCGTGGCGCCGGGCGATTGCTGGCGCTGGTTCTCGTAGCTGTGCGCGCGCAACAACGCGTTCAGTCGCTCGACCGTCTGCGGCTGTGCGGCGGCGAGGTTGCGCAGTTCCGCCGGGTCCTCCGCCACGTTGAACAGCAGGTTTTCACCGCGGTTCTTGCTCACGATGAGCTTGTGTGGACCGTGCTGCACCGACGCGATGTGGACGCCCCAGGCATCTGACCCGCCGCGTGTCCACGAGAACACCGGGCCGAGCGCCTCGAGCGGCCCGGCAAAGAGGTCTTTGCCCTGCCATTGCGGCCGAGGCGGCAGTCCGAGATGCGCCGCCAGTGTAGGCAAGAGGTGGATGATGTTCACCGGAACGTCCACGGTCCGCGGCTGCAGGCCGGGCCCGTGGATGAAGAACGGGACGTTGGCCTGTTCCGCGTGCAGCGTGGTGCCGTGGCCCATGCCCCCGCGCTCCCAGAACTCCTCGCCGTGGTCCGCCAATCCGACGATGATGGTGTCGGGAAAACCCGCCAGCAACGCGCCAACGAGCTGGTGCGCTTGCGCGTCGAGATGGCGCGCAGCCGCGTCGTACTTGCGAACCGTCATTTCGCGGCCGCCGGGCGACATGTCGGCGTGCGGTTTCTGGCGCGCTATGCCGAGGGCCTTCTGCGCCTGGTCAATCAGAAACGGGATGAAGTTCTCGCGCTCGAGCAGTTCCCGGTCCGTCCCGGTCAGTTCCGGGGCTGGTCCGAATCCATCCATGTACCCCTCGGGCGCTTCGTAGGCGGCGTGGGTGTCCATGAAATGCGCGTAGAGGAAGAACGGCGGCTTGAGCTTGTCGAGCACCTCAAGCGCCTGGCCGGTCACCCAGGCGGCGTCGAGCCCGTTGCCGAAGGTGTACCGGTCCTCCGCGAAACCCTGGGCCAGCCCGTGCTTCCGGTTCATGTTGCCGTTCGTCTGCACGCCGTGGGTGTCGTAACCGTGGGCCGCCAGGTACTCGGCCATGGTTTCGGCTTCGTCGGCCAATGCGTCCCCGGCCCCGTCGCCGCGAATCCCGTAGACCACGCCGTGCACCTCGGGATATTGCCCGGTGAACAGCGAGGCCATGGCGGGCCGGGTCCAGGTGCAGGGTGTGACGGCGTGGGTGAACTCCACGGAGCGACCGGCCAGTTCGGCGAGGTGGGGCATGAGCGGCACGCCGTTGCGCGCGCCGTGAAGGCGGTCGGCGCGCAGGGCGTCGAAGACCAGCAGCACCACGTTCGGCTTGTCCGGAAACGCCTCCGGCGCCGCCGGCGCGGGAACATGCCCGGTCGCGCCTGGCTCCGCGCCGGGCAGAAGCCACCACGCGGCGGCAATCAGCGCGAGCCCCAGCAAGAGCGCCGCGGCAAGAGCGAGATTTCGCATGTGTCACTCCTCGTCTACTTCTACAACGTCCGGGGCGTCCGGGTTGTTCAGCGACGGTCCCCGCTCATACAGCGTCACGCTCAGGCCGTCGAAGCACTGGCGGGATTGCGCACGCCAGTTCTTTTCCAGCCAGGCCACCAGCCTTTCCGTGTTCGGCTGGTATTCGAAGGTGATGCCCGATGAGCGCACGAACCACAGCCGGTCCACCCCCTCAAGCGACTGCTCCTTCGGAATAGGCAGCAACTCGTGCTCGCGCAGCAGGGGTTCATTCCCGAGGGAAACGAGCATGCTGTAGGATTCGTCCCCCGAATAGGCGATATTGCGCAGGTCCGCGCCGGGCAGATAGTGGTGCAGCGGGTAGACGCTGAAGTGATTCGCCGTGCCCACCACATCGCCCGGCTGCCGGTGCTCATTGATGAAGCGCGCCAGGCCGGGGAAGTCGACCTTGGCACTGATGCCGCGCCGGTGCTCCTCGACGGGGTGGATGCGCTGCGCGTAGTAGTCGGAAAGGCAGACCGCCGTCAGCGCAAGCAGCACGGCCGCCGCGCCCATGCGCAAGGGGCGCGCGGGCAATGCCGCCATGCCGTGCGCCACGGCCACCGCCGCCATCACGCCGCTGAACAGGAATAGCCGGTGCTCATAGAAACTGAAGTACTGCACCGACCAGAGAATGGTACCCGCCGCAATCGGCAGCGCCGCCAGCAGAAGCACAAACAGCGCCGCCTCCCCGCGCTTGCGCCACAAGGAAACGATGCCGAGCACAAAAAAGGCAAGCGCCAGCAGGAACAGCGGCCAGTATACAAGGGGATGGGGGCTGTACCCGGCAAAGAGGTTCTTGAAGGTGATGAGCGCGGTTTTTACAGTCGGGTTGGCATGCCACTGGTGCTCCAGTTGCGCCACGATACGCTGTAGTTTGTAGGCGGTGTGCAGCGCCGACAGCGCCAGCACGATGGCCGCCGCATTGGCGGCCGCCCATTTCCACACCAGCCGCCAGTAACGCAG
>NPIG01000426.1_pt3 | contig 16372 bp, 9 predicted proteins | sample 8637441 | NCBI WGS metagenome assembly NPIG01 (sample SAMN07420675, study PRJNA396082) | bioreactor metagenome | isolation source: sample BR6 brine-fed electro-methanogenic bioreactor BR | place: Japan: Kochi | collected 2016-06-14 | reverse complement strand
GGCCGACCGCTGGAAGATCGGCGTCACCGGCGAGTTCGGTTCGGTGCGCGATCCGCTCGGTGGCGAGCTCGACCGCAAGGCGGCCTCGGTCAGCGCCGGCTTCGACGGCGAGAAGCTCAAGGCCGCGTCCGCTCTCGAAGGCCGGATCGACGAGGGCGCGGGCGCCGAGCGCAAGACCTGGCTGATGCGCAACAACGTCTCATTCGCCATCGACGAAGACTGGCGCGCTCTCGCCAAGCTGAACTTCTCCCTGAGTGAGACGACCCAGGGCGACTTCTACGACGAAGACTTCACCGAGCTCGTGCTCGGGCTTGCCCACCGGCCGGTGGACAACGATCGCTGGAACAGCCTCTTCAAGTACACCTACTTCGAAGACGTCCCGAGCCCGGGTCAACTCTCGGCGCAGAACCAGCGCCTCGACTACTCGCAGAAGAGCCACGTGCTCTCTGCCGACTTCACCTTCGACGCCCGCCCGTGGCTCTCGATCGGAGGCAAGTACGGGCTCCGCATCAGCGAGCTGCGGCCGAACCGGGTCGAAGGCGACTGGTTCGAGAGCACCGCCCAACTCGGCGTGATCCGGCTCGACTGGCACCTCGTCCGCCGCTGGGACCTCCTCGTCGAGGGACGCTGCCTCGACGTCGACCTCGCAGAGGACACGCGCACCGGTGCGCTCCTCGCCATCTACCGCCACTTCGGCGATCACTTCAAGCTCGGTGTCGGCTACAACTTCACCGACTTCTCGGACGACCTGACCGACCTCGATTACGACGAGAAGGGCTTCTTCTTCAACGTCGTTGGCAAGTACTGATCAAGGCGGGGGCTCCGGCTTGCCGGAGCCCCCAATGTTCCAGACCACCCAGCCCGTTCCCACGACCGCCCGGAGGGCGCAGGAGTCGCGCCCCGTCACGAGAGCCCCCGGCGACACTACGCTCCCTCCCATGAGAAGAATGGTGTTCGCGCTCTGTGTCGGTCTCGCGCTCCCCGCCCTGGGTAGCGATCCCAAGATGACGGTGAGGGTCGAACGCCTGAGCGAGCGCGTGCTCGTGCTGCACACGCACGAGACCGCCGCACGCACGGTCGCGATCGCGGGCCGCAATGGAGTTCTCGTCGTCGATCCGGGGATGGCCCGGGAGCAAGCGCGCCGGATTCGCGAGCGAATAGAACGGGAGTTCGGCCGCAAGGACATTCGCAGTGTCGTCAACACCCCTCACCACTTCGACCACACCCTTGGGAACTCGGCGTTCGAGGACGTGCCGATCGTGGCGCACGAGAACTGCGCCCCCAAGATGCGGAGCTTTGTCGCTGGCCTGGATCGCTTCCTCCCCCGCCGCCGGGAGCGGACTGCTCGCGACGAAGCGCGTCTTCGGACGCTGGCCGTCGGCAGCGCCGCGTATGGCGACCTCTCGAGCCGCATCGCCGTCAACCGGGCGATGATCGCGGAGCTCGAGACCGGCGTGCGACCGCCGCTGCCCACGCGGACCTTCGACGACCGGCTCACGCTCGAGCTCGGCACGGTTCACGCGCATCTGATCTGGTACGGGCACGCCCACACTGCGGGCGACATCCTCGTCCACGTCCCGGAGGAGAAGCTCCTGATCGTCGGGGACCTCTTCTTTGCCGATGGCCTCGAGTTCGCGTTCCCGAACTCGCGCGTCGACGTGCCGCGCTGGCTCAGCGTGCTCGACGCACTCCTCGACGGGCCCGAAGCACCCCGGCACATCGTCGCCGGACACGGAGGCATCGGTCTCGACGGACTTCGTGCGAGGCGGGACGGCATCCGGGCTCTGTGGGAAGGGGCGCAGGTCATCGCGAAACGCGGCGCCGACGTCGACGCACTGCTCGAGCTCTGCCCCACGCCAAGAGACCTGCCCGGCCTCGAGCTCGACGACGCGACGAAGGAACGCGAGCATCGCGCCAACGCCAGCCTCTTCCTCGCGGCAGCCCAGAAGGACGCACCCGCGCCGCAATAGGAACCCACGCCCCCGGCGACCCGACCCCGTCTTAAGGAACGGGCTTGGTCCTTTCCAGGGTTCGCGTAGCGCGGCGAAGCGTCACGAGCCTCCCCGGGATTGGAGACCGGGACAGTCGACCTCAACCAAGCACCCAGCAAAACGTCGTCGCGAGAGGTCGACCGTCCCATCGCGCACAGAGACCGGGACGGTGGCGACCGGGACGGTCGACCTCCTTGCACACGACGTGAGGGAAACCCCCTTGAGGTCGACTGTCCCACGAGCAAACCCGGGAGCAACGCATCCAGGCGCGACTAGAGAGTCGGCGAGAACGGCAAGCCAATCCCGGTTCGGGACACCTCTAGCGGGTGAGAGCTCCAACGCGGGTCAGCCGCTCCATCGCCGCGAGCAGTGCCCCCCGATCGATCGGCTTGCTCACGTAGGCGTCGGCACCCGCCTCGAGGAAGCGCTGCCGGTCTCCCGTCATCGCGTGCGCCGTCAGCATGACGATCGGTAGGTAGTCTCCGCTGATGCGCTCGCGCTCGCGGATGCGCTGCGTGGCCTCGACACCGTCCATCTCGGGCATCTGCACGTCCATCAAGACGATGTCGTATTTCGTGGATGCAACGGCTTCGAGCGCAGCCTGACCCGTGCAAACGACGTCGGCTTCGTACCCGCCTCTCTCGACGATGCGGCGCGCGATGAGCTGGTTGACCGCGTTGTCCTCGGCGATCAGGACGCGACGGCCCCGGCCGTCGGGGATCGCCTCTGAGCCGAGCCCCTCTTCACGTCCGCCATCCGCCGCACCGAACAGAATCTGTGCGAGTGCGCTGCGGAGCTCGCGCTGCTTGATCGGCAGCATCAGCCTCGAAGCCGGCGTCAAGCTGGCGCCTCCGACAGCTTCGTGCAGCTTGTCCACCGTCGCCAGGCCGACCCACGGCAGCCCACGGCTCCGGGCCAACTCGAGAGCGCGCCGAGTGCCGGGCTCATGCTCTCCGTCCACCAGCGGGCAGGCGAGCAGGATCAGGTCGGGGAGGCGATCCGTGGTGTCCGCGATATCCATGTGAGTTGCAAGCGCCTCACCGCTGTCTGCGAACTCCAGCTCGAGGCCCCACCACTCGAGAACCTCAACGAGCGCGTCGCGAGAGAGCCCCGGCGGCGCAGCAACCACCACACGGCGGCCGACGAGTGCCGGGCCCCCCGCATCCGCGTGAGCTTCATCCGACTCGAGCACGAGCTCGAGCCACGCCGTGAACGAGAAGCAGGAGCCCTGCCCCTTCGTGCTCTCGACGTCGAGCCCCCCGCCGAACAGGATGGCGAGGCGGCGACAGATCGCGAGCCCCAGCCCGGTGCCCCCGTAGCGGCGGGTGACCGAGGCGTCAGCCTGGGTGAAGGGCTCGAAGATCGCGTCTGTCTCATCCGCGTTCAGGCCCACGCCCGTATCGGTGACGCTGATCGAGACCGACACGCGCTCGTCGAACGCAGCCTCGAGACGGGCCTCGACGAGAATGTGGCCTCTCTCCGTGAACTTCACCGCGTTGCCGACAAGGTTCGACACGATCTGGCAGAGGCGCGACGCGTCGCCACGGAGGATGTCGGGGACCTCCGGCGCGACGCGGCACACGAGCTCGAGCCCACCGATCGCCGCGCGGTGCGCGACGGTGCGCAACGCATCCTCGAGGAGCTCGCGCAAGTCGAAGACGACCGGGGAGAGCTCGAGTTTGTCCGCTTCGATCTTCGAGAAGTCGAGCACGTCGTTGAGGAGCGAGAGGAGCGAAGACGCAGAGTTGTGCACGATACCGAGCGCGTCGCGCTGCTCCTTCGGGAGCTCGCCATCGAGCACGAGCTCCGTCATGCCGATCACGCCGTTGAGCGGCGTGCGGANNTCTCGTGGCTCATGTTCGCGAGGAAGGCGCTCTTCGCGCGGCTCGCCGTCTCCGCCGCGTCTTTCGCGTTGGCCAGCGCCCGCGTCTTCTCCTGGACCAGGGTCTCGAGACGCTCGCGCCGTCCTCGAGCCTCGCGCTCCCTGAACAGGAAGATCGCAGCGACAGCGAGCAACACGGCGAGCGAGAGCGCGAAGCGGAACCACGTGGCTTCGTAGAAGTACGGCTCGAAACGAAGGGAGATCGCAGTCGCCGGTTCGCTCCACTGGCCGCGCGCATTCCGCGCCGAGACGAGGAAGGTGTACTCGCCCGGCGGGAGCTTCGTGTAGTACGCCGTCCTGCGTGATCCGGCGTCCACCCACGCCTCATCGTAGCCGAGCAGCTTGTAGCGGAACTGCACACTCTTGGGATCCCGAAGCCCGAGCCCGGTGTAACCGAGCGCCACCTCGCGGCGACCCGGCGGGATCGCGTCCGCAGCGCTGAGCGAAACCTCCTCGCCATCGACGAGCAGCGACTCGATGACGACCGGCGGTGGCGCGTCGCCCAGCCTCTCGCGCCGCGGGTCGACGATGACCGCGCCGCCGTTGGACGCGAACCACAACTTGCCGCGGCTGTCCTTCCACGCGCAGTGCTGCATGCCTCCGTTGCACTCGGTACCCGGGAAACCGCTGTCGGGTCCGTAGTGGCGGACCGGCACCTCCGGGATCAGGCCCGCGATGTAGCGTTCCACATCCGCTTTGCGCAAGGAGAAGATCCCGCGGTTGCAGCTCGCCCAAAGCCGGCCGAGATCGTCTTCGAGAACCGCGTACACGGTGTCGTCCGGGAGCCCCGCCTCGAGCCCGATCAAGTCGAACGAGTCGCGGGTGTAGCGCAGGATGCCGCGCCCGTAACTCCCAACCCAGAACACACCCTCCTCGTCTTCGTAGATCCCGAAGAGGTTGGTCTGGTTGGGGCCGTCGCCGACATCGTCCGCTTCGAACCCGTCCCCAGTCCAGCGCGCGAAGCCGCGATCGGTCACGGCCCAGAGGACCCCGTGCCGGTCTTCGTGGAACCAACGCACCACGCTCGCGGGCAGGCCGTCCTCGACGGTGTAGCTCTCGAGGCGCCCATCCTCGATCACGGTGGCGCCGCCACCCTTGGTACCGACCCAGATGCGCCCGGCGCCGTCTTCGTAGACTGCTCGCACCGAGTCGTGGGCGAGGCCGTCCCCGGTGCGGATCATCTCGAAACGGCCGCCTTCCCCATGAACCAGGCCGTTGTCCGTGCCGACCCACACCGTCCCGTCGCGCGCGACCGTCAGCGCGAAGACCGCCGGGCTTCCCAGCCCGTCTTCGGCGCCGAACACATCGACCCGTCCGTCTTTGACGTGGACGAGACCACCGTCGTGCATCCCGATCCACATCGAGCCGTCAGGCGCCTCCGCGATGGAGGTCACGCTGTCGTTCGGCAGGCCCTTCTTGCGTGAGTAGGCGCTGAAGGGTGTGTCTCGAAGCCGCGTCACGCCACCCATGAAGGTGCCGACCCAGAGCGAACCTTCCTGGTCTTCGTAGATCGCATAGACGTTCCGGTCGGGAAGAAGGCCGTGGCCAGTGACGCCTTCGATCACGTCGTCCCGAAGTCGGAATAGCCCGCTCGCGTTCGTGCCGATCCAGAGGACGCCTTCGCGGTCCCGTCTGAGCGCCCGAACGAAACCCCAGCTCCCAGGGCCGGGACTCGCGAAGAAGCGCGTCCCCTTCGACCCCAGAGCGAGCAAACCCATCTCCGTGCCGACCCAGAGAGTCCCGTCGTCGTCTTCGTGAAGGGCGAAGACGGGCTCGTCGTCGCGAAGCCTAGCGTGCGCGAACTCCGACCACTGGCTCCCGTCGAATCGAGCGATACCGCGGTTCGTTCCGACGAGAAGCGTCCCGTCCGCACGTTCGAGCAGGGCGAGCACGCCCCGCTCGGCGAAACTCGCAGGAGTCTCGAGCTCCTCGAACGCGTGGTCCCCGCCACGCCAGCGGAAGACGCCACCGCCGAGCGTGCCGACCCAGAGCCCACCTTTCGGTCCCACGGAGAGGGCTTGGATGATCGCCGTCGCGTCTGGGGCGTGTTCCTCTTCGACCTGCGCGACGACGCCATCTCGATGACGCATGAGGCCACCGCCGTAGGTCCCGAGCCACAGGCTCCCGTCTTGCGTGTACGCCAGCGTCTCGATCGCTTCGGAGCGCGCCATCGCGGGGGAACTGCGCTTGTCGAAGACGGTGAAGCGCACGCCATCGAAGCGCGTCAGCCCTTCCTGCGTGCCGAGCCAGAGATACCCGCGCTCATCCTGGACGATCGCCTGGACGGAGTTCTGCGGCAAACCGTTGCGCGCATTCCACGTGTCGACGCCGTAGTCGATCAGGTTCTTGTCGGGCACGAGTGCCCACACCGACCCGTTCGCTGCGGCGAGGCAAAGCGTGGCCAGAACGAGCCACGTCGCCGTTCTATTCGTTACGACCTTCAACCCGTCTCCCCTGGGACGTGGATCGGGCCCCTCCCATGCTCCGCAGTGCTCTTCGGACTCCGTGACTACTTCTTTAGGAAAAAGTGACGAAGGTCTCTTCGCGTCAACCGGCGCGCGGTGCGCGCGTCCTCCTCGGTGAAGCGCTCGGACCCTCGGCGTGCCCGGGGGTCGCCTGCCGGCGGCGCGGGGACGGCCCGTTTCGAACGACACTGGAGGAAGACACGATGAAGACGACCACCGTGTGCGCCCTGGCTCTCGCTCTCTCCCTACCGCTATCGCTCGCCGCTTCCTGGGAAGACAGAACGCGGCTTCTCGATGGCGCCCGCCCCGACGCGGTCACCATCGAGGCCCCTGCCCTCCCCGACTCTCCCGAGCTCGGCGGGATCGACGAGGCGCCGGCCCCCGAGATCCTCGTCGACGAGCCTGGGCAGGACGCCGAGGCCCTACCTGAAGACGGCGTCGCGCCCCGCTTGACTCCGTTCGTCCGCGTCGCCCGATTCCTCGGGCTCGACGAAACGCAGAGGCTCGAGTGGCGGGAGCTCCTCGAGATCCGACACGCTGCGATGCTCCCTCTTCGCCAGGAGCTCGCCGAAGACAAACAGGCGCTCGCCGAGTTCCTCGCCAACCCAGACGCTGACCCTGCCATCGGCGGCGAGCTCCTGCGCGAGATTCGCCGAACCAAGGAGGCGATGCGCGCGGTTCATCGCCACTACCTCGAGGACTTCGAGGCCCTCCTGGACGAAGAGCAGCGCCGCAAGCTCCAGGCGATGCGCGCCACCGCGCGTCTCGCGCCGCTTCTTCCGGCCTTCCGAGCCGCGGGGCTCGTACCCCCCCGCTCCTGAACCGACGCCGTTCGAGCTCGCCGGAGCGCTCGCGCTCCGGCGGGCCAAGCTCATCAAAGCTATCCTGGCGCTGCTCATCGACAGCCGAAAGGGGCCCCCGTGAAGATCCTCGTCGATGCCGACGCGCTCCCAGCGGCGCTCGAGCGCACACTGCTCCGCGCGTCCGAGCGCACCGCGACGCCGGTCGTCTTCGTCTCGAATCGCCGTGGCCGCCGCGCGCTCACGGCGCTCGTACGCGAAGAGGTGGTCCAAGGACGCTTCGACGCGGCCGACGACCGCATCGTCGAACTCGCCGAGGAGGGCGACATCGTCATCACGGCGGACATCCCGCTCGCCGATCGAGTCCTCGCTCTCGGGGCCCACGCGATCGATCACCGGGGCGGCGCCTTCACTCCGGACAACGTCAAGGAGATGCTCGCGACGCGATCGCTCATGGAGGATCTCCGCAGCGCCGGCCTCGCGACCGGCGGCCCGCCGCCCTACAGCGCAAAGGACGCCCAACGCTTCGCGAACCAGCTCGATCGCCAGCTCACGCGCGCTCGCTGACTCCACTCGAAAAAAGTTGCAAAAAGGCGCGGGGTGTCCAACCCGCAGACGAGTCCCGAGCCCGGGCGGCGACTACCATCGCTGTGCACGGATCCCCGAGCTCGACTTAGGAGGCACCATGTCGCGCAGTTCCCGGCTCGCCCTTGTCCTTGCCCTCGTGTTGGGCAGCATCGCCCTCGCGGCGGCAGAGCCCATCACCATCGGCGAGCGACTCGAGCTCCCCTCGAAGCTCCTCTCGGAGACGCGAAGCGTCCTCGTCTCGACCCCGCCGGGTTACGAGCGGACGCAGGAGAGTTATCCCGTCCTCTACATGACCGACGGGATTGGCCACCTCGTCCACACCCGTGGCACGGTGGACTTCCTCGCCCGCCAGGGCATGATGCCGCAGGTGATCATCGTCGCGATCGTCAACACCGACCGGACGCGCGACCTGACGCCGACACGAGCGGACACGGTCCTCCGCAACGGCACCATCCGTAAGAACCCGACGAGCGGCGGCGCGGACACCTTCCTCGACTTCATCGAGAAGGAGCTCTTCCCCTTCGTCGAGAAGCGCTACCGCACCGTCCCGTACCGCATCTTCGCCGGCCACAGCTACGGGGGTCTCCTCGCGCTCCACGCGGCCTTCACGCGCCCGGATCTCTTCGGCTCCGTGATCTCGGTCAGCCCGAGCCTGCGCTGGGACGACGCGCTCCCCGTGCGCCAGGCCTCGACCTTCCTCGAGGGGCGCAAGACCTTCAACGGGGGCCTCTTCGTCACGATGGCGAACGAGCTGCGCGACGATCCCTCCCCGAACCTGCTCGACAAACTCGAGAGCCACCTCGAAGGCGTCGGGGCAAAGGGTTTCGAGTGGGCGGTGATGCGCATGCCGGACGAGAACCACGGCTCCGTCGTCCTGCGCTCGCACTACTGGGGTTTCAAACACCTCTTCGCGAGCTGGCAGATGCCGCGCGATCCGAACACGGGCCGGGTCTCGGGTGGTCTCTCGGGCATCAAGGCCCACTACACCGCCCTGTCGAAGCGCGTCGGCTTCTCGATGACTCCCCCCGAGGGCGTCGTCAACATTCTCGGCTATCAGGAGCTCGGCCGCGGCGGCGCGGAGGAGGCGATTGCGATCTTCCGCTACAACGTCGAGCTCTACCCGGACTCCGCCAACGTGTACGACAGCCTCGGCGAAGCGCTCGAGCGCCAAGGAGCGCTCGCCGAAGCCGCGAAGGCGTACGGGAAAGCCGCCGAGAACGCCAAGAAGAACGGTGACGACCGGCTCGGCATCTTCAGCGCAAACTACGAGCGCGTGAAGGGCAAGCTCGCGCCGAAGCCCGCGGAATAGTCAGGGAGAGTAGCGAGGCCGCGCACCGGGCGCGGCCTCTCTCATCACTTGCCGAACGCCGCGCTCCCGCCCGCATAGGGCGCATCCGCCTCGTTGAGCTCCTTCTCGAGCGCCGGCAGACGTTCCTCGAGCACGACCCGCAAACGCTCGCCAAGCGTCGCGAGACTCGACTCCGCGATCTCGAGGGTGCCGACGAGGTTCGGCGTCGGACCGTAGGTCGAACGCGACACGCCCGTGCGCACCGCACGAATGCGCCGTGACACGGCGTGGGGACGCGGCTCGGCAACGGCCCGTTTCGCGGGCGCTCCCGTCAGCGCCGCTTCGATCGCGAGCAGGTCCCGGCGCACCGCGTCGAGCGCATGATCGAGCTCGCCTGGCTCCGCCGTGGACGCGCCGAGGGCGGCCTCGAAGCGCGTCACCTTGGCCTTCGCTTCCGCCAGCGCCTGCTTCACGGCGCTGAACTGACGCTCCGCCGCGGCGAAGCGCTCGGCAAAGGCGACGGCCTCCGCGGGCGCGGCCCCTTCGATGGCACCCCGCCGAAGAGGGACGACGTCGAACTCGACCGGTCCGTCGAGCCGGCTCACCTTCCCGTCCTGGCGTTTGTCGAGCGTGACCGAATACCGCCCGGGCGCGACGAGCGCGCCGCGGCCCGCGGCACGCTGCCACGGCTCTGGCTTCTCCTTGATCGCCCGCGTCGGTGCGCGCCGTAGCCCCCAGGCCACACGGTGGAAGCCGGCTTCGACCGGCCCTTCCACGCGGCGGACGACCTTCCCTTCGGCGTCTCGCACCGTCAGGAGGATGGCCGGCGCGGGCTCCGCGAGCTCCTCGGCCAACTGATCCCACGGCGGCCGCGGCGTGTCTTCGCCGCGCTCGATCTGCGCCTTCTCCGCCTCCTGGCGCCGCTCCGTACGCGTCGTCACGGACTTGCCCAGGTGATAGGTGAACACCGCGCCGAACGGAGGGTTCGGTGCGACGTAGTGCCCGGCACCCTGCGCCGCACGAGAACCGCCCCCGAGCACCTCCCGCTCGATGTACCAGAGCGCGTCGCGCGGTGGGAAGAGCGCACCTTCCCTCTTCAACGTCTGTGTGCTCAGGGCGCGGAGCGGTGTGTAGTCGTCGAGCACGAAGATCCCGCGGCCGAAGCTCGCGCCGACGAGGTCGTTCTCGCGGCGCTGGATCACGAGGTCGCGGAACGGGATCGTCGGCACGCCGCCCTGGAGCTCGATCCAGTGTTTGCCACCATCGACGGTGAAGAACACGCCGAACTCGGTCCCCGCGAAGAGCAGCTCGGGGCGGACGTGATCCTGGACGACGCGCCAGACGAGGTGCCGCTCCGGCAGGTCCCCCGCGATCCGCTCCCAACCCTTCCCGCGGTCGTCACTCTTGTAGAGGAGAGGGCGCATGTCCCCATCCTTGTGCGCATCGAGTGCGACGTAGAGGGTGTCGGCGTCGAAGAGGTCCGCCTTGATGTCGTTGACGTAAGCGGTCGGGGGGACGCCTGGAAGCGAACCGACCTCCACCGCGCGCCAGTGCGCGCCACCGTCCTCGCTGATCTGCAACATCCCGTCGTCGGTGCCAACGTAGAGCAGGCCCTCGGCGAGCGGCGACTCGGCGATCGACGTGATCGTGTTGAACTGCGACATCGCGGACATGTCCCAGGGCGCGTCCCAGCTCCACTGGCGTCCCATCAAGGGCAGGAGCATCCGGTCCTGGTCTCGTGTCAGATCGGGGCTGATCGCCACCCACGAGTCTCCGCGGTCCTCCGAGCGCCACAGGCGCTGGCTGCCGAAGTAGAGGCGCGTCTTCGCGTGGGGGCTGACGAGAATCGGGGCGTCCCAGTTGAAACGCTCGGCGCTGGCCCCGGCCTCGGGCTGAGGTTGGATGTAGACGACCTCCCCCGTGGTCCGATCGACCCGCACCAGGTTCCCCTGTTGCCACTGCGAGTACATGACCGCTGGGTTGCCCGGCTCGGTCGCCGGCTGATGTCCATCGCCGAAGAGCGTGACGAACCAGTCCGCATTGCGGATCCCGTGGACGTTGTCCGTCCGCGATGGCCCTCCTTGGGTGTTGTTGTCCTGGGTGCCCCCGTAGATCGTGTAGAAGGGCTCCGCGTCGTCCACCGCGACCTTGTAGAACTGCGTGACGGGAAGATTCGCGAGAAATCGCCAGCTCTTGGCGAGATCGTGACTCTCGTAGACGCCGCCGTCCGTGCCGATCAGGAGGTACTCCGGGTCGTCGGCGCGGAACGCTAGCGCGTGATTGTCCGAGTGTTTGTGGAGCTCGGCGAGCTTGCGGAAGTTCGCGCCGCCGTCGTCGGAGACCTGGACCCGCACGTCGAGCAGGTAGATCCGGTCGAAGGCGTGTGGACTCGCGACGAGCTCCTGGTAGTAGTGCGGCCCGGTGGCACCGGATACAGCGTCGGAGCGCTTCTCCCAGCTCGCCCCCCGATCGTTCGAACGCCAGACCCCACCCGTGCGCCGGTTGAGCTCGATCGCGGCGTAGAGCACGTCCGGTCTCTGGGGCGAGATCGCGAGACCGATCTTGCCGAGGTTGCCTTCGGGGAGACCGGTCTCGAGCCGCGTCCAGCTTCGTCCCCCATCGGAGCTGGCGTGGACACCGGAGCCCGGCCCTCCGCCGACGTAAGCCGCCACACTGCGATGCCGTTGCCACGTCGCCGCGTACAGGCGATCGGGATCCCGCGGGTCGATCTCGACGTCGGTCACACCCGTCCAGCCATCGTCACCGAGGACGCGTTCCCAAGTCTCCCCCCCGTTGCGGCTCCGGTAGAGGCCGCGTTCACCACCCTTGGTCCAGAGCGGACCCTCGGCCGCGACCCAGACCACCTTCGAGTCTTCCGGGTGAATCAGGATCTTGGCGATGTGCTCGGTGTCGCCGAGCCCCATGTGGGTCCAGGTCGCGCCCCCGTCTTCGCTGCGGTAGACGCCGTCGCCGAAACCCACGTGCCGACCGCCGACGTTCTCGCCAGTACCCACCCAAACGACGTGGGGGTTCTGCGGGTCGAGAGCGACGCAGCCGATCGAGTAGGAGTCCTCGGCATCGAAGAGCGGCGTCCAGGTCGTTCCCGCGTTCGTCGTCTTGAACACGCCGCCCGATCCGACGGCCACGTACCAGAGGGACGGGTCGCTCGGGTGAATCGCGATGTCCGCGATCCGCCCCGACATCAGCGCAGGGCCGATGTTGCGAAGCGCGAGACCCTCGAACCGCTTCGCGTCCCAAGGGTCGGGGCTCGTCTCCGCCAGGGGCGCGGCACCAAGGGCGAGCGACAGGAAGAGCAGGCAGAGTGCGAGACGACGCGACATCGAGGACCTCCCTGAGCCGGGTTGAACCGGAGGCCCACGATACCAGGGTGTCTTGCGTTGTTGTGCCGGCTCAGTGCCCGAGGTAGCCGAGAGAACGCAAGCGCTCCGCCTCCTCGCCATCGACATCGCCCATCACGACCTGCCCCGCTTCGTAGCGAGGCCACGCTCCGTCCCACGCGCGCCACGCGCCCGTCAAGGAGCGCAACGCCGCGTCACTGTCGAGGACCCGGTTGATCGTCTCACCGGGATCCTCTCCGAGGTGGTGGAGGGTCACCTTCGCGACCGGCTCGAAGCGGCGGGTGAGCTTCCAATCCCCATGACGGACGGCAAACACGTCGTGAGCCGCCCGCGAGAGCTCCATGAATACCGGACGCCCAGTCACTCCGCCTTCACCGAGCGCCAAAGAGGCCAGAGAGCGCCCTTCGACGGCAGCGGGACGAGGGAGCCCGAGCAGTTCGAGGAGCGTGGGCATCAAGTCCTCGTTGCCCACCGGCGTCGGGACGCGTGTTCCCCGAGGGAGCCCGCCCCCCGCGATGAGCAGCGGCACGCGGACCTGTTGTTCGTAGAGTGACGAGCCGTGGCCGAACGCCCGGTGCTCGAGGAGCGACTCGCCGTGGTCGGAGGTAACGGCGATCAGCGTGTCGTCCGCGAGCTCGAGCGTTTCGAGGAGCTGCCCCATCGCGTCGTCGACGTAGGCGACTTCGGCGTCGTAGAGACCGAGAAGCGCTTCGCGCGCGCTCGGGTCGTTGGCCTTCCCGCGCAGAGCCTTGATCAACTCGCCGTGCGAGGCGCCGGCCCAATGCTCACGAGCCGTCGCGTCAACGACGAAGCGCTCCGTCCACGGTTCGCGGGCCTCGTAGGGCACATGGGGGGCGATGTAGTGCACCCAGTAGAACGCAGGCCGCGAAGGATCACGGAGCGCGGCGAGCGCACGCGCGCCGTCGTTGACCCGCGCGGCGTCCTCCCAGAAGTGCTCCCGGAACTCCTCGAAACCCCGTGCGAAGCCGGTGCGCACTCCGACGTGGGTGTTGGACGACAAGCCGAGGCACTGGTAGCCATGCTTCGTCAGCTCCGCGGCAAGGGTCGCGAAGGAGTCGTCGAGATACTCCTGGCCGTAGACGCCACCGTGTTGAATCGCCCCGCTCACGACGCCGTGCGCGCGCGCAGGCAATCCCGTGAAGAGCGAGGCCATCGACGGCGCTGTCCAGGACGAGCTCGCGTACGCGTTCTCGAAGAGCACGCCTCGAGCCGCGAGCGCGTCGAGAGTCGGCGTCGTCGCGCGCGTGTGACCGTAGCTCGAACAACGATCGGCGCGCAGCGTGTCGATCGTGACGAGGACGAGGTCGCGTGGCGCGGTGCTCGTGATCGTCGCGCTCGCCGCCCCCGCCGCGCCCGCGTTCACGCCGTCGCCACCCCCTCCGCAACCGGCACCGAGGAAGGCGAAGAGGAGTGCGCCCGCGAGCAGGACTTTCGTATCGGAACCAGCCTTGGTCACACCATCTCCCATCGACGCTGTCCGAGCCGCGTCGCGGCGCTCCGTGCCTTCGTGTTCGCAAAGGCCGTCATTCAGCCCCGTTTTTCTGCCGGCCCGAAGAGGACCCGCCCAAGGAGGAGATTCTGCCCACGCTGGCGCCCCGGGCCAAACCCGGTGCGGACCGAGAGCGAACAGCGGGAGCCATAACCCGTTTCAAATCTTCGTTTTACAGTAGGTACTCTGCATCATTCGGAGCTGACCTTTCCGGCTCCTTGTTCAGATATTCGTGCCACACTCCTTCGCAACCTCACCGCTACGAGCCCGCTCCCACGAGAAACCCTCCTTTTTTCGTGGATCTTTTGGCGTGAGGTTGTTGACTTGACTCGAGATTCGCGCACTATGTGTATCTTGAACAGCCGCTCCAAGTGGGGTGGCTGCCGCCAAGGGACGGACTCCCGTGCACGGCTCAGTCGGGTAGCTTCGAAACGATCCACCAGATCGCAGCGCTGCACTCCGACGGACCAAGAACAGTGGAACACCAGTTTAGGAGTACAGCAATGCGTATTACTGGCACCGTGAAGTGGTTCAACGACGAGAAGGGCTACGGCTTCATCACCCGTGACGACGGCGAGAAGGACGTCTTCTGCCACCACACCGCCATCCAGGGCGAGGGCTTCAAGACCCTGGCCGAGGGTGAGAAGGTGGAGTTCGACGTCGTCCAGGGCCAGAAGGGCCCGGCCGCCGAGAACCTGGTGAAGATGTAAGCTCTCACCACTTCTCGAAGATCGAAAGCCCCGCGGTTCGCCGCGGGGTTTTTCGTGTGTTCCTGGCTTTGAGAGGGGCGCCGCTCGCGGGCGTCCGCGAACCGCTCAGCGCGCTTTACAGGCTTTTACCCGAACCTCCTGGCAGCACCGAGGTCTCCACTTAATCCTAAGCCAGCACACCCGCGCTGGAGACCTCCGTGACGTTGCGACACTTCGCCCTCACCTTCCTCGCACTCGCATGCATCGCGGCGCCGTTCAGCGCCCTCGCCCAGGCGACTCCTCCATCCACGATCCCGCACATCGCTGCCAAGCCCAATCTCGACGGAGTCCTCGACGAGGCTGCCTGGGAGAACGCGTGGAGCATGGAGCTCGTCTACGAAGTCTCCCCCGCCGAGAACGAGCCGGCGCTAGTACGCACCATCGTCTACGGCTACTTCGACGACGAGGCCGTCAACTTCGCGTTCCGCGCCTTCGACCCGAGACCCGAAGAGATCCGCGCGCACCTCTCCGACCGCGACGAGATCGGCTCCGACGACTGGGTGTTGATCAACCTCGACACCTTCAACGACGAGCGCCGCAGCTTCGCGTTCATGGTCAACCCGCTCGGCGTCCAGTCCGACCACGTCGAGATGGAAAACAGCCATCATTCGGGAGATTGGGACGCGATCTGGGACTCGGCCGCGAAGATCACCGACTGGGGTTACGCCGTCGAGATCCGGATCCCATTCTCGTCGCTGCGCTTCCAGCGCACGGAAACGCCCCAGGTCTGGGGTATCGACGCGGTCCGGGCATATCCCCGCTCCGAACGCCATCGACTCGCCCTCTTCCCCCGTCTCCGCGACCGCAACTGCTACCTCTGCCAGGCCGTCAAGATCAAAGGGTTCGAGGGTGTGAGCCCGGGCCTCAATCTCGAGCTCGCGCCGACTCTGACGATGGGACGCAACGAAGCCCGCACACCCTGGCCCGGCGGTAGCTTCCAGCGCGACGACACCGAGACTGACGCGGGCCTGACGGTGCGTTGGGGGATGACGCCGAACCTCACCCTCGCCGGCACGGTCAATCCCGACTTCTCACAGGTCGAAGCCGACGACCTCCAGCTCGACATCAACAACCCCTTCACGCTCTTTCTCGCCGAGAAGCGCCCCTTCTTCATGGAGGGAGCGGACTTCTTCGAGACGCGCTTCCGCCTCGTCCACACGCGCTCGATGATCTCGCCCTCCTGGGGCACCAAGCTGACCGGCAAGGAAGGCAAGCACACCATCGGTGCGTATGTGGTCCGCGACGATCTCACGGGCCTCCTCTTCCCCGGCCCGAACTCCTCGTCGACTCTCGACGCACCGCTCGAGCTCGAGTCCACCGCCTCCGTCCTGCGCTACAAGCGGGACATTCGGGATCGGCACACGCTCGGCTTCCTCGCCACTCACCGGAGCGCCGACAACTACCACAACAGCGTCGCGAGCTTCGACGGGGACTTCCGCTTCACGGACAAGGACCGGCTCGAGGTGCAGTACGCCCGCTCGAGCACCGAGTACCCCGACGGGATCGCCCGGGAGTACGACCAGCCCCTCGGCACGCTCGAGGACTCCGCCCTCGATGTCTTCTATGCCCACCGCGCCCGCTATCACAGCGTCTGGGCGGCCTACCGCGACATCGGCGACGAGTTCCGCTCCGATCTCGGCTTCATGACCCAGGTCGGGCATCGCTGGGGCGTTCTCGGCGCGAGCCGCACGTGGATCGCCAAGGAGCACAACCGCGGCTGGTTGAACTTCCGCGCCGAAG
>NPIG01000076.1_pt3 | contig 16405 bp, 13 predicted proteins | sample 8637441 | NCBI WGS metagenome assembly NPIG01 (sample SAMN07420675, study PRJNA396082) | bioreactor metagenome | isolation source: sample BR6 brine-fed electro-methanogenic bioreactor BR | place: Japan: Kochi | collected 2016-06-14 | reverse complement strand
GCCGCGCAGTTGTTGTCGTAGACCGTCTGGCCGTCCACCGGTTCGGGAACGGGCGGAGGGGTCGGAGCCGGAGGGTTGGCGTCGGCGAAATCGGCCAGGGCATTGAGTTCGTCGGCGCTCAGGGCGATGCCCTGATGGCCGCCTTCGATGGTGCTGATCACCAGATTGCCCTGCCCGCCGAGCTCGGGGGCAAAGCCGTTGGCGTCGTACTCGCCGAGCGCGTGGCAGGCGGCGCAGTTGTTATCGTAAATCGCCTGGCCGTCCACCGGCTCGGGGACCGGCGGCGGTTCGGGCAGGGCCGGCATGGCGTCGGCGATGGCCTGGATTTCGCCGGCGGTCAGAATGAGCGAACCCATGCCGCCGCGATTGCCGTCGATGGCCGCCTGGATGCCGGCGGCAGTGCGGTCCTGGATGTCGCTGTCGGCGATCGGCCCGTGGCAGCCCTGGCACTCGGTGCCGTACAGCGCGGTGCCGTCGGGAGTCGGGTTCGGCTCGGGATCGGGTGTCGGCACGGGGGCCTGGGTGGAGACGAACTCGGCGATCAGGTCGACTTCGCCGCCGGCGAGGGAAACCCCCATGTGGCCGCCGGCGAGCTTGCCCGCAATCAAGGAGTCTTTGCCGGCCAGATCGGTCGCGGCGCCGGAGACGTCGTAGCTGCCAAGCTGATGGCAGGCGGCGCAGTTATTGTCGTAGAGCTGCTGACCGGTGACCGGAGTCGGAACGGGGGTGGAGCCGCCGCCGTCGTCATCGCCGTCGTCATCGCCGTCGTCATCGCCGTCGTCATCGCGGTCATCGCGGTCATCGCGGTCGTCGTCGCGATCCTGGCGTTTTTTCCACCACTCCCGGGCATACATCCGAGCCTTTTCCCGGGCTTCGCGCCGATCGGTCTCGAAGCGCTCGTGGTCAAACCGACCACCGTTGCTCCGCCAGGCATCGCGGGTACGCTCAGCCAGGATGCGCAGCTGCTTCGCCGCTCCGTGGACCCAGTCCTCCAGGCGCAGCTGCTTTTCGTCATCGCCGTCGCGTCCGAGCAGGCTGACCTGATCGGTCTCGACCAGTCCGCGACAGGTCTCGACCATCTCCTTGAGCACCAGGAAGGCGTCCCGGCTCTGCAGGTCGGCACCGTTCATGTCGAAATTCTCGAGGGCTTCCATCGTGGCGTTGAGGGCCATCGCCGCCACCAGGGGCTGCACCTGCTGGCCGGCCGTGGAGGCCTGCGCCAGATCAAGCGCTTCCATGGGATCGGCCGTGATCTGCTCGGGGCTCAGATCGACTCCGGCATCGCGCAGAAGGGTGGCCAGCTCTTCCGTGCCGGTGCCGTTGGCGACCAGGGTGGTCAGGGGAGAGACGACCACCTGGTCATTCTCGTCCTGAACCTTAGCCCGCAAAATCCCCTGGTAAGGAGCCCCGGCGTGCAGGCCCTTGTGGCTCGCCTTGATTTCGACGATCGACCCGGGGGTCAGCGGCAGGGGAAAGTAGAAGCGCCCGGCCGCCGTCGACGGGGTCGATTCGCGCTGCAGGACGGTCGCACCGTCGGCGGAGACTTCCTGCAGAACGGCGCCGACGATATAGGGGTCGGTGACGACGCCGCTGGCGCCGGCGGGGGTGCCGTCGCTCGAAGACCCGCCTCCGCAGGCCCCGAGCAGGAAGGTCGCGGCAACGACCAACAGGGAGCAAAGCGTTTGTTTCAGGGACATACCGTTCTTCTTTCTGCGCCGGGGGCGGCGCGCGGGAAAGGGGTTGACGTTGGTGATTTCTGTGAACTTTTTCTCCATAAATCACTCCTCGAGTTGATGGTGCGACCGCGCTGCGACGGTCGCCGTACCGTTCATTGCCAAGCGCCAACAGGAGGGTTCGATTCCCTGCGAGCGAGCGGCTTATAAATATGGCCGTGAGGTATTCTTCAGCATTCTGCTCAGGCACCCACCGCGGCATATAGCCATGTTCATGCCAAGGGCGCTAAAGGATGGATATCCTTAGGGTTGCCCGCGGACCCAAACCCTGGCGGCGTATGATGGCTCAACCCGGCGCGACGTTCTTCGGGCAAACCGTCGTCGATATGAGACAGCCGTTTTGCCGAAGATCAGTCTCCGCGACCGGAAAAAGGAAAAAATCGTCTTTTCCGGTAGCGCCTTGTCGGCGAAAAGGTCCGATCCAGGGTCTTTTTTCCTACTCATTCCATTGGCTTGGCGCTCCTGAGCGCACCCCGCGGAGGCGTTGTCGTCGATTCAACACAACCCCGCCCGCAGGAACTCTGAGCCCTTGCCGTTTTTTGTTCGATGGCCACCGTCCTTTCCCGACCAGGAGTCTAAGTCTTTGAAATTTCAAAGGGAAACAACAGACACCGCGACCGGGTTGCAGAAAGCGGCGCGGGCGCTGTCGGTCGGAAGTGCGGGAAGGATCCGAGATTTCGCGGGAGGGTTGCCGGCGAAGGGGGCGAGGGCGGGAAAAAGAGAATAAAAAAGCGGCTTGCGGAAATCATCCGCAAGCCGCCGATTTTGCCGACGTTCGGCCCGTCTTCAGGACAGGCGCGTCTTGAAGTCCTCGTAGCCGAACCGTTTCACCAGCTCGACGGCGCCGTCCTTGCGGCCGTAGTAGATCGAGGGCAGCTTCACCCCGTTGAAGGTGTTGGTTTTCACCATGGAATAGATCGCCATGTCGAGAAAGACCAGGCGGTCGCCGACTGCCAGCGGGGCGTCGAAGGAATAGTCGCCGATCACGTCGCCGGCGAGGCAGGAAAGGCCGCCCAGGCGGTAAGTGTGCGGCTTCTCCCCCGGTTGTCCGGCGCCGATGATCTCCGGGCGGTAGGGCATCTCGAGGACATCGGGCATGTGGCAGGTGGCCGAGGTATCGAGTATCGCGTTGGTCACCTCATGGTTGCGGGCGACGTCGAGCACCGAGGCGACCAGCACCCCGGCATTGAGCGCGGTCGCCTCGCCGGGCTCGAGGTAGACGGTGAGGTGGGGATAGCGCGCGCGAAACTCGGTGACGATGCGGATCAGCCGCTCGACGTCGTAGCCGGGGCGGGTGATGTGGTGGCCGCCGCCGAAGTTCACCCAGCGGATGCGCTCGAAGTAGCGGCCGAATTTTTCCTCGAAGGCGGCCAGCGTGCGCTCCAGGGCGCCGGCCCCCTGCTGGCACAGGGTGTGGAAATGCAGGCCGCTGATCCCCGCGAGAGCGCCCGGGTCGAATTCGTCCGGTACGATGCCCAGGCGCGAGCCGGGACCGCAGGGGTCGTAAATTTCGACCTCGGTTTCCCGATGCTCGGGGTTGCAGCGCAGGCCGAATTCGAGCTTCGGGTTGAGCTCGCGGGCGAGCGGCCCGAGGCGCCGCCACTGGGAGATGGAATTGAACACCAGGTGGTCGCAGACCGGGGCCATCTCGCGGATGTCCTCGGCGCTGAAGGCGGCGGCGAAACCGTGCACCTCCCCCCCGAACAGTTCCTTGCCGAGCAGCGCCTCGTGGGGCCCGCTGGCGCAGGTCCCCTTGAGGGTCCGGCGCAGCAGCGCAAAACTGTGGTGCATGGCGAACGCCTTCAGCGCCAGCAGAATGCGCGCGCCGCTGCGCTCCATCACCTGCTGCAGAATCGCGAGATTGTGCTCCAGCACTTCCTCGAAAACGACGAAGGCGGGGGTTTTGACCCCGCGCAGATCGGTCTTCATCGCACAGGCCTTATCCATCATCGGTCCACCTCATGCCTTCTTTAATCTGCGCCACGACAAAGCCCGGAGCACTGAGGTCTCCGGGCTTCGGTTCCGTTTCGGTCGGGATCAGCCCGCGAAGCCTTCGAGGAAGACTTCCTTCCACGGCAGCCCGTAGCGGTTGAGATCGGCCATGAAGGGGTCGGGGTCGAGCTGCTCCATGTTGAAGACCCCCTCTCCCCGCCACACATCGGTGAGCATCAACTTGGCGCCGATCATCGCCGGTACCCCGGTGGTGTAGGAGATCGCCTGGGACTTGACCTCTGCGTAGCACTTCTCATGATCGCAGATGTTGTAGACGTAGTACTTGCGCGGCTTGCCGTCCTTGACCCCTTCGACCATCACCCCGATGCAGGTGTGCCCCTTGGTCAGCGGACCCAGCGAGGCCGGATCGGGGAGCAGGGCCTTGAGAAACTGCAGCGGGATGATCTGCTTGCCTTCGAACTCCACCGGCTCGATGCCGGTCATGCCGACGTTCTGCAGCACTTCGAGGTGCTTGAGGTAGTTGTCGGAGAAGCTCATCCAGAAGCGCGCGCGCTTGAGGCCCGGCACGAACCTGGCGAGCGATTCGAGCTCCTCGTGGTACATGAGGTAGATGTTCATGGTGCCGAGGTTCTCCGGCAGTTCGAACTCGCGTTTGACGGAAAGGGGCGGAGTTTCGATCCACTCGCCCTTCTCCCAGTAGCGCCCTTTGGCGGTGACTTCGCGGATGTTGATCTCGGGGTTGAAGTTGGTGGCGAAGGGCATGCCGTGGCTGCCGGCGTTGCAGTCGATGATGTCGATGTGGTGAATCTCGTCGAAATGGTGCTTGAGCGCGTACATGGTCATGACACTGGTCACGCCCGGGTCGAAGCCGCTGCCGAGCAGGGCCATGAGTCCCTTTTCCCTGAAGCGGTCGTGGTAGGCCCACTGCCACCTGTACTCGAACTTGGCCTCGTCCGGGGGCTCGTAATTGGCGGTGTCGAGATAATCGACCCCGGTCGCCAGACAGGCGTCCATGATCGAAAGGTCCTGATACGGCAGGGCGAGATTCACCACCAGCTCGGGCTTGACCTTTTCGATCAGCGCGACCATCTCTTCGACCCGATCGGCATCGACCCGGGCGGTCTCGATTTTGCGCGGCAGCAGCGCCGCGATCTTGTCGCATTTCGACTTGGTGCGGCTGGCGAGAGTGATCTCGGAAAAAACCTCGGGCAGCAGGGCGGCCTTCCAGGTGGTGACCTGGCTGACGCCGCCGGCGCCGATGATCAGTACTTTTTTACCCATGGCACATCCTCCGAAAAGTAAAATCCCGTCAATTTAAACAAATCCGCCGCAAAGCGCAAACATCTTTGCGGTTTCGGCCGCTGCCGCGGAGGCAGACGTAGCGCCGCACTGCCCGCCGGCAGCCTGCATCGATGAACCGGACCGGCCGGGTCAGCACCAACTTCCGGCACCCGCCTGCCCCTGAAGAACCCTGGCTCCGAGCAGGGGTAGCGCAAACCGAAATCGCCGCTATAGTTGGCAGAAAGCATCTTTCCCGAGCCAACCCATCTTCTGCGAGAACGGAGGACGACATGACGCGAAAAACACCGTACAGCTTTGGCAAAACCGTTCCTTTCGAGTTCACCGCGGCGGTCGAGAAGGTCAGACGGGCCCTGGCGGAGCAGGGCTTCGGCATCCTCACCGAAATCGACGTCGCCGCCAAGTTCCAGGAAAAGCTCGGCGTCGATTACTCTCCCTACCTGATCCTCGGCGCCTGCAATCCGAAGATGGCCCACCGCGCCCTGGGCATCGAAGCCGACCTCGGCGTCATGCTGCCTTGCAACGTCATCGTTTTTGTCGATGGACAGGGAGACACCAATGTCATGGCGATGGACCCGGTCCGGACGATGAAGATGGTCGGCAACCCGGCCATCGAGGAGGTGGCGCAGGAGGTGAACACCCTCCTCGCCGCGGCACTGGACAAGCTGTCCTGAGCCTCAGCGGAGGCGTGTCTGCGGCGGGACCAGTTGCGCCGCCGCCCGGTCCGCCAGCCACAGGAGCGTACCGTTTCGCGGGCGCACCCGCCGGACCGGCAGGGAGCCTTCGCCGGCCTTTTCCGTCAGAGCTCTGGCGAGGATGGCGGCCTTTTGCGCGCCGGAAACCAGAAAGACCACGAGGGCGGCCCGGTTGAGCAGCGGCAGGGTCAGGGTCAGGCGGGCGAAGGGCTCAGCGGGCTTCTGCACGCTCGCCACCCAGCGCTCCCGTTCCTCCAGCGCGCCACTGCCGGGAAAGAGCGAGGCGGTATGGCCGTCCTCCCCCAGGCCGAGCAGAATCAGGTCGAAACGGGGCGCTGCGGGAGAAAAGAAGTCTTGCAGAAGGCGCTGGTAAGCCAGGGCCGAAGCGTCCGCCGCGCCGGCGCAGACCATGGGATGAATCTGCGCGGCGGGCAGTGGAACCTGGTCGAGCAGGGCCTCCCGGGCCAGGCGTTGATTGCTGCGGAGATCGTCCGCCGGCACGCAGCGCTCGTCGCCCCAGAAGACATGAACCTGCCCCCAGGGAATCCGGTCCCGAAAGTCAGGGGAGGCGAGCAGCTCGTAGGTGCGCCGCGGGGTCGCGCCGCCGGCCAGGGCCACGCTGAAGCGGCCGCGCCCCGCCGCCGCGCGGCCGGCCTCTGCGGCAAAGAGTTCCGCCGCCCCATGGCTGAGCCCCTCCGGATCGGCGAAAACCCGGATCATGGGTTCTCGTCCTCGCCGTCTTTTTCGCTCAGCACCGGCGCGAACCAGTTGCGCCCGTCCTGGGTGAGGAGCGCATCGGCGGTCTCCGGCCCCCAGCTGTCCGGCCGGTAGTCGGGAAAATCAGCCGGTGGCACCGACTCCCACGTCTCCAGCACCGGTGCAATCACCGACCAGGCGGTCTCCACCTGATCGGCGCGCATGAACAGGGTAGCATCGCCGCGCATCACATCGAGCAGCAGGGTTTCATAGGCTTCCGGGGTGGTGGTGCGAAAGGCGTCGCGGTAGCAGAACTGCATGTCGACCGGGCCGAGGACCATGCGCGTTCCCGGCTGCTTGGCCTGGATGCGCAGGGTGATCCCCTCTTCGGGCTGAATGCGGATCACCAGGCGGTTGGGCTGCCAGTTCTCCACCGCGGTGGCGGGAAAGGACTGGTGGGGGACCGGGCGAAACAGGATCGAGACCTGGGAGACCTTGGCGGCCAGGCGCTTGCCGGTGCGCAGGTAAAACGGAACCCCCTGCCAGCGCCAGTTGTCGATGAACAGCCGCAGGGCGGCAAAGGTTTCGGTGCTGGAGCGGAGGGCGACCCCTTCCTCCTGGCGGTAGCCGGGGATCTCCCGGTCGCCGAGGCGTCCCTTGCCGTACTGGCCGCGCACCGCGAAATTGTGCACCTTCTCCGGGCGGATCGGATGGATGGCCCGCAGCACGTCGACCTTTTTGTTGCGGATCTCGTCGGCCGCGAAGGAAACCGGCGACTCCATGGCGATCAGGCAAAGAATCTGCAGCAGGTGGTTCTGCACCATGTCGCGCAGGGCCCCGGCGTGTTCATAGTAGCTGGCGCGATGGCCGACCCCGACGGTCTCGGCCACGGTGATCTGCACCTGGTCGATGTAGCGGCGGTCCCAGATCGGTTCGAACAGGGCATTGGCGAAGCGAAAGGCGAGCAGGTTCTGCACCGTCTCCTTGCCGAGATAGTGGTCGATGCGGTAGATCTGCGATTCGGCGAACATCCCGGTCAGGGTGCGGTCGAGGGCGCGGGCCGAAGCCAGGTCGTGGCCGAAGGGCTTCTCCACCACCAGCCGGTCGCGCCGGCAGTCTTTACACAGGCCGAGCTTGGCGAGCTGGCCGGCGACGGTCTCCACCAGCGCGGGAGGGATAGCCAGATAGAAAATCCGGTTGGCCTCGATGTCCCACTCCTGGTCGAACGTTTGCAGCCGGTCGGCCAGGGCTTCGCCGGTTTGCGGCTCGGCGAAATCGCCGCCGAGATAGCTGAGGCGGGAGGCGAATTCATCCCATTCCTTTTTTTTCGTCTTGCCGCGCCGGGAGAACTGGTCGACCCCCTCGCGCAGGTGCTCGCGGAATTTCTCCTCGCCGAGAGCCTTGCTGTCGACCCCGAGGACCGCCAGGTGCTCGGGAAGATGGCCGTCGAGATAGAGGTTGTGCAGGGCGGGGACCAGCTTGCGCCAGGTCAGATCGCCGCCGGCGCCGAAGATGACGAAGACCGTCGGTTGGGGATGGTTGCCGCGTTCCATGGGCTGCTCAGCTCCGCTTCCATTCGCTGTGGAATTTCCCCTCGGCGTCGATGCGCTCGTAGGTGTGGGCGCCGAAGTAATCGCGCTGGGCCTGGATCAGGTTGGCCGGCAGCCAGGCGCTGCGATAGCCGTCGAAATAGGCCAGGGCGGCCATCAGGGCGGGCGCCGGAAGCCCCAGTTGCACCGCACGCCCCACCACCCGGCGCAGATCCTGCTCGCGGTCGAGGACTTTTTGCGCCAGCCCGCGGTCGAAGAGCAGATGGGCCAGTTGCGGGCGCTTGCGATAAGCGCTCCAGAGGTCGTCGAGCAGCGCCGCGCGGATGATGCAGCCGCCCCGCCAGATTCTCGCCACCTCGGCCAGATTCAGGCTGTACTCGCGCGCCGCCGAAGCCTTGTGCAGCAGGGCCATGCCCTGGGCGTAGGTCAGGACCACGGCGGCGAACAGAGCGTTCTCCAGCGCGCCGAGCCACTCCTCCGGCTCATCGGCGGAACGCTGCGCCGGGGAGCCCAGATCGCGGGCGGTCATTTCCCGCTCGGCCTTGTAGCCGGAAAGATCGCGCATCATCACCGCCATGTCGATCACCGGGACCGGCACCTGGAGCGACATGGCATTCTGAGCGGTCCACATGCCGGTCCCCTTCTGGCGGGCGGCATCCAGGATCAGGTCGATGCGGTCCCGACCGGTGCGGTCGTCGACCTGGCCGAAGATGTCGGCGGTGATCTCGATCAGAAAGCTGTTGAGCGCGCCCCGGTTCCATTGCTGGTAGATCTCCTGAAGACGGCGGTTGTCGAGCCCCAGCCCGCGCTTCAGCAGGTCGTAGCTCTCGGCGATGAGCTGCATCAGGCCGTATTCGATGCCGTTGTGAACCATCTTGACGTAATGGCCGGCCGACCCCGGCCCCAGCCAGGCGACGCAGGGCTCGCCGTCGACCCTGGCGGCGACCGCCTCGAACAGCGCCTGCACCCGGGGGTAGGCTGCGCGCGACCCTCCGGGCATCAGGCTCGGCCCGCGCCGGGCGCCTTCCTCACCGCCGGAAACCCCGACCCCGAGGAAGGAGAAGCCTTTTTTCGACAGCTCCTGGTAGCGTCGTTCGGTCTCCTCGAAGTAGGAGTTGCCGCCGTCGATGATCAGGTCCCCCGGATCGAGGCGCGGAAGCAGTTCCTCGATGACCGCATCCACCGCCCCCCCGGCGGGGACCAGCAGCATGACCGCCCGCGGCTTTTTGAGTCGCCCGAGAAAAGCCTCAAGCCCCTTTTCGGCGGCGACCTGCTTCCCCGCGCCTTCGCGCCGGAGTGCCGCGACCTTCTCCGCGTCCCGATCATAGCCGGCCACGGCAAAGCCGTGATCGGCCATGTTCAGCAACAGGTTGCGCCCCATGACACCGAGTCCGATCATGCCGATCAGGGCCTTCTTTTCTGTCATGTCCTTTGCCTCCTCGGCACCACTCATTCCAGGGCTGCGATCTTGCCAAGACGTCGCAAGTGGCGTTCGGCCCCGGAAAAGCGGGCTTGCAAAAAAATCCGCACCAGATCCAGAACCAGCGCGCTGCCGATCACCCGGGCGCCGATGCACATTACGTTCATAGCATCGTCCTCCACCCCCTGGTGGGCGCTGAAGGCGTCGTGCACCAGGGCGGCGCGCACGCCGGCGACCTTGTTGGCGGCCACCGAGGCGCCGATGCCGCTGGCGCAGATGGCGATGCCGCGCTCCTGCTCGCCGGCCGCCACGGCCCGGGCCATGGGGATGACGTAATCGGGGTAGTCGTCGTCGGGGTCGAGGCTGGGCGCGCCGTAATCAACGACGCTGTGCCCCCAGCTGCGCAGCTCGGCCATGAGTTTGCCCTTGAGTTCGAAGCCGCCATGGTCGGCGGCGATGCCGATGCGCATGGGCTCAGATCCGTTCCTGCAGAAACCGGTCGCGCTTGCGGGTGATCCCGTCGAGCAGCTCATCGAAGGAGTCGGCGAACTTGTCCACCCCCTCCTTCTCCAGGCGGTCGGTGACGACATGGATGTCGATGCCGTGAGCCGCAAGCTCATCGAACAGGGCGTCTGCCTTCTTCAGATTGTCGCGGATGGTCTCGCGCACCTCGCCGTGATCCTTGAAGGCCATCATCGTCTCCTCCGGCATGGTGTTGACGGTCTGCGCACCGATCAGCTCCTGCACGTACTTGATGTCGCTGTAGGCCGGGTCCTTGGTGCTGGTGCTGCCCCAGAGCAGCCGCTGCACCCGTGCCCCCTTCTGCTTCAGCTCGCCGAAGCGGCTGCCGGCGAAGACCTGCTCGAAGAGCCGGTAGGCGAGCCGGGCGTTGGCCACCGCGGCCTGGCCGCGCAGGCGGCCAAGACTCTCCCTGTCGGCCGACGACCCGGCGGCCTCTTTTTTACCGTCGAGGATCCGGTCGATCATCACATCGACCCGGCTGACGAAGAAGCTCGCCACCGAGGCGATCGCCGCCACCGGCTGCCCGTTTTCCAGCCGCCGTTCGAGCCCCCTGAGATAGGCCGCCATGACCTGCTGGTAGCGCGGCACGGAGAAGAGCAGGGTCACGTTGACGTTGACCCCGGCGGCGGTCAGCCGCTCGATGGCGCTCAGGCCGGGGACGGTCGCGGGCACCTTGATCATCACGTTCTTGCGATTCAGGCTCTGGAACAGCCGGACCGCCTCATCGATGGTGGCGTCGGTGGCGTAGGCGAGATCGGGCGAAACCTCGAGGCTGATGAAGCCGTCGCCGCCCTCGGCGCGTTGATAGATCGGCAGCAGAAGGTCGGCGGCGGCGGCGATGTCGTCGAGGGCCAGGGCGAAGAAGAGCTGGCGCGGGTCGCGCAGCCCCTTGCTCAATAGCTCTTCAAGGGCCTGGTCGTAGGCGCTGCTCTCGGCGAGGGCCTGCTGGAAGATCGAGGGGTTCGAGGTCACTCCGCACAGCCCTTCTTCCTCGACCAGGCGCTGGAGTTTTCCCGATGCGATCAGGTCGCGGCTCAGGTTGTCGAGCCAGGGGCTCTGGCCCGCTTCCTTGAGGGCGATCAAGTTATGTTTGGCCATCGTCGGTCTCCTTCGCTTCCCTCATGGTTCATCTCGGGGTGAATTAAAAAGCTTGGCTTACCGGCCGTTCGCTCCGCTCTCTCAAGTCGCAGAGTTCGCAAAGTGAATCCCCAACCAAAAATCCTCGATGCATTTATCTTTCTCTGCGCCCTTTGCGCCCTTGCGGTGCATAAGAGGTCTTTGCTTTTTGCCCTCCCTTATCGCTTACTCCTTACGCAGCAACTCCTCCGCCTTGTCCATGATGTTTTCCGCGGTGAAGCCGAATTTCTCCAGGTTCACCTCCCCCGGCGCCGAGGCGCCGAAGCGGTCGATGCCGATGATCGCCCCGTTCAGCCCGACATATTTGTGCCAACCGAAGCTCGCCGCCGCCTCGATGGCGATGCGCGCCGGAATGTCGGGAGGGAGCACCTCGTCGCGGTAGTCCCGGGGCTGCTTTTCGAACAGCTCCCGGGAGGGCATGCTGACCAGCCGCACCCGGCGCCCCTGTCCGGTGAGTTGCCGCCAGGCGTCAAGGGCCGGATGCACTTCTGCGCCGGTGGCGATCAGGATCAGTTCGGGGCGCCCCTCGGGCGGGTCGGCCAGGATGTAGGCGCCGTGGGCCAGCCCCAGCGCTGAGGCGACTTTTCTGCGGTCGAGCACCGGCAGGTTCTGCCGGCTCATCACCAGCATGACCGGCCCGTCGTCGATCTGCATGGCCACCTTCCAGGCCGCGGCGACCTCGTTGGCGTCGGCCGGGCGGATGACCGTCAGGTTCGGCATCGCCCGCAAACTCGCCAGCTGCTCGATCGGCTGGTGGGTGGGGCCGTCTTCGCCGAGGGCCACCGAGTCGTGGGTGAAGACGTACTTGACCGCGAGCCGGCTCAGCGCCGCCAGGCGCAGGGCGGGGCGCAGGTAATCGGAGAAGATCAGGAAGGTGCTGCCGAAGGGGATGATCCCGCCGTGAGCGGCCATGCCGTTGAGGATTGCGCCCATGGCGTGCTCGCGGACGCCGAAGGCGATGTTGGCGCCGGCGTAATTCCACTCGCCCTTCTCCGCGCCCTGCACGCTGTCGTCGCCGCTGCCGGGGGGCTGGAAGCTGCCGCGCCCTTCGAGGGCGGTCTTGGTCGAGGGGTCGAGGTCGGCCGAACCGCCGATCAGGTTGAAGACCTTGCGGGCGATGGCGTTGAGCACCTTGCCGCCGGCGGAGCGGGTGGCGATCGGCTTGTGATCCGCCGCGAAGCTGGGAATGTCCCCGTCCCAACCCGGCGGGAGCTCGCCGCGGATCGCCCGCCCCCACTTCTCGCGCAGATCCGGGTAGCGGTCGTCGTACTGGTGCATCATCGCGTTCCACTTCGCCTCCAGCCCTTCTCCGCGCTCGACCGCCTGGCGGAAAGCGTCCACCACCGCGGGCGGCAGGTGGAAGGGGGGCTCGGTGGGCCAGCCGAGGTTTTTCTTGGTGGCGCGCACCTCCTCCGCGCCCAGGGGCGCGCCGTGCGCCTCGAAGCTGCCCTGCTTGCGGGGACTGCCGTAGCCGATCTGGGTGGTGACCATGATCAGCGACGGGCGCGCGCGCTCCTGGCGGGCCTCGGCGAGGGCCCGGTCGATGGCCGCCAGGTCGTTGCCGTCCTCCACCTCGAGCACCTGCCAGCCGTAGGCCTCAAAGCGCCGGCCGACGTCCTCGGTAAAGGCGATGCGGGTCTCGGCGGCCAGGGAGATATGGTTGTTGTCGAACAGGTAGATGAGCCTGCCGAGGCCGAGGTGCCCGGCCAGGGACGCCGCTTCGGCGGCGATCCCCTCCATCAGGTCGCCGTCGCTGCAGATGCCGTAGGTGTGGTGGTCGACCACTTCGAAGCCGGGCCGGTTGAAGCGCGCCGCCAGGTAGCGCTCGGCCATCGCCAACCCCACCCCGTTGGCGAACCCCTGGCCGAGGGGGCCGGTGGTCACCTCCACCCCCGGGGTCTCGCCGCGCTCGGGATGGCCGGGGGTGAGGCTTCCCCACTGGCGGAAGCGCTTGATCTCCTCCAGGGGCAGGTCGTAGCCGCTCAGGTGCAGCAGGGCATAGAGCAGGGCCGAGCCATGCCCGGCGGAGAGCACAAAGCGGTCGCGGTCGGGCCAGGCCGGGTTTTTCGGGTTGCAGCGCAGGTAGCGGGTCCACAGGACATAGGCCATGGGCGCCGCCCCCATGGGCATGCCCGGGTGCCCCGAATCGGCCTGCTCGACCATATCGACCGCAAGCATGCGGATGGCGTTGACGCAGCGGGTATCGAGTTCAGTGAAGGGTTTGGACGATTTTTCGGTCAAAACGGCTCTCCTTTCTTGCGGAAAAATCCCTGGCCGGGGCGCTCGACCGCATTTGCCGGAGCCTGTGAATCCAAGCGGCCGGTTTTATTTTAACCGAACCTGGGCAACCTGCATTTCAAGGGAAACAGAAAAAGGCCCGCGATTCATCGGTGGGCCTTTTCCGTTAGTGCTCATGGGTGGAACGACATCAACGTGTTGCATGCCACCCGTGGCCGGAGCCAGAGCAGCCTTGTCGCCCTCGTGGCGCAGTGAATCAGGGGGGCAAAGGCAAGTCGTTTCCCTCTCTCTTGTTCCGGCCCGCCCCCCGGAACGCCGGCAATGCCTGGTCGGGCGCATATCGGGGCAGCGCGCGCGAAAAGGCGGCCAAGGTTTCGGCGGCGCAGGCGCGGACATTTGCGAAAATCATGCCCCGGGAGCAAAAAAAAGAGACACCGCCGATCGAAGGGCGGTGCCTCTTTCCAAAAAAACCCGACTGAGAAAATGTTCAGGCGGCGGTTTTGCGCCCGAGGGAGAAAAAGGACTTGAGGGAGCCGAAGACAACGCCGAGAAAGACACCGGAGGCCAAGAGGGTGAAGAGAAGAATCGCGATGCGCATGGAATCGACCTTTCTGTTATGAATCCAATCGTTGATGATCCGACTACGAACTGAATGGTAACAAAAGGCCGCCGACCCTTTCAACACAAATAGTAATAAATTACATTAAAAGTAAAAACATAAAAACGTTTTACGCAAAACAAAAACAAAAACAGAGACTTGAAAAAACAACAAACGCCGCCCCGAGAAGACGGTGACGGCGTTCCTGTATACATGGCACGATGTTTGACATCCGGCGTTACCGCCGGAAAAACCGTCTGACTTCAAGGTATTGCGCAGCCCGACCGGGAGTCAATCACCGTTCCCGGCTTCAATACAGGCCGGGTCGTATTTTCAATGCCGGTTGACACCCCTCTCCCGCGACTCTCTCGGACCGACCTTAATGTCGCTGTCAGCGATCGTGGTCGGCTCTTTCCGGAAACAATCATTTTTCCGACGGAAAGCCGGGATTTTCCTGGCCGGATGAATAAGCACGAACCCTCACGTCTTGCCCCGGATGGTGATGCACAGGCATTCGGCCTCGGCAAACACGACCTCGCCCAGGCAAATCCGGCCGTGCACCATCACCTTGCGCCCCTGGGCCGAAACCACCGCGCTCTCCACCGTCACCACCTGCTGCAGCGGCAGCAGATTGCGGAAGCTGACGTTGAGATTGCCCACCACGATGGGATAGCCGGCCGTCCAGGCCGCAAGACCCAGCACCTCGTCGAGCACCGCGGCCATCGCCCCGCCGTGGGCGTGGCCCGGAGGCCCCTCGGTTTCGGGGCCGAACCAGATGCGTGCCCGCAGCTGCTGCTCGGCATTCTTGTAGTAACGAACCCGGTAGCGGTTGCCGTCCGGCTCCCCCGAGACGAAACGCAGCGACGCCCCGACCAGCGCCGGCGCATCGAAGGCGGTCCACCCCTCATCGCCGCTCAGGTCGACCGGCGGGCACACAGCGACACAGACTTTTTCCTCTTCCACAGCTCTTCTCCTTGACGGGCCCGATCAGCGGGCCGATTGAGGGGTTGGTCCGCGCCTTCCAAAACGGCGGCGCGGCAGGCAACGGTTTGAATTGGGTTTCACGCCGCCCCAAATGCAGACACCGCGGCTGCTCAATCCTGCAGATAGCCCCGCCCCCAGTCGCACATCCGCTCCAGGATCGGGTAAATACTTCGGCCCTTCTCCGTCAGTGAGTATTCTACCTTCGGCGGCACCTGGGGGTAGACCTTGCGGTGCACCAGGCCGTCGGCCTCCAATTCGCGCAATTGCTGGGTCAGCATCTTGCGCGTGGTGTCGCTGAACTGCCGCTGCAGCGCGGAAAAGCGCATGGTTTCCTGCGCCAGGTGCCAGAGGATCGAGGCCTTCCATTTGCCGCCGACCACCGCCAGGGTGACGTCGATGCCGCATTTGTAGGTCTTCTCCCGGTAGACGAAAAGATCGGTCGTTGTTTCATTCGTTGCCATGCCCGCTCCCGACGACACGCAAGGTTCCCGAAAGGGTACAACGTGCCGCAATAGATACCAGGTTCCCAATAAGTCCGTAGTTGACGTCTTGTTTCCTACGGGTGAATATAGCCCACCTGAGCGGTAAAACCAAGAACCCATTTCCGGCAGAGGGAGGACAGAAAGATGAAGGTGACGGCATTCAACGGCAGCCCCAACAGGGAGGGGAATACCTTTCATGCGCTGAAAATGGTCGCGGCCGAACTGGAGCGGGAGGGAATCGAAACCGAAATCGTCCAGGTCGGCAACAAGGCCATTCGCGGGTGTACCGCCTGCGGCATGTGCGCGAAGAACAAAAACGAACAGTGCGTGCTCCCGGGCGACGAGGTCAACGACTGGATCCAGAAGATGAAGAGCGCCGACGGAATCATCCTCGGCTCTCCGGTGCACTACGCCGCCATGGGGGGCACGATGAAGTCGTTTCTGGACCGGGCCTTCTATGTGGCCGGCATGAATAACGGCCTGCTGCGCCACAAGGTCGGCGCGTCGGTGGTGGCGGTGCGACGCTCCGGCGGCCTGCCGACCTTCGAGCAACTCAACAATTATCTCCTTTACTCCGAGATGCTGCTGCCGACCTCCAACTACTGGAACGTCATCCACGGCACCCGCCCGGGAGAAGCGCTCCAGGACACGGAAGGAACCCAGATCATGCGGGTGCTGGGCCAAAACATGGCCTGGCTGATGAAACTGGTGGAAAACGGCAAGGGGCGGGTGACCCCGCCGGAGAAAGAGGCCAAAACCTACCTGAACTTCATTCGCTGAAGCCATCTCGAACCCCAGCCGGCTGCCGAAGCCCGGGCGCTGGCGGTACTGCTGGTCAGGAATCGCGCAGCATTGTCTCTGGTTGAATTGGCCGAGTTTTTAAAGCGGGACCTTTCGGGGCTCAGTCAGGCGGCGCGCCGAATGGAACGGAGAATTGTAACGGATGGCTTGCGGGCCAGAAAGTTGGAGGTGGTGTCGGGGCACCTGCGAATCTCCGATTGTCAGGCTTGCCCCCCTTTTCCTCTGCTTTTCCTTCCTTTTCCCTTCATGATTTGTAACTATTCACCCCGGTCCGAAAGGGGGCTCGCGGCATCCATG
>NPIG01000841.1_pt2 | contig 16421 bp, 10 predicted proteins | sample 8637441 | NCBI WGS metagenome assembly NPIG01 (sample SAMN07420675, study PRJNA396082) | bioreactor metagenome | isolation source: sample BR6 brine-fed electro-methanogenic bioreactor BR | place: Japan: Kochi | collected 2016-06-14 | reverse complement strand
TGCTGCTTCCAGGCCGGGCCGTTCTCGCCGGTGACCTGTTCATACCAGAAGGTGCCGCGGCCGTGGGCGCAACTCGTGACGATGTCGGGCAGGCCGTCGGTGTTGACGTCGTACGTCCAGATTTGCGGCGTATGCTCGGCCTTGCCTTCTTCGGGGTGGCCGATGGCAAGTGGGTGCTTTTTCCATTCGCCCGTGCGCGGGTCTTCCGGGGCCTCGAACCAGGCGTCTGGCCGGAGCACGTCCGGGCGTCCGTCGGCATTGACATCGCCGCAACCCACGCCCCAGGCCATGGTCTCGTCTGAAATGGTGTGGACGACCACACCGCGCTTGCCATCCGGCCCGGCCGCGGCCTCGTACCAGACGGTGCCGGTCACGGCGGGCAGGATTTCGTTGGCCTGGCCGTCGCCGTCCAGGTCCCAAAGGTCGCCGCACTCGTAGTTCCCGTTTTCCTCGATGAGGAACCGTTGCCATTCCCCGCCGGCCGGACCCGGATTGCGCAGCCATTCGGCCTTCTTGCCGAACCAGGAGCAGGTGGCCACGTCGAGCCAGCCGTCGCCGTCGATATCGAGGGGCGCATTCATGAAATCCCAGCGGTAGCCTTTGCCTTCTTCGTCGACCTCGCCCTCGACTTCGCATATCTTCACGGGGCTGAAATCCGGCGCGAGATAAATGTACGGCAGCGCGACGATGTCGGTCTTGCCGTCGTTATTGAAATCGCCCACATTGCAGGCCTCGCCCCGGTATGTGCCGACGCGGTGCATCTCGAAGGAAACGATGTCCTCTGCGGCCGCAACCGTTGCGCTGACCGCGACGAATAGCGCTGAAAGAATCATGAGACTACGCATGGTTTGTCCTGCCTTTCGCTCGGATACGGGTGCTTTGCACCATTTTGGGCTTCTGTCCTGCGTATAGTGTACCTTGGGTCAGTCTGCGGATTCAGCTTTGTCTCGCTCCGGAAAGGCCGCCATGAGGGCCTGATACTGCGTGACGGTGACCGGGAGCATGGAACCATGCCGGATGCCACGCGGCACGGAGAAAGATTCGCGGGGGACGCATTTCCATGGCCCACCGGGTGTGGGCGCGGTAAGGCATTCATAGCGGATACCGGGATAGCGCTCGCAATAGAGGTGCCAGCCTTTGCCGTCGGGGCGGGGGATGAGCGTGGGCGCTTCGCAGAAGCTTGTCGTGAGGGCCGGGCCGGGCGGTGCGTAAGGGCCGAGCAAGTCTCCGGCGACGCACACGCGGATGGTCTTGCCCGTGGGCCAGTCATCGGAAGGCATGCGCTCGTCCTTGATGATGGCGTAGCATTTGTCCCCGGCGCGCCGCACGACGGTGTCGATGGTGGCGAGGTCGAAGTCGAAAAGCCGGCGCGGCGCGGAGAAGGCCGAGAGGTCCTTCGATGTCACGTAGAGGGTCTTCATGCTGGACCACATCAATTCCGGTTCTTCTGCGCTGGCGGGCCTGGTCGGGGTGTGCCAAGTGATGAGATAGGTCCTGTTCACTTCGTCATAGTAGATTTTCGGCGCGCCATTGTGCCGCTCGCCGCGCGTGAAATCCGGGATGGCATCAAACCGCGGCGTGAACGCCGTGTGGCGCTTCCAGTTGATGAGGTTATCGGAGACCCACAGGTTGATTTCCGGTTTGGTCGAGTAATTGCCGATCAGGTAATAGCGCCCGTCGTGGCCCCGGCAGATGTCGGGATGCCCGCGGTAGTCATCGGTAACTCGCTTGCCGTCGTTCAGCAGTGTCCAGTGCAGACCGTCGCGGCTGACCGAATAGTACAGGCGGCCGTAGTCCTCCTTGAGCATGTGCGCGAAGAGATAGGCCTCCGGCGGGGGAGGCGCCGCGCACGTGAACAGCGCCACGACGGCGAAGAGGGCGTTCATAGGCTACTCCTGATTGCACAGGGACGGATTATAGGCGCGGGCGCACAGGCAGTTCCAAATGCCCGGGCAAACCGCACCGAAGTTCAGGTATGATGCCTCAAAAATCAGGAGTATCTGACATGATTGCTCGATTCGTTCTTGCCATCGCGCTGTTGTTCTTTGCGTCGCCCGCCCTGGCGGACGAAGTGGTCGTTCATCCGGAAGACACCGGCGCCGCACTGGTAAACCCGATGATGGGATGGTCACTCTTCTTCTACTCGAACATCCCGCAGAACTACGGCAGCAGACTGGCCCCTTCCGACACCGTGCCGGACTTCCCAGGGCTGTCGAACGTGTATCTTCGTTTGCCGTGGGCCTACATCGAGCCGGAAGAGGGGGTCTTCGACTGGTCGATTGTCGATGCGCCCGCCCAGCGCTGGATTGACCAGGGCTTGCAGGTGGCGTTCCGGTTCTCGTGCGCCGAATCCTGGATGCGTTTCGCCACGCCGGAGTGGGTGAAGAACGCAGGCGCGAAAGGCCATTTCTGCACGGTGGGCAAGGGCGTGGACCCGGACGGCCCGCTCTGGGAGCCCGACTACAACGACCCGGTCTTTCTCGAGAAGCTGGACGGATTTCTCGCGGCGGCGGCGGCCCGTTACGACGGCAACCCGAACGTGGCGTTCATCGATGTGGGCAGTTTCGGCGTCTGGGGCGAGGGCCACACCTTTGCCAGCACGCGACTTCAGTACCCGCCGGAAGTGGTGAAAAAGCACGTCGACCTCTACGCGAAGCACTTCAAGAAAACCCTGCTTGCCGCGAACGACGACTTCAGTTTTCAGGGCGAGGCGTTGATCGAATATGCGCGCGCGAAGGGAATGACGCTGCGGGATGACAGCATCATGGTGCAGCCGCCGCCGGATTCCTATTATCACGCCAGTATGGCGAAGGACTTCTGGCCGAGGCTGCCGGTTGTCGTCGAGCATGAGCACTGGGGACCGAGCAGGAACAAAGGGGCCTGGAGCCACGACATCATGCTTCGCGCCATCGAGGAGTACCACGCAAGCTATCTCAGCGTGCACTGGTTTCCGCGGGAATTCCTGGAAGCCGAGCGCGAACTGATCAACAAGGTGAACCAGCGGCTCGGGTACCGGCTGCAATTGCGTGAGGCGCGCTGGCCCGGCCAGGTCCGGCTTGACGAGCGCGTGGCCTTTGCCTCTACTTGGTTGAACGTGGGCGTCGCGCCCTGCTATCCGGGCGGCTTTGTCGCGTTTACGCTCAAGGATGGGCAGGGGGGCATTGTTGCGGTCTTTACCAACGAGGCATTTGACGTGAAGAGCCTGCCGGTGGCCGCGCCCGGTGAGGCGCCGGCGCGGAAGACCGCTTCGGAACATGGCTTTGCGCTGAACATGCCGCAAGGCATCTTTGACGTGTTCGTGTCTGTCGGGCAGCGCGACGGCACTCCGGTTGTCGCCTTGCCTTTGCCGGACGAAGACGGGCGCCGCCGCTACCGGCTCGGCCGGATAGAAGTGTTGCCCGCGCCGGCGGCATCTGGCTGAGGAGGACACAATGAAGCGTCACAGGCTTGGGGCATGCGGCATGGCAGGGTTCGCGGCGGCGCTGGCGGCCCTGCTGGCGGGGTGTCCCGATGACGTCATCACCGTCTTGAGCACCACCCCCGTAAATGGCGCGGTGGGTGTTTCCACGGGCGCTGTGTTGACGGTGCGCTTCGATGCGCCTGCCCGTCCAGACACGCTCGACATCGAGACAGAGCCCGAGTTCAGCTTCTCCGCCTCCTGGTCGGCGGACGCACGGACGGTGACACTGGCTCCAGACGGCGCCCTACAGCCAAATATGGTGTATACCATCACGGTGTGGGACCTCGAGCCCACCGGTGGGGGAAGCATCGAAGGCGACTATTCCTTCTCCTTCACCACGGCGGGCGGCGGGACCGATTCCGCCTACCGCCAGTCGATGCGCGCTTTCGTGCAGGACATCGCCGCGTATGCCCGTCAGACCATTCCCGGTTTCATCGTTATCCCTCAGAACGGTGAGGCGCTGATGACCATCGGCGGCGCGCCCACCGGCGCGCTCAGCACGGACTATGTGGCGGCCATCGACGGCCAGGGCCGCGAGGATCTCTTCTACGGCTATGACGAGGACAACCAACCGACCCCGGACGCCGCGCGCAATGAAATGGTGGCGATGCTCGAAGTGGGAGAGACCGCCGGCGTCGAGGCATTGGTCACGGATTATTGCTGGACGCCGGCACGTGTCGATGATTCCTATGCGCAGAACGCCGCCCGGGGTTTCACCTCGTTTGCGGCGCCCAGCCGAGACCTCGATGCCATTCCCGCGTATCCCGCAACGCCGCACAACGTCAACGCGTTCGATATCAACGGGCTATATGAGGCGCAGAACTTCCTCTACGTGCTCGACCCGGGCGCGTTCGAGACCCGCGCCGCCTACCTCGCCGCCCTTGCCGGCACAGACTACGACGCCATTGTCCTGGACCTGTTCTACGACGACACTGCGCTGTCCCCCGCGGAATTGGACAGCCTGCGCATCAAACACAATGGCGGCATGCGGCTGCTCATTGCCTACATGAGCATCGGCGAGGCCGAAGACTACCGCTATTACTGGCAGCCGGGCTGGGCGCCGGGTTCTCCCCAATGGATTGAGGCGGAGAACCCCGGCTGGGCGGGCAATTACAAAGTGCGCTATTGGGACCCCGAGTGGCAGGCCATCATCCTTGGTGGCCCCAGCGCCTATCTGGACCGTATTGTCGCCGCCGGCTTCGACGGTGTCTATCTCGACATCATCGACGCCTACGAGTATTTCGAGGAGTAGCCTGCTTGCATTTCTTCAGCTTGCGCCGGAGACAGGGCGGTGGCCGACCCCCTGGACACCACCGGGAATCTTCGCGCCCGCGTGAGGCGGAGCGTCCATGCCGGTGCCCACGGTGCATCGGCCGAATTCGATAAGCGGCAGGCGCCCTTACGTTGTCGAAACGGCCAAGTCCGCGCTTCCCCCGGGAAATGGAGCAGGACCGTCCTGCGGTGCTGCGCGAAGACCGGTAAGCATTCCAAAACATCAGTCATAGCATAGAATATATTTGCCGGCTTGCAAGAGAGTGCTCATGCACCGGTGTGGCATGCGCATGGCCGGGCGGTTCTGGCGCCGCAGCGCGCCTCCTGTTATACTGCGCCCCGAAAGAGGAGGGGTGCGATGAAGAAATTGGTGCGACGGTACCGGTCTTGGAAACACGGGCGAAAGTTCGCGGTGGTGGGCCGGGGGTGCCGATTCCAAGGCAAAGAACTGGAAGTGGACGGCCACGTCGAACTCGGCGAGCGTGTAAAAATCCGCAACAATGTCATCCTCCGCACCAATGGCGACGGCCGGATTTGTATTGGAGACCGCACCGGTATCAGCTACTACTGTTACCTTGAAGCGACCAAGTGTATCCAGGTCGGCCGGTTCACCGGCATCGCCGAGTTTACGGTCATCCGGGATACCAACCATCTTGTCTTCGGAACCACCGAGCACTGGCGGCTCACGCCGCACATCGCCGAGCCCATCGTGATTGGCGACGCCGTAATGATCACCAGCCGCTGCTATATCGGTCCCGGTGTGGCGATTGGCGACGGGGCCGTGGTGGCGCCCGGCAGTTTCGTGACCAAAGACATCGCGCCGTTTGAGGTATGGGGCGGGAATCCCGCGCGCAAGATGGGCCACCGCACAAAAGGTCCGGTCGCGGCAAGCATGCGCAAGCGCTATTCTGCGCTTCTTGACGCGATGGACACATCGGACACACCGCACCGGCAGGCGCTCAGCGCAATCGCGGCGGCTGCCGATGAGGGCGTAAACCGGGCCGCAGAAGAACGGGACAGACTTCTTGAAGAGTTTGGAATCACGACACATGCGGCCGCTGGCTCCTCGGAGGCGTGAAAACCGGCGGCGGGCGCACACCAGCCGCACCGCGGGGTGAAATGCGAATTGCGTTGATTGCGCTGAGCGGCATCCGCCCGGACGACCGTGCGCGCACCGCATTGGGCCGCTCGTTGTACGGGATTGTGGACCGCTGGGACGACATTGAGTCGCTGCCGAGCCTTGCGCTGCTGACGCTGGCCGGCATGACCGGCAGCGAGCACGAATACGCCTATTTCGAGGTGGAGCAGGCGGAAGACATCGAGGGTCTGCCCACGGATTTCGACCTTGTCGCCATCTCGAGCTACACCGCCAAGATCCGCATTGCCTATGCCGTGTCGGAGCGCTTCCGCGCCCGGGGCGTGCCCACGGTCATCGGTGGGCCGCACGTGAGCTGTCTGCCCAAAGAGGCGGCCAGGCACTGCGATGCGGTGGTCATCGGAGAGGGAGAACCGTGCTGGGCCGAGGTGCTCGAAGACTGCGCCGCGGGCCGGCTGAGGCAGTTCTACGGGAACCTCTGCGCGCCGTTCGACATGCGCGAGGCCCTGATACCCGCCTATGAATTAATCGACCTCGACAAGTATAACCGGCTGCCCGTGCAGACCAGCCGGGGCTGCCCGCACCGCTGCGAGTTCTGCGCGAGCAGCGTGCTCATCGCCAACAAGTACAAGCAGAAGCCCATCGAGAATGTGCTGGCCGAGGTTGACAAGATCAAGTCCCTGTGGCGGCGGCCGTTCATTGAGTTCGCGGATGACAACAGCTTCGTGAACAAGCGCTACTGGAAGACGCTGCTGCCCGAACTCAGGACGCGGCGCGTGCGCTGGTTCACACAAACCGACCTGTCCGTGGCGCACGATGACGAGATGCTCGAAATGATGAGCGTCAGCGGATGCGTGCAGGTGCTCATTGGTTTCGAGAGCCCCTCTGCAGAGGACTTGCACGGTCTCGAACTGAAGAACGACTGGAAATGCCGCCATTTCCGGGACAGCGCCCAGGCAATCGAGCGCATTCAGTCCTACGGCATTTCCGTGCTCGGCTGTTTCGTCGTCGGCATGGACACGCAAGGCCCGGAGTGCTTCGACGCCGTCTGCGCTTTTGCCCGAGAGACCGAACTGTATGACGTGCAGGTCACCATTCTCACGCCCTTTCCCGGCACACCGCTCTATGACCGGCTGAAAGCGGAAGGGCGGCTCCTCGAAGAGGCGGCGTGGCACAAATGCACGCTCTATGATGTCAACTTCCGGCCCGCGAAAATGAGCCCCGAGGCCCTGGCGGACGGCTTCAACTACCTGCTCGAGCGTGTATACAACGCGGAAGAAACCAAGTGGCGCCGCAACTGCTTCAAGAAACACTACCGGGAGCGAGTCCGCCGCAGCCTTGGCAAGAGCCGCACGCCGTCGTGAGAACCAGGCCGGCGCATTCCTTTCCCGCGCACAGGCGCAAGGTTTCTTAAGGACGTGGCAGGAAAGAAGACCTGTCACCCGGGGAGCCGCCGTAGGAAGCACCATTTGAAAGCCAGGCGGCCGGGACGCTCGGGGTCTTCCTGCCGTCCTTTGTGTTTGTGGGCATCAGCGGCCCGCTCGTTCCGCGCATTCGCAGGTCTGTTGTCGGGGGAGCCTTCCTCGACGGCGTGAACGCCGCGGCGCTCGCGTTGATGGCGGTTGTGACGCTTCAACTCGCTGCAGTGAGCCTTCGGGAGCCGGTCACGGTTCTCATCGCCCTCGTGAGCGCCTTCGCGCTCTATCGCTACCGCATCAATTCGACATGGCTCATACTGGGGGGCGCGGCCGCCGGCTTGCTGTGGACGGTGCTGTAGGCAACCGGACGCTCACGTGTCCAGTATCTCGCGCACCTTCTCGCTGAGTGTATGGTGGGAGAAAGGTTTCTGCAGGAAATTGACCCCTTCGTCCAGCACCCCTTGGTGGGCGATCACGTCGGCGGTGTAGCCGGACATGAACAGCCGTTTCATGCCGGGATAGAGAGAGAGCAACCGCTTGGCCAACTCGCGCCCGTTCATCTCCGGCATGACCACGTCCGTGATGAGCAGATGAATCTCGCCGGCGTATTGTTCGGCGAGGTGAATGGCCTCCACCGGCGTGGAAGCGGCCAGCACCCTGTACCCCAGTCTCCCGAGTATGCGCTTGCCCAAGGTCAGGATGGCCGACTCATCCTCGACCAGCAGAACCGTTTCATGGCCCCGTTGTGGCTCTTCCGCGCTTGCCTTCTCAGGCGCGGATTCGGCGGGCTTCATGCCGTATGCGGGCAGATAGAGCCGGAACGTGGTGCCCTGCCGTGGTTCGCTTTCGACGTCCACGAAACCGCCGTTCTGCCGGACAATACCATAGACGGTGGCCAGTCCCAGACCGGTGCCCTTGCCCACGTCTTTCGTGGTGAAGAACGGCTCAAATATCTGCGCGCGGGTTTCCGCGTCCATGCCTGAGCCATCGTCGGTGACGGTCAGCACGACATAGCGCCCCGGCACGGCATCGGGGCGCGCGGCACAGAACCGGTCGCTGACTTCAGTCTGCGCGGTTTCAATGACTACCGTGCCGCCGGAGTGGCCAATGGCATCGCGCGCATTGACCACCAGATTGGCCAGCAGCTGGTCAATCTGCGCGGGGTCCATGTGAATCGGGGCAAGCGCGTTCCCGGGTCTCCACACCAGCCGGATATCTTCACCGATAAGGCGGCCGAGCATCTTGAGCATGGACCCGATAGTCTCATTCACGTCGATGACTTTGGGGGCGACAGTCTGCCGGCGGGCGAAAGCGAGCAACTGGCGGGTCAGGTTCGCCGAGCGCAGTGCCGCGCTTCGAACCTCCTCAAGGTCTTTGCGCAGCGGCGAAGCACCGGGCAGGTCCTCCATGAGCAGGTCGACGTGGCCCAGAATGACGTTGAGCATATTGTTGAAATCATGCGCGACGCCTCCGGCAAGACGGCCGACCGATTCAAGTTTCTGGGCCTGGCTCAACTCCTCTTCAAGCCGTCTTCGCTCCTGCTCCGCCTGTTTGCGCTCGCTGATATCTCTGGCAACGCTCAGGATGGCTCGTTTTCCCCGCCAGGAGATCAGCTTGGCAAGTATTGCCAGGGGAAACGTGGTTCCATCCTTGCGGTAGTGGCTGACTTCGAAAGACGCTTCCCCGGTTGACTTGATCTGATTGAATCGCTCTTCAATCAACGCTTCACTCTCCGGCACGTCGAGGTCATGCAGATTGATATCCATGAACTCGCGTTCACCATAACCGTGCAAAACGAAGGTCTTTCGGTTCGCATAAAGGAAGCGGCCGTCCGTGTCGTGCACGGTGATCGAACTGGGCGCGGTGTCGAGCATCTCCGCCAGCATCGCCATGCGCTCTTCGGCCTCCAGGCGGATGGTGAGGTCGCGGCCGAAGCAGATGAACCTGCCCTCACCGTCATGCATGTAGGTGGAAGACACCTCAATCGGGAAGACCGTGCCGTCCTTGCGCCTGTGCCGCGCTTCGAACAGCTCCGAACCGTTTTTGATAACCCGGCGCATTCTCTCCTGTGTTTTCACCGGTTCTTCGTCAATGTCCAGGTCGCCAATGCGCATGCCAATCAGTTCGTCGCGGCTGTAGCCGGTCATGGCGCAGTAGGCATCGTTCACATCCATCAGCACCGCGTGACGGTCAAGCACCCAGAACCCGTCTGCGCTGGTTTGCAGGACCGCGCGCAGGTACCGTTCCCTCTCTTCCAGCGCCTGTTCGGCCAGCTTGCTCTCGGTGATGTCTTCCATGGCGCCCATGATGCCGATGATTTGACCGGACGCACCGCGCACCGCGGCGGTGGACAGGCTGCCGTAGAACGTGCTGCCGTCCTTTCTCAGGCGTGTCACTTCTCTGCCCTTGAAGCCGCGGCCCTCCTTGAGCGCGGCCAGATGGACGCCGAATTCCTGTTCCTTGTTATCCGGGATTACCGGCAGGGGCTTGCCAAGCACTTCGTCGGCAGTCCATCCGAAGACCTTCTCTGCGGAAGCATTCCAAGTCTGCACATTCCCGTTCAGGTCGATGCTGTAGAGCGCGACCGGGGAGCAGGCGACCATGGCCAGTTGCAGCGCTTCGCTCTCCCGCAACCCCCGCTCGGCGGCGCGCCGGCGTTCGGCCTCGAGAAAAACCTGCGCAATGAGGACGAAGGCCAGGGGGTAGAAGAAGAGCACTGTGGGGCCGATTTCGCGAAGCACCGTCCAGCCCACGCCTCCCGCTATCAGCAATTGCAGCGCCAGCATGATCGCGTGGACGAGTATCCCGAAGAGAAGCAGCCTTGTCGCGGACACCCAGCGCTCGTCACGACGCCGGAGATAGTGGAGTGCCGTGCCAAGCAGAGCCGCTTCAACAATGGTTCCCACGCCTGCCCAGACGCCCGCGCCGCCGAGGTGGAGCCGGTAGGCGCCGCAGATCAGTGCGGAGATGCCGGCGGTCACGGGCCCGCCGAAAAGGCCGGCCAGGCTGAGGATGATGGAACGCCCATCGTAGATCACGCCGGGAGCAAAATGCAGCGGCGTCATCATGCCCACGATACCGACAAAACCGAAAAGCAGGCCCGCCGCGATGTGGTGCGCCATGGGTTGCGCGGCGAGCCGCTGGGCGAGGGCCTGCAATCCCACGGCCAGCGCCACCAGCAAGGCAATATTCTGGACCAAATCCAACAGCATTTCGCAAAGTCTCTTGGGCGGGCGGGGGCGCCGGCCATACTACTATCAGAATGCACAACCAGGCCCTGCCGAATTCCGGGCTCAGTGCGCGAGAAAAACACGGCTCCGGAGCTCCCACGGCACGGGCAGCGTGCCACCTCCCTGACGGGCCTCGTTTCACACTCTATGCCAAGGCCCTATAGCAGGTCAACGCGCCGTCACCGGCTCAAGGGAAAGGTCGGCCCCCGGCAACCCGGACCCTGAAGGAAGACGCCAAAAATCACTCCACCGACAGGCAGGTTGTCAGCATCTGGGCCAGGGAGAAAACCAGCGCTGTCACCGCAATCGCGGCAACAAGCAGACCGAAACCCATCTGCTTTCTTTCCCGGCTTGGGACCGATAGGGGCGGACCAGACTCGATATGCTCCAAATGTTCCAGGCAGGCACGCAATTCGGCTGCAAGTTCCTTCGCCGTCTGGTATCGGTCAGCCGGCTTGTGCGCGGTTGCCTTGTTCACAATCTCCAGCACGGAACGGGGGAGGCCCGGCAAACGCCTGGAAAGCGGGATGCGGTCGTCAGTTCTGACTCGATGAAGCACGTCCAGAGCGGAATGCCCCTCGAAGGGTCTCCCCCCCGAAAGCAACTCATACAACGTCACCCCCAAGGAAAAGATGTCCGAGCGGGCGTCCAGCGGCTCGCCTTGGATCTGTTCGGGCGACATGTAGGGTGGCGATCCACTGATGGCGCCGCCCAGCGTGCTTTCCTGGTCTGGCGCTTCAAAGACCCGAGCCATGCCGAAGTCTGCCAGTTTTGCCTGGCCGCTCTTCGGTTCAATGAGTATGTTTCCTGGTTTGATGTCACGATGGATTATACCGTGCCCATGGGCGTAGCTAAGCGCTTCTGCGGCCTGGAGAGCGATTCTCAGAGCCTCGCGCACAGGCAGCCCACCTTGTCGGTCCTGCAAAAGCTGCCGGGCGCTTGTCTCAACAAACTGCAGCACAAAGTAGCTGTGCCCTTTGAATTCACCCCATGCGTATATAACAACTATATTGGGATGATTTCCGAGCGCGGCGATGGCTTGGGCTTCTCTTTCAAATAGTTGGCGGTGCCGGGGTTCCAACATGTCGCGTAAGACTTTGACGGCAACCGTGCGGTCCAGCCTTACATCACGGCCTCGGTATACCTTGCCGAATCCACCCTGACCGAGAAGGCTGAGTACCTCGATATTGTCAAGATGTGCGCCGATGAGCGGGTCGTCAAACGCGTCGCCCGGGACCGTGGTCGAAATGGTCGCAGATGATTCAGTCAGGTCAGCGAGGTCCAGCTTGGTAGTGTCTTCCAGCCGGGTTCGGCTTTCACTGCGTTCGGCGGGTGCATCCACACCGGGAGGCGCCATTCCCTCGGCCGTCCGGACGAGCGCGTCTCTTCTGGGAGGCGGACCCGATGCATCCGGTTGCTCTTCAGTTTCCGGGGCCGGGGGCGCCGAATCAGTTGCAGTGTCCGGCATCAGCTTGCTGCTGGTGTCCGCATACATGAGGATAGAGTATTCCGGATTGATCTTCTCCTGGAAAGTCGTGTCGTCCAGCCGTTTCTGGCGCGCTTGGGGCCGAAATGTCCTTTCCTGATCCAGTGTGGTCAGCACGGCCAGGACCTCGGCCGTGCTTTGCGGACGCCTGGAGGGTTCTCTGTCGAGTAGTTGCCTCAGAAGGTTCCGGAATGAATCCGGAAGGTTGGGCGCCTTGCCGGCAGGTTCGGCGAGGTTCCCCTTGAGATGCAGTGACGCGAGTTCGAAAGGTGTGTTGGCTGCGAATGGGGGGGCGCCGTAGGCCAATTGGAAGAGCACACAGCCCAGAGAGTAGAAATCGGATTGGGGCACGGGCTTCTGGAGAAACACCTCCGGCGCCACATAACAGTAGTCGTAAAGCAGGCGCTCAAGACCCGAATCGATAAGCCATACGGGCAGTGAAGGTTCACCGAGCACGATGTGCGCGGTGTCGCCCCGCTTGCAGACGAAGATGTTTGAAGGCTTGATGTTGAGATGGGTTTCGCTTGCCCGGTGAATGGGCTCAAGTGCGCGGACAACCTGATGCGCGACCTCAACGGACTCGCTCAGCGAAAGCCCTTCGTTTGCGTTGAGCGCGTCCTGCAACGTGTTGCCTTCCACGAAGTCGCGCAGACAATAGTACAACCCTGCCCTGGGGTAGTCGCCCACGTCACGGCAAAGCACAAGGTGTTCGTGCACGTAGTGGGTGGCCCGCCGCATCCGGTCTGTGAACTCGGCCCGCACCCGGGCATTTACCGCCAGTTCTTTCCGGAGCACACGCACCACGAGGTCAAGGCCGGTCCGTGTGTTGTGGGCAAGAAGGCTGGAGGCAAAAAGGCCCTGGCCGAGCACCTTCTTGAGTTCAATGGGCGAATTCTGCTCCTGAAACACTTCCGCCAGCGTCTTGAACTCAAGGCTGAGTTGCTTGCGTTCCGCCAGCAGGACGGCCCGATTACGCAGTGCACCGCTGAGATTCGGGATGAGCGCCTCCACGGCCTCGACGACACGCCGGTGACCTTCAATGCCCGCCAGACCATCCAGCACGATGGCGAGTTCTTCGCTGTCCCCGCGGCGCGCAATTTCTTCCAGTCTGCGGTCGACGACATCCCACCCGATGCGGCGGATGGTTTTCAGGGCCTGCGGCGGCACCTCTTCATTCTCGTGCCGCAGGTGCCTGAACAAGCGCAGCACCTGCTGCGCAGTACAATGTTCGTCAATCGCATCCAGTTCCGAGAGGGCCTGCCGCGCATCGTCGCCCTTTTCTTGGACGCGGGAGGGCTTCGCGCTCTTCTCGGAGAAGATGGCGACAAGGCGGCCGAGCGCTTTTTCCTTGTCTGACCGAAAGTCGATGTGATGCAGAAGCGGCAGCTTCACGTGGCATTGCGAGGAATCGCACGCCTTGAGCACCACAGGGACGATGTGACCGGGGGTGAGCCTCCGGAAGGCCAATTCGACTTCCGCCTTCACCCAGTCCGACGAGACCGAAGAGGGCGACAAAGCCACGAGGAACCACTGACACTTCTCAATGCCTTCCAGGATACTCTTCTGCCACTGTTCTCCCCCGACGATCTCATCGGTCGAATACCACGTGTCTATGCTGTTCGCCTGCAGCGGCTCAATAATGCCCGCCTCGACCGACTGTCTGTCCAGTGCGGAATGGCTGCTGAATACTCGCGGCATTGACACGTCCCCAACCGGTCTTTGACACTTTGTGCCCCGCGACATGAGCAGCGGTTTATCCTTAAGTGCAGTGTGCCCTCCTGGACATTCTATTCCCGGTTGGGGGTGCAGTCAATTCAGCCTTTCGCTCCACAGTGGCGCTAAACACAGACTGTGAGTCCAATTGTCAGACCCAACCTGTTCAGGAACGCGGGGCGCAGGCGCAGGAACTGGTCGGCCGCTCATCGAGGTCTTTCCAGGCCTCTTCCAGGCGGCCAGCCACCCGCTTCGCCTCCCGAGTCTTGCCCTGCGCCTCAAGCGCCTGTTTCAGTCCGAGCAGCGACCAGCCGTTGCCGAGGTGGTCATACTGGTCTTCGCGGTAGAGCCTTTCGGCCCACGCGTATTCGCCGGCCTCCATAAGCAGCGCGCCCATGGCGTGCCGCACCGGAATCACCCAGCCGGGCGGTTCGTCATAGAGCAGGCGGTCCTCGGCGGCCATGCCGCGTTCCAGCGCTTCCCAGGCGTCCTGCAGGCGGCCTTCGCGGTAGGCGAGTTCCCCTTCGAGCATGGCGTCGGCTATTGGAAGTATGTCGTGAATCTGGTTTGAGATCACCCACCAGTCTCCCGGCACGTGCTTCACCTGCGCGCGATACCGGGCCACTTCCTCGCGCGCTTCTTCCGTGCGGCCCAGGGCGGACAACGCGATGCCGCGCGAATAGAAATGCAGGGCGCGCATGACGGGCCGTTTTTCCGGCGGTTCGGGTTCCCGGAGCAATTCTTCCCATTTTCCGAAGCGGACCATGACATGCCGGGTCATGGGGATGACGCCTTCCACAATCCAGGCGAGTTCGTCGAGCGCGGGTTCGGGCAGCGCCTTCTCCAGGCGGCGCGACGCTGCCAGCGCCTCTTCATACTGGCCCTCCATCATGGCGGCGAAAGCGAGGAAATGCAGGTTGTGCGCGTGGTAGAGGTAGTAGAATCCCGGGTCGGTGCCGATAGCGAAGAAGGCATCATCGGCTTCCACGGCCTTCTCGTTTGCCGTGACCGCTTCCGGGTACCGGCCCACCCGCACGAACAGATGCGAAGGCATGTGGGCGAGATGGCCCGCGGCAAGGTTCAGGTCGCGCAGGGTCTCCGCGGCCATTACGGCCCGGGCCGGATAGGGGCCGGCCTCCGTGGCGTGTATATAAAGGTGACAGGCCTGCGGATGGTTCGGGTGCGTGCGCAGCGCGCGTTCGAGCACCCGGATGACCTCTTCCGTGCGGCCCTTCGGTTCAAGGTCTTCGGTCCAGTGGTCCCAGGGTTGCAGGTTCATCAGCGATTCCACGTAAAGCACGGCCACATTCGGGTTCGCGCCAAACCGTGCGTAGGCCTCTTCCATGGCGTCCGCGAAGGCTTCGTCATAGGGGCGTTGTTCGGGTGGGGGAGGCCAGGCGGTCCGCTTCGCCACGGCGTGCACCAGCGCGTGTTCCAGTTCTGTCTCCTCATCCAGCAGCGCCAGGGCGCGCCGGGCCGCTTCGTGCGATGCCTTCCACTGCGCCTCGCTTACCACGGGATTGTTGATATGCATGCCGTTGGCATAGGCGATGCCCCACCAGGGCATCGCGGCTTGCGGGTCGCGCGCCGCCGACTCTGCAAGGGAACGGATCGCTTCCGCGTGATTGAATCCATAGAGCAGCAGTAGTCCCTGGTTGAACCACTGCTGGGCATCCAGGGAGCCGGTGGTGATGGTGATGTACTGCGTCGTAAGCGCCTCCACCAGTTCCGACCCGGTTTCGCCCGGGCTGGGTGCCGCGGTCGCGGCTGCGGCCGGATGCGTCGCGCTAGTGGCGAGAAGAAAGGCGAACAGGAGGGTTCGAAGCTGCGCCATCAGATGTGTCTCCTTTCGTAACAGTTTGGCGGGCGAATGCACGCCGTGCAGGCTGAACTGTTCCTGAGGAGGCATGGCCGGTCGCGGCAAAGAAGGGAACTGCCCGTCGCCGTGCCCCCTTCCACAAAGATCGGAACCCGGCATGGCGCGGGGCTATTCCCCCGTGACGGGCTTCCCGGCGGACGGCCTCAGTTCCTGAAAGGTCGCGCGCCGACGAGTCTGCGCGCGGACAATCCGCCGGCGAAGGTCAATGAGAAAATGGAGAGGCCGAGTGCGTAGCAGCCGGCGGCGGGCAGGGGTTCCTCGGGCGGGTCGGGGGGCAGGGGCTCGCCGATTTCGAAGGCGTAGCTGCGGAGACCCTGGGCGGGAATGCTCGACACGACTGCGCCGTTTTGCGTCGGGGCGGCGCCGGTTGGTGTTTCGATATGCGTGACCCGTTGCGCGTTTCGAAGCGCGCCCAGGCCGCTGCTGATAGCCAAGTCACGCGCCGTCTCGCCGAGGTTCCAGACACGCGCGACAATGCCCCCCGTGATTTCATCGTCGGCAGGTTTGAGCGTCCACAACAGCACGTTCGGGTCCGACAGGGACAGCAGCGAGAAGCTGTCTCCGGGGTAAGCATTTCCGCCCGCGACTTCGCCCGTCTCGAGCGGGTTCTGGTGTTCAAGCGCGAAGCGCATGGCCTGCACCCCGTCATACCCCGTGTGCGCGCGGAGCGCGAACCGCTGGCGAAACCGGTCGTCGCCGCCCTGTGAGAGCAGTCCGTTGTCGCCATTGACCACGCGCCCGCCGGCAAGCACGGAGAGTTGCGGTGTGGCCGTGTCGAGCGTGGTGACGGTGCTCGCGCCCAGTTTCATGAAGGAGCAGTCGGCATTGGAAAGGGTCACGCCCGGCCCGCCGTTGTCGCTCATGTCT
>NPIG01000462.1_pt2 | contig 16464 bp, 11 predicted proteins | sample 8637441 | NCBI WGS metagenome assembly NPIG01 (sample SAMN07420675, study PRJNA396082) | bioreactor metagenome | isolation source: sample BR6 brine-fed electro-methanogenic bioreactor BR | place: Japan: Kochi | collected 2016-06-14 | reverse complement strand
ATGTCGGCGATCATCACCCGGGCGCCCTCGGCCAGAAACTTGCGCGCGATGCCGGCGCCGAAGCCCGAGGCGCCGCCGGTAACAATGGCGGTTTTTCCGTTCAGTCTCATGGTCTTTCCCTCTCCCATGCCGGTTCGGCCGGAGCTTAGGGCGGCGGCAGGGGGCGCACAAGCTGAGTTGCGGGATGGGACGCCTGCCGCGTCGGCGTCCGCCCCAAAGAGCGAGCCGCGCACGGGTAATTGCCTCAGAGGGGGCCGGGCATCCCCCTACGCCCCGTCCACCTTGCCGCGCAGCGCCTTGACCTCGCCGCGCGCCTTTTTCGCCTCCAGCCGGCGGCGCACCGACCCCTTGGTCGGCTTGGTCGGGATGCGGCGTTTGGGTTTGACCAGCGCCCGGCGCACCAGGTCGGCCAGCCGTTCGCGGGCGATCTCGCGGTTGCGGGTCTGGCTGCGGGTCTCGTCGCACTGGATGACGATCGCCCCTTCCTTGGTCCAGCGCCGCCCGGCCAGCCGTTTCAGCCGCGCCTTCACCGGCCCCGGCAGCGAGGGCGAGCGTTCGGCCTCGAAGCGCAGCTCGACGGCGGTGGCGACCTTGTTCACGTTCTGCCCGCCCGGCCCGGAGGCGCGGATGAACTGTTCGGTCAGCTCCCAGTCGGCAATCTCGATATCGTCGGTGATCCGCAGCATGGCCGCAGACTACCCCGACGAAGGGCCACGAAAAAGGGCCGCCCGGAAGCGGCCCTTTCGAAAGTTTCTGGAGGTGGGGTCGGTCAGATCTTCACCGATCCACGCGGGCGGCTTTTCCGCCAAGGGCTGCCTTACCGGGCGGCCTCCCGCGCTGTTCCGACACCTCGCTCCAATACCTTTCTCGACACTGGATCACCTCCTTTTCCGTTGTTGAACTCAAGGAAAAGGGTCGCACGGTTCCGGGATTTCTCAAAGAGAAATCGTCAGGCCGGCCGACGGCGCGCGGTCAGAAGCGCAACGATCAGGCGGAACGGCAGCAGCGCCACCAGCGCCAGCGACAGTTTCACCGCCCAGTCGGCCAGCGCCAGCGATGCCCAGAGCGGCACCATCGGCCCAACGCCCAGCAGCGGCAGCGCCTCGTTCGCCCAGGACACGTCATTGGCCGGTTCCAGCCAGGCCAGCTGTGCCGCAAATGCGATCGAAAAGAACAGCGCGGTATCCACCGAGGAGCCGACCAGCGTCGACGCCAGCGGCGCGCGCCACCAGCGCCCCTCGCGCAGGGCGGAGAAGATGCTCACGTCCAGAAGCTGCGCGATCAGGAAGGCGGTGGCCGAGCCGATGGCGATACGCAGGGTGACCAGCGGGCCGAACTCGCCCATGATCTGGGTGCCGATCAGCGAACAGACCAGGCCGGTGACAAAGCCGGCAAGGACGACCTCGCGCGCGCGGCGGGGGCCGTAGACGCGGTTCATCACATCGGTGACGAGAAAGGCGAAAGGATAGGTAAAGGCGCCCCAGGTCAGCCATTGGCCGAACAGGAACTGAACAAGGATGTTCGAGGCCACCACGATGGCGGCCATGGCAAGAATGCCGGGAAGATGGGTGCGGTTCATGGTCTATGCCCGTTTTGACAAGGTTGCGGCGACTTGGCCCGCCCCCAGTGGGCGGACGGACGGCATCTAACGGGTCGGAGGCCGGCGCGCAAGCCTATTCCGGCAGGGCGTATTCCACCAGTTCGGTGCGCTGAAACGCCATGAAATTGTCGTCCGACACCATGCTGGCGCGCAGCCTGCCGCCCGCATCGCGCCAGACCGACAGCCCCTCCAGGTTGTCATGGCTGCCGGTGGCGGTGGTCAGCAGGGTTTCTTCCCCGGTCACCCCGTCGCCGGTCAGGGTCCAGCGCCGCAACCGGCTGCGAAACCCCAGTACGGAAAACGCCCGTTCCAGAACGTAAAACCGCCCGTCCGGCCCGATATCGGCCCCCACCGGCAGGAACCGCCCGCGCGCGGGCAGGGTGAAGGCCACCCGCCAGCCGCCGGCATCGCGGCGATAGACCGGGATGCGCCCCTGCGCGTCGCGCCCTTTCTCGGGCAGGGTATAAAGCCGCCCCTGAGCGTCGATTGCCAGCGCCTCGAGCGAACCGTTGCCGGGCAACCCGCGAAACACCCCGGGCGGGTTCAGCACCTGGGCGCGGGCGCCGGGCCGGGCATAGCGGGCGACGCGGTGCACCCCCTCGAAGGAGATATAGATCGCCCCGTCCGCGCCGATCGCCAGCCCCTCGGAATCGGCGATGCGCCCGGTCACCGGCCGCCCCGCGCTGGAGCGGGGGGTCCATTTTTCGCCCGCCGTGACCTTTTCGATCCGCCCCTCGGCGTCGCGCTGCAGCCGGACCTCGACCACCGTCGCCCGGTCGCTCAGCACCGTCGCGCTTTGCCCGTCCGCTGCCATGTGCAGGGCGGAAAAGCCGCCGAACCAGTCCTCCTGGCGGTCCCACTGATAGGCGAAAAGGAACTCGGCCGTGCCTCCTGCGCCGGGGTCGTCGCGGTCGCACCCGGCCGGCAGCAGCGCGGCGATCAGTCCGAGTGCAGGACCGAGGCGCATTGCCGGGGCAGGTCGGACAGAACGTATTCGCGGCGCTTCTTCGGCGGTTTGGCGTTCGGATCGCGCGGCTTGGGCGGCGGCGGGTTCAGGATGTCATTCACCCATTTTTGCGCGTCGGCGCAACCGTCGCCGGGTGGCGGGGCGGCCTGGTTGTCACAGCGTTGCGCACCGCGCGGGCAGCGCAGACGGACATGGAAATGGTAATGATGCCCCCACCATGGCCGGATCTTGCGCAGCCAGCGGCGGTCGCCCTTCTCGTCCTTGCACATCTGCACCTTGGCACCGGGAAAGACAAAGATGCGGGCGACGCGCGGATCCTGCGCCGCGGCGCGCAGCAACGCGTGATGCTCGGGCGTCCACTCCTCGTTGACATAGGCGCCCTTGGCCTTGCGCAGCGATACAGATGAGATGTCCTCGCGCGCCTTCCGGCTCAGGTCCAGCCGCTTGGGCGCGCGCATCCAGACGTCGATGTCCAGCCCCAGCTGGTGGCTGCGATGTCCCGACAGCATCGGCCCGCCGCGCGGCTGGCTGATATCGCCGATATAAAGCCCCTCCCACCCCGGCAGGGTGGCGGCGAAGGCACTCAGCCGCTGAACGAACTCGATGGCATCCGGGTGGCCCCAGTTGCGGTTCCGGCTCAGCCGCATCGCCTGCCAGGTCGGCCCGCTTTCGGGCAGCTGCACCGCGCCCGCGACACAGCCCTTGGCATAGCCGCCATAGGGCGCCGGGCGCTGCTGCGACGCGGTCTGTGTGGCGCCGAAAAGCTCCTTCGCAAGCGGCTCGGCCACGACCTGGGTCGCGATGAGCGCCAGGATCAGTCCGAGCGATGCGAAAAGCGGTCTCATGCCGGGTAATCTCCCTGCGGTTTGACCCAGCGTAGCAGGATCAGGCCGATCAGGAAAAGCGCGATCAGCGGGGTCACGCCGATCTGCTGGCTGCCGCTGATCAGGGTCATCGCCCCGATCGCCAGCGGCGCCAGGAACGAGGTCGCCTTGCCGGCCAGCGCATAGAGGCCGAACGCCTCGGTCATCCGCGCGGGATTGGCCTGGCGCACCATCATCGTGCGGCTGGCCGACTGGATCACCCCGCCCGCCGCGCCGATGGCGGCGCCGACCGCGTAAAAGGCGATGTCGGGCAGGGGCGAGCCCTCGGGGACGGCCAAGCCGAACACGCTGGTCGGGCTGATGAAGACGATGGCGATCGCCACCAGGGTCAGCAGCAGGATGCAGACGGTGATCACCGGCTTGGGTCCGAACCGCGTATCCGCATGCCCGCCGATCCAGGCAAAGACCGCGCCGAAGATGATCGCCAGGATGCCGAACACCCCGGTATCCACCACCGTCCAGTTCAGCACGCCGGCGGCATAGATGCCGCCGAAGGTGTACATCCCGTTCAGCGCGTCGCGGTAGAACATCGACGATCCCAGGTAGGCGAACAGCGATGGCGTGCGCGGCAACCCGCGCACGGTGCGGCCGACATCGCGCAGGGCGGCGGGCACCGCGCCGCGCGGCGCCTTGCGCGGGGCCGGGTCGCGCACCCACAGGAAGAACGGGACCATGAACAGCGCGTACCAGATCGCGGTCAGCGGCCCGACAAAGCGGGTGCCTTCGCGCGCCCCGGCATCCAGCCCCAGCGCCGGGGCGAGCCCGAGAAAGGTCTTTCCGGTCGCCGCGCTCTCGGCGAAAAAGCCCAGCATGATGATCAGCGCCAGCAGCCCGCCGAGATAGCCGAACGCCCAGCCGTTGCCGGAAATGCGGCCGATCTCCTCTTTGCTGCCCAGGTCGGGCAGCATCGAGTTGGTGAAGATGGTTGCGAACTCCATCCCGATCATGCCGATGGCGAACAGGAACAGCGTGAACAGCAGGTTGAAACTCCCCGGCGCGGCGAACCACAGCCCCGCCGCCCCGATCACGTAAAGCGCGGAGAAGAACCAGATCCAGCGCAGCCGGTTGCCCGACAGGTCGGCCAGCGCGCCCAGCACCGGCGCCAGCAGCGCGATCACCACGCCCGCCGCCCCGATGCCAAAGCCCCAGGCCGATTGCGCGGCGCTGCCGTCGCCCATCAGCTCCTTGACGTAGGGCGCGAAGATGAAGGTGATCAGAAGCGTGTTATAGGGCTGGCTGGCCCAGTCGAAAAAGAACCAGCCCCAGATCCGCTTGCGCGTCGATATGCCCGTCATTGCCCATCCCCGTTTTTCGTGCAGTCTAAGGGGGTTGCTTGCCACGTTAAACAGGAAACGCCGCGCCTTTACACAATCTGTGGCGTATCGCGGCATTTGCGGCACATCATCTTTGCCCGGCCCGCGCCTGTGCCCTGCGCGCCTCCTCTTGCCCTTTGCGTCCGCCCGGCTTAGGTCAGGAACGGTTCGAAAAGGGGAAATCCGATGCAGTCGCTGTTTCAAATCCTGATGCTGATCCTCGACGTGGTGTGGTTCTTCGTCATCGCGCATGTGATCATGAGCTGGCTGATCAATTTCCAGGTGCTGAATATGCGCCAGCAATTGGTGGCGCAGGTCTGGTACGGGCTGAACCGCATCCTCGAACCGCTCTACGGCCCGATCCGGCGCCTGCTGCCGCCGATGGGCGGGCTGGACCTGGCGCCGCTGGTCGTGCTGCTGGCAATCATCGTGATCCGCATCGTGCTGCAGAACAACATCGCCCTGTTCTACTGAGCGGACACGGTCCTGCGGGCGGCCCGCCCTTACTGCCTGCGGGCGCCTCCGGCGGGAATAGTTCAGGTGAGAGGAAGCTGGGGCGCGGCGCCCTGGCGCGGTCTGGGGCATCGCGGTCTTGTTCACCGATTCTTAGTGTGTGAAACTGCTTTCTAAGAGCAGATAGATAAAATCTTATACGAGGCCTCTCCGATGTCCGCCCCGACCCCGTTGCTGCGCGATGTCTTCGGATTTGAATCCTTCCGCCCCGGGCAGGAAGAGATCGTCGAGGCCGTCACAGCCGGCGAGAACGTGCTGGCGATCATGCCCACGGGCGGCGGCAAATCGCTCTGTTTCCAACTGCCGGCACTGCTGCGCGAGGGGGTCACGGTGGTGATCTCGCCGCTGATCGCGTTGATGCGCGACCAGGTCCGCGCGCTGCAAGAGGCCGGGGTTGCCGCCGGGGCGCTGACCTCGGGCAACACCCAGGAGGAAACCGACGCCGTCTGGCAGGCGCTGGAGGAGGGGCGGTTGAAGCTGCTCTACATGGCGCCCGAACGGCTGGCCTCGGGCGCGGCGCTGGGCATGCTGCGGCGCATCGGGGTAAGCCTGATTGCCGTCGACGAGGCCCATTGCGTCAGCCAGTGGGGGCATGATTTCCGTCCGGACTACCTGCGCATCGGCGACCTGAGGCGCGCGCTGGATGTGCCGCTCGCCGCCTTCACCGCCACCGCGGATGCGGAAACGCAGGACGAGATCGTCGAAAAACTCTTCGACGGGGTTGCCCCCCGCAGTTTCCTGCGCGGCTTCGACCGGCCCAACATCCACCTGGCCTTCGCCGCCAAGGACGGGCCGCGCCGCCAGATCCTGGAATTTGCCGGTGCGCGCCGGGGTCGCTCGGGCATCGTCTATTGCGGCACCCGCGCCAAGACCGAGGCGCTGGCCCAAGCCCTGCGCGAGGATGGCCACAGCGCCTGTTTCTACCACGGTGGCATGGAGGCCGAGGACCGCCGCGCGGTCGAGGCCCGCTTCGCCCGCGAGGATGGTCTGATCGTTGTCGCCACCGTTGCCTTCGGCATGGGCATCGACAAGCCCGACATCCGCTGGGTCGCCCATGCCGACCTGCCGAAAAGCATCGAGGCCTATTACCAGGAGATCGGCCGCGCCGGGCGCGACGGCGCCCCGGCCGAGACCCTCACCCTCTATGGTCCCGACGACATCCGCCTGCGCCGCGCCCAGATCGACGAGGGGCTGGCCCCGGTCGACCGCCGCGCCGCCGATCACGCGCGGCTGAATTCGCTTCTGGGCCTGGCCGAGGCGCTGGGCTGCCGCCGTCAGGCGCTCTTGTCCTACTTCGGGGAACAGGCGGACCCCTGCGGCCATTGCGACCTCTGCGATACCCCGCCCGAGCTGTTCGACGGCACCACCCCGGTGCGCATGGCGCTTTCGGCGATCCTGCGCACCGAGGAATGGTTCGGCGCCGGCCACCTGATCGACATCCTGACCGGCAGCGACACCGACCGCATCCGCCAGCGCGGCCATGACGGGTTGCCCACCTATGGCGTCGGCAAGGAGTACGACAAGCGGCAGTGGCAGGCGATCTTTCGCCAGATGATGGGCCGCGACCTGGTCCGCCCCGATCCCGAACGCCACGGCGCCCTGCGGATGACCGACGAGGCGCTGCCGATCCTGCGCGGCGAGGGCACGATCACCCTGCGCAAGGATGTGCTGCGCAAGGCCGCGCAGCGCCGCCCGGCGGTCAAGGCGCTGGTCTCGGAGGAGGATGCGCCGCTTCTCTCCGCGCTCAAGGCCAAGCGCCGCGCGCTGGCCGAGGCCGCCAAGGTGCCCGCCTATGTCATCTTCCCCGACCGCACCCTGATCGAGATGGCCGAGAGCCGCCCCGCCAACCTCGACCAGATGGCCCGCGTCAGCGGGGTCGGGGCGAAAAAGCTGGAACGCTACGGCGCCATCTTCCTCGAAGTGATCAACGGCGAGGCGGCCCAGACCCACCCCGCCCGGCGCAAGCTGGCCGGGCGCGAGGCCGGTTCGCTCTATGACCAGCTGCTCGAGATACAGGCCGGGCTCGCCCGCGGCGAAACCGGCATCGACAAACCGCTCAGCTGCTCGGCCTCGCTGCTGGCCAAGCTGGCCCAGATGCGCCCCACCGACGAAACCGCGCTGACCCGGCTGCTGGGTGAACGCCGCGCCGAACGCTTCGGCGCCGCCTTTCTGGACGTTCTGCGCGACGCGGGCTAGATCAGGGCAAAACAGGCATCTGGGGGGCAGATTATGCTGGTTGTGATCTCTCCGGCGAAAAAGCTGGATTGGGCCGCGCGCGACTTCGACACCACCGAGCCGGCGTTCAGGGACGACGCGGCGCACCTGGCCGAGACCGCGCGCGGGCTGAGCGCCGGCGACCTGCAAAAGCTGATGAAGATCAGCGCCGATCTGGCCAGGCTCAACCGCGACCGCTTCCGCGATTTCTCCGACGACCCGGCCGCCGAGGATACCCGCCCCGCCGCGCTGGCCTTTGCCGGCGACACCTACCAGGGGCTCGAGGCGGCCTCGCTGGATCCCGAGGAAATGGACTGGGCGCAGGATCACCTGCGCATCCTGTCGGGCCTCTACGGCCTGCTGCGCCCGCGTGACGCGATCCAGCCCTATCGCCTGGAAATGGGCAGCAAGTTGGCGAACGCGCGCGGCAAGTCGCTCTATGCCTATTGGGGCGACCGGATTTCCAACGCGCTGAATGCGCAGGCCGAGACCCTTGGGACCGACGTGCTGGTGAACTGCGCCAGCCAGGAGTATTTCGGCGCGGTGGACCCCAAGGCACTGAAGCTGCGGGTGATTACCCCGGTCTTCATGGAGGACAAGGGCGGCGCGCCCAAGATCGTCAGCTTCTATGCCAAGCGGGCGCGCGGCGCGATGGCCCGCTACATCATCCAGCATCGGCTGACCGATCCGGCCAGCCTGACCGACTTCGACACCGGCGGCTATGTCTACCGCCCCGATCTGTCGGACCCCGACAAGCCGGTCTTCCTCCGCCCCTACGACGCCGGACCCAGGTAACCGCCACCTTCCGCCTGTGAAGCCGCCGGGCGGCGGAAACCGTTGCCAGACCCCCGTTCTCCGTGCAAGCCTTGGTCTCATAGCACGGAGAGATTTCATGGAACGGATTTTGCGCGCGGCCCTGGGCCTGGTTTTCGCGGTTGTCTGGGGTATGGCGGCATCGGCCCAACAGGCCGTTCCCGAGTTTCGCTATGTCGCGAGCAACGACATGGATTTCTACGGCTCGGACCTCGACGCGCTGTTCGATACCGATTTGCCAAGCTGCCTGCGCGCCTGTTCCGCCAACCCGCGCTGCACCGCCTTCACCTATAACACCCGGTCCAGTTCCTGTTTCCCGAAAAGCGGGGTGAGCGAGCGCACGCCCTATGCCGGGGCGCTCTCGGCCGAGAAGATCGTCACCCCGGCGGCAGTCGCCGAACGCGGCCGGGCGCGCGCGGCCGACCTCGGATTCCTCGGCGATCATGACCTGGCGCAGGCGCGCGACCGGGCCCGCAACCTGGGCCTGATGCACCGCGCCGGCGGCATGGACGTCCAGGCCGCGATTGCCGCCGGGCGTGCCCGCGCCGCCGCCGGCGACCCGCTGCAGGCGGCGGGATGGATCGGCGCGGCGGTGTCGCTCTCCGATGCCGGCGCGCTCTGGACCGAATACGCCCGCCTGCTGCTCGAGGTCCGCACCAACAACAACAGCCGCCGCCGCGATTACGAGCGCCGCGCCCAGGACGCCGCGATCAACGGCTATCTGCGCGCCGAAAGCGATGGCGCCCGGGTCACCGCGCTGGGCGTTCTGGCCGAGGCGCTGGAACGGCGCGGGCGCGGCCGCGACATGATCCCGGCGCTGCGCCTGGCCAGCGATATCCAGCCGCGCGACGAAATCCTCGCCGCGCTCGACACCGCGATCGGCAAATACGGCTTCCGCATCACCGACAGCACGGTGGAGAGCGACACCGACGCCCCGCGCATCTGTGCCCAGTTCTCCGAGGATCTGGTCAAGGCCGGGGTCGATTACGACCCCTTCCTGCGTCTGCCCGAGCCGGGGCTCGCGGTTCAGGCCGAGCAGCGGCAGCTCTGCGTCGACGGGCTGGACCATGGCAAGCGCTATCGCATCACCTTCCGCCGCGGGCTGCCTGCGGCCAGCGGCGAGGTGCTGCAAAAGGACGTCGAGCTGACCCATTACGTACAGGATCGCAGCCCGGCCGTACGGTTCCCGGGCCGCGCCTATGTGCTGCCGAAATCCGCCGATGCCGCGCTGCCGGTGCAGACGGTGAACGCCGACACCCTCGACCTGACCCTGCGCCGGGTCAGCGACCGCAACCTGATCCGCGCCATGCAGCAGGATTACTTCGCCCGGCCGCTGTCGCATTGGCAGGAACAGGATTTCGCCGACAGCGTCGCGCAGGAGGTCTGGACCGGCACGGCCGAGGTGCAGATGGAGCTGAACCGCGACATGACCACCCGCCTGCCGATGGGGCAGGCCATCGCCGGGCAGGCCCCGGGGATCTACGCGCTCACCGCCAAGGTGCCGGGCGCGGATCCCTACGACGATCCCGGCGCAACGCAATGGTTCGTGCTCTCCGACCTGGGGCTGTCGACCCTGTCGGGCACTGATGGGCTGCACGTTCAGGTACAGGGGCTGTCCGACGCCCGGCCCCGCGCCGGGATCGAGGTGACGCTGATCTCGCGCGCCAACGCCGTGCTGGGCACGGCACAGACCGGCGCTGACGGCCATGCGTTGTTCGACCCCGGCCTGGCCCGCGGCACCGGCGGCGCGGCGCCGGCGCTGGTGCTGGCCCGCCAGGGCGAAGCGGACCTGGCCTTCCTGTCGCTGACTGAACCGGCCTTCGACCTCTCCGACCGCGGCGTCGAGGGGCGCGCGCCCGCCGGGCCGGTCGATGTCTTCCTGACCACCGACCGCGGCGCCTATCGCGCCGGCGAGACCATCCATGCCACCGTGCTTGGCCGCGACGCCGAGGCGCAGGCGATCGAGGGGCTGCCGCTGATCGCCATTCTCAGCCGCCCCGACGGGGTGGAATACCGCCGCCGCATCTCCGACGGCGGCCAGGCGGGCGGTCACGTCTTCTCCCTTCCGGTCGGCGCCACCGCCCCGCGCGGCACCTGGCGGCTTGAGATCAAATCCGACCCGGATGCGCCCGCGTTGGCCAGCCAGACCGTTCTGGTCGAGGATTTCCTGCCCGAACGCATCGATTTCGACCTTTCGCTGCCCGACGCGCCGCTGCGCGCGGGCGACACCCCGCCGCTCACGGTCGAGGCGCGTTACCTGTTCGGCGCGCCCGGCGCCGACCTCAGTGTCGAGGGTCAGGTGGTGCTGAGCCCGGCACGCCAGGTCGAGGGTTGGCCCGGCTACCGCTTTGGCCGCCATGACGCCGGCGGGCGCGCGCAAAGCAGCTATTTCGGAACCCTGCGCACCGATGCGCGCGGGCAGGCCATCGTGCCGGTCGAAATCCCCCGCCCCGAGACCGGCGGCCGGCCGCTGCAGGCCGAGGTGATCGCGCGGGTCTCCGACGGGGCCGCGCGCCCGGTGGAACGCCGCCTGACCGTGCCGGTGCGCCCCGACGGCCCGGTGATCGGCATCAAGCCGCTGTTCGACGAGGTGGTGGCCGAGGGCACCGAGGCGCGGTTCCAGGTGATCGGCCTCGCCGCCGATCTGACACCGGCCCCGATGCCGGTGCGCTGGACCCTGAACCGGGTTCAGACCCGCTATCAATGGTATCAGCTCTACGGCAACTGGAACTGGGAGCCGGTGGTCCGCCGCACCCGCATCGCCGGTGGCGAGGCGCTGCTGGACGGTGCCCCGCTGACCCTCAGCGCGCCGGTGGACTGGGGCCAGTACGAGCTGGTGGTGGAACGCAGCGACGGCACCTATGCCGCGTCTTCGGTCGATTTCTACGCCGGCTGGTATGTCCCCGCCGATGCCGCCTCCACCCCCGACCGGCTGGAGATGTCGCTCGACCGCGACCGCTATGCCCCCGGCGACACCGCGCGGCTGCGCCTGCTGCCGCGCAACGGCGGCACCGCGCTGATCACGGTGATGTCGGACAAGGTGATTTCGCGCCAGGCGGTGACGGTGGAGGCGGGCGAAACCGTGATCCCGCTGCAGGTCACCGAAGACTGGGGCACCGGCGCCTATGTCACCGCCACGGTGATCCGCCCGATGGACGTGGCCGCGGGGCAGAACCCGGCCCGCGCGATCGGGCTGGCCCATGCGGCGATCGACCCCGGTGACAAGGTGCTGAAGGTCGCCATCGAGGTGCCGGAACTGGCCCGCCCGCGCGGCACCGAACGGGTGCGCGTGACTGTATCGGGCGCCAAAGAGGGCGAGCGGGCCTGGCTGACGCTGGCCGCGGTCGACGTGGGCATCCTCAACCTCACCGGGTTCGAGAGCCCGGATCCGCAAACCCATTACTTCGGCCAGCGCCGCCTGGGGGTCGAGATGCGCGATGTCTATGGCCGGCTGATCGACGGCATGAACGGGGCGATGGGCACCGTGCGGTCGGGCGGCGACGCCGACATGGGCATGCGGATGCAATCGCCGCCGCCGACCCAGGACCTGATGGCGGTGTTCTCCGGCCCGGTGCAGGTCGGCCCGGACGGCGCCGCCTTCGTCAATATCGAGCTGCCCGATTTCAACGGCACCGTGCGGCTCATGGCGGTGGCCTGGACGCTGGGCGCGGTGGGCCAGGCCGAGGCCGAGATGCTGGTGCGCGACCCGGTGGTGGTCACCGCCGCGCTGCCGCGCTTCCTCGCCCCCGGCGATGACAGCCGGATCCGGCTCGAGGTGGTCCATGCCGATGGGCCGGCGGGACAGATGGCGCTGGCGCTGGCCGTGCGCGGCAACGGCATCGCGCTGGGCGCCGATCCCGCGCCCGTCACCCTGGCCCCGGGCGGCAAGGCGGTGGTCGAGGTGCCGGTGCGCGCCACCGCCGTCGGCGACCCGGAGATCCGCCTGGCGCTGACCACCCCCACCGGCCAGACGCTGACCCAGACCCTGCGCCTGCCGGTGCGCGCCAATGACCCCGAGGTGGCGCAGACACGGCGCTTCTCGCTCGGCGCCGGCGACCGCTTCCTGTTCAGCAATGATGTCTTTGCCGGGCTGCAGCCGGGCACCGCCAGCGCGATCCTCTCCGCTGGCCCGCTGGCGCGCTTCGACACGCCCGGCCTGCTGGCCCGGCTGGACCGCTATCCCTATGGCTGCACCGAGCAGGTGACGTCGAAGGCGATGCCGCTTCTCTACCTCTCCTCGGTGGCGCAGGCGGCGGGGCTGGGCACCGGCCCGGCGGTGGACAAGCGCATCGCCGAGGCGATCGCGCGCATCCTGACCCGGCAGGCGCCGAACGGGGCCTTTGGCCTGTGGCGGGCCGAATCGGGGGACTTCTGGCTGGACGCCTATGTCACCGATTTCCTGTCCCGCGCCCGCGCCGAGGGGCACGCGGTGCCTGACCGGCCGTTCCGCCAGGCGCTGGACAACCTGCGCAACCGGGTCAACTACGCCCCCGATTTCGATGCCGGCGACGACGCCGGCGGCGACATCGCCTATGCGCTGATGGTGCTGGCGCGCGAAGGGGCGGCGGCGATGGGCGATCTGCGCTACTACGCCGACGTCAAGGGCGGCGATTTCGCCACCCCGCTGGCCGCCGCGCAGCTGGGCGCGGCGCTGGCCGCCTATGGCGATCAGCCGCGCGCCGACGCCATGTTCGCCCGCGCCGCGCAGATGATCGAAAAGCGCCCCGAAACCGGCCGCTATTGGCGCGCCGACTATGGCACCGGGCTGCGCGACGCGGCCGGGGTCCTGGCGCTGGCGACCGAGGCGGGCAGCGCGGCGGTGAATGCGGATGCGCTCACCGCCCGCATCACCCGCGCCGACCTGCACCCCTCGACGCAAGAGGCGGCCTGGTCGCTCTTGGCGGCGCATGCGCTGATCAAATCGCCCGAGCAATCGGGGCTGCGCGTCGACGGTGCGCCGGTCTCCGGCCCCTTCGTGCGGATGCGCGCCGATGACGCGCCCGGCCCGGCGGTCGAGATCACCGCCGCCGACGGGCGCAGCACCGCGATCACCCTGACCACGCTGGGCGTGCCGCAGGTCGCGCCCGAGGCGGGCGGCACCGGCTACGCGATCACCCGCCGCTATTTCGACATGGAGGGCACACCGGTCGACCGCGACAGCTTCGCCGTCGGCGAACGGCTGGTCGCGGTGATCGAGGTTCGCCCCTTCGAGGAGACCGGCGCGCGGCTGATCATCGACGACCCGCTGCCGGCGGGCTTCGAGATCGACAATCCGAACCTTTTGCGCTCGGGCGATGTGCGCGCGCTCGACTGGCTCGACCTCACCGAGGCCGACCATGCCGAGTTCCGCAGCGACCGCTTCCTGGCCGCGGTCAACCGGCGCAACGCCGAGCGGGTCACGCTGGCCTATATCGTCCGCGCGGTCACCCCGGGCCGCTTCCACCACCCGGCGGTATCGGTCGAGGATATGTACCGCCCGCGCTTCCGCGCCCGCGGCGCGACCGGGCAGGTGACGGTGGTGCCCTGATGCCGGGCCGTGTCGTCGCCATGGCGCATTGGCGGCGCCTCGACCGCCCCGGCACCGACCGCTGCACGCTGGACCGGGCCGAGCATGGCTGGCTGCTCTCCGGGCAGGCCACCTGGCAGGAGCACGGAGCCGAGACCACGCTGCTCTACACCGTGCGCTGTGACCCGGAGTGGCGCACGCTGTCGGCCGATATCACCGGCGATCTTGCCGGTGCGGCGGTGGCGCTGCGCATCACCTCGGGGCCGGACGGCTGGCGGCTCAACGGCGTGCCGCAGCCCGAGGTGGCGGGCTGCACCGACATCGACCTGAGTTTCACCCCCGCCACCAACCTGCTGCCGCTGCGCCGCCAGAGCGCCCCGGCGCCCCTGCGCGCGGCCTGGCTGGTGCCGTCGCTGGACCGGCTGGCGCCGCTGGAGCAGAGCTATACCCCCTGCGGGGATGGCACGATCGCCTATGCCTCGCCCAATTTCCAGGCCCGGCTCGCGGTGCACCCCTCGGGCTTCGTCACCCGGTATCCGGGGCTGTGGGATGGCTGGGTCGATGGCTAGGGCCGCGCGCGCCCTGTTCGCGCTGGCGCTGCTGCTGTTCGCCGGCGGCGCGGCGCGCGATGCCTTCGACGCCTGGATCGACGCCACCGTCCTGCCGGTGACGCTGGCCGAAACCTCGGTCGAGCTGCGCGACCGCGACGGCGTGCTGCTGCGCGCCTACCCGGTGGCCGACGGGCTGATGCGGCTGGCGCCGCCGCAACCGGGCACGGTGGATGCGCGTTTCCTCGCCATGCTGCTGGCCTATGAGGACAAGCGGTTCTGGACCCATTCCGGCGTCGACCCCCTGGCCATGGCGCGGGCGCTGGGACAGGCGCTCTGGCACCGGCGCACGGTCTCGGGCGGCTCGACCCTGACCATGCAGGTGGCCCGCCTGCTCGAGGATGGCGGCACCGGGCGCTGGGCCGGCAAGCTGCGCCAGATCCGCGTCGCCCTGGCGCTGGAACGGCGGCTGGACAAGGACCGGATCCTCTCGCTCTACCTGACCCACGCCCCCTACGGCGGCCCGCTCGAGGGGGTCCGCGCCGCCACGCTGGCCTGGTTCGGCAAGGAGCCGGCGCGGCTCACCCCGGCGCAGGCGGCGCTGCTGGTCGCGCTGCCGCAATCGCCGGAAACCCGCCGCCCCGACCGCCACCCGCAGGCCGCCCGCGGCGCCCGGGCCCGGGTGCTGGACCGGATGCGGGCGCGCGGGGTGATCACTGCGGAACAGGCGGACACCGCCGCCCGCGCGCCGCTGCCCGACCGCCTGCGCCCCTTCCCAATGCTGGCCCCGCACCTGGCCGATGCCCGCCGCGCCGCCGATCCTCTGGCGCCCCGGCACGACGTGACGCTGGACGCGGGCCTGCAGGCGCGGATGGAGGCGCTGGTGCAACAGGCCGCGCGCAAAGCCGGCCCGCGGGTCTCGGCGGCGCTGCTGGTGGCCGATCACCGCAGCGGCGAAATCCTGGCCTCGGTCGGCTCGCCCTCCTACGCGGCGGGCGAGGCGCGGCAGGGCTTCGTCGACATGACCCGCGCCCTGCGCTCGCCCGGCTCGACGCTGAAACCGCTGGTCTACGGGCTGGCCTTCGACCAGGGGCTGGTGCACCCCGACACCCTGATCCACGACGGGCCGGTGATGTTCGGCCGCTACGCGCCGCATAATTTCGACGGCCAGTATCGCGGCGACCTGCCTGTGCGCGCGGCGTTGCAGATGTCGCTGAACATCCCGGTGGTCAAGCTGACCAACGACCTCGGGCCCGCGCGGGTGATGGGGGCGCTGCGCCGCGCCGGGGCGCAGCCGCGCCTGCCCGGCGGCAAGCCGGGGCTGGCGATCGCGCTGGGCGGCGTCGGCACCAGCCTGCGCGACCTGGTCCAGCTTTTCGCGGTGATCGCCGCCGGCGGGCAGGGGCCGGTGCTGCGCGAGGCGCAGGAGGCCGCCTTTGCCGAAACCCCCCGGGTGATCTCGCCCGCCGCCGCCTGGCAGCTGGGCGACATCCTGCGCGGGCTGGCGCCGCCGCCCGGTGCCCCGGCCCGCGCCGTGGCTTACAAGACCGGCACCTCCTACGGCCACCGCGATGCCTGGGCCATCGGCTTCGACGGGGCCCATGTGATCGGCGTGTGGATGGGCCGCGCCGACGGCACCCCGGTGCCCGGCGCCTTCGGCGGCGAGCTGGCCGCGCCGCTGCTGTTCGAGGCCTTCGGGCGCCTGAAGCCGGACTTCGACCCGCTGCCCGCGCCGCCGCCCGAAACCCTGATCCTGACCACCGCCGACCTGCCCATGCCGCTGCGCCGCTACCGCCCGCGCGGGGCGGTGCTGGCCCCCGCGGGCGGGCCGCAGCTGACCTTTCCGCCCGACGGCGCCCGGCTGGCCCGCGGCGACGGCTGGCTGACGCTGAAACTCAACGGCGGCGCGGCGCCCTTCACCGTGCTGGCCAATGGCGCGCCGCTGCGGACCGGGCTGCACGGGCATGAATTCACCGTCCCCAGCCCGGGCAAGGGGTTCTCCACCCTCGTGGTGGTCGACCGCGAGGGGCGCAGCGACCGGGTGTCGGTGGAGCTGGAGTGACCAGGGGCGTCGAATCCCCTTATCGCCCGGCGGCACGCCGGGCA
>NPIG01001050.1_pt1 | contig 16488 bp, 14 predicted proteins | sample 8637441 | NCBI WGS metagenome assembly NPIG01 (sample SAMN07420675, study PRJNA396082) | bioreactor metagenome | isolation source: sample BR6 brine-fed electro-methanogenic bioreactor BR | place: Japan: Kochi | collected 2016-06-14 | reverse complement strand
CGCCCCCAGGGGCCCACTCCAGTGCACATCCTCTGTTTGACCCAAGCTCAACACTGATTTTTAAGTGAGACGCCGTTCTGCAATTGCTCTCGCTACCTATGCGAGAACAAAAAGAAAGGCTGCCAAGGACATTCTTGACAGCCTTTCCTTATTTTACCTTTTTTGGTGAATGGCGCGGGTTCTCGACCTGCCCCTTCTCCCAGCCCGACGCCGGGGTGCAGGCCACCGGTTCGACAAGATAGTGCCCGCACATCTGCAGGAAACGGCGATTGTAAGCGCGCTTCTTGCCACAGTAGAGGAAGCGCTGGGTGACCCAGATGTTGTAGCAGCAGGTCTCATCGAACTTGATGGCGATCAGATCCGATGTTTTGGCGAAAGCTTCGCGTTGCCGCTTCGCTGGTCGAGGTTTGTGCCGGCGTTTATGCGGACGTATTCGTCCGGATCGGACAAAAGCATCTGAAGGGTTTCCTTCGGTGTTCCGTCATTAAAGGCAACACAGCTCCGGATACCCGCCGTCCGGTCGAACGCTAGGTAGCTTAGGATGTCACCGTGGGTTCCAGGTTCGACGGCCGCCTGGTGACGGATTGATTGCTTCGGATCCAAGGCTATCAACAGATCATCCTTGAATTCGGGGCCAAGTTTTGTCGCTAGCACCCTCAGTTCGCTAACAAACTCTTCTCGATCCTTGGCCGAGAGTATGTTGCCAGGCGAGTGCCCTCCTCTTGCCGCCTGGATGCACCCGCGCACATGTCGCGCGATGACCTCCGAGCGGGGTTGGTCCGGCAGTGAGTCGGTTGTTTCTCCCGGATCCGAAGCCTCCGCTTTCGCCGCCCCTCTTGCCGCTCGGAACCTCTCGAGCAACGGCGACGCCGTCCGTTCGGCGAAATCGACCGCCCGCCAACCGCTTTCGTCGCGCCGTTCGATATCAGCGCCGGCCGCAATCAAAAGATCAAACATCTGTCCCGCCCGCGCTTTATGCGATTCGCAATTTCGATCCATCCCCCCGGCTCCAAATACACCGCCCAGGGCCATCAATGGCGTGTAATCGCCTTCCGTAACCCCGTTCACATCGGCGCCATGAGCAATTAGCATCTCCGCGATATCTATGGCCAAGTTGTTGACGGCACCAAGTAAAGCCGTCGAACCGTCCGCCCATGGTTCGTCAACACGATCACCTCGTCGGAGCAACCGCTCGACCTGGGTCGCGTCTCTGGCCTCAACGGCGAGGACCAGTGGCGGTTGGTGAAACTCCCCGTACTCCAGGTATTCTACCGGCGTTCTGCCGATCTCGTCGGTCACCGTCAGGTCACCGGCAAATTCTTGGAAAAGCTCGAGAAGATTCCGTTGAATTGTCAAATTGGCGGGATGTTTCGACCAACAGTCGTAGCGGCCGGTTTTCCGTTTCATGCCATAGAAGATAGCGGCCTCGTTGGTCGAGTCGCGGACATCCGGATCTGCCCCGGCCCGCAACAGGGCCTCGACCAACGTCAGGTTGCCGTTTCCCGCTGCAGCGGCTAGCGGCGCCCGTCCGTTTGCATCGACGCAATGCACATCCGCGCCTTGGTCGATCAGGTAGAGCGCGGCTTCAGTGGAGTTCATGCCGCATGCAATGTTCAGTGCTGTCCGACCCTGGAACTGCACCAAGTTGACCTCGGCGCCGAGGTCGATCAGAGCACGCAGGCCATCTACCCAGTTGAACTCGGCGGCCCAGATCAAAGCCGTTTTGCCGTTCCGATAACATCCGTTCACTTCAGCTCCGGCTTGGCAGGCAATCTGCAGCGCCGGATAGTTAAGCTCCTTCACCGCCTCCAGAAGCGACTTTTGGGGATTGGCTTTCATGGCATCTCCTGGGCAATGGCAATAGTCAGACTGACATTGCGTGAACGTCGGCTCCAATAGACACCGCGTCGGTTCACCTATTCACTACACATATGGAAATTGCTACCGGAAAGACGGCTTCTACGGGTGGTCCTTATCCAAGGGCTAAATGCTGGCGTTGTTTTGTACATTGGGACTGCGCATTCACACCACTCCTCTAGTCTCCACTACACTTCCGACAAGGCTCTTCCGCACATAAAAGCCGTTCGGCACTGCTTCTTGTACGAGAGGAACATGTGAGATCAACCCAACGGAGCGGTTCTGACTGACCAGAGAGTTTAGAACATTGAGGACTTGGTCTAGAGTACCGGATCCGTTCTCAGTATCCAAACCGCCGAATCCTTCGTCGATGAAGATAGTGTCCAATCGAATTTTTCCGCTCGCGCTTTCGACGACATCGGCCAGGCCAAGGGCAAGCGCTAGGGCCGCGATGAAGGTCTCTCCGCCTGAAAGCGTAGCTGTGGGGCGAGTCTTTCCGGTGAACACATCAAAGACCTGGATTCCCAGGCCTCGACGCCCACGACCCCCTCCTTCCAGATCGCGCTCCAACTGATACCGATTGGCCGTCATGGGGCGGAGCCTCAGATTGGCGGCCTCGAGGACTTGGTCGAACATTGCGCCGATAGCGAAGGTCTCGAGATCGAGCTTTTGCAGATTGTCGCCGTTCATGAGCGCCGCCAAAGTGCGCAACGGTCCGGAGGTGGCTTCTTCCTGGTCGAGCTTGCGCAAAGTGTCCGCCAACTCGTCCCTTAACCCAGTCAAGTGCGCCAGATGGTGCTCTGCACCAGCGCGAAGGTTGGTCGCTACGGCGAGATTTTTTTTAGCTTCCTCCTGCTTAGACTCGATCTCTGCAAGCTCGGGACGGACCAAGTCGCGAATTTCATCAGCTTTGTTCCGCGCCGTCTCTTCAGCATTCTTAAGGTTGCGACGATACTCATCGACAGTACTTCGATCTTCTTCGATGCTTTCAATAGCGGGCTTGAGCGTCACGAATTCCTCTCGAGAGAGCTCTGTTTGCTCCAGTCGTGAACCGAATGTTTTCTTCGCTCGGTTGAGGCGCTCGTTGCATGCCTTGAGGGCCTCTATAGCGGCCTCAAGTTCTTTTCCAGCGGCAATGGCGTTTTCACGGGTCTCGGTTGCAGCTTTCTGGGCCACTTCCTTGGTCTTCACCCTCTTCGCCAGTGCGCGAGAAGTGGTATCAGTTTTATCTGAGAGCGCATCGGCATTGCGCAACTCTTCTGGCACAGCGACGAGCATCTCTTCGAGACGAGCCTTCGCCGATGCGGTCGAGCGCTGTTGCTTGGAATGGTAATCACGCAGCTTGTCGCGTTCTTTCTCCAGCCCAATTATCTTATTGGCCAAATGCTCGATTTCTGCGTCCGCAGCAGCGATGTCGGTCTCCGGCCCAAGATCTTCGAGTGCTCCCTGTTCGATTTCGACTTGTTCTCGGATTGTTGCAACACTTAGCGTAGGTTCCTGAAGGCTGGCCAAGTTTTTCTTGCGCTCTTTTAAGACACCTTCCGCATTTGCGAGCTTCTGACCTGCCTCTCGCGCAGCTTGGTCAGCCTTCTGCCAAGCGGCCTTCGTATCACGGAACGCTTTGTCCAGCCCCGCATGTTCGACAGAGCCGGTTGCCGGTGCAGGGTGCTCGGTTGCGCCACAGACCGGACACGGCTCTCCTTCAGTGAGCTTAGAGGCGAGGTGCGCCGCCTGTACTTCGGAAAGCCCTCTTTCAGCCGCTTCAAACTTCGCCCGAGATGTTTCTTCAGCACTCTTCGCTGTTTCATAGTCCAACGTCAGCGTTACAAGCTTGTTCTCTGAAGAATCGATCGCTGACTTGGCCTTTTCGAAGGTCTCAGCGGCAGCAAGATCGGCATTTAGCTTGGTCAGGCGAGTGGTTGTACCATTTCGCTGATCCTCTGTCTGTCGCGCCGTCCTGACCGCTTCTGCCTTCGCCTGTCTTTCGCTCTGATGTTCCGTCAGTAGACGTTGGGTTTCTTGCAGTTTCTGGAACGCTTTTTGTTCAGCTGCCTGAGCCTCTTCAACTACCTTGGTCAGGCCTTCGGCTCTCTCAAGCGCCTGCTTGTGGCGCTCTAGCTCCTGTAGTTGTTTCTCCAGACCGGTAGTCTCTGCTGCACGGTCTTCCTCCTGCTTCAGTGCTTCTGCAGCTGAGGCCTTCTTGTCGTTGGCACTTGTTGCGGTGTCCTGAGCCGTTTTGATCTTCTGCTCGGCCTCCTGAACATCGTTGATGGCATCGCTGACGGCACTTTCGGGGTCAAGCAGGGAGCGTGCTTTTTCCGCCTTCTTCACCTGCTTAGCTAGTTCTTCCATGTCTCCTTTGCTCGCCAGAAGATCGGAAAGCGCCTTTTGGGCATCCTCTGAGGCTCTAAACTGAGCCTCTAACTTCTCACCCTCTTGTAGTGCCTTCTGGGCGACCTCCAGCGCGGTGCGCGCCGCAATCTCCTGCTTTAGAAGTTCTGAGTGCTGATCACCAGCATCGGAAATCCCCGCGATCAGTGCGTCCGTGCTTTCAAAACCCTCCGTTATGAGACGGCGGGCACAGATTTCGCGTTCCTCGCGAACACGGCGTTCTACAATTTCAGCATCTGCCTTCAGTTTTTCCGTGAGCTTCCGGTACAACGAGACGTCGAACAGGTCGCGGAGGATTTCGAGTCGCTCTTTCGTCTTGGCCGAAAGGAATGTCTCGAAGCGGCCCTGCGGTAGAAGGACGATTTGGCGGAACTGCTCAGATCCATAGCCGAGCATGTCCTCGATGGCTTGATCGACGGTACGCACCTTCTTCTCGGCGATGATTTTACCGCGTTGCCCCTCTTCGATCTCATCGAGCGCCATGCCTGTCGCGTCAAAGAGAAAGGCCTCATGCAGGCTCCGGGTTTCGCCCTCGCCGCGCAGTTTCGGGCGAACTTGGTCTGGCCGACGTAAAACAACAAGGCGGCGCTCACCAATGTCGAACACGAGTTCGACTTCGGTCGTAAGGTTGGCCTCTGCGTGATCTGAACGCAGGGAAGGAGCATCTTGTTCGGATTTTGCTGCCTCACCAAACAGTGCAAAAGTCATTGCACTAAAGATCGTCGATTTACCGGAGCCGGTTGGGCCATATATACCGAAAAGGCCAGCTTCGATAGCATCCCGAAAATCAATGACCTCACGGTTAGGGTAGGGCCCGAGAGCCTGCATCATCAGCCGCAACGGTCTCATGCTGCATCCTCCCCCTGTTGAATATCTTGAAGAGCAGTCGCGACGACGCTCAGCTCTATGTTGCTCATGGGTTCGGCTCGTACGACCTCCAGAAAATCACCGATCACATCGGCAGGTTCGGCCACTATTGTTGGCCTCCTATCGAGCAACTTCATATCCGGGGCCTTCTCATCCCGCTCGTAGGTCAGGTCGCAGGCGTTCGGGAATACGGCACGCAACCGCTTCATGCCATCGATAGCAGGGGCGTCGTCGGTAAGGACTGCCTTTACAAAATCTGTTGAGGGCTCAGCTAGTAGCAGTTCGGCGTGCTTTCCCCTAAGAATGCGAACGCTTCGCACAGGCGTGAACGGGATCTTCTCGACCGTCGCAATGCCCGCGCCGTCAAGTTCGACGACGCACATCGATTTTTGCGCGTCAGTTTCATCAAAGCCGAACGCCAAAGGCGATCCAGAATAACAAATGTGATCAGCTCCAACTTTCTGTGGACGATGCAGGTGCCCAAGAGCGACATAATTAGCGCCGGCAAAGATTTCCGGTCGCACGGTCTCAATCCCGCCAACCCTGGTCAGCGACCGCTCACTGTTGCTGTTGGATGCACCAGAGACAAAGGCGTGCGCTATCACCACCCAGCGCGAATCGACCGGAACGTTGGCGCGGGCCGATGCGACTTGTGCGGACAGGACGTCCTCAGGGGCCTTCATGGTCTCGTCCTCGAAGCACTCGCGCGCGGCATATTCGTAGGAGAATGGTAAACCGGAAAATGCGACAGGACCGTCCTTGTCGGCGAGAAGAAGAGGCTTCTCGTTGGCACTAATGCCCCCTCGAATGTGGGCTCGCGTCTTGTCCGACATGATCGACATGGATGCGATCCGATCCGCAGAGTCGTGGTTGCCCGCAATCATGACGACAACTGCCTCGGTTTCGTTGGCGATCCGTTCAAGGAAGCCGTTGAATTGACGCACGGCTGACGCGGGCGGTGACGCTCGGTCAAAGATATCCCCTGCGATTATAAGAGCGTCGGCGGAATGATCGACTACAGCGCGCGCAATCTGATCAAGGACAGCATCGTGGTCTTCATCAAGCGGAATGCCATTGAACTGTCGACCCAAATGCAGATCGGAGGTGTGCAAAATCTTCATGAATGCCATCCATATACTTTATATACGTATAATTTTTAGATGGACAGTGTGTTGGGAGTCAAGCTAAGAATGCTTTCATGTCCCTCAACGACCTCAAACATGCTCAGCGGGAGCGCTTGATCTTCCTAGACCGTTGCCTGACTTGGCGCGGGACGGCTAATCGCTGGACCCTGATTGAGCGTTTTGGAATCTCGACAGCCCAAGCAGCGCTAGACTTCCGCGTCTATCTGGGTTTGGTCCGCGAGACGCCGACCTACAATCCGGCGCGCAAGAGCTACATCGTCTCAACTCGGCATGAGCCTCTGTCCCCCTCAACACTAACGGAGGCCTTTGATGTGGTGGCAAGCCAAACCGAAATCATGCCTTCGTCTGTCCTACCCCGTCCGGAACGAAAGGCAGATCCATCGACCGTTGCTCGACTGTATCAGGCCATAAAATCGGGCACCGCTCTTTATATTCGCTACACATCAATGTCGTCAGGTAGCGATGAAGGACAGTGGATTGCTCCGACACGCTTTATCTCGGACGGCGAGAGTGCTTATTTTCGGGCCTTTAGCTTCAAGCACTGCGAGTATAGAAATTATCTGCCGATTAGAATCGGCCCGGACAGTTCTTTTGAGGAAAGAAAACTCGTTGAGGACATTCCCGAAGACTGCGACTGGAATACGAAGGTGATAATATGGCTACGTCCGAAATCAAATCTCTCAGACGCACAGGCTCAGGTTGTCCGCAGGGAATTCGGATTTGAGGATGAATTGCTGCGTGTTGAGACCCGGAAAGCGCTCGAATTCTTCTTCAACCAGCGTTGGGGGCTTGATGACAAGGAAGGGCGGTTGGAACGAGCGAGAACCGAATATGAACCACTGGTTCCTGCGGCATTAACACGTTAACTATCGCAGTCGCCAATGATCGATTGCGACAGGGATCAAGCAGTCAGCCAGTTATGTCGCCAGACAGCCCCCAAAAGCAGCCACAAACTTAGTCCGACCAAAAAGGCGTGGGGGGCACTTACCAGAAAATACCGGTCTAACTTGAAATGCGAGAGCATCAGTGGGCCTGTTTGGGGTGGAAAGTCAGCTGGCCGCCCTAATACTGTCGATTTGAGGACACCTAAATAAGGACCACGCTATGGGTTTCAGGTCAGAAATATGCCATGGCGGCCTTCCGGCCGCCACGCGGAAATCCGATCTCGGAGTCCCCGGCGACAGGGAACGCGGTCGGGAAAAGACGCAGCCCTTTTTGGAAGGGAAATGGACATGTACGGTTACGTCTACGTTGTGATCCCGTCCAATCCGGAAACGCCCCTGAAGCTGGCCCGCGACCTGCAGACGACCATCCGAGCGCACCTGTTCGGGGACAGGGCCTGCGTCTACAGGAACTTCGACTTCTCCTGGTGCTTTGACACCATCTCGGTTGACCTCAAGGCTCCTTACTTTTTCTATCCGGATTTCCGCAAGATGAAGACCAAGGAGGTCATGGCCCGAGCATTGCTTGGAGACCGGCCAGAGAAGGAGATCAGTCTCTCCATGCTGAAGGAGGACGCACTCCTGTCGATGGACGAACTGATCGCTGCGGATTTCCGGGCCATGCTCGGCCACCGGACGAAAGCGCTCTGGTTCGCCGACGGGCGGTCGATGGGGATCATCACCGAATCCTTCGACGAGAAGCTCAAGCGAGACCCCGCCATCCCGAAAACGAGGATGAGCGGGGACATGTCGATGGACGCGCTGGATATGGTCGATTTCGTCCAAGCAAACGAGCTTCAGAGGGAATACCTCGTGAGGCGCACCGAATTCATACGCAAGGTCATCGCCGGCTATTCCGGATGCATAGCCGTGCGCTGCAAACTTTTCTCGTATGAGTCGGGCTGAAACCGGACAGGTCCGTACGATTGTGGCCAGGGGAGGTGTTTGACGTCAGCGCCGATGGGACGGATTGAGGGATTGGCATAAGGGAGATGCGGTCATCGGGCTGAGCTGCTGCAATAGTTGTGGTTGTTTGTAAGCCCAGAGGAGATGACCATGACCTTTTACGTTGGCCTAGATGTTTCCATTCAAAGTACCGCGATCTGTGTTCTCGACGATGCTGGCCGTGTTGAGAAGGAACTCCTCGCGGCAAGCCATGCTGATGATATCGCCACCGGGTTGACGCCATTTGCCGGCCGGATTGAGGCGATCGGCCTAGAGGCAGGACCGATGTCTGAGTTTCTGGTCGCCGGCCTGAAGAAGCATGGCATGGACGCCATTTTGATGGAAACGCGTCGGGTCCACGCGGCCTTGTCAGCGATCCCAGTTAAGACGGATCGGAAAGATGCGAGGGGCATTGCCGAGCTATTGCGCATGGGCTGGTTCCAGCCGGTTCACATGAAGACGCCCGCTGCTCGGGATTTGCGGTTGTTGCTTTCTGCACGCGAGACGTTGAGCCGAAGGATCCGGGAGCTCGACGGCTCTGTCAGGGGGCTCCTGCGCGGATTTGGCCTAAGAATACCAGCTGGCGCACGGGGCCGATTTTGTTCAATGGTTCGCGAACTCATCGACGACAATCCGATGCTGGTCGAGACGATTGCCCCGATTTTAAGTGCACGTGATGCCTTGGCCGGCGAGTTCGCCAAATTGGACAAGCTGGTGAGGGATCGCTCCCGAGAGGACGCCACATGCCGTCGCCTCATGACCATCCCAGGCGTCGGGGCTGTCATCGCGATGACCTTCCGGGCCGGCGTTGATGACCCTGCGCGGTTTCGATCTTCGAAATCCGTTGGAGCCTGCTTCGGCCTTACCCCTCGGCGCTACCAATCCGGTGAAACTGACCGGATCGGCTCGATAACAAAGGCCGGAGATTCAAGCGTAAGGGCCGCTCTCTATGAAGCAGCGCATGTGATGCTGGTTCGGACATCAAAATGGACACCGCTCAAGGCTTGGGCGATGCGGGTTGCCGTTCGCCGCGGTGCGAAACGTGCCAAGATTGCCTTGGCAAGAAAGCTCGCCGTCATCATGCATCGCATGTGGGTGGACGGAACTGAGTTCAGGACAGCCTGAGTAACGAAGGAACCAAACGACTTCCGCAAGGAAGGAGATGGCCCTGAGGGGACGTGGCACGAGAAAAGCCGACAAAAATCCTGGCAATCACGACAATGCCGCAACGGAGATGGGCTTTCCCGCGCCGAAGCCAACCGCATCATGTGAGTGCACTACGCAGATCACGGACTGAAGCATGCACCTTCAGGAGCCAATTCTAACTTGTAAAAAAACGCCCGATTACAGAAGGATTTTTGGTTCGGGGGTGAGGTGGTTCAGAGCGTGCATCATAAAATTATGATGCTCAGATGGCTTATGACGCCGTTATGACGCGTTTTATGATGCGCTTTCTTTAATTAATTCAATGAGTTACGGCAAAACATCATAAAATCATAGAAATTTCCGGGAAAGAGAGACGTATAGAGAGAAAAATTTTTAGATGAGACGAGATATGATGATGTTGTTGTCCATAAAAATTAATTCTCTCTTATATATATCCTAAAAAATCTATGATGTTTATGATGGTTTTGTATAGTGTGTTGATATATAAGGATTTTTTTCATCATAAAATGCATCATAAGCGCATCATAGAATTCCCGGCTTATGACGTTTTATGATGCCCGGATTTCACAAGAATGGCGGAACTCCGCCAAAAAAAGAGGGCCGCCGGAAAACCGACGGCCCCAAGGCTCAGGTAGGTTATTGGCCGCATTATGCCGCTGCGGCGAGCGGTTCCTCTTCATTTGAGAGGACGATCGAAAGCGGCAGCTTCACAGTGTTTTCATTTCTGCCGATAAACCTCACGCTGCCTCCGGCATCTGCGCCAGAGATGTTTCGCAAAATTGTGTTGTATCGCGCGTGCCAGATCGTGTCGCTCAGGATGTCTCTGATTTTGCTGCTGTTTGTTGAGACGAAAACGTCATCGCCGATCACTCGGATACCGATACGCCTGAGTGACTTGTCCATGGCGTTCATGTCAAAATCATTACCGATCCGGAAAGCGACGGTCTCGATCATCTCGCCGATCGTTGGCCTACTTCCGTTGATCATATCCTCGCCACGCGCCTGCAAGATGATGTCGAGCAGCTGCTCGCCTTCCGGAAGGCTCTCTGGCGTGTATACTGTCCAATCCTGGCTGTTGACGAACTCCCGTGCTTCGACCTCGGTGACTACGCTGTCGTGCTGCAGGCACCACGCTCCAGCGATCAGCGTCCCTAGCTGATCTGCCGTGCGTTCGTTGCCCAGACCGGGCGTCGTAAGCACGACGGAGCGGAAGATGTTGACGCATTCGCGAATGGTCGGGAGCATCCGCACTGCCCGCGCAATCAGCCGAGCCGGCGTTCCGTCGTGGCTGTATTTCGCAAAAAGCCTGTTTCGCTCTTGCCAGCGCGCATCTTCAGCGGCCTTCGCGTTCTCGTTTCCGGCCCGAAGCGAAATGACTGTCACACGCTCCTCGTCGGCCCTGTCGTGCACGTTGAGATTGATGCTCGAGAAGAAAAAGCTGGAGCGAACGACATAGCTCGTGCCAGATCCGTCCTTGGTGCCTTTGAGCGCGCGCGCGCCATAGTCGGACGACGACTGGCGGGCGAGACTCATGATAGAAGACAAAGTGCTCTTCGCGGCTGCGTCGCGGCCTTCGAACTCATCGAAAACAACAGGCCTGCTATCGTATTTCAGATGCTGCCGCACACCGGCCGCAGAGGAATCTGTGCCGGTAGCGTAGACAGCGACTGAACCGATGAGCCTGCTGACGCTGTTGAACAGTGCGGATTTGCCTGATCCAGCAGGTCCGATCAGATACACGTGCGGCCGCCATTCTAACGCGCCGCAGATCGGCGCCGTGAATACGAACCCGGCAAGCAGCGTAGCGCTAGCCGGCCGATCGAAGCGGCTCAGGCCGATCATGCGGCGGATCTCGCGTCCTTCGGCAGCCGTGATCGGCTTGCTCAGATCGATATCGATGGCCTCTCCGAGCGCGTAGGTGAAGCGGCTGTTGAAATCGGCGATATTGGTTTCTTTACCGTCGACGATCATGTAGTCGCCAAGGTGCACGACCGTGCGACCCTTGTCTTCCCAGACTCCGCGTCCGCGCGTGTTTCGTGCGCTGTAGACACCATGCGGGATCGCCATTTCGTTGATGAGATAGCCGGCCGCAGAGCTCGAGAACCAGCGCCCCTCGTCGTCACCGAAGATTTCCTGCCATACGAATTCCGGCGCGAGCTGAAAGAGGTTCGTCGGAACGCCGAGCTGAGAAGCCGAAAGTTCGACAACCTGTTGGCTGGATCTCGGGAGAAAATAGAAAAGTCCATCGTTGAAGCCCAACGGCCTGAAATACTGGCAGAGAGCATCGTGCGTTTCATCGCTCTTGAGCGATTCCTTCTTCGCATCGCGAGCAGCCTGACGAGCAGCGCGTTTTTCAGCGGCGCGGGCCTGTTTTTCGGCCTGCTTGGCGGCTTCGCGCTCGGCCTTCGCCTGAGCCTTGGCCTCGGCCTGATCGGCATCGAAGGCGAGAATTTCTGGAACGCTGGCGATGCCATGCAGCGTCGCGATGCGCCGCATACTCGTAACCATCGCCTTCCGAACAGCAGCCTTTTCTTCGGCGCTCTTGTCAGAGGCAAGGAATTCATTGAGATCAGACCGGATAGCAGAGAGCTTTTCCTGGCCTTCCGCCTGCTTCTGGGCGATATTGTCGTTTGCTTTCATAGCGTTAACCTACCTGATGATTTTTAGTTCGAGGACCGTTCGGCGGCCCTTCAATTGAGAAACTTGTAGTGAGATTTTTTCCGTCATCGTCTTGCCGCAAAATAAATGCACCGGCGTGGAAAAAGTAATCCGCGCATATAAGGGAGGGTCGTTTCCGGAAAACGGTCCTCCGAATCTGCAATTTTTCCAAAAAAAATCGGCCGGCTCCGAGAAAGCGGCCGAAATTGGGGAGTTTTGTTGGTTATTCGGGGGTGGTTGAATAACAGCCAGGATCGGGATCCCGGTTGCATTTTTCGCAACGGCGCTTCCCGTTATTGCAGATCATCTCGCGCTCCCGTCCACAGTTCGGGCATTTCGTGCCGTCGTAGTGGCCGGCCCATGGTTTCGCCAAGCGCCTGGCCGTCCGGGCCGACGCCGAGGATGTCTGGTGATCCCGGGCAGCCGAAACTGACGCGCCGATAATCCCTTCCCGGTCCTGAGCACGTCAGCGAGCTTGCGGCCGACCCAGCCGGGCTAAACGACGTGGCGCAGAATATCCACGCTGACGCCCGACCCGATCGGATTATCCCAAACAAGCAGACCCTGCCCGCTGAGCGCGAGCAGGATCCGCCGCTGGATATCGATTTCCTGCGTCATCTGGCCGACGCGATGAGAGCCAGCGCGATCGCCGCGGTGACCAGGACGCCGATGCTGCAGCCGAGCGTGAAGCCGTTTTTGAAGTCGTCGGTTTTTGTTGGAAACATCGCTCGCTCCCGTAGAAAAAATCGTCTCTACAGAAACAGCTATGAGAAATCAGCTCATTGTCATCGGACGCTGTAAAGTTTATTTCGCTTTAGCAAAGCGCGTTTTAGGATGGGACCACCAATAGATCCTTGATTGGGGTCCCTGAAGCCTTTTCTGCGTCATCAACCGCTTCATTAATAACACGCGTGGCTTCCGCCAGAGTGGAGCAGTGCAAAATGGCATTAGTAAACGAGTTTAGTACAGGACTATTGATATCAGGAGGGGTTAATCTGTCGTTATACAAATAATCAAGCGCCTTTGCGGTCATTGCGGCATTATACACGTTTCTTTCATCATATAGTTTTGCCCCAAACATTCCAATTCGTGACTTTTTGATTATCACACCAGTTTGCGCTACGCTCACGTAGCATGGATCGCCATTGTCCATCCTGATATTGGCAAAGCAGCCAGTTGGCCCATCTTTGAAACTGCGCAGCTGCGTCAACGGTCTTTCTCCTGTTTGGTGCTTTGCAAAGCGTGCAACTTTGTTGATAACAGGTCTCTGAGAGCGCGGCAATGCAGGATTCTGCGTGACGCCTGCGCCGAATGTTCCTATTATGTTCTCATGCAGGACCCGCGCCTCCTCCGCCTTTTCGATCTCCGCGAGACCGAGCTGATCTCGATCCGCTGCGCCTGCGGCCGGATTGCTGAATACCCGCCAGGTATGCTGCAGCGGACGCGGCGGCTGCCGTCCGATATGCTGATCTATGACCTGCAATTTCGGCTGAAATGCAGCCATTGCGGCCGGTACGAGGGATTTGAAATTACCGTGGTGGATAGCCGCGGCCGTGGAGATCGTGCTGATCGCCAGAACGAGGAAAGGATCGTCGTTCAACGCTCCGTGTGATAGCATTCAACAGAGGCATCATCAGCCTGGGTCAATCAATGAAATACAAGCAAATTTTTATCGCAATAATTTTAATTTTCATATTGCCAGCATGCACCTCAAGAGAAATATATCTTAAGAAATACCAACCCAGAACGCTAACAAAAATAAACGCAAATATCTTTGTAAGAAAATTTAAATACACACCACACCAAGGCATTAAACAAAACGAGGTTCGATCCGAATTTATAGATGTTTATTTAGGAAATTCTACTGTACACACAAGTGAAACTATAGGTGAGTATTTTACAGATGCGGTAAAAAGAGAATTGCGACAGGCGGGTGTAGATATCAAAAAAAAACAAGTGCATTATGTATGGAGAAATTAAAAATTTCTCCATCACTCAACTAAATTATTACAATTTTGACGTCAACGTTTTTGTTGATTACTTTCTTTCTTCAATAGATGAAGTGAATTTCTACGCGAAAAGCATGTCATTTACCCACCACATAACCAAAGATTCTCACGGTCTAATAAGTTTAACTAATTACGCCATATCATCAAACATACAATTAATGTTCGACGATGATGATTTTATGGCGGCAGTTTCTGATCATTGCTTGGACCGTTGATTAGAATCACGTGGCGCTCCTGGAGCGCCATCAGCTAGGCGCTTGACCTTCTTCATCGCCGCTTGGCGCTGCGTCGCGTTAATGCTCAAGCGTTCCAACCGAGCGGGATCCCACTCTGCTGGTTAAGCTGCTTCTCGATTTTCTCGACCTGCTTGATGCTGATTTCTCCTAGAGAGGTCCCGGGTTTCAGGCTGCTTTTTCCTGTATTTTTTCCTATATGTTTTTTCTCCTTGCTTATGCGGCTTCCCTGTAAGCGAATTCGCCGAACAGCCGCTGTTCAGCATTACGGCGTGCCGCAGCCGCCTCTTCTGTTGTCTCGAAATATCCAAGATGTTCTCGTTGTCCGTGCGCCTGAATGTAAGCGATGAATTTCCCGCGCTTCTTGTAGTATGCGACGCCGGTAATTCCGGTCGTCGAACGCGAGCTAAGCGACTGATTTTGCATGTTTTGTGATTGTGTCGCCGGTCGCAGATTTTTGCCACGGTTATCGAGCGTATCGTGATTTTCGTGGTCGATGACGCAATCGTCCGGCGCGCCGGCGATCAAGCGATGCATATAAAGCATGCCGTATTTGTGTTTGCCGTCGACGCGACCGTTGTACGGTCGACGGTAAGCATAGTTGGCCGGCAGAAGGCACCAATTCCAGCGCCAGAGCTCGTGTTTGATCCAATCCTCGCGATCGACAAGCGCGAACGCTTTCCCGCGCGATAGCGGCACACGCACGCACAGGACGCCATTCGTAGCGGCGATGAAATCGCGAATTTCCTGCGTCTCAGCGCCATTCCTGCCGACGACCGGAGCGATCGGATATTTAGCCCAGGTCTTCATCGCATCTCCTCCGCAGCAAGCTCGAGCGGCGACCGGGGCTTGCGCCGGCGGACCGGCACGACACTCAGGTTGCAGCGCCTGTAATCCGACCGGTCGCGGCTGACCTGCCGCACCTCGCAGTCCTTGCCAAACGCTTCCATAATTTCGCGGGCAAGTGGGACAACGATGCCGTCCCAGACGCGGACAACATCTCCCGTGCGGGGATGTCGGTGCCAAGCGTGATGTTTCATTGAGCGCCGCACGTATACTTCAGTGTCGACGATCACGGCCGAGCCGTCAGAAACAGGCAGCGGGACGATCTGATCGGGAAGCAAGGTCGGGCGGAAAATTCTCATAGCTGTATCTCCTTGACAAAGGAGCTAGTGGTATTTTTCCGCCCGTCATCGCTTGAAAAAATTTTTCTCTGGACCAGCGTCGACCTTGGATGCGCCTGCGCAGGCGATCGAGCGCCTGGATATCAATCTGGCGGATACGCTAATTCGACAACCCAATGTGTTCGCCGATCTCGCGCAGCGTTTCGCCCAAGAAAAACCGGCGGATCATCACCTCGCTTTTGCGCTCGGGGAGTTCTTCCATGTATTCTCGAATCCATGCGCACTCGGCCAGTTCATCAGGCAGTGGGGATTAGTCGGGAATACCAGTATCCCGCTCCTCATCCGGCCTATAGCTCCAGAGAGGTTCCGGCCAAACCCTGGCGGGCGCAATCTGCCGCGCGAAACGATGCGGGGCGCTGCTGAAGTATACGCCGGCGAGGGACAACCGAGCGGATCTCCGACGGCCTGCAGAGCGCGAGACATGGGAAGGGGCCCGATCGGGCCCCTTCCTGCGTCAAAGCATCTTGCGCCAGTGGCCGACTCTTACGCCGCCACGCTGGCCGGAAATTGCTCCGCCATTGACAGTTTGCCGGGCATGGCCACACCATGGGCGGCGAAGGCTTTATAATCCCCTCCGACGGTGCATCGCCTTCTGACAAGGTCGCTTTTCTTTCTTCGGCCATATCGCTTCGAGATTTCGGCAAGTTCTCGCGCTATGCCGAATCCAAACACGTCCTCGCTGTATTCGATTCCTGTTTCGCCGGAACGATCTTCAACGTAGCGCGCTCGCGCACGCCACCGGCAATCACTCGGATCACCACGGAGCCGGTGCGCCAATTCCTCTCGTCGGGCGATGCAGGCCAGGAAGTCTCCGACGATGGTCGATTCGCACGAGTTTTCATTGAGGCACTGGAGGGACGCCGGCGCGCCGATGCGAACGGGGACGGTTATCTGACAGGGACTGAGATCGGCGAACACCTGACCTATGAGATCGCCAATCTTAGCGGCAACGCCCAAACACCGAAGTACGGCAAGCTACTCTCCGACCAGTTCAACAAGGGAGATTTCGTGTTTGTGTTGCCCCATAGCACGTTGAATTCCACACCGACGGGGGGCGGAAACGAACCTTCCCCTGGAGTGGGCCCCTGGGG
>NPIG01001049.1_pt1 | contig 16503 bp, 17 predicted proteins | sample 8637441 | NCBI WGS metagenome assembly NPIG01 (sample SAMN07420675, study PRJNA396082) | bioreactor metagenome | isolation source: sample BR6 brine-fed electro-methanogenic bioreactor BR | place: Japan: Kochi | collected 2016-06-14 | reverse complement strand
TGTCACTTACGTGACCTGCTGGACAACCGGGCTTGCTACTGATCCTCACAAGCCCCCACTTCTAAAGTGGCGGGTGGTTGACGAAAATCTCCTTTGCGGTAACGGCGGCACGTGATCCATCTCCGCAAGCCCCAGTATCAGGTGCCAATAGTTCCAGGATCGGGGGGTAAACTCTCCGGACTCTGCATGCCGAAGCACATGCCCCAGAGCCTCCATCCCCATCTCCTGGATCATGAGCGTCACATCCTCCCAATCCCCGAGATTCATCACCTGGGCAAGGATCCGCCGAGAGCTTGCAAGGGATTCTTCCGGAGTCTTCCACCAGATATACTTTCGGGCAAAATACCGAAGGACCTCTCTTTTATTTTTCCCCATAAGAAAAACTCCTCTTCAGGATCGTTTCGCATGCACAAAAGTGCCCGAGAAAATTCGCACCATCATCCGTAACGCCATGCACCCTGCGACACCCGCTGAAGCCCTATTTGAGCGAACCTCACAGTACCATGATAGCACTGCCTGACGATTTCTGCGCAAACCTCTGCATGTTTTCTTCGGCTCTTCATGCTACCATGAGAGAACAAAAAATCCTTTGGAGGTGATGGTTATGCAGCGTTCAAGTCTTCCGGCATTTTTGCTCTTCCTCGCCCTCTGCCTGGGAGCGGGCTTTGTGGGCTCCTACGCCACCGCATCTTCGGTGAACACCTGGTACACCACCCTGGCAAAGCCCTCCTGGAATCCTCCGGGGTGGGTCTTCGGCCCAGTCTGGACAGTTCTCTACATCCTCATGGCTCTCTCTGCCTACCGCATCTGGAAAACCGGGGTCTCCCCCGCCTCCCGGATCTTTCTCCCCTTCTGGATACAGCTGGGGCTAAACTTCGCCTGGTCCTGGATCTTCTTTTATTTCCAGCAACCCGACTGGGCCTTCGGGGAGCTGATGCTCCTTCTGGGGGTGCTTCTCTGGAATATAGCGGTCTTTATGAGCCGGGATCTTACCGCGGGGCTCCTGCTCCTCCCCTACCTGCTCTGGGGAAGCTTTGCGGGGGTGCTGAACTTTGTCATCTGGAGGATGAATATGTAGGAAGAGCAAAACGCACACAACATCAAGGCAGAGCCATCTTTCACAAGGATGGCGCTGCCTCGGCTTTTACATTCGCTTTTATGCTTTTGTGCCTCTATCGGCACCCACAGGTATTCGGGCCTGCGAAAGCTCACGCCATCAAAGCTGCAACTCCCCCAACACGAGATTGCAGAGCCCCATGACGTTGATCTCCCGTTGGAACGTGTTCCAGGCATCATCCCCCTCCAGGGTGTTTTCGGGCTGCCCGTAGTTGGTGAGGTAGATCACCGTGAGATCGTACTCGGGATCCAGATAGAGGAAGGTTCCCGCCCCCCCCATCTTTCCGATCCCCCGGGGGGAGCAGAGATCCCCGAAGAAGGAGAAGGGAGATTGAGCGTACTCCCAGAACCACACCTTGGGGCCGCTCAAGATGTAGTGAAGGTACGAGGTGGGATCCTCGAAGAGTTCCGGATTGGTGATCTCCCCGGGCCATCAGTACCTGGCATGCCGAATGATTCTTCTTCTCAATCCGGGAGGCCACAAAATCGTGCACTTTTTCTTTCGTACTCGGGCGTATTGTACTCATGGGGTTCCACCTCTGCCTGGCAATCAATAATCTTTAGTCTGCCCAAGGAGATTCTCCCCGAGCAAAAAGGTTCAAACATGCCTCAGCCACAGTCACATCGAAACGGGAACCTTTGTGAAAAGCGATCTCCTCCAGCCCCCTCTCAAGGCCCAGGCTCGGCCGATAGGGTCGATGGGAAGACATGGCCTCCACCACGTCTGCCACCGCAAGAATCCGGGATTCCAGAAGAATTTGTTCCCCCGAAAGCCCGCAGGGATATCCGGATCCGTCCATGCATTCGTGGTGCTGTAAAACGACTTGCGCCACGGGCCAGGGGAAATCCACATTCTTCAGTATTTCGTATCCCGCGAGACAATGGTCCTGAATAAGGCTGTATTCCTTCTCCTTCAGCCTGGAGGGCTTGCTTAAAATCTCTGCGGGCACGTCAATCTTTCCCAGATCATGGAGCACCGCCGCCACCGCAACTCCCCGAATCCGCTCCTCCGGGAGCTTCATCTCTCTGGCGATGGCCACCGCAAGCTGGGCCACCCGCTCTTGATGCCCCGCCGTATAGGGATCCCGGGTTTCCACCACCTTTGCCATGGAAACCACGATGCCGTTTACCGTATCCCGAAGTTTTTCATTGGACTCCACGAGAAGATGTTCCGCATGTTCCCGGGCCACCTCCGCCATTTTGCGATCCGTGATGTCCACCCAGTTGGCGATGCAGTATTTCGGCCCCTTCTCCCCGGGGATGCTGGTCATGCTCACTTCGACACAGAGAGGGGTTCCGTCCTTCCTGCGGAAGGCGTACTCCTTCTTTGCGGTTCCCACGGTCTGTACCCTGCGGTAGTATTCCGAGATTTTGGAAGATTCTTCCTCCCTCCACCAGGGATAGGGAGCTTTTTTATTGATGACTTCCACCAGGGAATACCCGGTAATTTGCTCCAGGGCAAAATTCGCATACTTGATGGAGGTATCCGGGTTGACCACCAGGATGGGATTCGGTGAATGGTTCAACAGGCTCGCAGAAAGTTCTTCGCTTTCGAGAAGAGCATCTTCCTTGCGTCTTTTCTCGGCGATTTCCTCCAGCAAGCGCTTGTTCATCTTTTCGAGTTCGCGGGTGCGTTCTTCCACAGCCTCCTCGAGAGTACGGTTGAGAGAAACCAGTTTTTCCTCCGTCTCCCGGAGCACATTGACCGTGGAGGAAAGATTCCTGTTTTCCTTTCTTGCCATACGCAGAAGCTCCCGGTTCTGCAACACTCCCGCCACCTGGCTGAAGTAGATGGAAAGAAGGGCGTAGCTTATATCCAGGATATCCTCTTTCGGTTCCTCGAGAAGACCCACGAAAACCCCCATGGTTCTTCCGGGAGTGGCCAGAACATGAAGAAAGGCCTCTCTTCCCGTGGAAAGGCGCATTGCCACGGGGCGCTCCGTCTGAATAACCCAGGCGATGGTACCGTCGTTTATCAGAAGAGGAAGCTCCTTCTCGACTTCTTCTCTTGTAGCGGAAGAGTCGATAAAGGCTGGATGAAAGACCGCATCCTCCTCGCAAAAAGTATAGAAGGCCCCGCCTCGCAGCTTGATAAGCTTTCCCGTTCGTTCGTAACACAGGGAAAGAATGGATTCCACGGTGGTCTCCACGGCAGAGTCCCCCTGGATATCGTTAATTTTAAGAGCGATATCCAGAGCGTTTGCCAAGGCGAACCGCTCCTCTTCAAGCAGGCAAAGCCGGTCCTGAAGCTTTTCGAGGGAATCAACGGAAAGAGAACTCTGTTCCACCATCAACACCACCTTTGAAAAGGTCGTATATTTCGGTAATCTGCCTTCGGGCCTGGCGAATCACCATATCCAAGGCTTCTGGAGAAAGCTCCATCATCTCCCACAGGGCATCGGAAAGCTCGGGAAGATACATGCTCCCCCCACTTCCGGGAAACAGCACCCCCGCCAGCACATCCGCCACCGCAAGAACCCCAAGAGAAAAGGAATCCTCCTCTTTTTTCTCGGGAAGGTGATGGTACCGCACCAAGTCCGAGAGAATACGGGGAAATCCCCATTTTTCGAGAAGCCGTCCTCCCAGCTCCGCATGATCGAATCCGAGCATCCGGCGCTCCATCTCCACGAGAGGAGCCTTTTCGGCTTCCGCCGCAGCAAGGACTTTAGTCATGGACAGGGGCACATGCCGCAGAAGGATCAGCCTTCCGATATCGTGCAACATGCCTCCTACGAAAATCCGCTCTATGGCCCGGGGAGTTTTGCGTACACTCAGCACCTGCCCCAGTACTGCCACAGCAATGGAATGCTTCCAGAAGGACTGCATGTTCACCCATCTTGCGGGAACCGCCCCGAAGGAAGCTGCCACGGAAACCCCCAGGGCCAGGATGGAAAGAGCATTCCCTCCGATAAGTGCCGCAGCTCGGGGAATGGATTCCACCTTAGCGGGAACTCCGTACATGGCACTGTTGGCGAGCCTGAGCAGTGCTGCAGAAAGGGCGGTATCCTTGCTGATAAGATTGGCCACATGGGTTATAGAGCTTTTCGGGGATTGCAAAGCCTCGGATATGCGGAAATAGGTTTCCGGAAAGGACACAAGCTCCACTTCCATTTCCACAAGCCGTTCCAACGCAAAGCCTTCATCCTCTCCGACATGGGTGCAAGAAAAAATCTGGGGAACGAAAAAACTCTTCGCTTCCCTCGAGGAAGAGAGATCCGTCTCTGCTGCCAACCTCCGGGCGGCTTCCCTCACTCCCACGCGATAGATCTCGTTCATTCCCGCCGACTCGGGAAAAGATCCTCCGAAGAGTTCACGTACGCTACAGCGGGCTTTCTCCAGAATCTCCGGATTTTTCAAGCAAGCTCCCTCTTCTTCGAAACCCGGTCCCGGAGAATCCGCCACGAAAACCTGGGAAACCCCCCAAATCTTGAGACTCATGATATTTTTCGGCGTCAAACACGCCCCCCTAGGCAAAATGAATCTACCGTTAGGGGCGATCAGATCGGCGGACAAAGTCATGCCCGATTTCAAGTCCGAAACAGAAAGAGTTTCCATACGGCCCCCCCGAAGCGTTTGTTTCGTTATCTGCTGAAAGCACGCTGAAAAAGACAAAACCCCAGAATAACTTTAACCCTGCCGCTTTGTCGTTGTCAAGCGCCATCTTTTGCGAAACACTGAAAATTTTCGGGAAAATATATAAAAAGGCCTCCTCGCCACGCCATGCATCATCCAAAGATCTCTTTCAAGATGCATAAAAAAGCATTTTCCCTCTATGCTCATGCGCCTTTTTGCTTCATAATCTGGGGAGATCATATTACGAAAGGGGGCTCTACTCATGGAAAGAGCACTGTATATCTTTGGAGGGCTGCTGCTTTTGGCCGTTATCTACGGCATCTACATCTACAACTCTCTGGTGCGGAAAAAAGCCCGGGTGGAGAACGGCTGGAGCCAGATCGACGTGCAGCTCAAACGGCGGTACGACCTGATACCCAATCTTGTGGAGACCGTAAAGGCATACGCCGCCCACGAGCGGGAGCTTTTTGAGAGAATCACCGCCCTGCGGAGCGCCGCCCACGCCGCAGGCTCCCCCGAAGAGGCTCTCCCTCTGGAGAACAAGCTCTCCGGAGCTCTGCGCTCTCTTCTGATGGTTTCGGAGAACTATCCGGATCTCAAGGCAAACGAGAACTTTCTCGCCCTTCAGGAGGAACTCTCCTCCACGGAGAACAAGATCGCCTTCGCCCGGCAGTACTACAACGACACGGTGAAAGAGTACAACATCGCCATAGACGTCTTTCCCAACAACCTGATCTCCCGAAAGCTTGGCTACGAACCCCGTTCCATGTGGACCCTTCAGGATGCCTCTGAAGGGGAACCCGTAAAGGTCTCCTGGAGCTGATACCCATGGCAAGCTTTGACAAACTGATCGACCATAACAAGCGCCTCAGCGTACTGCTCTTCGTGCTCCTCATGCTCCTTCTGGGCTCTCTCGGGGCGGCAGCGGGGGTTCTCTGGGGGGGTGACTGGTATTCCGGCATCCCCATAGCTCTTGCGGTGGGGGGGATCTACTTCTTCTTCTCCTGGTCCTTCGGAGATTCCATGATCCTCTCCATGAACCACGCCAAGGAAATTCAGCACCAAGATGCTCCCCAGCTCTGGAACGTGGTGGAAGAACTCTCCATCGCCGGAGGAATTCCCATGCCCAAGGTCTTTCTCATAGACGATCAGGCCATGAACGCCTTTGCCACCGGGCGGGATCCCCAGCACGCCAGCGTGGCCATCACCCGGGGATTGATGGAAAAGCTGAACCGCGACGAGCTTCAGGCGGTGATGGCCCACGAGATGTCCCACGTACGAAACTACGACATCCGCTTTGCCATGCTCATGGCGGTGATGGTGGGCTCCATCGTTCTCATCTGCGACATCCTCCGGCGGAGCATATTTTTCGGAAGCCTGGGCCGCCGCAGGAGCAACAGCTCCGGGGGAGGCAAGGGACAGGTGGTGATGATGATTATCGCTCTGCTGCTCTCCATCCTGGCCCCGCTCTTTGCGGCCATCATACAGCTCGGGGTGAGCCGCCAGAGGGAGTATCTGGCGGATGCTTCGGCGGTGGAACTCACCCGGAATCCCAAGGGGCTCGTAAACGCCCTCCGCAAGCTCTCGGATGATCCGGAAAAGCTCCAGGGAGCCAGCCGGGGAACCCAGCATCTTTACATCGTGAACCCCTTTAAAAAGGGAGGGATGGATAGCCTCTTCAGCACCCATCCCTCCCTGGAATCCCGAATCGCGCGCATCGAGCAGATCGCCACAGCACAGTAAAGCCGCAAGGCAACAGAACAGCAAAACCCCAAGACAGCATAACAGGGAGGAAAAAACATGACCGAGGCTCTTCAAGAACTTCAAACATTACGGAATCAGATCGACGCTCTGGATGATCAGATCGCAGAGCTCATTGAACAGCGCAGCGAAATCGCCAGGGCCATCGGTACCGCCAAGGGATCCGCCCCGGTATACGATCCTCTGCGGGAGGAGGCAGTGCTTGGTCGGCTGACCCAGAACCACCCGGACATTCCTTCTCAGGCCCTGAGAGCCATCCAAAGAGAGATCATATCCCTCTGCCGCTCCCTGCAGCACCCCCTCAAGGTAGCCTGTCTCGGCCCGGAGGGCTCCTTCTCACACCAGGCGGTACAGGAGCAGTTCGGCTCCCAGGAGGAGGTGCTCTTTTGCGGAGATTTCGACGAGGTGCTCTCCCTGCTCTACCGGGATGAAGCGGATATGGCCATGCTCCCGGTGGAGAACACCGTGGAGGGGGCGGTATGCCCCGCTCTGGACGCCCTTTCCTCCGCTCCCGAGGAGTGCACCGTGCTCTGCGAACGCCGGGTACCGGTAAAACACATGCTCGCCAGCATCTCCTCCCTGGAGGAGGTTACTACGGTCTGTTCCCATCCCCAGGCCCTCTCCCAGTGCCGCCGCTGGATCGCCGCCCATCTTCCGGGAAGAAAGATTCTCCCCCTCTCCAGCACCAGCGCCGCGGCGGAACATGCCCGAAGCGCTCCGGAATGCGCCGCCATATGCACGGTTATCGCCGCAGAGAGCCGGGGGCTTACGATTATCGCCCGACATATTCAGGACTCCCCCCATAACATCACCCGGTTCTGGACCATCGGCAAGGGAAAATCCCAGCGGGGGGAGAAGAACAAAACATCCTTCCGGTTCACCGTGCCCCACACGCCGGGATCCCTCTTCGCCGCTCTGGAACCCTTGGTGAATGAGCCTCTGAACCTCACCTTTATCGAATCCCGCCCCCTGCTCCACAACCCCTTCGAATACTCCTTCTTCGTGGATGTGGAGGGGCATCTGGAGGATCCTTCGGTCTATGAAGCCCTGGAAGCGGTGCGCTCTCTGGCCTCGGGCTTCCGGTTCCTGGGGTCGTACCCCTGCATACTCTGAAAATACCGCCGCGGAAACACCAAGGGGCTATCTCCTCCTTCCACGTGAAGGGAGATAGCCCCTAAAAAATAACACGGGAAACCGAAGCCGCAGCAGGAATCAGTCCGAGGCAGCATCAGGGTCTGCTGATGTAAACTGCTGTCGTACTACCCTTCCCCAATATCCATCCTGATAGAGATCTTCCTGGAACTGCCCTTTGGTAAAGCCTCTGATGGTTTTCCTCCAGAATTCCGTGGCATACCCGGCAGCGTATAACTGTTTTATCTCCCAATTTCCCCTGTGCATTTTGAATATCTCCGTGGCGAACCCTTTCCCCAGGCCGTTCTTTCTGCAGCATGGGGCAATATAGAATTCGCACACCTCAAAGGACTCTCCTCCCGGCTTTATCCTGACCGCGGCAAAACCAACGGGTGAATCCTCTGCATAGAGCAGGTAACCAAGCACATCCCCGCCAATGTGAGTATCCAGCTCGAACAAACCGTTCTCGTCAGGCCTTTTCTGGGTAATGGCAGAAAACTCCCCCTCATAGCTCTGACATAAGTTGAGATAGACATGCAAATTACCAGAATCAACTTTAACAATACGCATTCCGATTCGTCCTCTTTTTTGATATTGCTCTCCAGCCGCCCCAACACCCCATGCGCGGGATTCCTCATTCAGAAAACCCTGATTAATGCGCACCCGAGATGCGGAAAGCATCGCTTACAGCCCGGCGGATTCGGAGATTCAAATATCAGCCTTCTACTACAAAATTTCTTCGAGAATTTCAACGGCATCAGTAACAAGTTTAGGGCAAATAGTGCCTGTCAGATTAGATTCTTTGGCATACTTCGATCCCTCATCCGTACTGATATCGCAATCCAATAATTCTTTACAGACAATACTCTTATTGCGTTCTTCAAATTTTTGAGCAAACTCCCTAACGAGATTGGCAGTTTTTTGTTTTGCCTCCCCGTCGTGGGCAGATGTTCTACCGTATTTCAGGCCAATAACCATGAAAGCCCCTGTAACAGCCCCGCAGGTGAGGCCCATACGTCCCATGCCACCACCAAAAGCATCTGAAAGTTTCAACACGGTATTTTCGTCTGCTCCCAACTCTTTTGCGAAGGTAGAAAAAACGGCTTGAGAACAGGAAAAACCTTCCTTGAATGTTGAGGTTGCCTTTTCAGTCTTGTTCATTTTTATTTTTCACCCCGAACGGTACGTTTCGTGACACCGATTATAGCACCCCGTAAAAGGTGTAGTGGTTAAGTAAAAACGGACACTTTTCTTTGAATCGCCTCTCGCCGCCGGACTCCCAGCGAAAAAAACAGTTCCTTTTGGCTACTCCATAACCGGAATGGATTTGTTGTGGATATCCAAGACTGAAACCTCATAAACCCCGCCGAGATGAGCCTCTACGGTTTTTGCCAGATACTCTAAGGCCTTTCGCAAAACCTCTTCTCTTTGGGGATCCACAAGCTCGATGCAGAGGAATGCGTTTTTGGTGCTCTCCGTCAGCATGGTTCTGACAGACTCCCGCCAGTTCCAGCATCTGCATATGGCACCTTCATCATCTTTGTAAACGATTTCTCCTTCGTAGGGGGGGGCGCTTTCATTTGTTCCCAGGGTGATAAAACTTTCGTCCCCCAGGGCTTTCGTCAATCGGATGTCTCCTCTGAAAGTGTCGATATCTTCCCCCCCGCAGGGAAGGCCATATCGTAGTGAGGTGGCGTTGTAGATATCCACCAGAGGGTTAATGGTTCCTATGTGATTCCCCTTGGAAACTCTTTTCATCAGTGCTTCGATGGAAGAGCGCGCTCCCTTTTTAGTTTTGAATTTCTGGAACGCCTCTCTCCAGACCCTGATAATCTCATTATCGCTGAACTCCGGCTCCTGGAGATATTTGAGGGCTTCTTTTTCGGCGTCCCCAAGCATGGCTTCGTAGGTCTCCTGCTCTCGAAGGGTGTTATCGATATTTTTGCAGATCACGATTCCTATTTTTGCATCCGGGAATAGACTCCAAAAGCCATCCTCAACTACAAACCTTTTCATCATACCTCTTCCTTTTTTCCGGTCTGCCCCTATGGAGGCTTACGTTCGCTCTCACCGCAGAAAAAACCGTGGCCCCACGTAACGGGCACGCCCTTCATACTACCAGAGACGCAGATGGTTGGCGACAACAAGAAAGGTATGGATGTACAATCAAATCACAAATTCCATTTCGCTTCTTTCTCAGGATCTATCACTCCAGAGCTTTCTTCAATCCAGAGCCTCCATCAGGCTCCCCGCAAATGCCCCAACCTCTCGGAGAAGTGTCTCTCTATCATCTCCATACCGTTCAACCAGCTTCACCAGGGCACTTCCCACCACCACACCGTCCGCATAGCTTGCGGCTTGGGCGGCCTTTTGGGGGGAGTCGATGCCGAACCCCAGGGCTATGGGAAGCTCCGTACAGCTCCGCACCCGCTCCATGTAGGCTTTCATCCCCTGCTGAGGGCCTCGGGAATCTCCGGTTACTCCCAGAAGGGAGACGCCGTAGATAAATCCCCGGCTCAGAGCCGTGACGGTACCCAGACGCTCCGCCCCCATGTTGGGGCTTACCATACCGATGGGGGCGATTCCTGCGGATTCCAGAAGGGGGCACCATTCGGGGTCTTCATCCAAAGGAAGATCCGGCACGAGCACCCCCGCCACCCCCACCGAGGCGGCCCGCTCTGCAAAGCCCTCCTTGCCGTAGCGGTAGATGGGGTTGCAGTACCCCATGAGTACCACCGGGGCTTTCAGTTTTCCCTGCAGCGATTCCAGCAGGGTAAAGAGGGATTCCAGGGTGGTTCCCCCCTCCAGTGCCCGGTGTCCCGCCGCCTGAATCACCGGCCCATCCGCCTGGGGATCCGAAAAGGGCATCCCCAGCTCCAGCACCCCCGCCCCGGCCTGATCCAGCCGGAGGAGCATCTCCCCGGTGATAGCAAGGGTGGGGTCTCCCCCCATGATGTAGGGGATAAAGGCGGTTTTCGTTACAAAGGCCTGGGTTAGACGGTTCATGCCACGGCTCCTTTCCCAGCGTTCCGGTATTCCCGGACGGTCTCCATATCCTTATCTCCCCGGCCGGAGAGGTTGATCACCAGCAGGGTTTCCTTGGCGTGTTCCTTTGCCAGTTCCTTCGCCCGGGCCACCGCATGGGAGCTTTCCAAGGCGGGGATGATTCCCTCGGTACGGCTCAAGAGCTCGAACCCTTCCAGAGCCTCTTCGTCGGTGATGCTGCAATACTCTACCCTGCGGGAATCCTTGAGGTAGCTGTGCTCGGGCCCCACTCCGGGGTAGTCCAACCCTGCGGAGATGGAGTGGGCCTCCATAATCTGCCCCTCCTGATCCTGAAGCAGATAGCTCAGGGCTCCGTGAAGCACTCCGGGAATGCCCGCAGTGAGGGTGGCGGCGTGATAGGGTGTATCCACTCCCTTCCCTGCGGCTTCCACCCCCACCATACGGATGGAGGGCTCCTCCACAAAGGGGGCGAAGAATCCTGCGGCGTTGCTCCCCCCTCCCACGCAGGCCACCAGAATATCCGGCAGACGCCCCTCTCGTTCGAGAATCTGCTCCCGAAGCTCCTCCCCGATGATGCGCTGGAATTCCCGCACCATTTTGGGGTAGGGATGGGGCCCCACCACGGAGCCGATAACGTAGGCGGAGCCTTCCACGTGGGTTACCCAATCCCGGATGGCCTCGCTGGTGGCATCCTTAAGGGTGCGGCTTCCGGCGGTAACGGGGCATACCGTGGCCCCGAGGAGCTCCATTTTTTCCACGTTGAGCCTCTGGCGTACCGTGTCCTTTTCTCCCATGTAGACCACACACTCCAGGCCGAATCGGGCCGCCGCGGTGGCGGTGGCTACCCCGTGCTGCCCCGCCCCGGTCTCGGCGATGATACGTTTCTTTCCCATGGATTTGGCAAGAAGCACCTGGGCCAGGGCGTTGTTGATCTTGTGCGCCCCGGTGTGGTTGCAGTCCTCCCGCTTGAGGTAGATGGTGGCTCCTCCGAGATGGCGGCTCAGGTTTTCCGCACAGTAGAGGGGGGAGGGGCGGCCGGTGTAGTGATTATGAAGCTTGCGCAGCTCTTCCCGAAAGGCCGCATCCTTCCAGGCTTTTTCGAAGGCCTGCTCCAGCTCTTCCAGGGCGGGTATCAGGGTTTCCGGCACGTATCGGCCTCCGTAGTTTCCGTAGTATCCTCGTCTCATTTCTAAACAACCTCCTCGGCTCTTCTCATTAGAGCGATTTCATAAATGATGTGCCGTGTGGCATGTAATGGAGCCTCCGCTTATGTGTCCCTTCTGCTACGCAAAGCTGCGGTCACCGACCACAATGTCGCTTCCGGGAACAGATGAACTCCGGCTCTCATGCATCCAAGGGGGGTTCAGGCGATCATACGCCCGCACCGCCGTCACAAGATCCCGCATCTTCCTGCTATCCTTAATCCCCGGTGCGCTTTCCACGCCGCTGTTCAGATCCACCCCCCAGGGGTTCACCTGTTCCAGAGCCTGGCGAATATTTTCTCTTTGCAACCCCCCCGCCAAAAGAATCGGAAGGGGAGAGGAAAATCCCCGTAAAAGGTTCCAGTTAAAGGCTCTTCCGGTGCCTCCGGATTGGGATCCCCGTCGGCTGTCCAGCAGCAGAATATCCGCCGCATCTTGGTAGAGCCGGGCCTTTTGCAAATCCTCCCCCCCGGCGATTCCCAGAGCCTTGAAGGTTGGGCAGGGCACTTCTCGGAGCATCTCCGGGGGCTCTTCCCCATGAAACTGAAGGGCCGAAAAGAGCCTGGACTCCAGCACCTCCCCCAGAAAATCCGGCGTGGGATTCCGCAGCACCCCCACGGTGCGGACTGCCGCATCAAGCCCTTTGAGGATCTCCCGGGCCTTTTTCAACGAAACGTACCGGGGGCTCTCGGGCACCAGAATCACCCCCACCGCATATACCCCCAGATCCGCTGCGGCGAGCAGATCCTCCCGGCGGGTGAGGCCACAGATCTTGACACGGGTCATGAAGCCTTCTCCCCGGCTCCCCCGGCAAGTTCCCGGGCCAGAGCTTCGGGATCCGGAGAGCGCACCAGGGCGGTGCCCACCAGCATGCCGTGCACCCCCAGGCTTTCCAGGTAGAGGGCATCCTCCCGGGAGCGGATGCCGCTTTCGGAAACTATCTTCCGGGGGCTTCCGGGCTCCCGGCGGTGCAGCTCTTCCACCAGCCTTTCGGTGGTCTTCAGAGAGACGGAAAAATCCCGAAGATCCCGGTTGTTGATCCCCACCATCCGAGCCGGGGTATCCAGTACCCGGGCAAGCTCCTCGGAAGAGTGCACCTCTACCAGGCACTCCATGCCGAGCTCCTCCGCCACCATGAGCATCTTTTTCAAAAGATCATCCTCCAGAATGGCGGCGATGAGAAGCACCGCATCCGCCCCTAGAAGATAGCTTTCGTAGATCTCCATGGGGTGAAGCAAAAAATCCTTCCGCAGCACCGGGCAGGGGCAGCGCTCTTTAAGCCGGGTCAACAGCTCCGGGGCTCCCTGAAAAAAATGTGGCTCCGTCACCACCGAAAGAGCCCGGATCCCCCCACCCAGATAGCTTTGTAGAAGCCCTTCGGGGTTCCAACAGGGGGCAATCATCCCTTCGCTGGGGGAGGCCCGCTTAATCTCCCCGATAAGAGATATCCCCTGCTGATCCAAAGCCTTGAAGAGGCTTCGCCGGGGAGCTTCGAGGGCCCGGATTTTCTCCCCTCGGGAGGCCACTATCTTTTGAAGAATCACAGAGCCACCCCCAGAGCATCCGCATCTTTGGAGAGAGCGAGGGAGCGAAGCTCCCGGATCTTCCGCATCACCCCGCCGCTTTGGATGCACTCCCGGGCCAGGGCCACCCCTTTTTGAAAGTCTTCCGTGAGCCCCCCCGCCACGAGAGCCCCCGCTGAGTTGCAGAGCACCATATCCAGAGGGGCTCCCCCCAGACGGCCTTCGAAAATATCCGTAAGGATCGCCGCATTCTTCCCCGCCCCGCCTCCGGCGAAGGAGCCGAGAGGATGCCGGGGAAGGCCGAACTCCTCGGGCTCAAGAGTACCCTCTTCCAGAACACCGTTTCGGAGAAAACAGAACCGGGTGGAGCCCGCCAGGCTTATCTCGTCGATCCCCCCCGCCCCGTGCACCAGAAGGGCCCGATCCGCCCCAAGATTCCGGAGCACCTCCGTCAGGGGGCGCAGTAGCTCCGGGGCGTAGACCCCCATAAGATACCGGGAGGCTTCGGCGGGGTTGATGAGAGGCCCCAGCACATTGAAGAGGGTTCGCAAACCCAGGGAGGAGCGGGCGTTCTTTACGTGCTTCATGGCCCCATGAAAGTAGGGGGCGTAGAGAAAGGCGAAATTCGTGCGCTCCAAAGAGGCCCCCACATGGGCGGGGGTATCGAAAAGGGGGATCCCCAGAGCCTCCACCACATCTGCGCTGCCGCAGCGACTGGAAACCGAGCGGTTACCGTGCTTTGCCACGGAAAGCCCCGCCGAGGCCGCCAACAGAGCAGCGGCGGTGGAAATATTAAAAGTCCCTCCTCCATCCCCTCCGGTGCCCACCACATCGAGAAGGGGTTTGCGAGCCACCTCCACCTTGAGGGCATTCTGTCGCAGCACCCGAGCGGCGGCGGTGATTTCGTCGATGGTCTCCCCCCGAAGGCGGAGCCCCATGAGAAAGGCGGCGATATGAATATCCGTCACCTCCCCCTTGAGAATGGCTTCCATGGCTCCCTCCATGGCCTGGGAGGAGAGCCGCTCTCCTGCGGCAACCTGTTCGAGATAGGTGCGAAACATCAGGCGCTCCTTTCCAGCCCTCGGGGGGCCACAAAATTTTCCAGCAACTGCTTACCGAACTCGGTTCCCACCGATTCGGGGTGAAACTGCACCCCGTAGATCCCCAGCTCCGGGGATTCCAGCCCCATGATCTCCCCATCCTCTCCCCGGGCGGTCACCGAAAGAGGGGAGTTTACCGGAAGATGCCGCACCACCAGAGAGTGGTACCGCACCGCCCGAAAGGGGGAGGGAATCCCCTGAAAAAGCCCCGTTCCCGGGTGGGAGATTCGGGAAATCTTGCCGTGCACAGGCTCGGCTCCCCGCTCCACCGAAGCCCCGAAGACGGAGCCGATCACCTGATGCCCCAGACAGACCCCCAGAATGGGGATCGTTCCGCCGAAGGTTCGCAGAATTTCCGGGCAGATGCCCGCATCCTCCGGGCCCCCCGGGCCGGGAGAGAGCACGATCCGCCGAGGGTTCAGCCGCCGGATCTCCTCCAGGGTTATGGCATCGTTCCGCCGGGGGAGCACCTCGTCGAAATCGCTGCAATACTGCACCAGGTTATACGCAAAGGAATCGTAGTTATCCACCAGAAGAATCATGCCTCTACCTCCTCCATCTCTTCGAAACTGCACCCCAAAGCCCGGGCAAGCCCCTCCGCCTTCTGTAATGTCTCCCGATACTCCTTCTCCGGAGAGGAATCGAAGACGATCCCCGCCCCCGCCTGAAGATAGAGCCGCTCCCTCTCGTGCAGCACCGTGCGGATGGTGATGCAGCTCTCGAAATCTCCCGATGGATCCATCCAGGCCAGCACTCCCCCGTAGGGGCCCCGGGCCTCGGGCTCCAGGCTGTCGATATATTCCAGAGCCCGCACCTTGGGAGCCCCCGAAAGGGTTCCTGCGGGAAAGGTCTTTCCCAGCATCTCCAGAGAAGAAACTCCCCTTGGCGCCTCCCCCTCCACCTGAGAGACCAGGTGCATCACCCGGGCGTAGCGATCCACCTCCTGAAAGAGGGTCACCTTTACGGAACCCGAAAGGCAGAACCGCCCCAGATCGTTCCGGGCAAGATCAACTAACATCAAATGTTCTGCACACTCCTTAGGGTCTTCCCGGAGCTCCACTTCCAGTGCCATGTCCTCCTCCGGGCTCTTTCCCCGAGGGCGGGTACCCGCAAGAGGCCGGGTATGCACCCGGTTTCCCCGGCGGGAAAGATGCACCTCCGGAGAGGAGGAGATAAGGGCAAAATCTCCGCACCCCAAATAGACGTGATAGGGGGAGGGATTGCTCTGCCGAAGTGCCCCATAGACTTCCAGGGGATCCGTGACCCCTTCGAAACAGAACTTCTGCGAGAGCACCACCTGGGAGAACTCCCCCTGCCGGATGGCCTCCTTCCCCTGCTCCACCATTTCCATAAAAGCCTGCCTGGTCATATTCGACCGGGGAGCCCTGAGAGAGAACGGAAACTGCTTCCGGGATTTGCCCTGCAGTTTTTCATCCTGCAACGCCTTCTCCTTCCGGATTCCCGAAAGGGCGAAGAGAGCCTGCTCCTTAAGAAGCTGCACCTTCTCGAACCCCTCGTCATAGCCGCATTCACAAGCACCTTCCGGGGAGTACACGCAGTAGAGCCTTTTCGAGGAGGCGGCGTAGAAGTAGAAGGATGCCACCTCCAGAAGCACCCCCAGAGGATGCCTTCCCTGCTTCAGATGCCGTCCGGGTTCGCGGGCAAAGAGGTTCTCCCACTTTCCCGCCATGCCGTGCCCGAAATACCCCGCAAAGCCTCCCCGAAAGAGGGGCAGCTCCGGAATGGCCTCGTATTTCGGCATCTCCGAGGCGGCGAAACGCTCCGCCACGTACTGCTCCAGGGAAGCCCCTTTTGCAAAGACCGCCTCGGCTCCCTCCCCGGAAGAAATTTCCACCCCCGAGGCAAACTCCCGAAGCACCCGCACCGGCCGAGGCACCAGCAGGGCATACTCCAGCTCTCCCCGGGAGGTGCACCCCTCCCAGAACATGGCATAGGGATGTTCCTTCTCCGGAGCAAGCCTCCGGAAAAGCTCCAGAAGCTCACTCCCCTCCATTTCAAGAGAATCGAAGAGAGGAACCCGCACATTCCCCCGGCGCAGCCCTTCGTAACGGGATCTCTCCATAAAGGGGG
>NPIG01001047.1_pt1 | contig 16518 bp, 14 predicted proteins | sample 8637441 | NCBI WGS metagenome assembly NPIG01 (sample SAMN07420675, study PRJNA396082) | bioreactor metagenome | isolation source: sample BR6 brine-fed electro-methanogenic bioreactor BR | place: Japan: Kochi | collected 2016-06-14 | reverse complement strand
AGCCCGAGGAATGCATAGGTTATCCCGGAGAATCCCGAGGACCATTCCTTTCCCATGATACGGCCAGACCAGATCGATATTCCTGAGATTGAGAAGGGAAGTGCCAGGAGAAATACGAGGAAGGTTGCCGGGCAATATTATGAAGTCCGCCAGAAATCCAGCAAATATGGGCAGAAAGGTAGATAACCGGACTTTGGGGCGCATAAAAAAGAAAAATAATAGCGTGATCATTCCTGGAGACAATAGAAATACTCTCCACCATTGACAGGATCATTCCTCCCAGTATTCCTCTGTCAATGGAACCTCCTTCAGCCCTTCCTTATGCTGCCGCCATCCCGGCATGAAGCCGTCCATCAGTTCCCTGAATCGTTCATTATGCCGCCGTTCGAGGAGATGCACCATCTCATGTACGATGATGTACTCAAGACAGAGCGGATGCCTCTTCACAAGTTCCAGATTGAGCCAGATCCGGCGGGCATCTGGATTGCATGAGCCCCAGCGGGTCTTCATCCGCTTGACACCCCATTCCAGAACAGAAACACCAATTATCTCTTCCCATTTGGCAATGATGGAGGGGATTTGCTCTTTGAGCTGCCTCCGGTACCAGCCATAGAGGATCTCCTCCCGCCTCTCCCGGCTGGTTCCTGGCCGGACCCGCAGTTCCATTGTGGCAGTGCCCCTCAGGCATACCCGTGGAGGCAGATCCGCTTCGATGACATCCAGCCGGTAGCGCCTGCCCCTGAAGAAGTGGGTCTCACCGGTGATCATCTCCCGTTCGGACTGGCGATCCTGTTCGAGAAACTTCTTCTGCTGCTTTTTTATCCACTTCAGGCGGGAGATGATAGCCAGACGTATCGCCTCATCATCAAGGAAGAGCGGTGCGGAGACCCGAACCCGGCCCTCAGGGGGATAGACCCCGAGGTGGAGGTTCTTGATCTTCTTCCTGATGATCTCAACAGGTATCCCCGAAACTTCGATCAGATGCTTCTCAGTAGTCACGCTGATTCTTCACTATCTCAAAGATTCGCTCTATCTGCTGTTCATCATCCCCGAGGATCTTCCGTATGGCACCCAGCACTTCCCGTTCCTTGAAATGGTTCCCACGCCATCCCGCTTTTTTCGTCTCCCGGATGGTTTTATCAAGGGCAAGAGCTATCTCTGCACGGGGGTTTTCAGCTCTCCGATCACCATATGGCGCAATCTCACTCAACGCCAGGTTCTCCCCAGCCACCAGATTATCGTACAGAGCCCTGAGCGCCGAAGTGGTGATGGTAGATGGATATCCGACCTGTCTCTCCGGCTGGTTCACTTTCCGTGCCAGCTGGACTATTTTTTCCAAGTATGTCCTGTAGTCCAGTGCATGCTGCTTCCGTTCATGGATCAGAGAGTCCAGGAGTTCGGACATCTTCTCATAGTACTTCGGGTTGACCGGCATCTCATCGAGGATGATCTTTCTGACATTATTCTCAATCGTCTCGGCAACCGCCTCATGATCCCTCCTGATATCTTCAGGAAGCGTCTCGATCGCCCCTTCTCCCCGGATAGTGATCAGCTGCACAAGCGTCATGTCATCGAATGTTGATACGACCTCGCTCTCCTCTGCCCGGATATAGGCATCAAGGAGATGGCGCATCGCCGGTTCATACCGTTTCAGGTCGATATAATCGCCGCTTGCCCGCATGATCTCCTCACGGACTTTCTCGTAATGGGCAACTTCGCTCCTGATCGTCCGTGCCTCCTGATCGGCATATCCTGCCCCACGCATCTCACCGGCAAGATCCGCGTATCTCCTGACAAATGTTCCAACCCGCTTATAGAGATCAACACGCAGTGGCTCGGTTCGTTTCAGGGCAAGGGGATCATCACTTGAACCGCAGAAGTACCTGATATAGTCCCGGCTCGCCTTGGGAGGCTCAACCGGCTCGCAGAGTGCCTTGATCGCCTCACGAATCTCTTCCAGTTTTTCACGCCCTTTCTCCAGGCGATCTTTCAGGAGACCATTGACATCCTCCTTAGCGAAATCCTCGAATGCTCCTCCGGTGTAGTCTTTAATCGACCGTTCAAGGGACATGAAGAGATCCTTATAGTCGATGATATGGCCGTACTCCTTATCCTCGCCATCCAGCCGGTTTACCCGGCAGATCGCCTGAAAGAGCCCGTGATCCCGCATCTGCTTGTCGATGTAGAGGTACGTTGCAGGGGGTGCATCAAATCCGGTCAACAGTTTGTCGACGACGATTAAGAGCTTCATCTGCCCCGGCTCTTCGATGAACCGCTTCTTCACCTCTTTCTCAAAGGTCTCGACTTTATACATCGCCGTATCTTCAGGCTCTTCAAAGAAATCGGCGAGCATCCTCCGATAGATATCATATTGCAGCAATTTCTCGGTGAGCCCTTCGCCTGTTTCTTCGCCCTTGATATCCGCAGGGGATGGTTTGTACGACGTGATGATCGCACATTTCCCTTTGAGGTCGGTCTTCTGGAACATCTCGAAGAACCGGCAGGCCGAGTAGATGCTCCCCGAAACAAGCATCGCGTTTCCATGGCCGCTTCTCAACCGATCTCTCATCTCCATATCGAGGAGAATATCCGCTACGATCTTTTCGAGCCGATCCTGCGAGCTGAGGACCTTCTTCATCGTGCCCCAGCGTTTTTTGAGTTCTGCCCGTGCAAAATCGGTGAGACCTGCTGTTTTTACCTCAAACCATTGATCGATCTTCTCCTGGGAGGTGATGTTCTGGTCGATATCCCGTGCCTCATACCGGAGATCAAGGACCACGCCATCATGTACCGCCTCATCATACTTGTAGGTATGAATATACGTGCCGAAGATCTCAATGCTCTTCTTCTTATCCTTCTTTAAAAGTGGCGTTCCGGTGAACCCGATCATCATTGCGTTCGGGAGGAGGGTTTTCACCGCCTCATGGAGCACACCCGACTGCGTCCGGTGACATTCATCGATGAAGACAAAGATCTCGCCTTTTGCACGGAAGTTCTGCGGGAGATGAGCCTGTATATTCCGGATATACTCATCGACATCCTGTTGTGTGAGATCCTCACCCCGTCCGAACTTATGGATCAGCGAGCAGATCAGCCATTCTTCGTTCGTATTGAGGAGATTAACGAGATCTGATCCGCTCTTTGCCCGGTAGATTCCCTCGCTGACCCCATTAAAGACGCCCTCAATCTGTTCATCCAGTTCAATTCTGTCAGTGACAAGGAGCACACGGGCATTTTCAATATGTTCCCGAATCCATTTCGCAAGCCAGACCATCGTCAGGCTCTTCCCGCTCCCCTGAGTATGCCAGATGATCCCGCCTTCACGCTGCCTCACCCGCTCCTGTGCAGCTCTTACCCCGAAGTACTGGTTATGACGGCAGGTCTTTTTCGTCCCGGCATCAAAGACGATGAAATCGTGGATAACCTCAAGAAGACGCTCCTTGTTGCAGAGCTGGCCGAGTTCCCGGAGGAGAGGATTATCACCGGCAATGGGGTGTGCATCAGCTTCTTTCCACCGGAGATAGTACTTCTCCGGCGTTTCGATAACGCCATACCGCATCCCTTCTGTCTCGTTGCCTGCCATTAAAAGCTGGATTGTTGCATAGAACGGCCGGATGAATTCTTTCTTCTGGTTGTCGAGGTTCTGGCGGATGCCTTCTGTCGCCGAGACGGTGGAGCGTTTCAGTTCCAGCACTGCAAGGGCGATTCCATTGACATAGAGGACGATATCCGGGCGCTTGGTATGCTCCCCGGCTATGGTGACCTCTTCTGCAATGGCAAAGTCGTTCTTTTCGAGGTTCTTCCAGTCGATTGGCCATACGGTAATATGTTGTTCCCCGATTGAGGGGCTTACCTTCACGCCATACCTGAGAAGGCTGTAGAACTCGCGGTTTGCATCATAGAGGGAGCGAACACCCCCGACAGTCGTTGCTTTCCCAAGTTCGAAGAGGACTTTTTCGATGATCCGATCATCATAGCCCTGCCTGAGCAGCCATTTCCTGAGCAGCTCCTCCTCAATATTGCCGTTTTCTGTTTTGTCCTTCCAGTTGCCGAGGTAGGTGTAGCCGAGTGCTTCTGAAAAGAAGCCGATCACCCGCCCCTGTGTCCGTATCTCACGCTCACCGACGTTCGCCATTTTCCTCTCCTATGATCTCCCAGTGGCCGCCTTTAGCAGGCCCGATGCGTTGGATGATCCCATCCCTTTTCATTCCCTCAATCAGGTACTTTACGCTGTTTTCTGAGAGATCCTCAAGTAGCTCTGCGATCTCCCCCCGGCTCACTGTGGGCTTATCCCGTATTATAGCAAGTATTTTCTGGGTACTTTTCTGGGGACTTTTCTGGGTAGTAATTGAGATAGTGATTGGGACAGTGATTGGGACAGTGATTGGGGTAGTTCTATCCATCTCTAAACCAGCGGCTTGCAGTTGGGCAGGATTTGAATGGAAATTCAGCATAAATTTTACCATCCCGGACCTATTGTAAGCTTCTTCAGACATACCATAGCAGCATTCATTCGATGGATTCCTCCAGGTCATCCCTAATTTCGTACTCACCACCCTCAGCGATCTGGCTCACAGCTTTGCCAGTGACCCCTTCAATGAGCTTGCTTAAACGGATGCGGCGATCTTCGATGAAAGCTTCAAAATCATCATTTCGCAACAGAGTGGGATTCAGGGCATGGCTGGCTAGCAATGAGTCCATTCCCTCATCGCTGAGCTGTACTTGTTCTTCATTTTGAATTCGCTGAAGATAGCTTGAAGGCGGATCTCCACCGATCTTCCGGTTCGCCTTGAAGGATATCGGCGTCTTGTTCAGGATAGAATCATATCGCTCCTTTGGAATTCCTTGTTGCTGGCACCATATCTGAGGGAAGATGTGATGAATGTCTAGACTAATATTGTCACTCTCCAGCTCTTTGATTCCGGCTTTCCAGAACCAGTCCTGCGCACCTTGCCGTAAGAAGAGTACATTAAGCCCTTTGTACGCGGCACTCAGGCGGGAGCGAAGTGTATTGAATCGATCCGGATGGAAGGTTGCGTCACGAACAGTGCGTGGTGTGGCTGTTTCATCTTCAAACCAGGCCAGCAACTCTTCGTAATCATTTGCCATGCGGCTTTCAACCGCACCTCCATAGAGTTCACCCAATACACCACACCAGAACCACCGTGAGAGCTTGTCATAGATCCGAGGCTCAAGCCAGCGATTACCAAGCTGAGCCATGACTGCTGCCAGAGGAATTATCTGGGTACTATAGGGGAGTTCACGCCGATGATAGAACGACTCCTTTCGCAGAAACCGACCTGCGAGCAGGAAGCCATTTTCTACGCTATCAGCATATTTCTGCCAGGCACTTAAGGGCAGTTGTAATACATCAGCTCTTTTCACACTTACCGGACGTACCTGCTTATCGGTTTTTCCAGCCTCAATGTCGGACAATCTCAACTCATGGGTGTGGAGGAGGGTGACAGCCTGTAGAAAATCAGGTGCTTCCAATGATGTTAACATCGGATCTTCAGCAATCCGCTTCTGTCGGGATTCCACGTTGCGGATCGATGAGCCAAACCAGTCATCACGGAGATTGTAGCCATCTGCCGCATAACTTGCAGTTATGAGTTCAAATACAGTGAGCTTGACACCGCCGGTATTCACCTTCTCAAAAACAAGACAGACCGCTTCTTTGGAGGTTTGCCTTGACAGCTGGATTACTGGCAACTGGTAATCTCTAAATGATTTGAGTATCTCTTTTCGGAACGTCATATAGGTGCCAAAATGATCCGGAGACACTTTGTTCAACGTATCCTCCCAGTCATCAGAGTTCATCACCTGATCACAGGGGAAGCAGAGCTGTTTGCACTCAAGTTCCTGTGTTGAGAGATCAAGCACCACATCACGGCCAAAATTGGTTTTGAGCTGTTTGGTCTCATCTACTGCAATAATCGCGTCAGCCAGATCATAGGGAGAGTCTAACGCCTTATTAATATCAAAATAGTAATGCCGCTTAATCTTCTTGTCTTTGGATGTCCGGGTATCGACTGGTTCTGTCAAAGAGAGAGCCTGCGTCAGGGTGGTGAGACGCTGCTGGCCATCAAGGATAAGCTTCTCCGGCTGCACCCCTCCATTTAACTTCTTTTCCAGCCCTTCAACAGGCCGTGTCTGAAAATGCACCTCTCCACCGGTCTCAAGGAACATCACTGCACCCACCGGGAAGGAGCGGCTGATACTCACTAAAAGATCCCGAATGTGATCGTCATCCCATACCCATCCTCGCTGAAAGTCCGGCAACTGTATCTTCCCTGCACAGATATCACTCAAAATAGAGCTGAGGGACGCTTTTGTACTATCAAAACTGCTCATGCTTGCACCATGTTGTTATTGTGTTCACCCATCTCTTCCGGGGAGACCAGCCGCACCTTCCCAGTCAGGAGCTGCTGCATCATCCCCTGCTTGATCTCCTTCGCCTTGTCACGGCGACGTTCGAGGGCGGCGATCTCGGCATCCATATCGGAGAGGACGGTGGCGATGGCAGTTTGTTCGTGGAGAGTTGGAGGACAAGGGATTTCTATCAATTTTACATCTCGGCTATTGATTGCAGGGTAGTTCGATCCTGCAATTATCTTCTCAATCTGATTATTAACAACATAGCCAAAAAGTTGATTAAATAAAAATCCAGGTTCAGAGAGCCCTACCTTCGCTCGAATTACAGCAAAACCAGTAGAGCAGACTGCATTATTCACTTGATTATTATAGAGTAAGTGTGACATAAGATTTGGACGAACTGTTGACATTAGAACGTCCCCCTTCTTTAATTTTCGTCGTGCTCTTGAGGGGGATGAGCGAAATACTTCTTCCGAATACCCAATCAGACGACCATTATCAACTTGTTCAAGCGAGATATAATTAAAACAATAATCTAAATTAGTGGAGTTAGAAAGATTCTCGGGATCAATCTCTGCCAAATCCCCCAACCGCTTCTCCTCCCACTCCCCCTCAAACCCCGGCAGCCTCGTCCTCCCGGTAAGAAGCTGCTGCATGGCGGCCTGCTTCATATCCCGCTTCTTGGCGATGAGGGCATCCAGCGCCCCGATCAGTCCATCGACATCGGAGAGGGCGGCGGCGATGGCGTGTTGCTCGGGGAGGAGTGGATAAGGAATCATGAGATTCTGGATAACACCCCAATCTGCACGCGGCATATGAGTTCCATAGGATATACTTGCTTCATCGATGAAACGATTTGTTTGAACAACCCAAAATATAAAATTATTAGATGCTATTTTAGGATTGGTAAAGAAAGGCCATATTTCCGTTGAACAAATACCATCTGCATCAGATAACCAATATTTTCTAAGATATGAACGTAAACGTCCGAATAACACATCCCCCTTATAGAAAAGATATTTAGATGAGGTTGAGTACCGTGCCTCTGAATGCCCGTTGAGACGTCCATCATTCTGTTCAATATGTTCAAGTTCTATACATAGGGTATTTAAATCCACATTTGAAGGGAATATCTTTAAGTTTCTAATTTTAACGATATCGCCAAATCGCTTTATCTCCCACCCCTCCGGGATCACGCCGACCTCCGTTCTCTTATACCCAGGAGGCACAGCATCCCGCTCAGTCATCCGCTCCCCCTCCGACCTGAGTATGTTGATTCATTACCGGATGTGGCATATCCGTCATCCCTCGCAGTTGTGCCACCGCCGGTGTCACTTCTCCTGTTTCGCCCAGCCAGCCATCTGGCCACCACATGCCCAAAACCGATTGCTTCGTATGCCAGCCAGAGATCAGATTATATGAACACACATCTGCGGTTATATCCGGAGTCTGTTCGGGGTCACGCATTTTCAAACGACTTCCTATGATGAGATATGAGCATTCGTGATTTAATATGGGTCTTTTTGCCCGCTCTTGTATTCATGTGACACACCTCTCATACAGGTTTATGTGCGAATTTATGTGCGCGAACATAAATCACCTGAGCAGGTATGTGCGCACACATAAACTTCCGAATGGAAATGTTCGGAGTTCAAAGACAAATGTTCGAACCTCCCTGTCAAATGTTCGGAGCTTAAAACCAAATGTTCGAACCTCTCTGTCAAATGTTCGGAGCTTAAAACCAAATGTTCGAACCCCTCTGTCAAATGTTCGGAGTTAAGCTTCGAACAAATCCCACCTGCTCTAAACATTCTCACACCCACTCAATCCCCATCCTCTTCAAATGCTCCTTAATCTCCATCATTTATACCTCAGAGGTGCAGTATCACAGTCAGTCATCTTTTTCATCGGTATTGTTACCCCCGACACGAAGGTCTCCATAATCTGATGATGACGCAGAAGCTGTTCCTGAGAGTTCGACAACGGCACGCCTGACTTCAGATGACAATTCTTCTTCGGAGGGAAGGAGATCAGAATATTTTTCTGGAAGTGTCAGCTGGTATGTCGCAACATTCATCGGTTTGTTCACATCACGAAGAGCATATTCAGCAATCACATCATTTCTCTCTTTGCAAAGGAGGATGCCAATCGTAGGGTTGTCAGAGGCTTCATCTCGTTCAAGGCTGTCGAGTGCTGAGAGATAAAAATTCAGCTTGCCCACGTATTCAGGCTTAAAATCACCAATCTTCAGTTCGATTACAACATAACAGTGAATCTTTGTATGATAAAAGAGAAGATCCAGATAGTAATCCTGACCACCGACATTCAGAGGATACTGCTCCCCGATAAATGCAAAACCCTTACCGAGTTCAAGCATAAATTGTTTCAGATGACCAATCAGTGATTTCTGAAGCTCAGATTCCCGTGCAAACTCTGAAACTTCAATGAAATCAAGAACGAGAGGGTCCTTAAAAATTCCTCTGACAAGTTCAGACTGTCCTGACGGAAGGACAGCATCAACATTGTTAATACCTTTTCCCAGTCTATGAAAAAAGCCGCTTTCAATTTGATGGATAAGGACATTCCTTGACCAACCGCTTTCTATTGCCTTTTTAATGTAAAAACCACGCTCTTCTGCCGTCTTCACTTTTTGCATTATCGCTATATTGTGGCCCCAGGGAATTTCTGCAACAAGTTGTTGCAGATCAGGAAGATTTTTATATTCCTTTGCAAAAGTCCGCATATTCTGCAAATTTCTTGAAGAAAAACCCTTCATTCCCGGAAACTCTTTCTGTAAATCAGCGGATATGAGATCGACAACATTAGTCCCCCATCCTTCCTTTTTCTGGCGCTCCAATATGCCCAGCCCTATCTGATAGTACATAGTGATTAATTCTCGATTAACCGAGAGGGCCGCTTGTGTTCTTGAAGAGTGAATGACGGATTTGATCTCATTGAGTAAGGCAGCATACTCTTGTGTGGAAGTCACTTCGCCGGGTTCTCTCTGTTTTTTGATCATACCATCCTCACTCCCACGCAACCCCCATCCTCTTCAGATGCTCCTCGACCTTCGCCGCGTACTCCTCCACTTCCTGCTCAAGCTTCGGCATTGGATCGGCATACCGCTCATCCAGCTCCTTCACGCGGGTAGCAAGCCGCTGGGTTGCCTGCTGGACCTCGCCCTCAATTGCCGAGCAGATGGAGGCGAACCATTTGTCTTCGATGACGAGAGCCTTGATCTCATCCTCTTTGAGTTTCGGGTATCTGGCAAGCACCCGTTCATCCAGCGTTGCCTGGGCCGTCTTGACCGCCTTCGTCGCCTCTGACTCTGCATCCATCAGGGCAAGGCAGCGGGTGAGGACGTTCCGCTCGTCGGCATACTCGGGATCGCGGCCGATCTCTCTGAGCCTTCTGCTGAGATCACTTTTTGCGATCTTCCCGGCATCACCCTTTGCATCCTCAAGCAGCCCCTCCTCGCCGGTGTTCTCCTCGATGAACTCCTCAAGCTCGCGGGCGGCATTCTCCTGTTCCATCCGAAGATGGTCGATTGCCTCCTGCTCGTCTGCATAGTACCGGGAGATGATGAGTTGTGGGGGAACCAGATCCATCTTGTACTTCTTCCGGTTGACGACCAGATCCGGCGTCTCCTTGATCTTCCGCTCCTTATCCTCGATGATCCCACGGGGCCGGGCCGCCTCAACCCATCCATCAGCGATAATCATCCCTACATCATCCTGCATCACGTCTGCCCAGTAATCCATCAGCCGCTGATAGACATCGTAACGGCTCAGAAGAGGGAGGTTGGCATACCGCTTCAGGAGATCTTCTGAAAGTGTATGGATCACCTCTTTCGTTTTATGCTCAGGTGAAAGCCCGTTCAGCAGAGGCTCATGGGCGGATCGCCACTCACGGAAGATTTCCGCAATCCGGGATGCATATGCTTTAAACTCGGGATGGGCGAGGATCACCCCCCTGACCTCGCGGGCTTCAATCCTCGGCTCCGAGTACCCGGGCCGACCATTGCCCTTGAAGAGCTCATTTTGGAGCGTCGGGAAGACCGCCCAGTACTCTTCCAGGGCATCGATATCTCGATCGGGAATGCCACCGTTCATATGGGCATTGAGATCATGGAGATCCTCCGGATCACTGGAATCGATATACCGGGGGATATTCAGGTTGTAGTCATTTGCCGGATCGGCAATCTCTGCAACCGGCACCATCCGGGAGTAGCCGGGAAGCTCGATTGCGTGGTTGAAGACATCCACGATCTTATGGATATCCTGCGACCGGAGCCGGTTCTTATTCCCATCCTTTGCAAATCCCTTTGAGGCATCGATCATGAAGATGCCGGTCCGTGCATGGGCATTCTCCTTGTCGATGACGATGATGCAGGCAGGAATGCCGGTTCCATAGAAGAGGTTGGCAGGCAGGCCGATGATCCCTTTGATATAGCCCCGTTTGATGAGGTTTCTCCGGATATCACCCTCTTTATTCCCCCGGAAGAGAACACCATGCGGGAGGATGATTGCTCCCTTCCCGGTGCTTTTTAAGGATTTAATCAGGTGGAGGAGGAAAGCATAATCGCCATTCTTTGATGGCGGCACACCGAGATCAAAACGGCCGAATAGATCATCTTCGGGATCAAGGCCGCTCGTCCATGCCTTTGACGAGAAGGGGGGATTGGCGACGGCAAAGTCAAAGGTCTTCAGGCCACCGTCGTCGTCTTTATAGTGAGGAGAGGAGAGAGTGTTCCCCCGCCAGATATCATGAGTCGGGTTGTCATGGAGGAACATATTCATCCGAGCGAGCGACCAGGTGGCATTGTCCATCTCCTGCCCATAGATCGAGATGCCACGGGGGGCTTCTTCTGCCGCCTTCAAGAGCAATGATCCAGAGCCACAGGTGGGATCATAGATAGTCTGATCCTGGCGGGTGTCGGGACCAATCCCGACCACTTTTGCAATAATTCGTGAGACCTCGGCAGGGGTATAGAACTGCCCTTTGCTCTTGCCGGACTCGGTTGCGAAGTTTCGCATCAGGTATTCGTAGGCATCGCCGAGGAGATCGTCTCCTTCGGCACCATTGGCACTGAAATCGAGTGAGTCAAAGATGGCGATCAGTTTCGAGAGCCGGTCCTGCATCTCTTTGCCTGTGCCGAGTTTGGATTCATCATTAAAGTCGGCGAGATCGATGACACCCTTCAGATCATTTGCTTCTGCAAGCCTGCTGATGATCTTGTTGATCTTATCCCCGATCTCCTTGTCTCCTTTCAGCCGGACCATATCGGAAAAGCCGCCGCCTTCGGGAACCTCTATAACCGAATTCCTGTCACGCTCGCTCTTATCGGAGACGTATTTCATGAAGAGGAGGGTCAGGATGTAATCCTTGTACTGCGAGGCGTCCATTCCTCCACGGAGTTCGTCGCAGCTCTGCCAGAGTGAACTATAGAGTTGGGTCTTTTTTAGTGCCATGGTGAGACCGTCGTAAATCAGTGGATAGGTGATCTCTTCTTTTGAGGCAGGATTAAAGCTTCGGAATTGATGCGGTGATTCAAAAGGGGAGGTAGGAGTTGAAAGAGTATCGGCAACGGATTTGTTCTATTTTGCGTAATGATCGGAGGTGTGGGGGGATGGAGCTGATAACCCCCCCTCTCCCCGAACAAGAAGAAATCGTCCGCCGGGTCGATGCCCTTCTTGCATTTGCAGATCAGATCGAAGCCCGTGTTGCTACTGCACAGGAACGCACCGAGCAGCTCCGGTAATCTATTCTTGAACAGGCGTTTTCGGGGCGGTTGGTGCCTCAGCTGGGGGGAGAGGGATATCCTAAGTCCCTAATCAAATGAAGTATGACATTATTGGACAAATTTTCAAAAAATCAAAAAGTTATTTAAGCAATATATCCCCATTAAAAATAAAAGTGAGACACTATATTTCGATATTTAAATTCTATTTTTCTTAACTAATTTCCAGTAGTGCTCACCCAATATCGTTAATTTACATGATTTTGAATTAATAGCCGCATAATACATATGATCTTCCCCAACAGGAACAACCAAATTTACACGATTATAATTCTGTAATACTCTAAATATTTGCTCCTTTTCAAGATCTCCATGTTTTTCTGCAGGCTCATATTCTGGATCAAGGGGATATTCATACCCTGATGTGGGAAAAAGAGTTGTTATCATTTGGAGTTCGGAAAGTGAGATTGGAGGTTGTACTTTTCTTAATTTAACAAATTCCTTAACATTTGTCTTAAAGATCGGTCTTTGTTCCCAAGGTCCGAGTGATTGATCAATATGAGCATATATACTTCCAGGCGTTATATCCCCAACCAAATTTGATGCGCTTCCATTCATTGCATCAACAAATAATTTTGTAAACACACCTGACCCGTTTTCTTCAGAGGCATATTGAACCAGACTTGATGCAGTTAATATCGTTGTTCCTTCTTTTAGGATGGCTGCATCATCATAGGAGCTATTTCCACATTCTCCTGAATGACAACAATCTAGGACAATGATTTTATTTTTTGCAGAAGAATCATTTGCAATTTTTGACTCTTCTCCAAATTTCTGATCGCCAACTTCCCTGATCCCTGAGCAAATATCAACCGGGTATTCTGGTGGTCATCCTCACTGTAGATCCCTTTCTAAACAAGCGACAGTGAATGAGAAACTGTAGTTGAGAAAGGAGAGAGACCAGTAACAAGAGGTGGGGCGCGAAGCGCCGACTATCCTCACTGGCGGGGCGGTCAGCCCCGCTTGGTGACCTTCAGGTCGCCCTCACCGAACTCCGAAGGGGGGATGGCAGTGCCCCCCCTGGAGGATGTTCGGGGACTCGTTCTATCACGACATATGCACATTCGCTCCAGTACTGGAGATATCTTTTGCTCTGTTCTGATCTCAAACAAACTGTTTGAATCCACAACATTGCCGAATTTTCAAAATAAAGTAATCAAGGTCCCTAAATCCAAATGCAGCTCGTTTGATGACATTGATCTTGTTATTGAATCCCTCACTTGCTGCATTTGTATAACCAAAGTCAAAATAATTCATAATACCGTCAAAATGCCGTTTTATGGTCTGAACTAACGGTTGGAACTCTTTGATCCCAGACTCGACAACGTTATCCATCCACTGAATCAAGCGTATGAGTGGCATATTGTGCCGGTTATCCGTTTCGAAGATGTCAAAAAAGTGTTCTTTCATCATATAGGCGTTAATGAGCTCTTCATTCTGATGAAGAAGCTCATCCAGGGATTCTATTTTCTCCTCAGGAAGATTACTGCGTTTCGAGAGGAATAAAAATCGCTTCCGTTTCATTTTGAGTTTTATTTCGGGTTCGGATTTGCGAAATATGCGTTTTCTGATAGCATCCAGAGCTTCATTCACCTTCTTGACAAGGTGGAATTTGTCGTAGATAATCCTGCTTGTTGTATGAGCCTTTGTACTGCTGATGTAGGGGTCCCACATGTCCATGCACACCGTTTCTATCAGTTTGGATTTCTCTTGACCCAGCTCTGTATAGAAATCATCCATTGTTTCTGTCTTCCTCCCAATCCCCACCCAGATAACTGCTTTAAGATCGAGATCTCTGACAACGGTCAGATATTTATGGCCTTTTTGGTATGCAACTTCATCAACACCTATATTTATGGGGGTAATGGACGCAAGAGACGGAATAGAGTCAAGGATGTGCGCCATATCAATCTGCTTAACTGTTTTCCAATCTACACCAGTAATCTGAGATACAGAAGTTATTGGCATTTTGGAGGTCAATTTAGCGATATATTCTTCAAATCGTTTTGTACAACGGGAATAGGGACGAACGAACTCAATATACTCGGTACCCCGGTACCTGCAATCACATCGGAGTTGACGCACAGGAAACTGAATCTCAACAGAGAATATACATATATCAAGATCGCGGACTGTTCGGATGTACGGATCATCATACCTGGCACATGAGTTGCCACACTTTGGACATCGAGGTAACTCTTTAATGTTCAAAGTAACTATGAGCTTGCTGTCTGACTGATTGACGCCAATAATCTTAAAGCCTGCAAATGAGTACATCAATCTGAATGCAGAAATGCATTCCCTCCATTTGTTGTTTGTATTGAGCATGCAATAACAAATGGAGGTTACTGATAAATTATTCTTATGGATTGATATTATCCTCCTTCAGAAAATTGGAGAAGAACCCAATTTTTATTAACTCACTCATCGGAAATCCGGCATCTGCATCCGTGTTTTCTGAAGTTATAAGATATCCGCCAGTACTTTCCACATGACCATGACCTGCAAAATAAAATAATGCAATATCATCATTATTATCTTTAAATAATTCCATTACAGATTCTTTTAAAATTTTTTTCGTCACTGTACTTGATGATGTCGCAGTTAATAATTTTACATCAAAGTTGATTGTTCCATCGCTGTTTCTATCAAGAACAGCCTTAATTGAATTTGCATCATTAACACATCCATTAAGAGAACTGAAATGTTGGTAGCAATCAATACCTACGACAAGGGCTTTTCTCATCATATTAATCAAGCTCCTTAATTGCGGCAATGATAGAATCAGAATTCCATTTAACAATTTTATCTGCTGATTTTTTAACTACAACTGAAGTTCTTTCTGAACCCCATGGCTCAACAGCAATTATGGGTTTTCTCAATTTCTTTGCAATCTCAATTTCTTTATTGATCCACTTGCTATATGTTGAATAAACCCCTGCCAATATGATAATGACACCACAAGCACTTATTTGCCTTTGAATTGCCTCATTTAGCTCATTATCAGTCCCTTTTGTGTGTATTGGATCGTTCTTTGGTACAGAATAATCAGAATATGTAAAATATGGTTTATTCCGTAGCAATGAACTCAACTTGTCATAAGCATCGCTATACGTCCAAGAATGACTAATAAATAAATGGTACTGTTTAGACATATTTTTACCCCCTATTCTCTTTATTATTGATTTCTCGATTGATCTCATTTTGAAGAATGGTTAGATTCCATGAGATTACTGTATCCCCATGCTCCTTCATTGGAGCAGGAATTTTATGATTTTTATCACCATGAATTCTCATCCCGATAACTGGTTTGCCAAGTTCATGAGCTTTCCTGATTTCCCACAATACTGCCTCACGTTCATGAGTATTTTCACCTATTGCGATAACAACAACCGTAGATTGCCGAATCCGTTCGGTACATCGTGTCTTCCATTTGTCATCAAAAGGCTCTTTTACCGAATAATCAGTAAATTCAAGTTTATCTGAGTTCTTTGCCTGGTATCGAAGAAAATTCACCTGTGCTTCATCATCAATATGAAAGCTAATGAATACTCTTGGTTTTTTCCTTCCCTCTGAGTAGTCCTGAATTCTTTTTTGCGTTTTATTTTCATCATTTTGATAACTAGCTATTGAGTAAATCTTCCTTTCTCCTCTGATTCCACCACCCACTACAAACACCTCCTAAGTACATGAATTATTTATAATTTGTTTAATTTGCGTTACATTAGTTCCTTGAGCCTCATAATGCTCAATATAGTAAGGGAACAATAATTCTTGTTGCCATGAAAGATCATTTATAAATTGATTTATTAAACATAGATTATTCATTATAACCTCCTTTGTGACCGTTGAATTTTCACATTTAACCCATTTTACTCCATTATTTTTGAAACCCCTGAATGCTCTGACATAATGTGAGTGCGTTGCAAACCCATCTGCAAATCTAAAAGAATTTATATGCTTTTTAGAGCCAACACCGTAGATCATTAATTTTGGTACCATTGTTCGAATCGCAAAGGCATGTCTCAAGCCGATTTGAGAAATATATTCTGATCCACGAAAATAATCTCCTGCATGGAAACAATAGGTTTCAACGCCACAAGATTGAAGATAGGTTATATGCCCCTGCATCTGTTCAACTGTACACCCCTTTACAAGACCAATCGGAATTTGTTTTGGGCATAGATGTTGAATTATTTCTGTCTGATAAATTATACGAGATAGTTCACATGCAGATAGGTTGACCTCACCAAGGTACGTTTCACCATCTGGAGTAATGTAAGAATCTACACCTAACTCGTCAATCAATTCCGCATATTTTTCACCACTTAATCCCGCAATTG
>NPIG01000478.1_pt2 | contig 16537 bp, 11 predicted proteins | sample 8637441 | NCBI WGS metagenome assembly NPIG01 (sample SAMN07420675, study PRJNA396082) | bioreactor metagenome | isolation source: sample BR6 brine-fed electro-methanogenic bioreactor BR | place: Japan: Kochi | collected 2016-06-14 | reverse complement strand
ATAAAAGGGCCGGGAATTTAGGGCATAAAGCATATCAGTATATCCCATTTGTATACCCCCCCTTTACAGGTGGATCATAACCCAAAGGGGACATTTTTGTCCACCCACACATTAGGCACAAAAAAACCCCGCTTCTGCAAAATTCACAGGGCGGGGCTTTGCTATCAGTGGCGCGCCGGACAAGATTCGAACTCGTAACCTCCTGATCCGTAGTCAGGTGCTCTATCCAGTTGAGCTACCGGCGCAATGTATGATGAACGTGATGCTTGCTACCTGGCGGTGGGAGAGGGATTCGAACCCTCGAAGGAGGTTTTTGCCCCCTTACCCGCTTAGCAGGCGAGCGCCTTCAGCCACTCGGCCATCCCACCGGAAGAAATCGCGCAAGGTGTATTTTATGCACAGAACCCAGGTATGTCAACCGCTAATTTGATCTTTCCCGGAAAAAGGTGCTTTTTCGAGGTTTTTCAAGAATATTTTCGCCCTCCCGGACGATTTCTAACGCTTAATTCATACTTGTTGCATGGCTACCTCTAGGGATTTTCAGACTCCCCTTCAGATTCCTCCGAGGCAGGCTCTTCCGCAACCACTTCATCCACCACCAGCACTTCACCCTCTTCTTCCGCCTGAACATCCGCCTCAGACTCCACGGGAGGAGCCGTGAAGAGGGATTCATCGAGAATTTTGATCTTTGCCCGCTTCAGGAGGGTTTCGAAGAACTGGTTCCGGGCATTCTGCTTCTTCTGGGCCAGCACCATTTCCTGGATATCCCCGCTCACTTCCTCCAGGGGGAGAACCCGGGGAAGCTCCTCCGAGACCTTCTCAAGCACGTAGAAATCCTGGCTGGTGAGCTCCACAGGTCCTGCTACTCGGGCATCTCCCATCTCCGCCATGGCATCCCAGAGCACCGGAGGAACCCGGTTTTCCGCAAAGGGAATGGTTTCGTCCCCGGAGGTGAAATCCCGAAGGTCCTCCAGGTAGGTGGCTATCATGGCATTCCAGGAGACCCCATCCTGCATCTGCTCCACCGCTTCCTGAGCCGTATGGTCCTTGCTGCCGAAATCCGCCACCCGCACATAGATCACGTGGGGCCGGCTGAAGACCATATCCTTGAGGGCATCGTACCCCTCCTGAAGCTCTTCGGGAGTGACAACTACCCCTTCTTCCGCCTGCTGAATCAGGGCCCTCCGGGAAAGATCCTCCCGGATCTGCTCCTTAAGCTTGCTTTCGGTGATGCCCATCTGCTTCATGTACTCCATGAAGGATTCTCGGGTGGGGAACTGATCTTCCAATTCCTGATACGAGGCGTTGACATCCTCTTCAGAGACCTTAATCTTGCGGTTTTTGACCTCTTTTTTGAGCTCATCCCCCACGGCGAGATCGTTGACCACCTGAATGCGGAAGTTCACGATATCCTGAGGAGAGATATCCTTTCGGCCGCTCTGCTCCGCCAGGTTCACCATGCTGCGGTAAAGCTGGCTGCGCATGAGGGTCATGCTGTTGATCTCCGCCACGGGGTAATCTCCGCTTTCGGGCTTTCCTCCCCGGCTTCCTCCTCCGTACATAAAGAGAATGGAAAGCACAAAGACTACCACCACACTGATCATGATCCACTTCACCTGGGTTCGCAGGGTTCGCATAATCACCCTTCATCGACTCCTTTCGCTATATAAAGACGGTATTTTTGAAGCGCCTCATATCATACGGGTCTCTTGGGGGAGTGTCAAAAGTATTTTTGAACTTTTTGAGCCAATTTCCCCCTTTTCCCAGAAATTCCCTGTTTTTTTACCAGAATTAGGGAACTCTCCTCAAAAACCACTCGAAAAATCATGCAAAAACAATCAAACTAAACTGGCATCAGAGGGAGCCCAGGCTATCTCCCAGGGTGGTTTCCACTTTCAAAGGCACTGCCAGGGAGACCACGCCCTCCATGAGGGTACGGAGCATTTCCGCCCCTCTCTCCGCCTGCTCCCGAGGCACTTCCAGCACCAGGGAGTCGTGGATCTGCAGCACCAGGGGCATATCAAGTCCCTCCCGACGGATCTTTTTATGCCACTGCACCAGGGCCATCCGGGCAATATCCGCGGCGGTTCCCTGAATGGGAGTGTTGATGGCCACCCGTTTGAGGGCTCCCCCTCCCCGGCCTTCCACGGTGGTGACCTCTGAGAGGGGGCGGCGGCGCCCGAAGAGGGTGAGAGTATAGCCGTTGTTTTTGGCTTCCTCTGCGGCCTTTTCGAGATAGGCCTGAATGCCCGGAAAGGCGGCGAAGTAGGCATCCACCAGCTTCTGAGCCTGAGCACGGCCGATGTTAAGCCGATCTGCCAGGCCGAAGCCCCCCATGCCGTAGAGAAGACCGAAGTTCACCATCTTGGCCTGGCGGCGCATCTCCGGAGTAACCTCCTCGGGCTCCACCCCGAAGATCCGGGCTCCCGTTTCGCTGTGCACATCCCGCCCCTGCTGAAAGGCCTCCACCAGGCGCTCCTCCCGTGAGAGGTGCGCCAGGATGCGCAGCTCAATCTGGGAGTAGTCCCCCGAGACGTAGCAATGCCCCTTTCGAACCGGCCCCAGGGCGTGGCGGAAGCGCTGGGCCCACTCTCCGTAGAGGGGAAGGTTCTGGAGGTTGGGGTGGGTACTGGAGAGCCTGCCAGTGCCGGTGGTAATGTGTTCGAAGGTGGTGCGGATGATGTCGCTTTCGGGATCCGCCAGCTCAAGAAAGGGCTGGACAAAACCGGTCAGCATTTTGGAGAGCTCCCGATACTCCAAAAGCATTCGGGGAATCTCCCCGTTGGGATAGGCGGCGAGCACCTCCAACACCGAGGTGTTGGTGGAATATCCCGTTTTGGTCTTTTTAATGGGGGGGAGACCGAGGATGTCGAAGAGAAGGTGCCCCACCTGCTTGGGAGAGTTGAGGTTAAGCTCCATCCCCCCGGCCTCCTCCACCTCCTGCTGAATCTCCTGAAGTTTTGCCTCAAGGTCTTCTTTCAGGGCCCTGAGGCTTTCCCGATGAACCCGCACCCCCTGGCGCTCCATGTCCGCCAGCACCGGACAGAGGGGAAGGTCTATACCCCGCATAACCCGCAGAAGCTCCCGGCTTTCCACCTGGGGTTCCAGAGCTCTGTAGTGATGCCATAGCTCCTGCTGGGTGGGACGCTGGGGATCTTCGAAGAGCCCGGGATAGTCCTTCTGGGCTCGGTCCGGGTGCAGAAGGTAGTATCCCGTCTCGAGATCCCAGACGTTTTCCGGGGAGGGGGCGGTTTCGGGAAAATCCACACAGAGCTGTTTGTATCGGGAGGTGATAAGGGTACCCCCCCTGCGGCTCCACTCCTGAAGGGCTTCGGGAAAGAGAGAGGATTCCTCCAGCCAGGCAAAGGCCCCTTTCGCATTCCCCACCCCAAAGATCCGGCTCCCCTCCTGTTCCTTCCAGAAAAGGGCCAGAAGAGACTCCCGGAGAAGATCTTCCAGAGGGACTTCCCGCTCTTCCCAAGGGGTGGTTTCCGGAGAAACTGCAGCAACCTCGGAGGGGGAGGGGATTCCAAAAGAAGCCACCATCTTGGCATAGGTCTGCTCCATTCCCAGGCGACGGCAGAGCTCCCGAAGCTCCTCTCCTTCCGGGGAACACTCTTCAAAGAGAGTCTCTTTCACAGGGCAGTTCAGATCAAGGGTGACGAGCTCCTGGCTGAGGAAGGCACTCTCTCTTCCCGCCTCCAGCTTTTTGCGCACCCCGGGTTTGAGATCTTCCAGATGCTGGTAGATCCCCTGCAGAGTACCGTACTCCCGAAGAAGATCCCGGGCCCCCTTATCGCCGATGCCGGGCACTCCGGGGACGTTATCCGAAGCATCCCCCACCAGGGCAAGGTAATCGATCATCCCCGAGGGGGGAAAGGGATACTCCTTCCGGAACTGCTCCTCGTCGAAAAAGACAAGGGAGCTCACCCCCTTCTTGGGCCGGATAACCCGCACCTTCTCCCCAAGCACCTGAAGCATGTCCTTATCCGCCGTGAGCAGAAGCACATCCATATCTTTCTCTGCCCAGTAGAGGGCGGTGGAGGCCAGCACGTCATCCGCCTCCACTCCCTCCCGGGAGGTGACACAGACTCCCAGAAGGCCCAGCATCTCTCGAAGGAGGGGTATCTGGGGGCGCATATCCTCGGGCATGGGCTTCCGGGTGGCTTTGTAGGCTTCGTACCGTTCGTGCCGGAAGGTGGGAGCAGGGGCATCGAAAATGACCGCCAACTTCTGGGGGTGCCACTCCTCCACCACCTTCATGAGGGTGTTGATAAAACCCACGAGAACCCTGGTGGGGGTTCCGTCCGGAGCGGAGAGTTCCGGCAGGGCGTAGTAGGCCCGATAGGCCAGGCCATGTCCATCCACGAGTAAAATTGTATCTCTCAAACCCTTTGCCTCCTTTGGAAAAACTTTGAAAAAACCCATAGTACGCTATAATGCGTATCCTAGTATAGGGCATATTACGTTTTTGGAGGGATATAAAAATGCAGGAAAAAGTACGGGTCCGCTTTGCCCCAAGCCCCACCGGGGCGCTTCATATCGGGGGAGGGCATACGGCGCTCTTCAACTGGCTCTGGGCACGGCATACCGGGGGAACCTTTGTGCTTCGGGTGGAAGATACGGATCGTCAGCGCTCCACCCCGGAGTATGAGCAGACCATCATGGAGGGCATGCGATGGCTGGGCCTGGATTGGGACGAAGGACCGGACAAGGGAGGGGATTTCGGCCCCTACCGGCAGTCCGAACGGGTGGCCATCTACCGCAAGTACGCGGAGCAGCTCCTGGAAGAGGGAAAGGCCTACCGGGAGGGGGATGCCATTATCTACAAGCTCCCGGAGGAGGAGCAGGTGGTGGCCTTCGACGATGTGGTCTACGGGCATATCGAGATCCCCACCAGCACCTACAAGGATATCGTGCTCATGAAGAGCGACGGCACCGCCACCTACAACTTCGCCGTGGTGGTGGACGACTACACCATGGATATTACCTGCGTCATCCGGGGGGAGGATCACATTATGAACACCCCCAAACAGATTCTTCTCTACCAAGCCTTGGGGTGGCGGCTTCCCACCTTTGCCCATCTTCCCATGATTCTCGGGAAGGACAAAAAAAAGCTCTCCAAACGCCAGGGAGCCACCAGCGTTTACGAATACCGGGATTTGGGCTATATCCCCGACGGGGTCTTCAACTTTCTCGCCCTTCTGGGATGGTCTCCGGGGGATGACGAAGTGGTCAGCCGGGAGAAGGCGGTGGCAATCTTCGAACTCTCCCGGGTGGCGAAACGGGCGGCGGTGTTCGATATGGACAAGCTGGGGCATATCAACCAGGAGCATCTCTGGAGGCTCCCCAAGAGCGAGCTCGTATCCCACGTACGCCCCCACTGGGAGGCTTTGAACCTTCCGGTGCAGGAATATTCTTCGGAATATCTCGAAAAGGCCCTGGAGCTTCTGAACGGCCGGGGGCAGACCACCCAGGAGATCGCCGGGTACAGCGACTATTTTCTGAGCTTTGCTGCGGTCTGCCAGCGGTACGATGCCTCGGATCTGGATGAAGAGGCCCGGGAAATTCTTCACCCCTTCCTCAAGGCCATGCTGGAGCTTCCCTCCTGGTCTGATGAGGAGCTTGCGGCCTTTGCCAAGAGCTGGGCGGGGGAGAAAAACGTGAAGATGAAGGCCCTCGCCATGCCCCTGCGGTTTGCCCTCACGGGGATGAAGGTGAGCCCGGGAATCTTCGAAGTGGCGGTCTTCTTCGGCAAGGAGGAAGTGCGGCGGCGGCTGGAGCATTACGGCCTGGTGTAGAGAGAGCGGTTTCCGTTAAAGACACGCAAGGGCGAATCCGCGGATTCGCCCTTGCGTGTGGGGAGATCCCAAATGTCCCGAAGACTACCCCCGCATCAGACCTTCTGAAGGTACTCCCCCAATATGCTCTCGGGATCCTCGGGATCGCAGAGCAGGGCATACCACGCCAGGGCATGCACGAACTCCAGCGAGGCATCCCCCTGGTTCCAGAGGGAGAAACCCCGGCTCTTGAGGGAGGCTATCCCCACATCTCCGTAGGCATCGGGCTTTTTCCTATCCCCTTCCGCCTGGCTGCAGGCGAGAATAATCGGTTTCGAGTCTCCGGGCCACGCATCGGCCAGAGCGTGCAGCACCTCCTGAGGAGCATTGCCGGAGCCGAATCCCAGCAGCCCCACCAGGCGCTCCCTGCCGGAGAAAGCGGGCAAGATACCGGGGGCGCAGAAAATCCACCGAAGCTCCTCCCGCCGTTCTCTCCAAAAATGAAGAGAAAAATCACCCCAAAGAAGAGGAAGCAGCGGCTTCGGAGGGGACCAGCTCACCTCCTCCGAAAGATCGTCCTGCGTGCGGAGAGCCCATTCGGGGTGAAAGGATATGGGCATGCCGTTCTGCACGATGAACGCATCCGGATGAGTGGCCCGGGCCTTGTGCCCCCGCTCTCCGGGAATGAGCTTCCAATTGAAGTAGATCCACACCCCCACGGTGCTGGTACAGGTGACCTGGGCGGCCCCGCGAAGGTTCACCAGCACATCCTCCGGGGTATAATCCAGGGTGAGCTGGCTTCCTGTGAGGATCACCGGTATGGGAATTCCTCGAAGCACTATGGAGAGCCAGGAGGCGGTATAGGCCATGGTATCCGTACCGTGCAGAATAATAACCCCCAGGAGATCCCCCCTCTCCATCTCCTCCACCACCACCCGAGCGAGGTCAATCCACTGAAGGGGGCCGAGATCGGAGCTGTCGTACCCAGGATTTCCCCAAGGCTGCACCATGGAGACCTCCACATCCCGATCCCTGTAAAAGCTCCGAAGAAGATCCTCCAGCCGACCGGAGCTTTTCGTATCCGGAAGAGCTCCATCTCCTCCTACGGCACTGGCTATGGTTCCCCCCGTAAGAATTGCCACCACTCGTTTCATTCCGTTCCCTCCTCCATCGTACAGCCCCTGTAGCATCAAAAACACAACAGTCTTCCAACATGAATCATACTACCAAGGAGACCATCTTTTTACAAACTCCCCTTGAATTACGCAAGCCTTTTTTCTTTTTCCAGAGTATAATGAAAAGGAACGAGCAAAGTTGGGAAAAACCCGAAGAAAGGAAGGGAAATTTTACATGAGAATGAGATATCTTAGAGCCATATTGCCATATCCCCCCCGTCTTGGCATGGGGATCCTCTGCTTTTCCTGTTTTTTCCTCTTCGTTTCTCCGCTTTTCCTGGAAAAGGCTGCGGGAGACGCTCCAAAGATTGCCTTTTCTGTGGAAAATTCCATATTTCTCACAGATCTTCAGGGGGCTACGCCTCAAAAGATCGCCGAGGGATACGACCCTGAAATCTCTCCCCGGGGGGATATGGTGGCCTTTACCTTCTACACCGAAGAGGGAGACCGCATGATCGGAGTTATCCCCCTTTCTGAAGGGAAAGAACCCGGGAAGATGCGCCTCTTTTCCTCCATTCCCGGAAAAAACAGCTACGGCCCCCGTTGGTCCCCGGATGGAAGTTCTCTGCTCTTTAACCACTGGATGGAAGATCTAGAGGATTGGGTGCTGGGACTGCTTACGCTGAAGGATGAAGCCTTCCGCATTCTGGCACCGGAACAGGGAGGACTCTACAGCCCCTTCTGGTCCGCCGAGGGAACCTCGGTCTTTGCCCAGGATCTCGACAGTATCTATCAAATTGATGTAGAGCGGGGGGTTGTGATGGGTAAGATGCCTCTTTTCTCAGTTCTCGGAGAGACTATCGCCTCCAGTGCGGTGCATTTTGCAGTATCCCCCGACGGAAGCAAATGGCTTTTCGATGCGGAGATTGAGGGAACTCCAGAGTGGCAAAAGCTTGATATTCCTCTGCTTTCCGCCATCTTTCTCTACACTCCTGAGGATGGAAAGGCCCGAAGGCTTACAGATAATAGCGTCTGCGCCCTTCACCCCGCTTGGCTTCCGGGAGGAGAGGCATTTATCTTTTCGGGATACACCCCGGAAGAGGCCGCCCGGGAGGGCTTTCCCTTCAGCATTTTCCGCCAGTCTCTCCAAAGCTCCGCTGCGGAACTGCTTCTCTCTCACGGAGACAGCCCCTCTTCGGTTCGCTAGAGATCCCCAGAAAAACAAAAGCAAACGAGGCTCCCTCTTCCAGGTTGCCTCGTTTGCTTTTGTAAACACACACAGATCTACGTGGATCTACTTGAACAGCAGGTCCGGAAGCCAGGTGACCAACACCGGAAAGGCTATACAGAGGGCCAGACAGAACAACTGGGTGGCCACAAAGGGCACGATGGAACGATAGATATCGTTCATGGTCACTTCCTTCGGGGCGATCCCCTTCATCATGAAGAGCATGGTGCCGAAGGGAGGGGTAAGGTATCCCGTCTGGGTGTTCACCGCATAGAGCACCCCAAGCCAGAGAGGATCGAAACCGTAAAGGGGAATCAGAGGAAGCAGAATGGGGAGGGTGATCATAAGGATGCTCCAGGCATCGATCACAAGCCCCAACAGGAACCAGACCACCTGAATGGCGATGAGCATGGTCCACCAGCCAATCTCGTAGGTTTCCACCAGCCGGATGACCATTCTCGAAGCTCCCAGCCCCATATAGACCGCCGCAAAGGCCTGGGCGGCGAAGAGAATCCACATCATGAAACCCTGAACCTGGATGGTGGTATAGGCCACGCTCTTGAGAAGATCCCAGGTGAGCCGCCGATGCAGGGCGCTGCAGACAAAAGCCCCGAAGGCCCCTACCGCCGCCGCCTCGGTGGGGGTGGCGATACCGCTGTAAATGGAACCCAGCACAGCGGTGATGAGAAGCAGAGGAAGCACAACCCCCTTGAGAGAGGCTATCTTGGTTCTAAAATCCGCCCGCTCCTCCTCCGGAATGGGGGGGCCCAACTCGGGATTGATATAGCAGCGAATGAGGATGTAGCCGATGATAAGGGCGGCGCAGAGCAATCCCGCTCCCATGCCTCCCGCAAAGAGCTCCCCGATGGAGACCTGGGCGATGGTGCCGTAAAGCACCAGAGCGATGCTGGGAGGAACCAGGGGACCGAGAACCCCTCCGGCGAGAATACACCCCGTGGCTAGCTGCTTATCATATCCCCGCTTCAGCATGGCGGGAAGAGCCATAACCCCCATCACCACCACGCCTGTGGAGGCGATACCGGACATGGCAGCGATAAGCGTGCAGGCCAGCACGGTTCCCACCGCCAGGCCTCCCTTAACCCCCCCGGACCAGCGGTACATCATCTCAAAGAGATCTTCCGCCACACCGGAACGTTCCAAAACCACCGCCATCAACACAAAGAGCGGTGCCGCCACCAGAGTGGTGGTGGACATCATGGAATAGGTTCTGGCCACAATGATAAAGAGCGACTGGGGCCCCCAAAAGATGGCCGCAAAAACCGTGGCAAGCCCCCCCAAAACGAAAGCCACGGGAAGCCCCGAAAGCAGCAGAAGAAACATGCTGGCAAAAAGTAAAATCGAAATAACTCCTATATCCATGGGTTCACCTCAGTTTCCAGCCGGGGCTTCCGGATCTGCTGCAGGAACAAGTTCCCCTCCGGTTATGGCCATAAAAAGATCTTTTATGGTCTTGGTCATTCCCTGAAGGAGCATGAAAAACGCCGCCAGAGGGATGGTCCACTTTATGGGCCAAATGTGGGGCCCCCAAGTACTGTCGGAAGCTTCCAGGGCCGCAAAACTCTTCGTCGCCCAGGGAAGGCTCTTCCAGAGCAGCACCCCTACAAAGATGTAAAACATGCTCCAGGTAAGGAGATCCACCACTGCCTGCACCCGCCGGGGAAGTCGCATATAGAAGACCTCCACGTTCACAAAGGCGTTATGCTGCAGAGCATAGGCCCCCCCCAAAACAAAATGGGCCCCGTAAAGCATACAGGAGGTTTCATGAGCCCAAATGGTAGGGTCGTTAAAGTAGTATCGCATGAGCACTTCGTACACCAACACAAGCATGATCGGATAGATGAGGAAGCTCACCAGCTTGCCCATTCTATCGTTTACCACATCCACCGTTTTGATAAAACCTCTAAGAAAATCCAATCGCCTCACCTCGTTTAAAGCCCCGCTCTCAGAAAAAGAAAAGAAACCCCCTCCCCTGAAGGAGAGAAGGGGGTCTCCCGAGGAAGCCTTTTAGTTTATGTAGCCGTAGTCCCTCATGAACTGCTTGATTATCTCCACAGCTTCGATAACTCTGGGATCCTTGGGCCCCTGCTCGGCGGCCACCTTGTCCAGGTAGGGGAGGGAGAACTCCTCAATGATTCTCTGCACGTCCTCATCGTTGAACTCCATGTAGGTGGTGCCCCACTCGGCGAAGGACTTGTTGAACATCTCCCGCTCCTCCATGGTAACAGCATCCATGTAGTCGGTATTGAAAGCATTGGCCGCCACTTCTACGATGGCCTGAATATCCGCCGGAAGCTCATCCCAGGCGATCTTGGAAACCCAGAGCTCCATCCCCTGGGGAACCTGCATGGCAGGACCGATGAAGTAAGGGCATACTTCGTAGAGCTTGAGATCCCGATAGAGCCACCAGGCGGTGCCGCTGCCGTCGAGGGTGCCCATGGCGATGGCCATGTAGGTCTCAGGATGGGGGAGCATAACCGGGGCAGCCCCGAAATACTCCATGCAGTCCGACATGGAGCCGAAGAAGCGCACCTTAAACCCCTGAAGATCTTCCAGGGAGTTGATGGGTTTTTTGCTCCAGAAGTAGGTGTTTCCCACGCTGTGACTGCCGAGGAACTTGATCCCCCGCTCTTCCAGAGCCTCTCCTACGAGCCTGTCGATCCCCCGATGATGGAAGAGTTCGTTAAACTCATCGTTGGTTCGGGTGACAAAGGGAGGCATATTCGGTGCGGACATCCACCCCATGGGAAGGGAGCCCCGGAAAAAGAGGGAACTCGTGTTGGCTATCTGAATCATGTTCGCCTGAAGGGCCTCGTCCACTTCCGCATAGCTTACCAGCTCTCCCGCATAGTGCAGGCTTATCTTCAGTCTGCCTCCGGACATCTTTTCCACCCTTTCGATAAAGGGCTTGATGGCGGATTCCACCGCGAGAGATCCCGGGGTATGATGGCTCTGGAACTTCCAGTTAAAGACCTTGTCCTTCGCCGCCACGGGGGATGTGTAGCCCATCACCAGAAGCGCTGCAAGCACGGAGAAAACCACGCCAAAGAGCATCAAATTCTTACGTTTCATTGAAACACCTCCCTTGAAATTTGTAAAAACCCACGTCTCAAACTTGACAAAACCACAACGCCAGCACTCTCCACACACCACCCCCTCTCGGATGTTCCAGCACATCCCACAGAGAGAAGAGCACATCCTCCTCCCAAACCGTACAATGCTCCACCATTCCAAAGTAACACCCCTTTTAGGGCTTTGTCAAGAAAACTATCCCAACTAAGAATTAACTCTGTATGGAGAATGCGCTTTCTGCTGCTGGGTCAGCACGTGAGCATAGACCCTCTCCATTCTTCGGCCAAAGGCATCCACCCCATATCTATCCGCCATGGATATGGCTTGACGGGATAAATCCTCTCGCAAAACGTCCTCTTCCAGCAAAAGACGAACCCTTTCTCCCCAGGCCTCGATATGATGGATGGTCTTGAACCCCGTCACACCATCCACCACAAAATCATCAATCCCGCTGGCTCGTATGGCCACCACGGGCATGCCGCTGGCCATGGCTTCCAGAATAACCATCCCCTGAGTCTCTGCGGTGGATGCAAAGACAAAGATATCTCCCAGGCTGTAGTAGGTGGGGATAGCATCGGGAGAAACAGAACCGGTAAACACAAGAATATCCTGCAATCCCAAAGCATGAGCTGCCCGAACCAGAGAAGAACGATCCGGGCCATCTCCAATCAGGATGAACTTGAAGTTCTTCACACCCTTTTTCACCAGCTCTGCCACAGCTTCCAGCATGAATTCAATGTTCTTTTCCGCATTGAGGCGAGAGACGCTCAAGAGGACCTTGTTCCCCTGCTCAATCCCAAGCTCCCGGCGTAACCGAGCCTTCTCCTCCTCGGAGCAGGGCTGATGAAACTTTTCCGTTTCAATCCCCGTGGGAACCACAAAGACAGGGCTCTTTACCCGGATCATACGCAGATAGTATTCCGAGGCCTCCGTAGGGACCACCACGGCATCACACTTATTGCCAATTCTCCGGATGAGGGCATGGGAAAGGAAATTTCGAAAAAAAGCCTTCGGAAGCGGCACCGCATAGGAATAATACTCCAATCGGGTATGGTAGGTATAGACCACAGGGACTTTGAGATACCGGGCTATCCACAGCCCCAGGCTCCCCATCCAGAGGGGATGGTGAATATGGATGACCTGGGGGGAAAATTCTTTTATTTTCTTAAAAATCTTAGGCGAAAAGATGTTCGCCAGAGAGGCGTGAGGGCCCCCAAAAATTCGGGGAAAGCAGGGAACTCGATAAACATTCTCTCCCTCAAGGACAGTTTCTTTTCCATATCGGGGAGCACAGATCAACAGATGATGCCCCATTTTCGAGAGGACTGAAGCAAGCCGCTTGATAGAGATGGGGACCCCCGCAATAACGGGTAAATAGCTGTTGCTTAACATGGCAACCCTGATAGGGTTATTCAAGGTAAGTTCGGAAAAAACAGTATAGTTGGGATAATAATTCCGCTCCTTCAGGAGAAGCAGATAAAACCAGTATGCACTCAGCCCCAGGGAGCAGACAAAAAGCAGGTAGTTCAGATAACCCACATAAAAGAGGGAGTGCACAAAAAACCAGAGACTTTCGATGGTACGGAAAAAGGTATGTTGCCCGATATCAAGCCTCACAGGCTCCACTGTCACGAAATTTCCCCGGACATGAACTTTCGCAAAATGATAAAAACTTCGCTCATCGTTGAGCAGTAAACCCCCGGCGCCTCCCGTGACCACATAGCCCGTATGCTTCACCTGTTGAAAGGAATACAGAGGGAGATTTGAGGAGAAGACCATGCGAACCCCCGCATCTTCAATCAAGCTTCGCAAGGGCTCCCGAAATTCCTCATCCACAAGATAGTCGTCATGAAAGTCAAAAAGGCTCTTCTTTTCCACCCCCCGCAAGGGGCGGCCGATGAAGACAAAGACATTGTTCCTCGGCAGAGCCTCCAGCTCTTTCTGGAGCCAGCGCATCTGCCATCGAAAGGAGGTCTTCCCGGTGCTATCGAGAAAAAGGAAGGTGTTGCTTCCGGAGGAAAAGGAAAAGACATAGGGGCCGTAGTGATCATAATACCGGAAACTTCCAAAAGCGCTGTATTCCCCCTCTCCGAAGGTCAGCAGGTAGGGCTTTTCAAGATGCTCCAGAGTTTGATGAAGGGCCCGGTATTTATCCTCTCCCCCGCCGCTTAGGGCATTACCTGCGGAGACGATAAAATCCACATCGCTTCGGTTCAATTCCGGAATGATCTTCCGCTCAAAAACGCCTATGGAATTTTTGATATTACCCACCACTGCAAAGGTAAAAGAGTTCCGACCTTCGAGGAGGGATTCTATTTTTTCAATTTGGTTTACATGAATGGCCGCATAGTCCTGCTCAAAAAAATGAAGGTACATCTTATAAAAGATTACCAGAAATATGATCAAAAGGTTTATGTAGAAAAGGGGTTTCCATCGTGACATTCTACGCATTCTTTGAACCTCTTCCGAACAATTCATGCAGCATCACGGGGATACCGATCAACATACCCAGATATATGGTGAGAAACCGCCATATCACAATAATCCCCACCAGATCCGAAGGATCTACCAGGGAGGCAAAGAAAATCCCGAAAACACCCTCCGCAAAGCCCGCCCCCCCGGGGGAGGGGGCAAAATACATGAGACATGTGGAGACCAACAGCATGCCGGTAACTTGAAAATAGCTGATAGAATACCCTGCCCCCCAAAGCAGGAGGGAGGGAAAGGAAAAAAGGACTATGAGAAAAATCATGGTACAAGCCACAGAGAGGAGCAGATCTCTCTTTTCTCCCCGAAGATACATTTTGATACAGCGGGAAAAATGCACGGTCTCTTTAAAAAGCCTCCGCCTCCAGCACACAAGCGTTTCCTGCGTCACCATGCGGGTATGCGCCACGAGATTCGCGAACACATCGAAAGCCCGGAGAAACCATTTTAAACGAAAAAGTATGAGCAGAAACAGGGAAAGATACGCCGCAGCAAAAAAACCGAGAAAAAGCCCGGAACGAGTAAGCATCTCACTTTCCCGAAAAAGCGGCAATTCCAGAACAAGAAAGGGCACCGGGAGAAAGATGAATCCCATGGCGAGAAGGGTTCGAAGAGTGGTTGCCGCAGTAGCCACCCCCAGAGGAATACCTTTCCGGGAAAGATACCAGATCTGAGCAAATCCGCCACCGGTAGCCAGAGGGGTGATGTTGGAGAAGAGAATGTTGATAAAGGTCAGTTTTCCCAGATCCAGGACTCTCAAACGGTGCCCGAGAACCCGAAGAACGTAGTATAAACGCAGAGCATCGGTAAGAAAATAAAGGAAGAGCAGCCCCAAAACTCCCGCCACAAAAGAGCTGGAAAAAAAACCGGGATTCACCGTAATATTCTGGGCCCCGATCTTTCGATAGATCAAAAAAGGAACGCCCACGCTTAATGCCACAAAGACCAGGGAAGAAAGAATCCACCGAAAGGGCGAAAGCTTCGCCATACTTCCCTTCACACCATCCGCACATTGGGTCTTCACAAGATTCGCCCCTTTTGAGGAACATGCTTTCAGGCAGGCAGTATATCATGATTAGGGGGGAGAAAGAAAAGTTTGAAAAATCCCTTGCATGCCGTACAATGGGCTCCGAAAAAAGTGCCGGGGATCTCCCCGGCTTTCCTATGCTGTTCCTGCTATTTTTTGAAAGAAGGAGAAATGCACGAAACATGACTATATGCTGCGAAACTGCCACCAAAGAGAAGTCACACCTCAGGGAGATAGAACGCCGCCGGACCTTCGCCATCATCAGCCATCCCGATGCGGGGAAGACCACCCTTACGGAAAAGCTCCTCCTCTTCGGAGGAGCCATCAACCTGGCGGGAACCGTGAAGGCTCGGAAGGCCACACGCCACGCCACCAGCGACTGGATGAGCATCGAAAAGGAGCGGGGAATCTCCGTCACCAGCTCGGTGATGAAATTCGAGTACCGGGGCTACGAGATCAACCTCCTGGATACTCCGGGACACGAAGACTTCTCCGAGGACACCTACCGGGTGCTCACCGCGGTGGATAGCGTCATCATGGTGATCGACAGCGTGAAGGGGGTGGAATCTCAGACCCGGAAGCTCATGGAGGTCTGCCGGATGCGCAACACCCCCATCATAACCTTCATCAACAAGCTCGACCGGGAAGGCATGGAGCCCCTGGAGATTTTGGGAGACATTGAGGAGAAGCTTCAGCTGGAGTGTGCTCCCCTCTCCTGGCCCGTGGGCATGGGAAAACGCTTCAAGGGAGCCTACAATATTCACAAAAAGGAACTGAGCCTTTTTACCCCCGGAAGCTCCAAGGTGGAAAAGGCCCGGGTCATTCTGGATGTTGAGGATCCCGCTCTTGATGACGCCCTGGGAAGCCAGGCGGAGGAACTTCGGGAGGATCTCGCCCTTCTGGAGGGAGCCGCAAACCCCTTTGATCTGGAACACTATCTCAAGGCCAATCAGACCCCGGTCTTCTTCGGCAGTGCTCTCAACAACTTCGGCGTCAAGGAGCTGCTGGACACCTTTGTGGAGATCGCCCCGGCCCCTCTCCCCCGCCCTGCGCTGACCCGCACGGTGGCCCCGGAAGAGAAAGGTTTCTCGGGGTTTGTCTTTAAGATTCAGGCCAACATGGACCCCGCTCATCGGGATCGTCTGGCCTTTATGCGGATCTGTTCGGGAAAGTTTGAGCGAGGGATGAAGCTGCGGCATCATCGGATCGGCAAGGATATTACCGTGGCAAACCCGGTAATCTTTATGGCTCAGGAGCGGGCTCTGGCAGAAGAGGCCTGGCCCGGGGACATCATCGGCATTCACAACCACGGTACCATCAAGATCGGCGACACCTTTACCGAAAAGGAGCCTCTCAAGTTTACGGGAATTCCAAGCTTCGCTCCGGAACACTTCCGGAGGATACGACTGCAATCCCCCCTGAAGGTAAAACAGCTTCAAAAAGGGCTCCTGCAGCTTACCGAAGAGGGGGCAGTGCAGATCTTCCGGCCCCTCTCCCGGAACGACTACATTCTCGGAGCGGTGGGGGTGCTGCAGTTCGATGTCACCGTGGCCCGGCTGAAGGCGGAATACGGGGTGGAGGCGGACTACGAACCCGTGGAGTGGACCACCGCACGCTGGATAACCTGCAAAGACGCAAAAAAACTGGAACAGTTCAAAAAGATACACCAGCATTTCCTCGCTCTGGATGGGGAGGAAAATCTTGCCTTTCTTGCCGATGGAGAGTGGCGGCTCCGGCACGTATCGGAAAAGCACCCGGAGATCGAATTTCATACCACCCGGGAGATACGCTAGTGCATCATTCCTGCTTA
>NPIG01000634.1_pt1 | contig 16538 bp, 14 predicted proteins | sample 8637441 | NCBI WGS metagenome assembly NPIG01 (sample SAMN07420675, study PRJNA396082) | bioreactor metagenome | isolation source: sample BR6 brine-fed electro-methanogenic bioreactor BR | place: Japan: Kochi | collected 2016-06-14 | reverse complement strand
TGATAGGCCGTCGATGGTGGAGAAGATCCCCGCCATCGACGGCCAATTGCCGGACGAGACCTAGACCTCGGCGTATTCGATTCCGACAAGGTCGCAGAAGGCCCGCCAGCGGGCACGTGTGTCGCCCAGGTGGAGGACTTGGTGGTGGGTTCCGCCGTTGCGTAACCAACCGTTGAGGCATTCGCGAACGCCGTTCTGCGGCCGCATCATGAAATAGGGCATCTCGACGTTGGGCAACTCGTCGGTGTCGAGGATCGTTCCGAGGGTGACGACCAGGCGGTAGTGTTCGCCAAGCACCGGAACGAGGGAAACCAGGGTCGCCGGACCCGGTTGCGCCTGGAACAGCACCGTCGGCGGGTTGTCCAGGCCGCCGATGCCGAGCGGTCGGTCGATGAGCTGGACCGGCCGGTCCTTGCGCGCGATTTTCCAGTTGCCTTCGCCCATGTGGCTCTGAAGCACCGCGTCGAGGCCGAAATCCATGGCGTACATTTCGGTGAAGTGCGGATCGGGGGCGATCGCGTAGCCGGCGACCATCAGGCTGGCGCAGGAAGAATCGCCTTCGGCGGAATACCCGTACCCCTCGGCCATCAGGTTGGACGCCGCCATCATGTGGGTCTGGCGGAAGCGGCCGTCGTCGCCGATCTGATCGAAGTAGAGGCTCCAGGCATCGTAGCCGCCGGCGTCGATGACCTTCTTGATCGCGGCCTGCAAACGCGCTGCGTAGCGGTGGGTGTCCTCGGTGATGGCCGGGTCGATCTCGAAGTTCTTGCGGTTGGCGGCGATCACGGCGTCGATCTCGGCGTCCTTGACCCCGTCCATGGCCTTGGCCACCAGGCCGAGGTTCACGTGGTCGATCTGCGGACCCAGCCTGCGCATGAAGGCATGGGTGTCGGTCAGGATGTCGCCCATGCCGGGCATCTGCCCCATGATGGCGACCCGCGCCTGGCGCATGCGGTTCACCGCGCCGGCCGCGTGGGCGAAATCGGTCACCGCTTCGGCGAAGCTTTCGGAACGCCAGTCGTCGGTGACGACCAGGAAGCGGACGCCGAGGCGCATTAGGGAATTGGACGTGTCCTGGGCGCCGTGAACCCCCTGGTTGTAGGTCAGGTTGGACATGTCCCATTCGGCGGTCACCGCGGGTTCCGGCTGGATGTTGGCCATCAGCACCGGCAGGCGGACGTTACGAAACGCATTGACGATGCGCATGGCCGGCCCGTAGGTCAGGTTGACCACGATGATGCCTTCGCAGCCGTCGGCCTCGAAGCCGCGCATGTATTTCTCGATGTCGTTGCGGTCGCGGGCGGCGCCGGGAAACCGGACGTCGACCCGATCGGCGAGGCGTTTCGCCACCTGCCGGGCATAGTCTTCCTGGCGCTCCGTGATCCCGGGAAGCATGTCGTCATACAGCTCCTGCATGATCCCCAGCAGTCCGATTACCGGCTTTTGTGACGTCGTCATTGCATTGATCCCCAGCTAAACCTTGCCTGTCTTCCGGCCCGTTCCGTCCCCTTGCGCCTTCGGCGCCGAGGGAGCCTGGCCGTACCAGGCGTTTTTCCCGTGCTTGCGTTCGTAGTGGTAGGAAAGGACGTAGTCCTCCAGCGGCGGCGGCGTTCCCGCCAAGATGGTCGTGGTGGTGGCCATGCGCGCCATCTCTTCCAGAATGACGGCATTGCGCACGGCGTCGTCCGGCGAGGTGCCCCAGGCGAAGGGGCCGTGCCCGGCGACCAGCACCATCGGCACGGCGACCGGGTCTAATTCCTCGAAGCTGCGGACGATGGAATTGCCCGTCTCCGTCTCGTAGTCGCGGGCCACCTGCTGCGGCGTCAGCGGGGCCGTGCAGGGGACCGGACCCGAGCAGTGGTCGGCGTGGGTGGTGCCGAGGCAGGGCAACGGCCGGCGTGCCTGGGCCCAGCTCACGGCATGGACGGAATGGGTATGGGCGATCCCGCCGATCCGCGGGAAGGCTTTGTAAAGAACGGTATGGGTGCGGGTGTCCGACGACGGGCGCAGATCACCTTCGACCACCCGGTTCTCGAGGTCGACGACGACCATGTGCTCGGGCCGCATCTCGTCGTACGAGATGCCCGAGGGTTTGATCACCACCAGGCCGCTTTCGCGATCGATGCCGCTGACGTTGCCCCAGGTGTAGAGCACGATCCCGCGGCGGTTCAGCTCGAGATTGGCCTCGCAAACCGCCTCACGCAGATCAGCCAAAGACATCGTTGTCTCTCCTTCCTTGCCGGGTCACGTTCGCCGTCATGATGTCCGGCGCAGGCTGAAGGATCCCACCAGCGACCGCTGCATCACGATGAAGAGGAACAGCAGGACGCCGCTGGCGATCATGATCCAGGCACCGTTGAGCGAGCCGTTGAAGATGATCAACGTCGCGATCAGGCCGAGAATCATGCCGCCGAACAGTGTTCCGGCGACCATCCCGACGCCGCCTGTGAGCATCGTGCCTCCGAGCACCGCAGCTGCAATGGCGCTGAGTTCGAGTGTGTTGCCCGCCAAGGGGTAGCCCGACGAGGTGTAGAGCGCGTAGATCACGCCGGCCAGGGCGCTGTAGAACCCGCCCAGCGCATAGGTCATGACGATGGTGCGACGGATCGGCACGCCCATCAGGATGGCCGAGGCCTTGTCGCCGCCAATGGCGTAGACGTTGCTTCCGAAGCGTGTGAAGTGGGCGAGCACGATGGCGATCACGAGCACGAACAGCATGACCATGGCCGAACTCGTCAGGAATCCGTCTCCGGGCAGTTCGATGTAGGTGTCGGCGAACGCGTCGACGAACGGATGGCGGATCGGGATCGCGTCGAGGGTCACCATGAAACAGGCGCCGCGTAGCAGGAACAGGCCGGCCAGCGTCACGATGAATCCGTGGATTTCGCAGAAATCGATGATGAAACCCTGGAAGGCGCCGAACGCCAGACCGAAGGCGAGCATCACTGCGGCCGAGGCGAGGGGATGCCAGCCCTGGGTATCGAGGAAGGCCATGCAGACGCCGACGAAACCGATCATCGAGCCGATGGAGAGATCGATGCCGCCGGAAATGATCACGAAGGTAACGCCGATGGCAGCGATGATAATGAACGCGTTGTCGGCGAGCAGATGGCCCAACACCAGGGTCGAGAAGAAATGCTCGTAGAGGACCCCGCCGGTTATGAACAGCGCCGCGAAAACACTCATCGTCGCAATGAGCGGGAGATAGCGCTCTATTACTCTCATTGTCGCCTCCGCCTGAACATCTTGAGCACGGCGTTACGGGCGTTGCGGGACTGCAGCAGCAGCACGAACAGCACGACGACCGCCTTGACCAGAAGGTTGTATTCGGGCGGCAGGCCGCTCATCAGGATCGAGGTGGTCAGGGTCTGGATGATCAGCGCACCCAGCAACGTCATACCGAGATAAATGCGTCCGCCCATCAGCGATCCGCCGCCGATCACCACGGCGAGGATGGCATCGAGCTCGCTGAACAAAGCGACGCTGACCGGGTCGGACGTGTGGACGTCGGCGGTCAGGATGATACCGGCCCAGGCGGTGCACAATCCCGAAATCACGTAAGCCGAGAACTTGATCATCCGCGCGTTGATGCCGGCCAGGTTCGCCGCCGCGGGATTGCCGCCGACCGACTCGATGAACATGCCGAGCGCGGTGCGGCGAATTGCCAGCCACAGCACCGCGAAGAGCGCTGCGAAAAGGTACAGCCGGGTCGGGATGAGACCGATGCTGCCGACGCTCAGGCCCTGCAACAATTCACTCTGGAAGCTCGGATCGGTGCCGCCGTAGATCAGATTGATCATCAGTCCGATCCCGCGACCCGCCACCATCAGGATCAGCGTGGCGATGATCGGCTGGATGTCGAGCACGGCGACCAGGAACCCGTTCCACATTCCACACAGAAGGCCGACGCCGATGGCCTCCAGGAGGATGAGCCAATGGGGATCGCCGGCATGGATCCGCCAGGCGATCGTCGCGCCAACCACCGCGACGATGGAACCGACCGACAGGTCGATCCCCTTGCTGCCGATCACTACCGCCATGCCCAGTGCGATCAAGGCGGGCGGCACCCCGCGATACAGGATGTCGATCAGGCTGCCGAACAGGCGTCCTTCGACGATCCGAATGTCGTAAAACCCGGGTGCCACGAAGCCGTCGATGATTAGGATCACCACCAACGCCAGGAGCGGCCAGGTTGCCCGGTGACTGGTCAATACGCGCAGGCGCATTCCCAGCGTCCGCGGCTCCGTCGTCCTCGAGGGTTGCTCAGCGCTCATCGGCCTACTGCGATCGTATGAATAGGTTTGATCCGTGTTCATCGGTCTGCAATCGTATGAACAATGTTTTCACGGGTGATGTCGTCGCCGGACATTTCTCCGATCTTCTGCCGGTCGCGCAGTACGGCGATCCGGTCGCTGACGGCGACAAGCTCGTCGAACTCCGACGATGCCACCAGCAGCGCGAGACCTTCGCCGCACAGACGCCGGATCAACGCCACCACTTCGGCATGGGCGCCGACGTCGATGCCCCGCGTCGGTTCGTCGAGAATCAGAACCTCCGGCTCCGATACCAAGGCGCGCGCAAGGACGACTTTTTGCTGGTTGCCGCCCGAGAGTTGCCCGACCGGCTTTTCCGCATCCGGTGTGGCGATGGCCAGGGCATCGATCATTTCCTGCGTGAGCCGCTTCTGCTCGTCACTCCAAATTCGGCGCAGCCAGCCGCGCTTCGCCTGCAGACTCAGCAGGATGTTCTCCCGCACGCTCAGGTCTCCCACCAGTCCTTCGGCTTTACGGTCCTCGGGGCTGAAGGTGACGCCGTTGCGCAGGGATTGGCGCGGCGAGAAGTGGGAAACGGTTTTGCCGTCGACTTTCAGTTTTCCGGTATCGGGGCGGATCGCGCCGAAAAGCAGCTTGGCGGTTTCCGTGCGTCCCGATCCGAGTAGTCCCGCCAGTCCGACGACTTCGCCGGCGCGCAGGGAGAGATCGAACGGCGCCATCGTACGCCCGCGCCCGAGGCCCTCGGCTGCCAGGATCGGCTCTCCGCTCGCCGACGAGCCGTGGGTCGCCAGCCGCGCCTCGACGGCCTCGAGCTCGCGGCCGATCATCAGCGAGATCAACTGCAGGCGCGGCAGTTCCTCGGTCAGCGCCGTACCGACCATGCGGCCGTTGCGCAGCACCGAGATCCGGTCGGCGATCTGGTAGACCTGATCAATGAAGTGCGTGATGAAGACGATGGCGATGCCGCGCGATTTGAGGTCGCGCACAATGCTAAAAAGGAGTTCGGTCTCGTGGGAATCGAGACTTGCGGTCGGTTCGTCCAGCACGAGGACGCGTGTGTCATCCTCGAGCGCGCGGGCGATCGCGACCAGTTGCTGGATCGCCACCGAGTAGGAACCGAGGGGACGTTCGGTATCGATGTCGAGGTTGAGGCGCAGGAGCCGTTCGCGTGCGAGGGCCCGCGCCTTGTTCCAGGAAACCAGGCCGAAGCGGCGCGGCTGGCGCTCCAGCGTCAGGTTCTTGGTGACTGTCATGGTCGGGATCAGGTTGACTTCCTGATAGACGGTGCTGATTCCGAGGGCCCGGGCTTCGCCGGTGGTATTGACTTCCACCAGGCGGCCGTCGAGGCGGATTTCACCTTCGTCGCGGCGCAGGGCGCCGGTCATGATCTTGATCAGGGTCGATTTGCCGGCGCCGTTCTCACCGAGTAGGGCGTGCACTTCGCCGGCCTTCAATTGGAGATCGACCTTGTCGAGTGCGCGAACGCCGGGGAACGTTTTCGAAACGCCGTTCAGTTCGACACGCGGGGGCGATGACTCAGCCACGCCGGGTTCCTCCCTCTGTCGGCACACTTGGGCGGGTGTCCCAATCCGGTAACCGCAACAACCGAGGGAGCGGCGCCCTCCAGACGCCCGGCAAGGCGCCGCTCCGTTTGGGCTAGGCTGTCGGTTACATGGCTCCTGCCGTGTGCAGATCGGACGGGATCACGATCCACTTCGGCAGTTCCGTCGGGTTCTTCAGGTAGTCAAGGACGACCGGGTAGATGTACTTGCCGATCGCCGAACGCAGTTCGACGGAGGCATTGGCTTCACCGGCGGCGAGAGCCTTCTTGATGGCCGGAACGTAGTCGACCGAAACCATCTGTACATCCTTACCGGGCTTCAGGCCCGCTTCCTTCATGGCCTGAATGGCGCCCAGCTGCATGTTGTCGTTGTGTGCGAAGGACGCACAAATGCCTTCGAGATTGTTGGTGGCCTTGATGAAGGCTTCCATCACCTTCTTGCCGCCCTCGGTCGTGAAATCGCCGGACTGCGAACGGACGATTTTCATTTCCGGGAACTGGGAGATGACGGCCTCGAAGCCCTTCTTGCGTTCGATCGCCGGTGCCGAACCGACGGTACCCTGCAGTTCGACGACATTGCAGGTGCCCTTGCTGGCCGCTGCCAGCCAGGCGCCGGCCAGTTTGCCTTCGAGACTGAAGTCGGCGGAAATGCGAGTGACGTAGAGTGTCTTGTCGGTGACGTCGACGTCACGGTCGGCGAGGAAGACCGGGATTTTCGAGCGCTTGGCTTCCTTCAGCACCTGATCCCAGCCGGTCACCACCACCGGGGCGATGATGATGGCGTCAACCCGCTGCGCGATGAAGGCGCGGACCGCCTTGAGCTGTTCCTCCTGCTTGCCTTGCGCATCGGCAAACTTGAGGTCGATGCCCATCTTCTTGGCTTCTTCCTGCATGTCCTTCGAAAAGGCCGGACGCCAGTCGCCTTCGTCGCCGACCTGGGAAAAGCCGATCGTTACGGCGTATGCCGACGATCCGGCAAACATCATTATTGCGCCGGCAACAGGCGCTACCATCCACGTCAATTTGCTCATGAGTGCCTCCCCTGTTCAGCAAATACCCAGTGCCACCATGTAAAATTCGGTGTCACCATGCTCGGATGTTGTCAAAATTCGGCCCGACATTTACCGGGCACAGTCGTCCCTGTTATGGGGTTTTGGCTTTTCACCCCATTCGTAAGTTGTTCGTGTTGTCACTTTTTTAGATTTATCGAGTCTACTGCTGCACTCTGTAAAGTAGTAGACAGCATCTGGTCAAAAATATGGACGATTATGCTTTTCTAAAATCGGATAGCGCTCTCAAATCCGTTCAAGGACAGTCGGGAGTCCCGGAAAACAATTTTTCCCAAACCGGAGGACCTGTGGTGTTTTCTATTCGATTTTTCTAATTTAAGCCCAAAATTTGCGCAGATTTTGGCTTTTGACGCCTTATCGCCGGAAAGGTGCCGGAGGAAGAACATGGGAGATACGATTGTTGGCGGTATGGAAAGCGCGTCTGTCGTATGGACGAAGATGTTTCCCGTTCTGCAGACGAACGGCGACGGCTTGGGGGCGGGGGGAAGGGGGGTGAGGCGGCTGCGCAACCGCCCGCAGCCGGCGATTGCGCAGGCCGTTCGCACGCGGTTCGGTCCGTGGGCGCAGAGGGGGCGTCGCGCCGCCTCCGTCGGTTGCGGATGGCCGGCGGTGGCGGCGGCTAGCGCACCAGGCAGGGCTTCTTGTTGTCGAAGGTCCAGCCGGGGATGAGGAACTGCATGGCGGCGGCGTCGTCGCGGGCGCCGAGACCCTGATCCTTGTAGAGCGCGTGCGCCGCCTCGATCTGATCCATGTCCACTTCGATGCCCAGTCCCGGGCGTTCCGGCACGGCGATATCGCCGCCGACGATCTTCAGCGGCTCGCGGGTCAGGCGCTGGCCGTCCTGCCAGATCCAGTGGGTGTCGATGGCCGTGATGGCACCCGGCGCGGCGGCGGCCACCTGGGTGAACATGGCCAGCGAGATGTCGAAATGGTTGTTGGAATGCGAGCCCCAGGTCAGGCCCCAGTCGTTGCACATCTGGGCCACCCGCACCGACCCCGCCAGGGTCCAGAAATGCGGGTCGGCGAGCGGGATGTCGACCGACTGCAGCAGGATCGTATGCTCCATCTGCCGCCAGTCGGTGGCGATCATGTTGGTGGCGGTGGGCAGGCCGGTGGCGCGGCGGAACTCGGCCATCACCTCACGGCCCGAATAGCCGTCCTCGGCGCCGCAGGGGTCCTCGGCATAGGCGAGAACGTCGTGCTGGCCGCGGCATAGCGAGACCGCTTCCTTGAGCGACCAGGCGCCGTTGGGATCGAGGGTGATGCGGGCCTCGGGGAAGCGCCTGGCCAGGGCGGTGACGGCGGCGATCTCGTCTTCGCCGGCGAGCACGCCGCCCTTCAGCTTGAAGTCCTGGAAGCCGTAGCGGTCCTGCGCCGCCTCGGCGAGGCGGACGACCGCCTCCGGGGTCAGCGCCTCCTCGTGGCGCAGGCGCAGCCAGTCGTCCTTGGCGTCGGGCTCGCGCTGGTAGGGCAGGGAGGTCTTGCCGGGATCGCCGACATAGAAGAGGTAGCCCAGCATCTTGACCGAGTCGCGCTGTTGCCCGTCGCCGAGCAATGCGGCGACCGGAACGTCCAGGAACTGCCCGAGGAGGTCGAGCATCGCCGCCTCGACGGCGGTGACCGCGTGGATGGTGACGCGCAGGTCGAAGGTCTGCAGACCGCGGCCGCCGGCGTCGCGTTCGCCGAAGCGCTGACGCATGGCGTTCAGCACGGCCTTGTAAGCGCCGATCGACTTTCCGACGACCAGCGGGATCGATTCTTCGAGGGTGGCGCGGATGCGTTCGCCGCCCGGCACCTCGCCGACTCCGACGTGACCGACATTGTCCTTGAGGATCACCACGTTGCGGGTGAAGAACGGACCATGAGCGCCGCTGAGATTCAGCAGCATGCTGTCGTGCCCGGCTACGGGGACCACCCGCATTTCGGTTACCACCGGGGTACCGAGTTCCTTGTCCTGGCGAGCGATCACGCTTTCCTCCATCTCTTGTCGTTAACGTAAATAACGGCCCTGTGCGCGTTGGTTTTGACTGTGGGCGCACCTTGGCTCACCGAATGTTAGCGTAATTTTATGTGTTAGCGCAACCATATCCGAAAATTATGATATATGCCTCTTTTGTAGCGCATAACATATTGATAATAAATGATTATAAAGAAGAATCGGGCATGGTTGACAAAATCAAAATGAAAGCGCTACCATTGGTGCCTCGGTGAGACCTTCGAAGCCTGGACGGCGTCCGGTGGGGAGGGGTGGTGTCGGCATGTTTGTTTGCCCCGCCAGTGATGAGTTTTCGCCGTAAGGATCTTGCCAAGAGACTTTTCAACCCTTGGACCATGGGAGACAGAGAGATGAAAAAGCTTACATGGGGAGTTGTGCTGGCTGCCGTCGGGTTCGCCAGTGCCCTGACGACCAACGCCATCGCCGCCGACAAGCTGATCAGCGGCAATCTTCGCATCGTGATCGGTTCCAAATCGACCGGCGGTGACACCTATCAGAACACGGCCATCGTGGCCGAGGCTCTGGCCAAGAAGCTCGACATCAACGTCAAGGTCGACGCCGTCGGCGCCAGTGCCGCCTTCAAGGCGCTGGAGCGGGACTCGCGCGGCAGCACCATCATGGTGTTCCACGATCAGTCCTATCTCGGCTATCTGTATGGCGTTAAGGGCTACAACAACATTTTCGAGGACTACAACGTCGGCCCGACCGTCGCCATCAATCCCGGCAATGCCTATCTCGTGCCGAAGAAGTCGCCCTACCAGAACATGGAAGACGTCATCCAGGCGGCGGCCAACGGCACCAAGGTCCGTGTCGCCATCCAGCCCGGCGGCGTTTCGGAAATCGGCTTCAGCGCCCTGAAGAACGCCGTCAAGGTCCGCTATCCGGGCAAGGAAGAGAACATCGTGGCGGTCAACACCGGCTCGCAGGCCGACAAGAACCAGCTGCTGTTCGACGGCCAGGCCGACGTGATCAACGGTTCGGTTCAGGCCAACGAGCAGTACACCCGCCTGCCGGCCGAGGACCAGAAGGCCATGCGCTTCGTCTGGCTGACCGCGCGCCAGGCGACCATCGCGCAGGCCAATCCGGAAGGCATGGGCGAGACCGACCGCGCCGCTCTGCTGAAGTTCGTCTCGCCGGACGTTTCGGTGACCCAGGACGGCAAGAAGGACTTCACCTTCGACAAGGAGTTCTTCGTCCTCTACAACAAGAAGATGGACCAGAAGCTGGTTGATGCCTTCGACAAGGCGCTGACCGAGATCTTCGCGGAAGGCAACATTCAGAAGACCCAGAAGGCCTCGTTCTTCATCCCGAACTTCAAGCCGTCGGCCGAGGCGCAGGCCTACCTGAAGGACAAGATGGAGCAGTACAAGACGGTCATTTCGGCCATCACCAAGTAGACGTAAGGTACATCCAATACCGGTGTCGGCCTCCGGGAAAATTCCGGAGGCCGACATCACGGCGTTTCACAGGTTCCTCCGCGACACGCCATCGCATGGCACGGAAGCCTTCGGGAAATTGACGAGTGATTTCCATGGAAAGCGAAGCCCCCTCCCTCTTTAAGCTCACCATCGACTTCGATCAGTCCCACCTGTTCTTTCCGACGATCGTACAGTGGGTTCTGCTGATCCTGCTGCTCGCGATTTTCCTGGTTTACGGGCCGGGTTACATCCGCGACGTCCGGGCCGGCAGGAAGAAACTTCCATTTTACGGCATCCCGTTCGATACGTTGCGGTTCTTCGGCACCATCGTCCTGACCATCGCCTATTTCCTGGCCATGGACTATGTCGGCGAGTTCTTCCCGAACGAGGGGCTCGGCTTTCTGTTCATGTCGATCCTGTTTCTGTTCGTCCTGTCGCTGCTCTACGTGCACGGCGTCACGCGGCGCAAGCTGATGGTCATCAGTCTGACCTCGCTGATCGCTCCGACCGTCGCCTGGCATGTCCTGGCGAACATGTTCAACATCTCGCTGCCATAGGGGGAGGCGCTCGTCATGGATATTCTCTCGCACCTCACCCCGATGTATTTCGCGCTGATCGCCTTCGGCGTCTGCGTCGGCATCATCTTCGGCGCCATTCCCGGCATGACGGCCACCATGGCCGTCGCCGTCTGCCTGCCGCTGACCTACGCCCTCGACCTCAACCAGGGGCTGGCCCTGCTGCTCGGCCTCTACGTGGGTGGTATTTCGGGCGGATTGGTACCGGCGATCCTGCTGAACCTGCCGGGTACGCCGTCATCGATCACAACAACGTTCGACGGCTATCCGATGACCCAGAAGGGCCTAGGCGAGCAGGCCTTGAAAACCGGGATCGTGTCGTCGTTGTTCGGCGGACTGCTGAGCGCCGCCATCCTGTTCCTGTTCGCCCCGGCCCTGGCCGACGTGGCGATCAAGTTCTCCTACGTGGAGAAGTTCCTGATCATCTTCTTCGCGCTGACCGTCATCGCCTCGCTGTCGAAGCGCGTGCTGGTCGGCATCTTCAGCGGCGTGCTCGGCGTCTGGCTCAGCCTGATCGGCACCTACGACATCTCCTACGGCGGCAATGGCGAACTCCGGCTGGTGCCCGAGTTCCTGGTATATTATCTGGAGGACGGGTTTTCGCTGCTGCCGGTGCTGATCGGCCTGTTCGGCCTCGGCACCATCCTGCAGGAGGCCGAACAGGGCATCGTCGAGGAGCAGGTCGACGCCTCCGCCAGTCTCTCCAAGCGCTCGAAGTTCTCCTTCAGCATCTTCAAGGGCCAATCGGTCAACCTGGTGCGCTCGGGTTTCATCGGCACCTTCGTCGGCATGCTGCCGGGAATCGGCGGCAGCGCCGCCTCGGTGCTGTCCTACACCCAGCAGAAGAACTTCTCCAAGGACCCGTCGAAGCTCGGCACCGGCGCGCCGGAAGGGGTCATCGCCTCGGAATCGGCCAATAACGGCCTCACCGGCGGGGCGCTGATTCCGCTGCTATCGCTGGGCATCCCGGGCGACAGCACGACGGCGGTGCTGATCGGCGCCTTCACCCTGCAGGGCATTCAGGTGGGCCCGCTGTTCATCGGCGAGAACCCGCAGACCTGGGACCTGATCATGACCTCGCTGCTGACGGCGAACCTGATGATGTTCCTGGTCATGTATTTTGCCATCAAGTACATCGTCAAGGTCATCACGGTTCCCAAATACCTGCTCTATCCCGGCATCATCATGATGTGCGTGGTCGGCGCCTATGCCATCAACTACGGGATCATGTTCGACGTCTGGACGCTGCTGCTGTTCGGCCTTTTCGGCTATATCGGCCAGAAGCTGGGGCTTGAGATCGCGCCGCTCATCATCGGCTTCATTCTCGGCAACTCGGCGGAAGTCTATTTCGTGAAGAGCCTGGAATCCTTCGGTACGCTGACGATCTTCTTCACGAAGAGCCCGATCGCCATGTTCCTCTGGGTGCTGATCTTTATCTCGATCGGCTATTCCGTTTACGCTGCCGTGAAGGCAAAACGCAAAGTCCGCAACGGAAACGACAAATGACGGAAAACCAGGAACACGGCACGGTCATCAAGATCGGAGCCGACGACAACGTCGCCATCGTCGTCTCGGCCGGGGGGCTCGCCCCGGGGGTGAAACTCGACGACGGGACGGTTCTGCGCGAACCTGTGCCGCTGGGCCACAAGGTGGCGCTCTCCGCCCTCGACGAGGGCGCCGCCATCGTCCGCTACGGCGAGATCATAGGCTATGCGACGGAACCCATCGCCCGCGGCGGATGGGTTTCCGAAGACCGCGTCCGCCTGCCCGAGCCGCCGGCACTCGACGATCTTCCCCTGGCGACCCGGCCCGCGCCGGCCCTGGAGCCGCTCGAGGGCTACACCTTCGAAGGCTACCGCAACGCGGATGGGACCGTCGGCACCAAGAACATCCTGGCCATCACCACCAGCGTGCAATGCGTGGTCGGCGTCGCCGATCACGTGGCGCGGCGCATTAAGGCGGAACTGCTGCCCCGCTATCCCAACGTGGACGACGTGGTGTCCCTCAATCACGCCTATGGCTGCGGGGTTGCCATCAACGCCCCCGCCGCCGTGGTTCCGATCCGCACCCTGCAGAATCTGGTCCGTAACCCGAACTTCGGTGGCGAGGTCCTGGTGCTCGGTCTGGGCTGCGAGAAGCTGCTGCCCTCCATGCTGCTTCCAGACGGGGACAACTCGGGGTCCATCGTCTCCCTTCAGGACGAGGCGTTCACCGGCTTCGGTGCGATGGTCGACGGCATCCTTGAAACCGCCAAGGAGCACCTGGAACGGCTGAACAGGAGGTCGCGCGAAACCTGCCCGGCTTCCGATCTGGTCGTTGGCGTTCAGTGCGGCGGCAGCGATGCCTTTTCCGGCGTCACCGCCAATCCGGCCGTCGGATTCGCCGCCGACCTCATCGTGCGGGCCGGGGGCAGCGTGATGTTCTCGGAGGTCACCGAGGTCCGTGACGCCATTCACCTGCTGACGCCGCGGGCCGCCAATGAGGAGATCGGTCGTGCCCTGTTGCGTGAGATGGCCTGGTACGACGATTACCTCAGCCTCGGTCAGACTGACCGCAGCGCCAATCCGTCGCCGGGCAACAAGAAGGGCGGGCTTTCCAACGTCGTCGAGAAATCCCTGGGCTCGATCGTCAAGTCGGGGACCAGCCCGATCGTCGACGTGCTCTCGCCCGGCGAGCGGGTCCGCCGCCGCGGCCTGACCTTCGCGGCTACGCCGGCCAGCGATTTCGTTTGCGGCACCCTTCAACTGGCTTCGGGCATCAACCTGCAGGTCTTCACTACCGGCCGCGGGACCCCTTATGGGCTGGCCGTGGCGCCGGTGGTGAAGGTCGCTTCCAACTCGGTTCTTGCCAAGCGCTGGCACGACCTGATGGATGTCGATGCCGGGCGGATCGCAACCGGCGAGGCGAGCATCGAATACGTTGGCTGGGAGCTGTTCAATCTGATCCTGGACGTCGCCAGCGGCCGCAAGCAGGTCGCCGCCGACAAGCTGGGGCTTCACAACGACCTGATCCTGTTCAATCCGGCACCGGTTACCTAGATTTTCGCGCTTTCGGGAACGGCAAATGGACAATACGGGATAAAATCCCCTACAAGATCGTCGTTGATCGTTATCGAGGGTCAAAAATGTCCGAAACGCCCAACCCGACCCGTACCAAGGCGGTACGCAAGAAACCGAACGGCAAGCGGTCGGTGTCGCGGGCGAGCCGGGACAGCGTTACCCTCGAGAGCGTGGCCCGGGTCGCCGGCGTTTCTCCGATTACCGTTTCCCGCGCCGTCAATCATCCCGACCAGGTGGCCGCCGAAACACTCGAGCGCATCAATCAGGCGATTGCCCAGACCGGTTATGTTCCCAATCTTCTGGCCGGCGGCCTGGCATCCAACCGCAGCCGCCTGATCGCCGCCATCGTGCCGTCGATCGCCAACCTGGTTTATGCGGAAACCATCGGGTATTTCAGCGACCACGTGCGCAACGCCGGCTATCAGGTTCTGCTGGGCACTGCCGGATTCGACCAGGATACCGAAGAACGACTGGTTTCCGCCGTTCTCAGCCGGCGGCCCGACGCCATCTTCCTGACCGGAATCAATCATTCGGCAGACTGTCGCCGCAAGCTTCTGGCTGCCCGGATTCCGGTCGTCGAAACCTGGGATCTGACGCCGACGCCGCTGGATATCGTGGTCGGGTTTTCCCACGAGCGGATCGGACAGAACGTCGCCGACCATCTCTTTGAGAAAGGGTACCGCCAGTTCGGCATCGTTACCGCCGACGACCCGCGGGCCTGCATCAGGGCGCGGTCGTTCGAGGCGGCGCTGGCGCGGCGCGGCATAAGCGAGATCACCAAGGAAATGGTTCCGGCCCCGGGCACCCTGCAACGGGGCCGTCAGGGGTTGGCGGCCCTGCTGGACAAGGGATTCAGGGGCGGCGTGATTTTCTGCAGTTCCGATACGGTGGCCCAGGGCGTGCTGGCCGAAGCGCAGCGCCAGGGGGTCGCCGTTCCCAGCCAGGTCGCCATCTTCGGCTTCGGCGATCAGGATTTTGCCGCCCACACCTTTCCGGCGCTGACGACCATCAAGATCGACCGTCAGGTCATGGGACAGAAGGCCGCCGACGCCATCCTGGCTAGGCTCGGCGATCAGCCGGTCGCCGAGAATGTCGTCGACGTGGGATTCAAGATTATTTCGCGCGAAACCGCCTGAGCCTTCGCGGCCGGGGTGGGTTCGATGCTGCAAGGGAGGCCGACCATGAACCAAAGCCGAGCGAAACCGGACGACGCGATCTCATGGATCCGGCTGAGCAGAGTTTTCAAGCCGATCACTCCGATCAGCGACGCCAAGGTTCTGACCGGTCGCCAGAAACCGCTGACCGGCCTCGCCCTGCTGTTCGCGGAAATCGAGACAGCTTCGGGCCTCAGCGGTCTCGGATTCAGCTTCTGCCTTCGTGCCGGCAGCCTTGGCCAGTACGCCCATGCCTGCGAATTGGCGCCGGAACTGCTGGGCGAAGACGCCAACGACATCGGCCGCCTTTGGGACAAGCTGATGTGGATCGGCGCTTCGATCGGCCGTAGCGGTCTGGCACCCCAGGCCGTGGCGGCGTTCGACATCGCGTTGTGGGACATCAAGGCCAAGCGCGCCGGACTGCCGCTGGCCAAACTGCTGGGTGCGTACCGCCACTCGGTGCCCTGCTACAACACCTCAGGCAGCTACCTGTCGGCCTCGACCGAAGAGATGATGGACAACATAGACAAGGCCCTGGCCAAGGGGATCGGCGGCATCAAGATGAAGATCGGTCAGCCCGACTGGCGGCGGGACCTGGAACGGGTGGCGGCGGTCCGCAAACACCTGGGTGACGATTTCCCCCTGATGGTCGACGTCAACCAGCAATGGGACCGTCTGGAGGCGCTCCGTATCGGGCGGCTCCTGGCGCCCTTCGACCTGACCTGGATCGAGGAACCGCTCGACGCCTACGACGTCGATNNAGCCGTTGGACGGCTACGACGTGGACGGTTACGAATCCCTCGTCACCCACCTCGAAACACCGATCTCGACCGGCGAGATGCTGACCAGCGCCGCCGAACACCTGGCCCTGATCGAGCGGAACGCGGTCGATGTCATCCAGCCCGACGCACCGCGTGTGGGCGGCATCACCCCCTTCCTCCGGATCGCCAACTATGCCGACCAGCACCGGCTCCGCATGGCCACCCATGTCCTGATGGAGATCCACATTCACCTGGCGGCGGCCTATCCGCGCGATGTCTGGGTCGAGCATGTCGAGTGGCTCGAGCCGGTGTTCAACGAACGTCTGGAAATCCGCGACGGCGGCATGATCGTGCCCGAACGTCCAGGCCTGGGGTTGACGCTCAGTGAGGAAACCGCCGGTTGGACTGCGGAAACGGCCGAGTTCGGAGAGCGTCCGTAAGCAGGTTCCCGCTCTCTCGCGTTCCAATTTCGGGACCTTTCTCGAGGCACCCGTGCCCGGCGAGAAGAGGGAGGTCGCGTTTCCACCGGGAAATGCGCTGAATTGTGGCGTATCCTGAAAATCAACTTTCAAGCGTGGCCATTTCTGGCGATGTCGAGGCCGGATCGGTCAATGATTGGATGGCGCGGTGCCTTGCGTAACCGAAGCCGTCCGTGCGACCGCTGGAAGGA
>NPIG01001045.1_pt1 | contig 16547 bp, 19 predicted proteins | sample 8637441 | NCBI WGS metagenome assembly NPIG01 (sample SAMN07420675, study PRJNA396082) | bioreactor metagenome | isolation source: sample BR6 brine-fed electro-methanogenic bioreactor BR | place: Japan: Kochi | collected 2016-06-14 | reverse complement strand
TAAAATAGGTGCAGGGGCATTACTGTTTTTATCGGCAGTGGGCTTAATTTATGGCAACAAAGACGGACACAAACCCAGTGACCAAAATCTTTCAGAACTCGCCGTCGTGCCTTTGGCGATTCCTATTACCATAGGTCCTGGAACCATTGGTATTTTGCTGGTTATGGGAGCAGAATTAGAGACATTTTCAAAATTGCTTATGGGCAGTTTAGCCCTTTTAAGTGCAATTTTAGTGATTGGTTTAATGTTATATCTATCGAGTTTCATAGAACGCTTTATCGGCAAAGAAGGGCTTTTGATTATTTCAAAAATCACAGGACTCTTTTTAGCTGCGCTGTCGGCTCAAATTATGTTCAGTGGCATTAAAAGCTTTTTGGAACTTTGATGAAAATACTCTATTTTGGCGGACAAAAATGCGGTAAAACTGCTGCAGCGATTGCTAAAACCTTAGCGTTATCACCTCATAAAAAACCCATTTATGTGGCAACGTATTTGGATACATACAATGACAGTGAAATGCAAGAGAGAATCAAACATCATAAAAAAGAGCGAAATGACAATTTTACCACGCTTGAAGAGGGGTTTGATTTAACCATTTTAAAAGAGGGTGAAACCTATTTAGTGGATTGTTTATCCATGTGGATTTTAAACCATTTAGATAAAACCAAAGAAGAACTTATAACGCAACTTCAAACGCTTTTAAAAAAAGATACCAATGTAGTCTTTATTTTAAACGATGTCAGCCGTGGAATTATTCCTTTGGATAAGCAAAGTCGAAAGTTTGTGGATATGAGTGGCATTATTGGGCAGGTTGTGGCACAAAGTTGCGATGAAGTCTATGAGGTGAGTTTTGGTCTAACAAGGCAGATAAAATGAAATCAATTTGGCACGGAGTGTTATTAAGTTTTTCTTATTTTTCCATTTTGCCCATTGGTTTGAAAAAAATGGCAATGAATAAAAAAGTGTATGCTTCTCTTTTAGTGGCATTTCCTTTTGTGGGTTTTGCAATAGCTTTTTTAAGTGTGTTGCTTTTTACGGTGTTAAAAGATTTTATGCCCACAATGTATTGTGCTATTGTGAGTGCGTGTTTTTATTTGGTGTTGTATGGATTTTTGCATTTAGAAGCGTTGAGTGATGTCATCGATGGCTATTTTGCTTCATTAAGCGGTAAAAATGTGTATGAGATAATGAAAGAGCCTCAAGTAGGAGCGTTGGGTGCAATTGGCACGACTGTTTTTGTGCTTTTAAAAGTGAGTGTGATTGTTTTTTTACTCACGCAGTCCAAAGAAGAACTTTTTTTAGCCGCTGTTCTTTTTAGTCGATTGGGTCTTATTTTTGGGGTGTTTGCTTTTGATTTACACAAAAATTCTTCGTTTGCGTTGCACTTAAAAGAAGCAACAAGTTTTAAATTGATGGCATTGGCATTTGTTGGCTATATGTTGTTGTGTTATTTTGTTTTGGATGTCAAAGCGGTGTTGTTGTTTTCATTTGTAGCAGTTTTTATGATGGCGTTGATTTTGTATGCTTTAAAAAAGAAATTTGGCTTTTTAAATGGCGATTGTTTGGGGGCAAGTTTGGAAAAAACGGAGTGGGTGTTGCTTAATTTAGGATTGTTTCTATGAAAACTTATGAACACGGTGGACAAATCGAAGCCTTTGCTAAAGCAATTGGTTGCAGTACTGATGAGGTGATTGACTTATCTTCCAATATTAATTTTGTCAAACCGCATATCACATTAGACTTTAGTNNCCTTAAACATTGCTTCTTACCCGACATACGATAAATTGTATCAAGTCATTGCAGACAATTATGGCATTCAAACGTCTCAAATGGAACTTTTTAACGGAGGAAGCAGTGCCATTTTTTCACTTTTTGTCCATTTGGCACTTAAAAAATGCACCATTTATTCTCCTGCTTATTTGGAGTATAAAAAAGCCGCTAAACTTTTTGGATATGAGTTGGAGTTAATCAATCGATTTAACGATTTAAAAAGTGATGTATCGCCAAACTCACTGGTGGTATTTGTCAATCCCAGTACGCCCGATGGTACTTTTTATGAAATCGAAAACTTTTTGGCATATTGGAAAGCTCAAAATTGTACCGTACTTATCGATGAATCGTTTTTGGATTTTACCAAAGAACAAAGTGCCACCCAATTTTTAGAACACTATGATAATCTTTATATTTTAAAATCCATGACCAAGTTTTATTCCAGTGCAGGTATTCGAGTAGGCACTTTGGTTTCAAATGCAAAAAATATTCAAGCCTTGCAAGAAAAAGAGCCTGCATGGAAGCTTTCACAATTTGATTCACACTATTTACAAGAATCCTTAAAAGACAAAAGTTTTAAACAACTGGCTAAAACCATGAATATAAAAAACAATATATTGCTCGAACAAGTATTAAATGAATCGGGTCTATTTAAAAAAGTATTCCCCAGTTGTGCCAACTATTTTTTAGTACAACTTAATACCATGAGTGCCAAAAACTTTCAAGAAAAACTCAAACCCTATAAAATCATGGTGCGAAGTTGCGAAAACTTTGATTTTTTGGATGATTCGTATGTGAGAATTGCGGTTAAGAGTCAAAAAGATATTGAAGCTTTTAAAAATGCTTTGGAGAGTATAGATATTCAAAACGGTTGACAATATTATCATATTACGATAATATATTTTTAAATAAAATTATCACTATAGGATAATAAAATGTTAGCACCCATAGATTTTCTAAAAGAAAAATACATAGAACCCAATAAAATAACTCAAGATAAACTGTGTGAAGTTTTACAAATAGGCAAAAAAACCATCAGTGAACTCTATCAAAAGAAAAGAGGGTTTACCCTTCATACCGCAAAAAAATTTGCAAGATTTTTTGGTTTGAAACCCGAATTTATATTGATGAAACAAGTGGAATATGATTTGTTTTTGGACAAAGAAGAGTATGCTTTTATTAAACCTTACAATGAGTTATCACAAGAAGAGAAAAAAATATCTACTGCAAAATGGATACTTTCAACAATAAACAACTCAATCAGTGATAAAAGATTGCATTATAATTTAGATGATTTATACACCATATTTTCAACAGCGACAACCAATATTCAATACCAATATGCAATTACAACACTTTTTAAAGAGGTCAGTTATGAGGATGTTATTAAGTATTGTGAAGTGTACAATATTGAAAAAGCAAATCTGAAAAAACTTTATGAATACTACATCAATCAATACAACACAAAGGTAATTCCACAATATGAATGGTTACTTAAATAATTTTGAACAACAAATAAATACGCTCAACAGAGTTTATTACGAAATATTAGCTCCCATTGAAAAACAATCAACGCTTAAAAACTGGTGGGTTTTTGGTGGAGGAACCGCGTTAGCGATGTTTCATTTTAATCATAGAAAATCTTTTGATATTGATATATTTATAACCGAATCTCAACTTTTTGACTTCTTAAATCCAAAATGGTACATTGATGAAACAGAACTGTTTGATAGTAATCAGTACAGATTTGATGGAATGAATCATCATATACAACTAAAAACCAAAGAGGAGATAAAAGTCGATTTTTTGCTCAATGAAGCCATTATCAATAGACCTATAAAAAATGAAAACCTTCCTTTAGAGTATGAACTTTTTTATGAATCCATAGAAGATATCATTGCCAAAAAAATAAAGTACAGAAAGCAAGATAATCTGACCAGAGATATTTTTGACATTGCCATGGCGGTATCTTTTGATACAAGTATGATAGAAAAACTTATTGTTTCAAGGTTCATAACTTTTGATGATTTAGAGATTTTAAATGTATCGCTAAATACATTGGACGAGAAAAGATATATTTTAGAACTCGAAAAAATAGAACCCCAAACCAAAGAGTTTGAAAAAATTGCTTTGAATGGAAAAAATATTATTCAAGACAATATTAAATCAAGTATGAAATAAATAGGAAAATCAAATGAGTAATCAAAAAAGTTTAGAAAAATATTTAATTGGTGAAGATAAAAAAATACCCAATCATTATATTAGTCTTTATGGCAAAACCACTATTCAAGAGATTAAAAATGAAGTATTGTTAAAAGAAGAAAATGAAAGTTCATTGCTTGAATATATTGATAAAAATGAGAGATTAGTTAAATGAAGTCAAATTTTTACAGGAAATCAAGGCAAAAAGCTTTGAAAAAGCGGAGTCTACAACTGGTAAATGAGCATTTTGAAAAGGTTTTTAACGCAGAGTTACACAAAAAATTGGACTTCTTATATGAATAATATCTCAATCTTTGGCACAAGTTCTGATGCAGGAAAATCAACCATAACTTTTGTAATAGCAAAAATAATTCAAGATTTGGGTTATAAAGTTGCTCCGTTTAAAGCACAAAATGTTTCTAACAATTCCCATGTGTGTGATGATGGAAGTGAAATTGCCATTGCTCAGTATTTTCAAGCGGAAGTTTTAGGTGTGGAGACTTCTTATCATCTCAATCCTGTGTTGCTTAAATCGGGTCGTGGAAACTCGGCTTCTTTAATTGTTGAGGGAAAAGTTGTAACAAATAAAGATGTTAGGGAATATTATCGTGATTTAGACTTACTAAAACCCGCTGTAAAGCGATGTTTTGATTATTTGGATGCAAAGTATGATTGTGTGGTTTGTGAGGGGGCTGGAAGTCCTGTTGAGTTAAATCTTATGGATAAGGATTTATCAAATATTTTCATAGCTACCCAATACAACACAAAAATCATTTTAGTTGCCGACATAGAAAAAGGGGGCGTGTTTGCTTCTATTTGGGGAGTTTACAATCTCTTGCCGCAAGAATTACGGAAAAATGTAATAGGTGTAATTGTCAATAAATTTAGAGGTGATTTAACACTTTTTGATGAGGGAATTAGAATCATACAAGAGGAGTTTAAAATCCCTGTTTTAGGAGTGTTGCCCTATTTGCCTTTTAATTTGGGTTTTGAAGACAGTGCCTCTTTGAAAAACTTTGTTCAACAACCCAAAAACAAAAAACTCGATATTGCCGTAATTGCCTATCCATATATGAGTAACTACAACGATTTTGAACCTTTAATTGCCGATGATGAGGTGTTTGTGGAGTTTGTCAGTTCCAATATCTCTTTAGAAAAGTTTGATTTGGTGATACTTCCAGGCAGTAAACTAGTAATTAAAGATTTACTTTGGTTAAAAGAGAGTGGGCTTTTTGAGCAAATTAAAAACTACAAAAAAGATATTTGTGCTATTTGTGGCGGTTATGAAATGATGTTTGAATCTTTGGAAGATATTTATGCTTTAGAAAATGAACAAGCACTAAAAGAAGAGGGCTTTGGTTTTATTCCTGATAATATCACTTTTGAAAAAGAAAAAATATTAGAGAAGAAAACTTATGATTTATTTGATTGCAAAATCAAGGGTTTTGAAATACATCATGGAATGAGTAAAAAATATCCGCTTTCTTTTGAAAAACAAAATTTCAAAGGTACTTTTGTGCATCAAATTTTTGATCACAATGCCTTTAGAACAAAATATCTCAAAGCAATTAATCCAAAGTACAATGGCTTTGATTTTCAAGCGTATAAACAACACACAGTTGAAAACTTTATTGCAACCATGAGAGAAAAACTTGATGTACAAAGAATCGTCAATGCACTTTGAGTTAGCCCTATTTGCTTATCTGATTGACAGGATTTTTGGCGAGTTTTCTTTTATAAAAAGCTATAAACACCCCGTTATTTTTATGGGAGATTTTATTGTTTGGTTTGAAAGAAACTACTATAAAAACACTATTTTTAGAGGTTTCCTTTTAACTCTTTCTTTGGTTGTATTGGTTGGGTGTATCGCTTTTTTACTGGAATATTTTATCAACAATGTGTTTATTTTGGCTTTTCTGGCTTCCATGGGTTTGGCGTCAAAATCGTTGTATGAGAGTGTCAAAGAGGTGTTAATAGCGCCTTGGAAAATCCAATATTTGGTCAGCCGCGATACTCAAAATTTAAGCCAAAGTGATATTAATAAAGCCGCCATTGAAACCTATGCAGAGAATTTAAGTGATGGCGTTATTGCGCCATTATTTTATCTGCTTTGTTTTGGTCTGACAGGTTTGTTTGTCTATAAAGCCATTAATACACTTGATTCTATGGTCGGATACAAAAATGAAAGGTATGAAAAATTTGGAAAGTTCAGTGCAAAACTCGATGATGTTGCCAATTTTATCCCCGCAAGGATTACGGCTTTATTGATTGCTTTATTGTTTTTAAGCAAAGAAGCTTTTTTAAGATTTTATGCTTTGGGGAAACACCATGAAAGTCCCAATGCAGGCTTGCCCATCAGTGCGATGAGTTTGAGTTTAGGAATCGCTCTTGGAGGAGCAACGTCGTATTTTGGGAAAATCAAAGAGAAACCTTATTTTGGAGTAGGGCGAAAAGATATTACACAAGAAGATTTAAAACGGTCATTGACTTTGCAAATAAAATTAGATATTTTTCTTATCATAGTTTTAACCGTTTTTGCTAAAATGGCTTAATTATTAAAAAAGCAATTAAAGGATTATTATGTTTGATGAAGCATTGGATTTAACCAAATTTAGAACGACACTCAAAAAAGTCATAGAAAATATTGAGAGTTTAGAAGATATTGAGCTAGATGGCTTAAAAGATGAAGTCGAAGCGGCATTTGAAAACTACAATTATGATGGGGAAGACAGCATTAAGTTTTGTGAAAAGTGGGAAAGTTTAGATAATGGCAAAACCTATGAATTGTGCGTGGGAATTGACCATGAAGATGCCTATGAACTCACCGTACATATTAAAGTTGAAAACAATAAGGCAACGGTTACGAATGTCCTATAAAAAGTGGTTTGATGCCCATGCCCAAAAGCATGCACTCATAATGAAAAAACTGCATGACAAAAGTGATGATGAAGTTATTGACTATTTTGATTTTGAAAATATGAAAGAAAAAGAGTTTGATTTTTGTCCTTTATATGCCCAAAATAAAAAATGCCATGAAATGGAAAAGTTAAATTGTTATTTGTGTGCGTGTCCTAATTTTAGGTTTGATGACAATGGATTTAAACAAGTTGAAGAGAAAACACTTTTTTCTTATTGCAGTATTAACAGCAAATATGGAGAACAATTTATAGGTGAGGGGTATATTCACCAAAATTGTGCAGGGTGTTTTGTGCCTCATAAAATTGAGTACATTAAACAGCATTTTAACCGTGATTGGAAAACAATAATGAAAGCCGTTTTATCGCTTAGTTAAAAGTAATGGTGAAAATATTTTTTCCCTCTTTGTGATAGTACGAGAAGTTGAAGTGGTGCAAGTCTAAAATGGTTTTGACAATATAAAGCCCTAAGCCAAAACCATCGTTTCGTTTCTCTTCTTGAGAAAATGGTTCAGTGTAATAATCAAGTTCGTGTTTGAGCTTTTCACCGTATGAAATAATTTCAATTTTTTCTTTATTGGCAATGGCAATGATATGTTCTTTGGTATTAAATTTCATGGCATTATCCAACAGATTTTTTAACACAATACAAAAAAGTTCAATATCGACATCAATTGTAAAAGGCGTAAACTCTTTTTTTATGGGCAAATGTTCAAGCAACATAATTTTTAATGTGGCTTGATAAAGTCTTTCAAACGCAATGTTCTCTTTGTGAAGATTTAAAATATTCGAAGAGATTTTCTCAACGGTTGAGAGTTCTTTAATAATATTATTCATGCGTTCAAAAGCATTTTGCAAGATCTGTTTGTCTTTTACATCTGGCATCGTTTCAGCAATAATCATACCTTTGGTAATAGGTGTTCTTAATTCGTGCATCATATTACGCATAAAAAGATTTTTCGAGTTGGATTGATGATTAATGAACTCAATGGCATTGGCAAAACTTTTGGCAATTTTTCCAATTTCATCGTTACTGCTCACTTTTATTTTAATGGCAGTATTGCCATTGGAAAATTCTTGAATTTGTTTGTGCAGTTTTTTTAAGGGCAAAAGCTTTTTACGAAGCAAAATATAAAGCGTGTAAAATATCATCAAAAAGACAATATATACCAAAGAAGCGATTTGAAAGTTGTAAGGTTTGGGTTTTAAATCTTTGAGTAAAATATTGTAGCTAAGTTGTTGCACATAAATAAAGAAGTTGTTCTCTTGTTTAAATACTCTCATTCTTCCTAAAAATGAATCTTTTATGAGTTCCAGTTGAGAATTATTAATAACATCAAGTTTCTCTTCTCGTTGGCTAATCTCTTCTACTGTAAATTGGTCATAAAAAAGCTTGAGTTCTTCTTGGGTGGGATAGTTGGTCAGTTTTTGCAGCAAAGATTCTGCAATCACATCGTACCTTTGATGTTGACTTATGACATATTTTTGTCTGTCAATGGTGATAAAAAATATAAAAGCCAAAGTTATGGCAAAAAAAGCAACGGCAAAAACAATGTTAATAAAAGCCGAAATAGAGATATTTTTCATACGACGAGTTGATACCCAATACCACGAACAGATTTAATATAAGTTTGAGAATCATCAATATGAGCAATTTTATTTCGTATGCGTGAAATCATTACATCGATATTTTTCAGACTGCTTTCATCTTCAATATGAAAACTGTCATAAATAAAATCTTCTCTTGAAACCACGCCCCCTTTTCGTTGAACTAACAATTTTAAAATATCAAATTCTGCCATGGTTAAATCAAGCAGTTTTCCTTGAAATAATATTTGCATATCATCCAGTTTGAGTTGAAAAATGGGAACAGATTCTTCTTTGATTTCAGGGTGACTTCGTTTTAAAATGGCTTTAATCCGAGCGCTCAGTTCTCGTGGATTATACGGTTTGGGCAAATAATCATCTGCGCCTCTTTCTAATCCCATGACCTTATCTAAAATATCGTCTCTGGCACTGGTGATAATAATAGGAATAGTAGAACATGCTCTGATTTTAGGAATAAGCTCTAAGCCATCTATTTCAGGCAAAGTCAAATCCAAAATCAAAAGTTCATAGCTACTATCATTTTTAATCATAGATAGCCCTGTATAAGGGGNNGCTATCTGTGTTACTTACTTCTAAGTCAAAGGAGCTTAAATATCGGATGATAATATCAGCAAGTTCTAAATCATCTTCTATCATTAATATTTTAGTAATGGGAAATCCTTTATTGAATGACAAACAACAAGGTTTGTCCAAATCGATTGACATAGACTCGTTTGTTGACTTTTTCATACTTTTTAAGAGCCGTTTGTACATCACTTAATTTTTTGATTTCAACGTCTTCAATTTGAATGATAACATCGCCTGCTTGAAAACCAACTTTTTCAGCCACACTTTTAGGTTCAACATCTTTAATCATTACGCCATCAAAATTTCGAGGAAGTCGGTATTGTTGGATAATGGTGTCATCAATTTGTGCGAGTTTTAAGCCTCCTAAAACCGTTGTTTGATTGGCTGTAATTAACGTAGAACGATCTCCTAAAACAATCACTAAAGTCATATCTTTTTTATTTCGTTCTATCTCTAAAACAATTTTTTGTTTGGGTTTAAATGCACCCACAAGATTTTGTAAATCGATTCGGTCTTTGATGATGGTATCATTGATTTTATAAATTAAGTCGCCTCGTTTCAGTCCATATTTTTCAGCAGGAGTATCTTTTTCAACATCTAAAACCAAAGCACCCTCTTTTTTGTTATATACTTTTTGTAAATCAGCACTTAAATCATCAATGATAACGCCTAAATATCCTCGGGTGACTTTCCCATCTTCAATGAGTTTGGTGACCACATTTTTTACCATATCCACAGGAATAGCAAATCCTATGCCATCATTGCCTCCACTTCGTGAAATAATCGCAGAGTTAATCCCAATTAACGCGCCTCTTGAATCGACTAATGCCCCACCTGAATTTCCAGGGTTAATTGAAGCATCGGTTTGAATGAAGTTTTCATATCGATTAATACCCACTTTATTTTTATTCAATGCAGAAATAATTCCTTGAGAAATCGATTCTCCAATTCCAAATGGGTTTCCAATGGCAAAAATCACATCACCAATTCTTAAATCACTTGAATGGGCAAAGGCAATGGGTTTGAGATTTTTGGCTTCAATTTTAATCACCGCTAAATCAGAATCGGCGTCTTTACCAATGACTTTTGCAGTATATTCATTTTTATCGCCTGATATGGTAACAATGACTTCATCGGCGTTATCAATGACGTGATTATTCGTTACGATATAACCATCTTTAGAGATAACAACCCCTGAACCCAGTGAGCGTTGAATTCGATTCTCATTAAACAAATTACCAAACTCTTCTCCAAAAAACTTCTTAAAAAATGGGTCGTTGAGCATTTGAGAGGGAATATTACTTGTTCGATTCACATGCTTTTTTGCTGAGATATTAACAACAGAATTGACTGAGTCTTTGATCAAGTCATGGAATGAAAAGATTTGTTGGGGAGTGTTGGGGACAACTCGAGTTGGGTTCTTTTCGAGTGTGTTAAATGTAATGGTTTGAGAAAATAAATTCACTGCCAAAAAACACGTGGCTAAAAGCAGTAATTTTTTACTTCGCGTAAACATATTTTTATCCTTTATGAGTAATTATAATAGAACTATACCACCCATACATAAACTGCAAACCAATGAATGGTTAATAAAAAATTAACAAAAAAAGGGTACAGAAACTTCTGTACCCTTTTAGAATTATAAATCTGTTTTTAAAACAGCACCACTGCTGGCATTGGTAACTAAACTTCGGTATTGTCCTAACCATTTTGAATTTAATGGTTTTTTAAGTGGTTTGAAGGCGGCTTTTCGTTTGCTGATTTCTTCATCGCTTAAATTAACACTTAAAATATATTGATCTACATCGATATGAATTTCATCACCATCTTGCAGTAATCCAATCATTCCACCCTCAGCCGCTTCTGGTGAAACGTGCCCAATTGAAGCTCCTCTGGTTGCACCAGAAAATCGTCCATCGGTAATGAGGGCAACTTTATCACCCAATCCCATTCCCATAATCAGTGAAGTAGGGGCGAGCATCTCTTGCATACCGGGTCCGCCTTTTGGACCTTCATATCGAATCACTACAACATTACCCGCTTTAACTTTTCCATCAATGATACCTCGAATGGCTTGAGGTTGACCATCAAAACAAACGGCTGTTCCTGTAAAAACTCTCTCACCTGTAATACCTGCTGTTTTAATCACAGCTCCTTGCTCGGCTAAATTTCCATAAAGAATGGCGAGTCCACCTACTTTTGAATAGGGATTATCAATGGTGTGAATAATATTGGTGTCTTTAATATACGCATCTTTAATCTTTTCTAAAACGGTTTCACCAGAAATAGTTAAGTTATCCAATAAAATATGATCACCTCTTTTTGTCATCTCTTTCATAACGGCATTGACACCACCGGCTTTATTAATATCTTCCATGTGAACCGTAGTTAAACTTGGACTTATTTTTGCAATGTGCGAAACTCTTTTTGAAATGGTATTAATGTCTTCTAAATTAAAATTAACATCCGCTTCTTTTGCAATGGCTAACATATGTAAAACCGTATTAGAGCTTCCTCCCATTGCCATATCAACGGCAAAGGCATTTCGCACAGCATTTTCATTTAAAATATTTCTGAGTTTAAATTTTTCAGTGGCTGCCTTATCTTTAGCTATTTCACAAATTCTTCGTGCGGCTTTTTTGTATAACTCTTCTCGTTGGGGTGTTAAAGCCAAAATAGTTCCATTACCAGGCAGGGCAATTCCCATGGCTTCCATAAGTGTATTCATCGAATTTGCCGTAAACATTCCAGAACATGACCCACCACTTGGACAGGCATTGCACTCAATATCTTTTAACTCTTCATCACTCATTTCGCCCGTTTCATGCTTTCCAACAGCTTCAAATGCCGTAGCTAAATCAATAGGCGTTCCATCTTTGGTATGCCCTTTTTGCATAGGACCACCACTGACAAAAATGGTTGGAACATCCACTCGTAATGCTCCCATAATCATACCAGGAACAATTTTATCGCAGTTTGGAATCGCAATCATCGCATCGAGTTTATGAGCATTCATAACCGTCTCAATTGAGTTGGCAATAATTTCTCGACTTGGAAGTGAAAATAACATACCATCGTGCCCCATGGCAATACCATCATCTACACCAATGGTGTTAAATTCAAAAGGAACGCAGCCATTGGCTCTAATTTCCTCTTTAATAATATCAGAGACTTTATCTAAGAAAAAGTGCCCGGGAATAATTTCAATAAATGAGTTGGCAACGCCTATAAAAGGTTTCTCAAAATCTGCATCTTTGAGTCCTGTTGCTCTTAACAATGACCGATGAGGAGTTCGGTCAAACCCTCTTTTTACTTCATCACTTCGCATGAAAAATCCTTAAGTTGATTAATTTTCAATGATTATATCAAAAAAAGAAAAAAATTTTATTAAAAGTCTTGACAAATAAAATTTTTTTAATTATAATTCCACTCCATTTTAAGATGTACTTCTTGATTTGATGTGCGAGTGTGGCGGAACTGGTAGACGCGCGGGACTTAAAATCCCGTTCCCGTTTGGGAGTGTGAGTTCGATTCTCACCATTCGCACCACTTATAATTTAATGTAGAGAGCTGCCAGAGTTGGTCGAATGGACCGGTTTTGAAAACCGGCGAGGTTCACGCCTCCGGGGGTTCGAATCCCCCGCTCTCTGCCATTAACCTTTTTTCAATCATTTTATAATATTGTTAAAATGATTTCTTTGGAGCCATAGCAAAGTGGCTAATGCATTGGATTGCAAATCCTTGATCCTCGGTTCGACTCCGAGTGGCTCCTCCATCGAACAAACCCCCTTTTATATCGTATCACATCGTAACGTTTAAACTATTTTTATTAACCTTTTGTTAACTTTTATCTTCTTATGGGGCATTAAATGTTACAATCCAAAAATTTTTAAATGGTGTGGAGAACATGAAAAAAGTTATATCAATTATTTTATTATCAGCATTCGTCTTAACAATGAGTGAGGCGTCTATTTTTATAGAAGAAAATAGTTCCCAAAATCGTGTTCATGCAGAAATTTTTACAGAGTTTGACAATGAGTTTGAAGAATCCGATGCCGTTTTTGACCCATTAAGCGGATATAATAGAATGATGACAGACTTTAACGACACTTTTTATCTCAATATTTTACAACCCGTTTCAAAAACCTATGCCAGTATCGTTCATGAAAATATACGAACAGGTGTTTCAAATGTTTACGATAATCTTCTGTTCCCAATTCGTTTTATTAATAATGTATTGCAATTTAAGTTTATTAACGCCAGTGAAGAGTTGGGACGTTTTGTAATTAATTCTACTTTTGGACTTTTAGGAATCATAGATGTAGCAGAAAAATTTGAATTACAGCCTCATAAAGAAGATTTTGGACAAACATTAGGGTTTTATGGTGTGGGCAGTGGATTTCATATTGTAATACCTTTTTTAGGACCTTCAAATTTAAGAGATGTTTTTGGAATTGGTGCAGACTCTTACGCCAATCCATTATCGACATTAGTGGCATATGAACCCTATCAAATTCCTGATAATACATTACAAGAGTTTGGGTACAGAACGTATAATTTGCTGAATGAATTCTCCTTTCATCCTAATGCGTATGAAAATATGAAAAAAGATGCCGTTGATTTATACCCTTATTTGCGTGATATTTATGAACAACGACGAAAAAAGTTAATTGAGGAATAAACACAATGAAATATTTTAATACACTTGTAAAGATTTTTTTAATGATAATGATAGTTTCAACTGTCAGTTATGCTTTACAAGAAGAGAAAATTCTTTCTGTCATGACAGATAAAATCAATAAAGCAACTCAAATTTTGCAAAATAATCAAATGGATAAGACACGTAAACAAAAAGATATTTTTGATATGTTTGATATTTTATTTGATTATGAATTGATGGCAAAATTGAGTTTAGGAAAACAATGGAATAGCTTAGAAACTCAACAACAAAAAGTTTTTACACAAAGTTTTGAGCAAAGATTAAAAGCTTCATATATTGATAAACTTTATTTGTATACCAACCAAAAAATTATTGTCAAAGATATGTTGAAGCCTAAAGAGAATCGTATTGAAGTAATTATGCATATTTTAGGAGAAAAAGAGACTTTTGAGGTCATTTATAAATTGTATAAAAATGGAACCAACGATTGGTTTATTTATGATGTTAATATTTTAGGTATTAGTATTATTCAAACCTATCGAAACCAATTTGTTGGCGTTTTACAAAAAGAGACTTTCGATGAATTAATACAGCGATTAAATAAAGTAGAAGCAGTCATAAAGTAATTGAATGTTTAAAAATTGGTATGAAAAAGTTATTTTAAAACATCCGATTAAAACACTTTTTTTGACATTATTGGCTATTGCTCTTTTAGGTATTCATGCGTATAAAGTTGAAGTTGATGCTTCTGCGGATACCTTACTTTTAGAGCATGATAAAGATTTACAATACAATCGCTTAATCAATAAACGATACAAAAACCCTGACTTTTTACTGATTGCTTTTAGCGTAAAAGATGATTTATTATCTCAAAAAAATCTTGACACTATAGCAAAACTCTCTTTTGACTTGGAGCAACTGCCTCGAGTTGAGAAAGTCACCTCTATTTTAAATGTACCTTTATTATTAAGTCCGGCTCAAGAACTTCAAAACTTAGTGGATAATGTTCCCACGCTAAGCAACTCAAAACCTGATAAAGAGTTAGTTAAACAGGAGTTTTTAACGTCTCCATTGTATAAAAATGCTTTAGTCAGCGATGATTTTAAAACCACTTCAATTATTGTTAATTTAAAAACCGATGAAAAATATTTTGAGCTTATAGCCGCTAAAGAGGAGCTTCAAGAGAGAAAAAAACTCCACTCTTTAACTTATGCAGAAGAAAAAAAACTTGGTGATATTTTAGTAGAATATAAGCAGTATAAAGAGATACAACGAGAAATTGAACATCAAAACATAGAAGATATTCGTCTTATTATGAGAAAATATCAAAATGATGGAGAGTTGTTTTTAGGTGGAGTCAATATGATTGTTGATGATATCATCACCTATGTCAAAAATGATTTACTTATTTATGGTAGCACACTTTTATTGATACTTATAATTGTGTTATGGATTATTTTCAAAGAACTTAAATGGATTATTCTTCCTATTTTTATTTGTATTTTAAGTGTAGTTTCTACCACAGGGATTTTAGGCTTGTTTGATTGGCAAGTTACGGTGATTTCATCCAATTTTATTTCATTACAACTGATTATTACTCTTTCAATTGTTTTGCATTTGATTGTACGATACAATGAATTAAATCAAACTCTTCCTCATGCAACACAAGAAGAGTTAGTGTTGCAAACTGTTTTATCTAAGTTAAAACCTTCCTTTTTTGCTATTGTTACTACGATTGCAGGGTTTTCTTCTTTGGTTGTTTCTGATATTAAACCCGTTATAAACTTGGGGTTAATGATGAGTATAGGAATTGCCATTTCTTTGATTATTGCATTTGTTATTTTCCCCACTTCTATGATGATGTTAAAAAAAGCAAGAATAAATCCCGTGAGTGCCAAACATTTTTTTTCAATGACAAAATTGTGTTCAAATACGGTGTTAAATTATGGTAATACAATTATAATTGTGAGTTTACTGGTGTTTGTTTTTTCTCTTTGGGCATCTTCTAAATTAATTGTTGAGAACAGTTTTATTAGCTATTTTAAAAAAACCACACCCATTTATCAAGGGATGGAAGTCATTGACCAAAAATTAGGCGGTACCACTCCTTTAGATATTATTATCGATTTTAAAGCCATTCAAGAAGAATCGACTGATTTAAATACCCATGAAGAATTTTTAGACTCTTTTGAAGATGAGTTTTTAGAAACACAAGATAAACCAGAGTATTGGTTTACCCCAAATAAAATGCAAACAATCACAAAAGTACATAATTATTTGGAGTCTTTAGATGAAATAGGCAATGTACAATCTTTAGCAACATTACTTAAAGTAGGAAAAGAGCTTAATAGTAACAAAGAGTTAGACAGTATTCTTTTGGCGTTGTTGTACAATAAATTGCCCGATGAGTATAAAAAGATTATTTTATCTCCTTATATCAGTATTGNNCATGAAGAGTTACGACGCAATGAATTATTAAATAAAATTAAATTGGATTTAACAACACTCTTACAAGAAGATGATGTGGATTTTCATTTGACAAATTTAATGGTATTGTACAATAATATGCTACTGTCACTGTTTGATTCTCAAATAGCTACATTAGGGATTGTACTTATGATTTTATTGCTCATGTTCATGGTATTGTTTAAATCATTAAAAGTTGCCTTGATTGCCTTAATTGTAAATATTATTCCAGTAAGTGTCGTATTTGGGTTAATGGGGGTTGCTTATATTCCATTAAATATTATGACCATTACTATTGCTGCCATTTGCATTGGTATTGGCGTTGATGATACCATTCATTATATTCACCGCTTTAAAGA
>NPIG01001044.1_pt1 | contig 16554 bp, 15 predicted proteins | sample 8637441 | NCBI WGS metagenome assembly NPIG01 (sample SAMN07420675, study PRJNA396082) | bioreactor metagenome | isolation source: sample BR6 brine-fed electro-methanogenic bioreactor BR | place: Japan: Kochi | collected 2016-06-14 | reverse complement strand
TCTCGCAACCTCGGCAGCGTGGGCTGCCGAGGTTGCGGAGCCGCAAGAGCTGGTCGTCGACCTGTCTGCCCACAAGGTCTCCGTCGCAGTGGATTTCGCCGGTGCCGACGTGGTCCTGTTCGGCACGACCGAAGGCGCCGGCGACGTGATCGTCGAGGTGCGCGGCCCGCTCCGGTCGGAGACGGTCCGCCGCAAGGACCGGATCGCCGGAGTCTGGCTCAACCGGGATACGATGATTTTCCATCGGGTTCCCGCCTTCTACGCCGTCGCCAGCAGCCGCCCGCTGCATGATCTCCTTCCGGCGAAGACCCTTGCCGCCTTCCAGGTGGGGATCGAAAACCTATGGATGATTCCCGAGCAGACGGAACCCAGGGAGGAACAAAGCGTCAGGATTTTCCGCGAGGCCCTGGTGCGGAACATGCAGCGCTTCGGTCTGTTTCCCGACGAGCCGGAAGAAGTTCTGTTCCGGGGCAACCGGCTGTTTCGGACGGATATCCATTTTCCGGCCAACGTCGCCGTCGGTCCGTATGAGATCAGGGTCCATCTGGTCAAGGACGGCGAAGTGGTCCATTCGACCAAGACGCCGCTGGCCCTTTCCCGCGTTGGGTTCGAGGCAGCCATGTATACGCTCGCCCAGACGCAATCCCTGCTCTATGGGCTGCTTGCCATCGCCGTCGCGGTCGTGGCAGGATGGTTGGCGAACCTGTTCTTCCGTAGCAAGGCATGACGAAAATGGCTGTTGAGACGACGTCTCACGACACGGCCCCCGTGGACGGGGGCGTTTTTCTGTGCGTTGTGGACGAAACCGAGGAGCTGTGGCCCGCGCTTCGCTTTGCTTGCCGCAAGGCCAACCGTATGGGAGCACGGGTTGGTCTGTTGTGCGTGGTCGAGCCGGCGGAATTCCAGCATTGGCTGGCGGTCGGGGAGTTGATGCGCGAGGAGCGGCGGGAAGAAGCGGAGGAAACCCTCCAGCTGGTTGCCACCGCCGTTCAGAAGCAGACCGGGAAGATCCCGACGTTGTTCATCCGCGAAGGCGACGTGAAGGACGAACTCCTGGCCTGCGTCGAGGAAGAGAAGAACATTACGCTGCTGGTTCTCGGGGCGGCCACCGGTCCGGATGGGCCGGGGCCGCTGATCTCCTATCTGGTGCAGAAGAAGGCCGGCGGCCTGCGGGTGCCGATCACCATCGTGCCGGGCGGCCTGAGCAACGACCAGATTGATTCCCTGACCTAGGTCTTCTGTAGCCGCTCAGCGGAACACCATCACCGAGCATTTGGCGCGGCGGATCAGCTCGAGCGACATGTTCTTGCTGAACAGGCTCTTAAATCCGTGTTCCTCGGTATCCGGGACCACGATCACGGAATGATCGGCGCCGGCCTCGATCAGTTCTTCCACCGGATTGCCGACGCGGACGATGGATTCGTAGACGTCGATGCCCATGGATTCGATGATCTCGCGGGCTTCGGCGGCATTTTTCGCCGCCTCCGGCTGGCTTTCGACATCGGCCGCGACCGCGATGACGGCGACGAAGCTTTCGGTGAGATGGGCGAGCTTGGCGTCGCGGCGTACGACCTCGCGGGCGATATCCGATCCGTCCGTGTAGATCAGATGGCTGTGTCCGACCATGAGCTGGCGGGCCACCATGACCGGACAGGGCGCGTGGGCGACGACCTTTTCTGCGACCGGCGGGTCCCAGAAGGAACGGGCCGTCTTGCGGCTCCAGCGCTCGGATGCCCCGAGGATTATCAGATCGTACTTGCCGATCTCCCACTGTTCGAGGATGCCGCTGGCGACGTCGCTCGACACCTTGCTTTTCAGGATCACGCGGTGCTTGTTGCGGCCGATGTAGACGACCCGGTTGTCGCCCAGTGGGTCGCCGGCCACGTCGGCATGAGCCCATTCGGCCCGGCGATCGGGGGCCATGTAACCGACTTCGATCAGAAGGTCCTTGCCCTTCTTGAGATAACGGATACCCGGGAGTTCGAGCCCCCAGTCGAGCATGTTCTGGCGGGCGACGCTGACCTGAAGGCCCCCCGAGCGCAGACCGTGGTCCATCGGGCGGACGTGGAGAAGTACGATGTCGGCCTCGATCCCCTTCCCCATCTTCGCGGCATAGCGCAGGCTGCGGTAGGATTCCTCCGAACCGTCGATGCACACGAGTATTCGGAATCTGTCGTCGTCGTGCTCTTCCATGCAGGTGTCTCCCGTCGAGGCGGTGCTCAGACGCCGATGAGGGGCCAATAAACCCATGCGGCCCCAAGCAATACGATGGTCGACATCACGACCATTTTCCAGCCGACCCGCAACAGATCGGTGGTCTTGAGGTAACCCGAGGCATAGACGATGGTGAATGCCGGGTGGGCGAAGACCGTCAGGTAGCCGAAAGCCGAGGAAATGGCGGTCACGAAACCGATGATGAGCGGACTTTCATCTGCCACCTGGGCCACCTTGAGGACGATGGGACCGAGAACCGCAACGGCGGCGCCGCTCGACATCGTATTGGTGACGCCGGTGGTCAGGGCCGAGACCGCCGCCCACAACCCGAATCCGCTGTCCGCCCCGAGCGGCGCCAGCAGGTCGAGAAAACTCGTCGCCACCCATTCCGCGGCGCCGGTTTCCTTCATCTGCAGGCCGAGCGAGATGGCGGCGGCGTAGAGCAGGACCACGCCCCAGTTGACGCCGGAGTTGACGTCCTCCCAGCGGACCAGGCCGGCGACCAGGAAGGCGGCGGCACCGAACACGGCGACCGTCCCCATGCCGATATCGCTGGATGCGAACACCCAGCCGCAGAGGACCAGGATGAAGATGCCCACCGCCACCCAGTCGGCGCCCTTCATGCGGCCTTGGGCCTCGACCTGGGCCCGCAGCTTGACCACGGCGCGGGACAGGTTGCGGTATTCGGGCCGGAACGAGAAAAGCAGGATGGCGGTGACCAGCGGCAGCTGCAGCAGGAACATGGGATAGGCGTAGAGCATCCATTCCACGTAATCGACCAGGTACTTCCAGGTCGTCCGGTCGGTCGGATCGTAGAAGAACTCCTGCCAGTAGCCGATCATGATGGCGTTGCGGGCGCCGCCCGAGGGCGTTGCGATTCCGGCGACCGAACAGCCGTAGGAAATCGAGAGCAACAGCGCGACGGCCAGGTTGCGGACCTTCTTGGGGTCGTCCGAGGTCAGCGTCACCAGGGTGATGCCGACCGGCAGCATCATCGCCGCCACGGTGTGTTCGCCGACGAAGGATGCCAGGAATCCGGACACCGCCGAGATTCCCAGGCAAATGCGCCAGGTGCGGGTGCCGGTCATGCGGACGATCAGCCAGGCCAGGCGTTTGTCCAGCTTCTGCTTGACCACCGCCACGGCGAGCATCAGCGAACCCATGATGAACAGAACCGAGTCCGTCATCAGGCTTTTGGCGACCTTGGACGAATCGATGCCGAGCAGAAGGACCTGACCGACGACGATCAGCAAGGCCACCGTCGGCAGCGGCACCGGTTCGGTGACGAACAGGATGGTCGACACCACCGTCATGGTCAGAACGATCATCGCTTCGCGTGACAGGTCCGCGGGCTGCGGCAGGCTTAGCATGATCGCGCCGATGATCATGGCGATGAAGAACCAGCGCTTTTCGCGAAGATAGTAAAGCCGGAAGCGGATGCGGACGGCACGACGCAGAAGGCCGAACCCGAGGGCGGCGTGGCGGATTGTCGATTCCGGGCGGGATTCGGATGCAGTTTCCTTATCCGCCTGATTGCGGCGGAGACGCGTCGTCGGGGTGTTGAACCAGTCGGCCATGACTCTCCCGCCCGCCAAGTGGCCCTGTCGTTAATGTCCGGGTGGTTGTTATTGTTCCGGACACATAGGCGGCTGCCGGGTCATTACAACCCGGACACCCGTATACCAGATATGATTATTATCACAGAGGGCGCGGCGAAGCTAGGCTACGGCAGCCCTTATCTCGCTGATTTTCTTGGCATAATCGGGGGCGCCGAAGATAGCGCTGCCGGCGACCAGGACATTGGCCCCGGCATCGACGACGGTTTTGGCGGTCGCCGTGTCGATGCCGCCATCAACTTCCAATTCGATCGGCCGGTCGCCGATCATCTCGCGGATGCGTCGGATCTTGGCGACCTGGGACTCGAGAAAGGCCTGGCCGCCGAAGCCGGGGTTGACGGTCATGACCAGGATCAGGTCGACCTTGTCGAGAACGTAGGAAATGGCGGATTCCGAGGTTCCCGGGTTCAGCGAAACCCCTGCCCTTTTGCCGAGATCCCGGATCGCCTGAAGGGTCCGGTCGAGATGCGGACCCGCCTCGGCATGCACCGTGATGATATCGCTGCCGGCTTTCGCGAATGCTTCGAGAAAAGAGTCGACCGGCGACACCATCAGGTGCACGTCGAGCGGTTTCTTGGTGTGCGGCCGGAGGGCCGCGACGACCACGGGGCCGATCGTGATGTTGGGCACGAAATGGCCGTCCATCACGTCGACGTGGACGTAGTCGCATCCTGCCGCGTCGATCGCGCGGACGGCCTCGCCGAGGCGCGCGAAATCGGCGGAGAGGATCGAAGGCGCGATCTTGACCGCGTTTCCCATGGTCATCGTCCGTTTGCCGAGGGGCCGCCTAGCGGACCTTGGCGTCCAGTTCACCGGCGGCGTAGCGCTCCGCCATCTTGGCCAGCGGGATCGGCTTGATCTTCGAGGCGTTGCCCGCGGTTGCGAACTGCTCGAAGCGTTCCTCGCACAGCTTCTGCATGGCGGCCATGGCCGGCTTCAGGTAGCTGCGCGGATCGAACTCGGCCTTCTTCTCCCACAGGATGCGGCGGATCTGGCCGGTCATCGCCATCCGGTTGTCGGTGTCGATGTTGACCTTGCGCACGCCGTGCTTGATGCCGGTCACGATCTCCTCGACCGGGACGCCATAGGTCTGCGGCATCTCGCCGCCGAACTCGTTGATGATGTCCTGCAGGTCCTGAGGGACCGACGACGAGCCGTGCATGACGAGGTGGGTGTTCGGCAGCTTGGCATGGATCTTCTTGATCACGTCCATGGCCAGGATTTCGCCGGTCGGCTTACGGGTGAACTTGTAGGCGCCGTGCGAGGTACCGATGGCCACGGCCAGCGCATCGACATTGGTCTTGGCGACGAAATCAGCGGCCTCGTCGGGGTTGGTGACGAGCATGTCCTTGCTCAGGGTCCCCTCGAAACCGTGGCCGTCCTCCTTGTCGCCCTTGCCGGTCTCGAGCGAGCCGAGAACGCCAAGTTCGCCCTCGACCGAAACGCCGACCATATGAGCGATATCGACGACCTTGCTGGTGACGTCGACGTTGTACTCGAAAGATGCGGGAGACTTGCCGTCCGCTTCCAGCGAGCCGTCCATCATCACCGACGAGAACCCGAAGGTGATCGCCGAGGTGCAGGTGGCCGGGCTGTTACCGTGGTCCTGATGCATGCAGACCGGGATGTCCGGATACATCTCGATGGCGGCCTTGATCAGATAGCTGAGGACCGTGTCGTTGGCGTATTTGCGGGCGCCGCGGCTGGCCTGCATGACGACCGGCGAGTCGGTTTTCTGCGCCGCTGCCATGATGGCCAGCATCTGTTCCATGTTGTTGATGTTGAACGCGGGCACGCCGTAGTCGTTCTCCGCCGCGTGATCCAACAATTGCCGAAGCGAAACGAGTGCCATGTGAGTCTATCTCCCTCTCCTCAATCACCGCCGGCCGTCGGGCCGGCGGTTCCGGTTTACGAGAGCCGGGCCTTGGCCGCGGCTGCTATCTTCTCGGCGGTGATGCCGAAGTGCTCGTAGAGTTTCGGACCGGGCCCGGACGCGCCGAAACCGGTCATGCCGACGAAACCGCCCTTCTCGCCGATGTACTTATGCCATCCCTGCTCCAGTGCGGCCTCGACGGCGACACGCACCGTTCCGGGGCCGAGAACCTTTTGCCGGTAGGCCTCGTCCTGAGCGTCGAACAGTTCCCAGCAGGGCATCGACACGACGGCGGTCGGAATGCCCTCGCCTTGCAGCAAGTCGCGGGCTGCGACGGCGATCGCGACCTCGGTACCGGTCGCCATGAGCGTGACCTTGCGGGCACCGGCGCCGCCATCCGCCTCGGCCAGGACATAGGCGCCCTTGGCGCAGAGGTTTTCGGAAACGTCCTGCCGGAGCAGCGGCGTTCCCTGGCGGCTCAGCGAAATGGCCGAAGGTTTGACATCGGACGTGAGCGCGATATCCCAGCATTCCGAAACCTCGACGGCGTCGGCCGGCCGGAAAACATTCAGATTGGGAATGGCGCGCAGCGATGCAAGGGTTTCCACCGGCTGGTGGGTCGGTCCGTCCTCGCCAAGGCCGATGGAATCGTGGGTCAGCACGTAGACGACCCGCAGGTTCATCATCGCCGAAGCGCGGATGGACGGCCGCATGTAGTCGGAGAAGACCATGAACGTTCCGGCATAGGGGATGAATCCGCCGTGCAGGGCAATGCCGTTCATGACCGCCGCCATGGCATGCTCGCGCACGCCGTAGTGGATGTAGCGGCCGACGAAGTCGCCGGTATCGATGCTCTGCGTGCTGCTGGTCTTGGTGTTGACCGATCCGGTCAGGTCGGCCGATCCGCCGATCAGTTCGGGAATGGCGGCGGTCAGAACCTCCAACGCATTGCCCGAGGCCTGACGGGTCGCCCAGCCCGGCTTCTCGACGAGCAAGCCTTTCCGGTATTCGTCGCAGAACTTCTGCCAGGTGGCAGGCAGGGCGCCGAGATCGGTCCGTTCGAAATCATGGCGCACCGACAGGGATGCCGCTTCGAGGCGTTCCTGCCATTCGTGATGGGCGGCGACGCCGACCTCGGAGGCGCTGCGCCACGCGGCCAGGACATCGTCGGGTACGACGAACGGAGGATGCGACCAGCCGAGGGCCTCGCGGGCGCCGGCGATCTCGTCATCGCCGAGCGGTGCGCCGTGGCTCGAAGCCGTGCCGGCCTTCTTCGGCGCGCCGCGGCCGATTTGGGTCTTGCAGCCGATGATCGAGGGCTTGTCGGATTTCCTGGCCTTCTCGATGGCCGCCGCGACGGCTTCCGGGTCGTGGCCGTCGACGGCCTGGGTATCCCATCCGGCCGCCGCGAAACGGACAAGCTGGTCCTCGGTGCGGGCAAGATCGGTGGATCCGTCGATGGAAATGCTGTTGTCGTCCCACAGCACGATCAGGCGCGAGAGCTTCAGGTGGCCGGCGAAACCGATGGCCTCGTGGCTGATGCCTTCCATCAGGCAGCCGTCACCGGCGATGACGTAGGTGTAGTGATCGACAAGTTCGTTGCCGTAGCGGGCATTGCGCATGCGCTCGGCCAGCGCCATGCCGGCGGCCATCGCAAGCCCCTGCCCGAGCGGGCCGGTGGTCGCTTCGACACCCCTGGTGTGCCCGTATTCGGGATGACCCGGCGTCTTCGAACCGATCTGCCGGAAATCCTTGATCGCGTCGATCGTAACGTCCTCGTACCCCGTGAGGTAGAGCAACGAATAGAGCAGCATCGATCCGTGGCCCGCGGACAGGACGAAACGGTCGCGGTCGGCCCAGTCGGGTGCGCTCGGATCGAATTTCAGGAAACGCGTGAACAGAACCGTGGCGACATCGGCCATTCCCATGGGCATGCCGGGGTGGCCGGATTTGGCTTTCTGAACGGCGTCGGCAGACAGGAATCGGATGGCGTTGGCCATGTCCTGATGTGAAACGCCTGCGGGGGTCTTCGTCTTGGCCGTCATATGATCCTCTCCACGTTCGGCAAAAAATATCCCTTTACGGCAACCTGAATCCCACTCCGGAGGAAGCAAAATCCGGAAGTTTCCGCTCGATCAAATCATTGGGACACGGTGTTTTTCGGGGGCAGACCACTATAAGTGGCCGTCCGCCGGTGATCAATAGTTGCAGGCCGGTTGGGGCGGAAAAATAACCGGTGATGCCTGTCGCCGTGACGGCACTTGAAGCCATCGGCGAATACGGCAGCCCCGGGACCGCGGCGGCGAGCAGATCTGCACCTCCTATCCTGCTTACCTGCGGCGGGTGGCCACGCGACATAATACTTTTGGCTATCTTTCATTTCGCAACGACCGACCTCATAATTATTGTATTGATAATGATTCTCGGCATAGCGCGGCCCTAGGGAAACAAGGCGTATGATTTCCAAATCAAAACTGATCAGGGGGGCGGCAGGTTTTTTCGGTTCTTCCGGCCTTTCCCGAATAGTCGGATCGCGCTATGGCGGGAACGGCACCATCTTCTCGCTTCACAGCGTCGTTCCCGATCCCTCGGAATACCTCTTCGAATCGGATCGCGTCAGTACGGGATTCCTCGAGGCCTTTCTGCGGTGGTTGCGCGAAAAGAACATCGACATCGTTACGCTGAACGAAGCCCTGCGTCGTCTAGAGGCCGATGACCCGAGGCGTTTCGCCGTCATTACCTGCGATGACGGCTATGCGGACAACTTCGTCCACATGCTGCCCATCATGGAGAAGTTCAACGCGCCCTATACGGTCCATGTGACAACCCACTGGATCACGCGCGAGTTCTCCTACTGGAGCGGCGGCCTGGTCCGCCTGTTCCGCGAGCGCGACGCCGTGGAGATCGAACCCATGAACGGGCGGTTCGTCTGCTCCTCCCTGCACCAAAAGGTGGCCGGCTTTCAGCGCGCATTGAATTGGTGTTACCGCGATTGTCCGGATCCCGGGGCCGCTCTCGAGAGCGTCTTCCGGAAGTACGGAATTCGACCGGAGGCCGTTCTCGACGAGGATGCACTGAGCGAGGAGCAGCTCATGGAGTTTGCCACTTCCCCGCTCGTGACCATCGGGGGGCATACGACGACCCATCCCATCCTGTGCTCCCTTCCGGAGGAGCAGGCGCTCGCGGATATCCGGGACAATCGCGCGTTCCTGGAATCCATCATCCAGAAACCCGTCGAACATCTGTCCTATCCCTTCGGCCGCCCCAAGGCTTGCTGTGAACGCGAGGAGAAGATCGCCGCGGAGGCTGGTTTCAAAACGGCAACGACCACACGCAAAGGGAACCTGTTCCGCAAGCATCTCGACAGGCCCCACGCATTGCCGCGGGCAACCATCAGAGGCGATCTGGAATCGATCGGGCTGATGGACTTTCAGATGAGCGGCGTGCCGACATTCTTCCGAACCCGGGGCGGCGACCCGTTTGTGACGATGTAGGTTTCGGAAAGCGTCACCCAGGCATGAAAAAGGCTTGGTCCGGCGGCGGACCAAGCCTTTTTAAACTGGGGCGAGAGATGGGACTTGAACCCACGACATCCAGATCCACAATCTGGCGCTCTAACCACCTGAGCTACTCCCGCCATGAGCGGGACACTGTGTAGTCCCATGACGCAGGCCCGTCAAGTTCCAGGTGGAGGTACGCGGGCTGCGCAGATCCGAAGCTAGCCTTTCTTGCGGCCTTCCGCCGGTTTCTTGGGAGGCGTTTCCGGGCGCTCGGGTCCCCAGACACGGCTCAGATAGCCGTCCGCGAGCAGGAGGGCCGCGGCCGGATTGTGGGCCAGGGCCCGGTCCTTGGCGACCAGGGTCGTGACCAATGCCTCCGAATGCTTGAAGAACAGGCTGTCATGGCCGACACAGAGGCCGATGACGACGTTGAAGTCGGTTCCGCACCGGTTGAGCAGTTCGGCCTGGGTGATCGGATTGCACATGGCCTCGAACTGTCCGGGACGGATCTTCTCCTCGTCGGCCAGGCCGATTTCCTCCTTGGCGATCGAGCCGGTCTTGCAGCAGACCGACGCCACTTCGAACCCGTGGCTTTCGATGATCTGTGCGGCCTTGTTGGCAAGGTCGAAGACGCCGACGCAGAAAGCGATGCCGATCTTCTTGAAGCCCATCTTCTTGGAGAAGTGGCAGACCTCCTCGATCCGGGTCCATTCGCAATAGCCCTCGGCCTCGACCCGCGCTGCTTCCTTCGCGGCCTTCATCAGGAACGGATCCTGCTGATACTTCTCGAATCCCTCGACGATACCGGGCTCGTCGACCTTGGTCGGACACCAGCCCGGCCCCTTTTCCGGTTCACCGCGGCGGCAGGCCCGGATCTCGGAGGGACAATAGGAACAGGACGGGTCACTGTACTTCATGGGTGTCTCCTGGATGCGGCCAGTTGGTTGCCGGCCGTCATTCTGCAACTTTCCGGCGGAACACCGCCGGGGCGGTTAACTCAAGAGCGAAACGGACCCATCGTAAAGGAGCTTGAGACCGGCGGCAAACAGGAACAGATAGCACAGCCGGTAAAACCAGGTCGGCGAGATGCGGTTGTGCAACCAGACGCCGACAAGGACGCCGATCGGCGCCAACGGGCAGAGAACCAGGGACATCGCCAGGTTGCCCACCGGCAGCAGTCCGAGCCACCAGTAGGGCAGCAGCTTGGCGTAGTTGACGGCGGTGAAAAACATGATCATCGTGCCGACGAACAGGGTTTTGTCCATGCGCTGCGGCAGCAGGAAGGCGTTGGCCGGCGGACCGCCGGCATGGGCGAGGAAACTGGTGAAACCGGAAAGCGCCCCCCAGAGGATGCCTTTGTAGACGACGCCCTCCTTCGGTTCCGCGCCCTCGCCTTTCGGCGCCTTCTTCAGCCAGTGATGCAGCGTGAAGGAGACCGCGATGCAGCCGACGATGAACTTGATGGTCGGGCCGTCGAACCAGTGGAAGGTCGCGGTGCCGGTCAGGATGCCGATGGCCGCACCGACCGCCATGATCTTGAGGTTCCGTCTGTCCCAGGTCTTTCGGTAGGCCCACACGCCGATCAGATCCATCAGGCAGAGGATCGGTAGCATGATCGCCGCCGCCTGCGGAACCGGGATGACCAGCGACATCATGGGGACGCCCAGCGAGGCCAGCCCGCCGCCGAAGCCGCCCTTCGAAACGGCTGCGAGGAAGACCGCCGGCACGGCGACAAAATAGAAAACGGGGTCGGTGATCAGCACGGAGGTTAAAGGCATCCAGGTTCGATCAGGCTCCCTGCCCTGTATCCCTTTGGCGCGGCGGTTTCAAACACTTTCGCTACCGGCCGTCCTCGCGGCAAGGTGCGTGTCTAAAAAAAGGGCTATTGCCTAAAAAATAACCTCCCTGCCTGGGCATCTTTCGCGCATTCGCGAAGCAATGGTATCTAACTCTATGATTTTCAACAAAATAAATGGATCGGCCGATTTGGCACGATGCGTGCTTTAAGGATGCGCAGGCACCCGTAGGGGGTTGCCGAACCACAATCCGAAACCGGAAGCGCGGAAATTCGCCGTAATCCGGGATCGACAACCGAGAGGCGCGATTTCATGAAANNTGAAAAAAATCGAAGCCATCATTAAGCCCTTCAAACTGGACGAGGTGAAAGAAGCTCTCCAGGAAGTCGGGCTTCAAGGCATCACAGTTATCGAAGCCAAAGGCTTCGGCCGTCAGAAAGGTCACACCGAGCTCTACCGCGGGGCGGAATACGTCGTCGACTTCCTGCCCAAGGTGAAGATCGAGGTGATCCTGGACGACAGCCTGGTCGAGCCGGCGATCGAAGCCATCCAGCAGGCGGCCCGCACCGACCGTATCGGTGACGGTAAGATTTTTGTCACGCCTGTCGAGGAAGCAATCCGCATTCGTACAGGCGAGCGTGGAAAAGACGCCATTTGAGGATTTGGTCACTCAAACAAAGACCGCCAATTCGTTATGACACTGGATGGGAAGAGGAAACCCGATATGTCTTTGAACTGCAAAAACGCTGCTGACGTCATCAAGATCCTGAAGGAGCAGGAAATCCCGTACGTCGATCTTCGCTTCACTGATCCGCGCGGGAAGTGGCAGCACACTGCTCAGACCGCCGATACCATCGATGAAGACGCGTTCGCGGATGGCCTCATGTTCGATGGGTCGTCGATTGCCGGCTGGAAGGCGATCAACGAGTCCGACATGGTCCTCATTCCCGATGCGACCACCGCGGTCATGGATCCCTTCGCCGCGCAGCCCTCGCTGATCTTGTTCTGCGACGTCCTCGAGCCGGCCACCGGCCAGGCCTACGGCCGCGATCCCCGCTCGCTCGCCAAGAAGGCCGAAGCCTATCTGGCGTCGACCGGCGTCGGTGACACCGCTTACTTCGGTGCAGAAGCCGAGTTTTTCGTGTTCGACGACGTGCGCTTCAACGTCTCCATGAACAACTGCTTCTACGAGTTCGATTCCGACGAAGGCCCGTATGTCAGCGGCAAGATCATGCCCGAAGGCAACTACGGCCACCGTCCGATGGTCAAGGGCGGCTACTTCCCGGTTCCGCCGGTGGACTCGGCCTCCGATCTCCGCGCCGAGATGGTTTCGGTGATGAAGGAAATGGGCCTGCCCATGGAGAAGCATCACCACGAGGTGGCGCCCAGCCAGCACGAACTCGGCATGAAGTTCGATACCCTGGTCAAGGCCGCCGACAACCAGCAGATTTACAAGTACGTCACCCAGATGGTTGCCCATTCCTACGGCAAGACGGCGACCTTCATGCCGAAGCCGGTGATCGGCGACAACGGTTCGGGCATGCACACCCACCAGTCGATCTTCAAGGACGGCAAGCCGGTCTTCGCCGGTTCGGGTTATGCGGATCTGTCGGACATGGCGCTTTACTACATCGGCGGCATCATCAAGCACGCCCGCGCGCTGAACGCCTTCACCAACCCGGGCACCAACAGCTACAAGCGCCTGATCCCGGGCTTCGAGGCTCCGGTTCTGCTGGCCTACTCGGCCCGCAACCGCTCGGCGTCGTGCCGTATCCCGTTCGCGTCGAACCCGAAGGGCAAGCGCGTCGAGGTTCGTTTCCCGGACGCCATCGCCAATCCTTACCTGGCCTTCGCCGCGATGATGATGGCCGGCCTCGACGGCATCCAGAACAAGATCCATCCCGGCGACCCGATGGACAAGAACCTGTACGACCTGCCGCCGGAAGAACTCAAGGACGTTCCGACGGTCTGCGGCAGCCTGCGCCAGGCTCTCGAGGCGCTGGAAGCCGACCACGAGTTCCTCAAGAAGGGCGACGTGTTCCCGCAGGACCTGATCGACGGCTACATCGACCTCAAGTGGGAAGAAGTCTACAACTTCGAGCACACCCCGCACCCGGTCGAGTTCCAGATGTACTACTCGTCGTAAGTCACGACGCTTCGGTTACGGAACGAGGGGTTCGCGCCACGGCGCGGACCCCTTTTTCTTTGCCTGGGTGCCACCTTGCGGCCGTTTCGTGCCGGTTCGATGCCGTTTCCGGTCGGGTCAAATCGGGCCAAGTTCTTGATTTTCAAGAAAAGACGTCGGCTTCAGACGAAAAATGTAAACATTTGTAAACAGGTTCGGGCCGCCGGTCGGGGGCAAAGGCACCCCGCCATCGCGGCAGGCGATATTATACCTATAATGGGAAAAATAACATAATTTGGGCCGTTTGTCAATTCCGGCCCGGTGCGGCGGCGGCCTTGTCCCGTGCTGCCGGCCGCCTTCAATCCGGCCATTTGAGGAGGGAGTCGACGCCTCGCCGCTTGCGGTCGGACAGGGTATAGGCGAGGCCGTCGCCGGAGGCCGCGGCACGGGACATTTCTTCGCGGATCCGGGTGGCGACCACCTTCTCTTCCCCGGCGATCAGGTTGCAGGGGTCGAGGAAGAAGTAGCCGTGCTCGATCAGATCGTCGCGGACCTGGATCGAGGGTGTCCCGGCGGTCAGCCGGTCGGCCAGTTCCCAGGCGTAGAGGCGGGCCTTGTCGGGGATCACGGAGACCTTCAGGCGGTCGATGGGGTTGCCGGTCCAGTCGCGATGGACCTCGAGAGCGAGTCCCGGAATGTCCTGCAGCGATTCCGTCCAGTAACGGACGTAGCCGAGCTCGCGCTCGCGGGCGGCGGCGTGGTCGCGCCGCTCCCAGGCCTCCAAGGCGGCGATGGTGCCGACGATCCCCTCCTTGCCGATCTTCATGTGGCGGCCGAGCCCGCGGTTCTGCAGATAGGCGGCGCGCACCAGTTCCTTGCGGCCGGCGACGATGCCGCCGGTCGGTCCGCCGAGAAACTTGTGGGCGCTGTAGATGACCAGGTCGGCGCCCAATTCGACCGGGCTGCGGAGATCGTACTCGCTGGCCATGTCGACGATCGACGGCACGCCGCGTTCGCGGCAGATCGCCAGGAAATCGGCGAGCGGGATCTGGCCTTCCTGGACCACGTGATGGGAAACCACGAACAGGGCTGCGGCCGTCTTCTCGTTGATCCGGTCTTCGAGGTGGTAGATCCCGACCATCGCCGCGGTGCCGAGCGGAACGATGCGGGCGCCGGTCAGGCGGATCGCCTGATCGATGGGGGCTCCGTAATTGACCAGATGTCCGGCCTGGACGACCACCTCGTTCTTGAGGCCCTCGGTATCGGGCAGGAGTTCGATGCGGCTTAGATTGGTGCCGGTCATGCAGCCGGCGACACCGACGCTCATGCCGGCGGCGCTGCAGGCCGTCACGAAGCCGGTTTCCGCTTCGGTCAGCCGGGCGATGGCCTCCCCTGCCCGCGCCTGGAGTTCGTCGATGCGGACGAAGTGGGACTGGATCGCGGCGCCCGCCTCGATGGCCTCGGGGACGACCCGGGAGGCGCCGAGCGAGGTCATGGTACCGGAAACATTGATCACCGGCGTCAGCCGGTAACGTTCGAGAATTTTGCTGTCTGCCATTTCTTCTACTCTGGTTTGACCGCGACGACGGCCTCGATCTCGACGGTGATGCCGCCCGGAAGCGAGCCCATGCCGACGGCGCTGCGCGCATGACGTCCGGCCTCGCCGAAGACTTCCACCATGAGATCCGAGCAGCCGTTGATCACCGCCGGATGGCCTGCGAAATCGGGGGCGGCGTTGACCATCCCGAAAATCTTGACCACCCGCTCGACCCGGTCGAGCGAACCGAGGGCCTTTTTCATGACGGCGAGGAGAACGATCCCGGTGCGGCGTGCGTGCGCATAGGCCTCTTCCGCCGTCACCCCGGCGCCCACCTTCCCCTTGGCGAGTTGGCCGTCCTCCATCAGCGGCCCCTGCCCCGAGAAGAAGGCCAAATTGCCCTGGATGACCGCGGGAACGAAGTTGCCGACCGGCGCCGGCAGTTCCGGTAGCTCGATGCCGAGTTCCGCGAGGCGCCGTTCCGGTGTCGTTGCGGTCGTCATGCGACTTCCAGACGGAGTTCCACGGGGCCGCGCCCGCCGAGCGAATTCGACAGGGCCTGCGCCTCTTCCACCAGGGCTTCCTTGAGCTTGTCGTAACGCCGATAGGCTTCTTCGCGCGGCACCACCAGACACAAGGTCGCCACGCATTCCCGGCGCTCGTTGATAACCGATGCGGCGAAGCAGTGGGTGTAGCTGTCGACCGAGGTGTCGCAGGAGTAGAAGCCGGTCGGCCCGGATTCGCGGATTTCGGCGAAGAAGGCTTCGGTCGACAGGCGTTTTCCGTTCGGCAGGACGAAATCCTCGTCGGGGATCATGCTCCGGATCTGCTCGGCCGTGTGATGGGACAACAGCAGGCGTCCCGACGCCGTCCACGGTAGCGGGATGGTCTCGCCGACGTTGCTGCTGATTTTGAAATGCCGGTCGCCGTGCTTCATCATGACGACGGCGTACTTGTTGCCTTCGATCATGCAGAGCTGCGAGGTTTCGCCGGTCTTTTCGGTAAGGATCTTGAGGTGCGGTTCGGCCTCGCGCGTGAGGTCGAATTTCTCGGTGTAGGCGAGGCCGAAATAGTACAGCCGACGCCCCAGGAAAACGCGCCCCTCCTCGTCGAAGACCTCGAGGATCTTCTCCTTCACCAGGCGGTCGGCGATTTCGTAGACGGTCGAACGGGGCGCTCCGATGCCGCGGGCGATCTCGTTGATCCGCATCGGCCGCCCGTGGTGATAGAGGTGGTCGAGGATATGGATCACCCGATCGATTCCCCGAATGCGCGCCGCCGGCTTGCTTACGGGCCCGATGGCCGCGTCCGCCGTTCCCTTCTTCACCTTGCTGTCCATGCCGCTCCTTGTTCCAGCCGTTGCGGAAAGGCCTATTCCTTATAGGCCACGCAGTCGATTTCGACCTTGCAATCGATCATCATCGACGACTGAACGCAAGCCCTGGCCGGCGGATTGGTGCCGAAATACCCGGCATAGACGGCATTGAACGCCCCGAAGTCCCTCGGATCGTCGAGCCAGACGCCGACCCGGACCACGTTTTCGAGCCCGTATCCGGCCTCCTCGAGGATGGCGATGATGTTCTTGATGGCCTGGTGCGCCTGGGGGACGATGCCGCCGTCGACCACCTGTCCGTCGACCATCGCCACCTGCCCCGAAACGTAGAGCCAGCCGTCGGCTTCCACAGCCCGTGCGAACGGCAGGTGGGCACCGCCTGCTCCGGTCTGTGCCGATCCAATTCGTCTTATCGCCATAATTTCCTCCTGATGGTCAATTCAGCGGCCGGCGCCGTTGGAAAACGAGCTGTTCTGGATGAACTCGGTCAGCCGCCTGGTCTTGGGTTTGAGGAACAGTTCGGAAGGCGGCCCCTCCTCTCCGATCTTCCCCTCGTTCAT
>NPIG01000934.1_pt2 | contig 16558 bp, 15 predicted proteins | sample 8637441 | NCBI WGS metagenome assembly NPIG01 (sample SAMN07420675, study PRJNA396082) | bioreactor metagenome | isolation source: sample BR6 brine-fed electro-methanogenic bioreactor BR | place: Japan: Kochi | collected 2016-06-14 | reverse complement strand
ATCGTCGCCGGCGGCGGCGTCGCCCTGCTGCGCTGCCAGGACACGGTCGGCAAGATGAGCCTCGACGGCGACGAAGGCATCGGCTCGAAGATCGTCTTCCGCGCGCTCGAAGAGCCGCTGCGCCAGCTCGCCGCCAATGCCGGCGACGAAGGCGCGACAGTCGTGCAGAACGTGCGCGGCAAGAAGGGTGCCGTCGGCTACAACGCCGAAACAGGCGCCTACGAAGACCTCTTGAAGGCCGGTGTCATCGACCCGACCAAGGTCACCCGCACCGCCCTGCAGAACGCCGGCAGCATCGCCGGGCTCCTGCTCACCACCGAAGTGCTGATTGCCGAGCTTCCCGAAGAGAAGAAGGAAGCCGCGGGCGCAGGCGGCGGCATGGGCGACATGTACTAGACCACCGGTCAACCCGGCGGCGGTCACGCCCGCCGTTGACCATAGATTCGAGCCGTCCGGTCCTCAGGGCCGGGCGGCTTTCGTTTTCGCGAGCTTGCACCCGCTTGCAGCCCTTGCCGTGTCCGCCGCACCGCGGCATACCTGTCGCTTACACAAGTAAGAGAGTACGGGACACAGCAGTTTCGGTGGGTTCCGCTGCGCTTCACCCGTGTCTACCCCCGCTTCCCTGGCCCTTCGCGCCCGCGGTGCCCTTTGTAGCGCGTTTTCTGAAGAGCCCTTGTCGAGGGCCGCTGGTTCCCGCCTCAGCGTGGCCGGCCGCGCCAGAGACAGACCGCCCAGAACAGCGCCGGGACAAACGCCAGCACGGACACCACGCGCAGTGTGCCGCCCACGCCGAGGCCCGGCGCGTCGATGGCCCAGCCGGCGCACCACGCGCCAATCGCGGTGCACAGGGTGAACAGCGCGAACTCGCTGGCGAAAACGCGCCCGCGCGTGTAGTCGGGCACCTGCTGCATCAGCAGTTGCGTACTGAACACCCACATGACGCCCCCGCCCATGCCGTTCAAGAACACGCCGAGCAGCACCACGGGGAAGCTGTGCAGCGTCGAGGCAGTCGCCACACCGAGAATGACCAGCCCGTAGCCGCCGAGAATCGCGCCGCGCACCCGCGCCGCGCGGTCGCGCGTCACGTAGCGCATCAGTATGGGTCCCACGCCCGTGCCCACGCCCATGCACGCATAGGCCAGGCCCATTGAGGTGCCGCCGCCCTCGCCAATCGGAAACACGCGCTCGGCCAGCGCCACAATCGCCACCTGCACGCTGCCGGACACGGCCAGCGTGTACAGGGGCTTCAGCATCACAAGGCTGAGGATGTTCCGGTGCCGCCCGAGGTAGGCCAGGCCGTCCCCGTATTGCCGGAACGCCTCGCGCACGCCCCGCGCCACCGCCTCCGCCGTCTCCTCCCGGCCCGAGCCGCGGATGCCCGCTATCAGCATCGCGGAGAGCACAAACGTGGCCGAATCGATGATGAACGCGGGATAGGCGCCCAATGCGCCCGTCACCAGCCCGCCAAGCGCTGTGCCCAGCGCCAGCATCACCGACCAGGTGGCCGAGCTGAGCGCATTCGCCGCGCCCAGTTCCGCGCGCGTCACAATCACCGGCAACAGCGCGTTGCGCGTGGGAAAGAAGAAACCGGCAAGCCCCAGTTGCACCGCCGTCAGCGCGTACAGCAGCCACACCTGCTCGCGCGAACGCACCAGCAGAAAGCCGAGCACCACCGCCGCGCGCAGCAGGTCCGTGGCAATCAGCAACCGCTTGCGGTTGTAGCGGTCCGCGAACACCCCCGCCACCGGGCTCACCAGGAACGGCGCCAGCATGCGCACCGCGAACAGCCCGCCCAGCGCCAGCGCGGAATCCGTCAACTCCGACAGCAGCGTGGCCGTGGCGATAAGGTTGAACCAGTCCCCCAGCAGGCTCACAACCTGCCCCGACCACAGGCTGCGGAAGTTCGCGTTCCCGCGCACCAGCGCCATATAGCCCGCAGGCTTGCGTTCTTCAGCGGAACGAGCCAATAGGTCCTCGCAATGTGGTTCTTCGGGCACGCGCCATTGGCACGCCCGGCGGAATCAATCCACCGCCCATTCCGGGTCGCTGGTCGGAAGCTTGCGGTACCAGAACCAGTAGAGCCCGATGCAGGAAACGGCGAATACCGCGAGCGTCTTCCAGAACGTGCCGTAGTCGTGGATGATCAACTGCATCGGCAGCATGAACAACGCCACCTGGTAGACCAGCGCGAAAGGCACCGAAATCAGGTCGGCGCGGTTCTCGCGGTGAATGTAATCCTGCTGTTCCTGGGGAAGTTCCTTGCGGACGGGGCCCCAGACGCCCCAGGGCCGGGTCTTGCGGTAGAACTCGACCAGCACATTGTGCTGTGTGGGCTGGGTCAGCAGACAGCCCACAATCGTCGCGATGAACGGAATGCTCGCCATCAACGCGAACTGCAGCCGCTCGTCCATCTCGGGCCAGAACAGCCGCTGGATAATCGCGCCGGTGCCCCCGAAGATCAACCCGATGGCCACCCCCCACCCGTTCATGCGCCACCAGTACAGCCGCAGGAAATTCGGCACCAGCATGCCCGTGCCCAGCCCCATGATGATCCAGCCCCAGATGTCGTTGATGCTTTCCGCGCCCACGCCCAGGAGGAAACCCAGACCGCCCATCAGGGCGGTCGTCACCCAGGACGCGGTGATGAGTTCCCGGTTCGCCGCGCCCGGGCGCAGCCAGCGCTGGTAGATGTCGCGCACGAAGAATCCGCACGCCATGTTGAGCGAGGAGTCGAAGGTGGACATCGACGCCGCCACAATCGAGATAAGCACCACCCCGCGCAGGCCCACGGGAATCCAGTCGAGAATGACCGCCGGCAGAATGCGCTCGGGGTTGACCGTGCCCTCGAAGCCGAGCAGCGGCATCTTCGCCGCCCAGTCGGGCCCGAGCGTGTTTGTGAGGGCGGTGACCATGCTCTCCGCGTAGTTGCCGGGATTAAGCATGATCTGCGACGTCAGGTCGTGCCAGCCCGCCGCGGTGACTTCAGGATGGTACTGCTTGATAATGACCGCCGCCTGCTCGAGCACCGCCGGGTCCGGGTACATGCGCTGCACCAGAAACACGCCCAGCACCGCCAGGCCCATCATCATCGGCCAACGCACCATGATCAGCCAGCTCACCAGGATCGACAGCAGCCCGCACTCCCGGTCGTTGCGCGCCCCGAAGTACTTCGGCTCCGCACCCGAGCCCAATCCACCGATGATATTGCGCACCAGGTAGAACATGGCGAAAACCATCAGCAACCGGTACGGCTCGTAGCCTTTGGGCATGTTCACCTTCCACGCCGGCAGCGAGTCGAGCCAGTTGGCGTTGCCCGTCACCTGTTCCGCCGCGGAGCCCAGCGCCGCCATGTCCGGTATGCGGTACCAGGCCGCCAGGCCGATCAGCACGGCGGCGATAACGATAATGGCCCCCTGCAGAAGGTCCGTGAACACCACCCCGTAGAAACCGGAGAACATCGTGTAGAGCACGGCGATCAGCACCAGTGTGCCCGCGCACACCGTCGGGGTGAACGGGAAGAACATGCTCAGAAAGAGCCCCGTGCCGCGCACCAGATACCCGATCATGCCAATCGTCATGATGAGCGTCACCAGCGCCGTCAGCAGCCGCGCCGCTTCGGCGTCCGCGCCCTTGCCGAAGCGAAACACCATCCATTCGGCGCCGGTAATGCAGCCCGAGCGCCGGTGCCACTTGCCCGTGAAGCACAACATGAACGCCAGCACGAGACACGCGCCGCCGCGAAACTCGATGAACAGCCCGCGCGGCCCAATCATGAACAGGAACGACGTGATGATCATCGTGCCCGTGACATCGAACCACTGCGCCATGCCCGATGTGCCCAGCAGATACCACGGCAACTCGCGCCCGCCAATGAAATAGTTCTCGATGCTGCTCGCCGCTTTGCGCAGCAGCAGGTAGCCCACCAGCACCACGATGACCACATACACCGCGATGGCTGCATAGTCAAAGGTGTTCAGGTAACTCATGCCGTCCCTCTCCTTGCCCGCTGTGCCACTGGACGCCAGACCGCACAGGCCAGCCGGCACCCACCGATTCAACGGCAAACTATCCCACAAACCGCCCCGGCAGGTCCAATCCTGCCGCCCCCGCGCGCGCAAGGTTTTCCCGCCGGTCCATGTCCTGCTATGCTGATTGAGCGATATGACCGCGGCACCCGGGCCGGCAGGGTACGGCCGCCTGCATTCGGCGGACCTTGAGAAAGCACAGGTTTCCTCCTATGTCACATCTGCACCGGTTCTACATTCCACCCGGGGCGGCACAGCCGGGAGACATCACATTGCCCGCCCAGGAGGCGCACCATGCGCTGCATGTCGTGCGCGTGCGGGAGGGGGACCCCGTGGAACTCTTCGACGGCCAGGGCGCCGTGGTCACCGGCGTGGTCACACGAACCACCCGCCGCGATGTGGTGGTCGGTGTCAACGGGATGCGCAACGAATCTTCCCCGTCCCCCGGTCTCGTGCTCGTCCAGGCGTGGCTGCTGCGCGAGCGCCTGGTGGAAGAACTCATCCGCTATGGCACGGTGCTCGGCGTCTCCCGGTTCCGGTTCTTCCGCGCGGAACACTCGGAGAAGCAGCCACGGCTGAGCGACAAATGGCAACGCACCGCCATCGAATGCTGCAAGCAGTGCGGGCGCAACCGCCTGCCCGAGTTCGAGGTGGTCGATACCCTCGAAAACGCGCTCATCGGGCTCGTGGGAGACCTGCTCGTCGCGGACATGCACTCCCGGCCAATTCCCCTGGCGCAGGCGGTCTCCGGCGGGGACGCGGCACTGCTTGTGGGACCCGAAGGGGATTTTACCCGCGCCGAACTGGAATTCGCCCTCCAGCGCGGCGCGCAGCCCGTATCACTGGGCGGCACGACTTTTCGTGCCGAGGTCGCCGCCACCCTGCTCATGAGCCTCGTCCGCTACCACCAGGGGGGGCTTGGTCCCGCACACCGGCAATAGACATGGTCCTGTGCCGGCGCGTTCTGACAGACCCGCTATTGCACAAGCCCGCAAGGGCGGCAAATCGGATTGTGCAGTCAAACCACACAGCCCGAGAGGCCTTCAATACGCGCTTGGGGAATTCCTTCGTCACTTGGAATGCCGATGCCCGTTTGTCGTAGCATGTTTTCACCTTGCGGCGTTGCCGCCGGTGAAATGTGCGGGCTGGTCTGGGAATCGCCGGAGCGGTCACGAAAAGGAGAGACATTGACATGCCTGAAGACACGCTGTTCGGAAAGATCATCCGCGGGGAAATCCCCTCGGAAGAAGTCTACTCAGACGATGAGTTCTATGCCTTTCGCGATATCCACCCCGCGGCGCCCACCCACATCCTGGTTTGTCCCAGGAAGCCCATCCCCACCATCGACGACGCCACTGCCGAAGACGCCGAATTGCTCGGCCGGCTCCTGCTCACCGCCAACAAGATAGCCCGGCAGGAAGGGCTCACGGAACGCGGCTTCCGCTATGTCATCAATTGCGGCAAGGACGGCGGACAGGAAATCATGCACGTGCACCTGCATATCGTCGGCGGACGCCCGCTTTCCTGGCCTCCCGGATGAACCGGTCGGGCGGGCCGAAAAGCCAATCACATGATTGAAATTGCGCTCAGAACCACGATTCCCGTATACTCACGGGTGAAATGCGCTTAGTGCGAAGAACAGGACCGCAGGTGAACATCAACACACAAACAGGACTGTGCGCCGTCATTGGCAACCCCGTCGGGCACTCCCTGTCCCCGGCCATGCACAACGCGGCTTTCCAGGCGCGCGGCCTGAACTGCGTCTATCTGGCTTTTGAGGTCGCGGCGCTGGAGGCCTGCCTGGCCGGCATGCGCGCCATGCCCTCCTTCCGGGGCATGAGTGTCACCATTCCGCACAAAGTAGCCGCCATGGCGCATCTGGACGAAATCGACCCCATGGCGCGCAAAGTGGGCTGCATCAACACCATCACCAACGAGGGCGGGCGGCTTGTCGGCAGCACCACGGATGGGCTGGGCACACTGCGCGCCTTTGACGAAGCCGGCGTCCCCCTCGAGAACCGCCGCATCCTGTTCATCGGCACAGGAGGCGCCGTGCGCTCGGTCGCCTTCGCCATGGCGGACCTTGGGGCACCTGAGCGTATCACCATCGCCGGGCGGACCCCCGCACATGTGGCGGCGCTTGCGGGCGACTTGCGCGAGAACACGGCAGCGCGCATCGAAACGGCCGACCTGCGCATGGAACTCTTGGACATTCTGGGGGATCATGATATCGTGATACAGGGTACTCCGGTGGGCATGTACCCGGAGCGGGTGGGCGAAAGCTGCGTGCCCGCCGAGTCGCTGCGGCCGGACATGGTGGTGTTCGACATGGTATACCGGCCCATGAAAACAAAACTCATCGCGGATGCCGCGGCGGCCGGGTGTACCGCAATTCTGGGACTCGAAATGCTGGTTAATCAGGCGGTGCTCCAGTTCGAACAGTGGACCGGCGTCACCGCACCGCGCGAGGTCATGCGCGAAGCACTCGAAAACGCACTGCGGGCCGACGAATGCCGTCCGGCCCATTCCGGGTAAGAAAGGGGAGCGCGATGAAGGTACAGACATTTCTTGGCAAGGTCAGTATTGACGGTCTGCACCAGATGGACGACCACATCAACGGATGGCTGAAACGCAACAACATCACGCCCGTCCAGGTCAAGCAGTCTTTCGGCAATGACCGCCACCACGACGGCAGAAACGCCGAACCCATCGTCATCATCACTATCTGGTACGAAAGCAACGAGCACGAATTGTAGCCCGGCCCCCACCCGGTGTTTCCTTTCCGGCAGGCTCCCGTGCTACAATTCCCACAAGCGCGTAGTACGTAGAGTTGTGCGCCTGTCTTCGCGTCTATCGGCTTGCCAAATCGTGTGAGCCGTGGTAGTTCCGCATCACCGGCCGGTCTGGCCGGGCGTTCTGGCGCGGTCGGAAGCGCCGCAAGCGGGGGAACAGGCGCGTGGTGTCCATTGCCGTCAAGGATGAACTCGAGATGCTGTTGACCAAGTATATCCAGAAGAATTGTGTCACCCCCGAACTGGAAGCCGAGAACAAGGCCGATGCGCTGAAGCAACTCACCCACATGCTCTTTGAGAAAAAGCGCATGAAAGGGGTCGGGCCGGCGCTCGACCAGATCATGGCCCGCGAAATGACCGAGAGCACCGGCATCGGCCATGGGATTGCCGTGCCGCATGCCCGCGTGTCGGGAATGAAGAACCTCGCCTGCGCGGTCGGCCGGGTTACCAGTGGACTGGACTTCATGGCCGTGGACAAGAAACCGGTCCACCTCGTGTTCCTGATCTGCTATCCGCCGACCCAGCAGACCACGTACCTCAACTTCGTGGCGACCATCGCGAAGCTGCTGCGCGACGGGACGCATCTCAACGCCATGCTCGAGGCCGAGACCGCCGACGCCATGTTCGACGTGCTCGAGGAACTCTCTGAACGGCTCAAGGAACCCGAAGAAGTCTACGGCAAAGCCCGCGCGCCCAAAGCTGACCCGGACCTGCTCGAGACACGCGACGCCCACGCCGACATCATCCTCCTGGCCCGCCTGCAGTTGTGCCAGGAAATGCTTGACGCAGCGCGCACCGGAAAGAAGGCCATCCAGCAGCGCATCGAGAATATCCGCTCTCTGGTTGACCAGCGCATTCTCCGGCATTACGACCGGCTCTCGAAAAGCCGGGGGCCCGCACTCGTGCCTGTGGAGGGAGACACCTGCCAGGGATGCTTCATGCGCCTCCCGTCGCAGTTTGCGCAGCGCGTGCGACAGGACGCCGACCACATCCACACGTGTCCCAATTGTGCAAGGTTCATCTACATGGTATAGGCGGCGGCCCGTGCAGAAGGCGGCCTCGCCGGGGAAAGACATGCCGGGGCGGCGCGCGCGCCAGAGGGGAAATCGGCCATGATGGACATGGAGAAGGTCCAGCAGTACATCGAGAAGGTGGACCTGTTCAAGGGGCTCACCGCCGACGAAGTCATGAAGATCTTCGCCAAAGGCATGACCATGCGATGCGTCAAGGGCGAAACCCTCTTCTACCAGGGCACCATTGGCAGCCAGATGTATGTGCTTCTTGGCGGGAAAGTGGGGGTTTACGAGGGGGAGAAACTCATCGCCACACTTGCTCCCGGCGCCATGTTCGGTGAAATGGCCCTCGTCAACAAGGCCCCCAGAAGCGCGACCGTGCGCGCGCTGGAAGACAGCAGGCTCTTCGTCCTCAGTGAAAGCACCTTTGAGAAGCTTCTCACAAAGCGGGTCGCCATTCGTATTCTCCTCAACATCATTGCCACACTCAGCGCGCGCCTCAAGGAGAGCAACGCCCGCATTGTCGGTTGAGCGCCCGCCGCTCCCCGCATCGACACGCGCCACGCGTGCGCGGCCCGGCCTTCGCTTTTTCAGTTTCCTCGCGAATGTGATAAACTTGACACGGGGTGTGGCAGTCGAGGGAGTGCAGGCGGCTTCTTTCGCCGTTTCGCCGGAGCATGGGAAGAAGACGGGCCATCGTGGGTAACGCAACAAGGGCAACCTTCCGTTGAGTGCAGACCGGCCACATTCGGAATCCTTCTGGCGCAGGCTGGTGGCCGAAGCGCCCGCCGGTTTCTACCTGGTGGACGTGGACACCTTTCGTACCACGCTGCTGAATGACCGTGTCGCCACGCTGCTCGGCCGCTCCGTCGAAGAGTTGCAGGACCGGCCGTTTTCCGAGCAGATTCCCAACGTGCATCCCGACGACGCCGCGCACGTGCCGACCACCCGGGAAGGCTTGGTCGAAATGGTCACCAATCAGACCCGGCCCTACCTCTACCGCGTGCGCGACAACGAGGGACAGTGGCACCGCATCGCGACCTGCAACACGGTCTTCGAAACCCGGCCCGACGGCGCACCCAAAACCGTTCTCGGGGTCGCTGTCGCGCCCATGGACAACGAACTGATGCTGGCGGCCCTCGAGAGTCAGGAGCGCCTGTACAAGACGCTCGTTGAGACCGTGCCAAACGGAATTGTCGAACTCGATTCCAAGGGCGCCATTGTATTCGTGAATGCGGGCTTCGAAAAGAATTTTGGATACCAGCGCACGGAAGTCATCGGGAAGCCCTGGGACGAGTTCGCCGCCACCCCCGAACTCGGCGCCGAACTGAGGCGGCTCCAGCAGCACGTCGAAGAAGACAGGCCTGAACCCGCTCCCTGGCATGGCCGTATTCGAAGCGCCGATGGGGCCGCCCGGGATATCCGGCTGGACTGGGACTACAAGGTGGCTGCCGATGGCGCCCTGGCCGGGTTCATTGCCGTCATTACCGACATCACAGTGCAGCTCGAAAACGAGGCGAAGCTGCGCGAGGCCACGGCCTTCTACCAGGACACCCTGAACGGCCTCACAACCCACATCGCCGTGCTTGATGAACGCGGCGATATTGTCACCGTCAACGAAGCGTGGCGCGCCTTTCACCACGAGAACGGCGGCACCCACCCTGACGCCTGCGTGGGGGCCAACTATCTCGACGTGTGCCGCGCCGCCGCGCAGAAACGGGCACCGGGCGCACAGGCCTGCCTCGACGGAATCCAACGCCTGGTCCAGGGACGGAACGAATCCTTCGTACTCGAATACGCCTGTCATGCGGACACAAACCGGCTGCGCTGGTTCCTGCTTCGGGCCACGTTGCTTCCCCACAGCGAACGGCCCCGGGTCATTGTCGCGCACGAAGACATNNACATTACCGAGCGCAAGCTGGCCGAACAAGCGGCGCTGCAACGCGAACGCGAACTCCTTCAGGCCGACAAGATGGCCTCGCTCGGGGTGCTTGTGGCGGGGGTGGCCCATGAAATCAGCAATCCCAACCATTTCATTCGCAACCACCTCAGTTTCTGCACCGAAGTCTGGGCCGCCATGCGCCCCATGCTCGACCGCTATCATCGCGAGAATGGGGAATTCCAGGTGGCCGGCATGGATTACTCCACGTTGCGCGCCGAGATGCCGCACAATCTCACCGAGATGATACGCGCCTCACGCCAGATTGAGAGTGTGGTGTACGAACTCAAAGAGTATGTGCGGGACACGCCCGAGGAAAGGCTTCAGGCAGTCGCCATGAACGAGGCCCTCAACGGCGCGTTAACGCTCTTGCGGCACGCCGTTTCCCGTTCCGGCGACGGGCTCCAGGTGGACTATGGAGACGCGCCCCCATTCATGGCGGTGCAGCAGCGAATCGAGCAGGTCATCATCAACCTGGTCCAGAACGCCTGCCAGGCCGTCGACGAGCAGACCGGCACCGTCCGCGTGTCGACCTTCTACGATGCCGCGACCAACGAAACATGCCTGGCGGTGCGCGACGACGGCCCAGGCATTCCCCCTGAGAACCTGCCCCGGGTCACCGAGCCCTTCTTCACCACCAAGCGCCACACCGGCGGCACTGGACTCGGTCTCGCCATCGCTCAGCGGCTCACCAGGAAGTACGGCGGCGCCCTCCTGCTGGACTCAGAGCCCGGCAAGGGCACCGGGGCGACCCTTCGCTTTCCCGCCCTCGGGCAACCCGAAGGGGCGGCGCCATGAACCCCGGACTCTATCCGGAAACACCCATACTCGTCGTGGACGACCTCCCCGAGGCCGTCCAATTGAACACCCGCATCCTCTTGCGCAAGGGCTACACCAACCTGCTGCCTTGCCAGGACAGCCGCAAGGTGATGGAACTGGTCGAGGCGCACCGGCCCTGCCTGATGCTGCTGGACCTCGCCATGCCCTATCTGCGCGGCGAGGAACTGCTCGAGCGCGCGCGCGCCCGGTTTCCCGGCCTCAACGTCATTGTGCTCACAGGAATCAACGAAGTCGGCACCGCGGTTCAGTGCATGAAAGCCGGGGCGCTTGACTACCTCGTCAAGCCCGTGGAGGAAACCCGCCTCATCTCCAGCGTGCGGCGCGCCATCGAATTGGTGGAGATTCACGGCGAGTACGCCGCGTTTCGCGCACGGCTTTTTGATGACAAACTCGAACATCCCGGCGCGTTCGCGGAAGTCATCACGCAGTCTCCCGCCATGACGGCGGTCTTCCATTATCTCGAAACCGTCGCGCCCACGCCCAAACCGCTCTTGATTACGGGCGAAACCGGCACTGGGAAAAAGCTGCTGGCGCGCATTACCCACCAGGTCAGCGGCGCACCGGGCGAGTTTGCCGCCATTGACACAACGGACCTCGATGATGCGGCCTTCACGCGAACGCTCTTCGGCCGCGCCAGGCGCCGCTTCGGCAACGTGGGCGCGGCACACTCGGGCACAGTCGAACGCGCGGAAGGAGGCACGGTCTTTCTCCGGGAGCTTGGCGACCTCTCTCCGGAAAGCCAGGCGAAACTGTTGCGGCTCATTCAGGAGCGCGAGTACTTTCCCGAGGAGGCCGACTTCCCGAAGAGGGCCAGCGTAAGGGTCATCGTGGGCAGCAGCCGTGAACCGGCTTCCCTGCGCCGCTTCGGACAGCTCAACCCCGACCTCTTCAACCGGCTGCGCGCACAGCACGTGCACATCCCGCCCCTCCGACAGCGCCAGGGCGACCTCCCTCTGCTGGCGGGGCACTTCTTGCGCGAAGCCGCTCAGGCACACGGCGTCAAGGCACGGCCAATACCGCCCGGCCTCTGCGCATTGCTCGAAACCTGCCTCTTCCCCGGCAACATCGGCCAACTGAAGGCCATGATTTACGATGTGGTTGGCCGCGCGCCGGCTGGACGGTTCACTGTCGAGGATTTCCAGGCGTTTCTGGGCGATGACGCATCCTCATGCGCCGGCGACTCGGGCACCCGGATTGCCCTGCACATGTGCGCCAGCGCCCCCGAATTGCCCACCATACAGGAGATAACCAACGCGCTCATCGAAGAGGCCCTTGCCCGCACCGGGCAGAATCAAAGCCACGCGGCGCAATTGCTCGGCATCACCCAGTCCGCGCTCAGCCAGCGCCTGAAGCGCATGCGCGACAGCGAGGCAGAGCCCTCGAAATAGTCCCGCGCGCCGCAGAAGATGAGCGGCCGGGCCGTCTGCGAAAGATTCTGTGTTGTGCTACACTATTCCAGTCGGGGCGCACCGGGGCACGCCCGGCACGGGAAACAGACCATGCCCAATCACGTAAGCTGGCTTCATGAGCAACTGCCGGAATTGGTGCGCAAGGGTGTACTGACCGAGGAAGCCGCTGAGCGCCTGCGCAGCCATTACGGGCCGGTGAAGCCCCTGTCCGTTGCGCGCATCGGGGTCATGCTTTGCGCCGTGCTCGCGGCGCTGCTGATCGGCGCGGGGATTATTCTCCTGCTCGCCCACAACTGGGAAGCGCTTTCGCGCCCCCTGCGCGCCGCACTGTCTTTCGCGCCCCTAGTCACCGGCCAGGCCCTGGCGGGCTACGCGCTTTTCCGGCGCGCGGACTCAATGGCCTGGCGCGAGGCCGGCGCCGCTTTCCTGACCCTTGCCATCGGCGCGTGCATCGCGCTCATCAGCCAGACCTACCAGATACAGGGCAATCTCGCCGGCTTTCTGCTCACCTGGATGCTGCTCGCCATACCGCTGGTCTACCTGCTCGACAGCACGACCGTCGCGGTCTTGTATCTGGCGGGCCTGTGCGGCTGGGCGGGGGCCGCGCAGTGGACCTACGGCAATTCGGCGGGCGCCTGGCTGTTGCTCGCGCTGGTGCTGCCGCACGGGGTTCTCCTGCACCGCCGCCCCGCGGCCAGGATGCGGGAAACCTTTTTCGATACCGTGCTCGCGCTGGCGCTGCTGGTCTGTCTCGGGTTTGTGCTTGAGCACGCCATCCGGGGCGTCTGGATTCCCGCCTATGCGGCGCTCATCGCCCTGCTCTATCTGCTGGGCCGTCAATTCTATCCTGACCAGCGTTTCCACCCGTTTCTCCGCCTGGGCGCCGCGGGCGCGGTCGTGCTCGCCTTCATCCTTACCTTCGCGTTCCCCTGGGAGGACGCAAGCCGATATCCGCTGTGGGCCGGGAGCGCGCCGAGCTGGCACGTCTGGCATGATGGCCTGGTGGTGTTGGTGCTGCTCGGGCTGATGGCCGCGCTACTCGTAACCCGGCTGCGCCAGCGCGACTTCGGCCCCTTGCTCTGGTGTGCCGGCGCAGTGCTCGCCGTCTTCTGTTTCGCGTTGGCGAAATCCCTGGACGCGTCCTCATCCTTTGTTGCCCAGGCGCTGTTCAATCTCTACCTGCTCGCGCTTGGCGTGCTGGTCTTCTGGGGCGGCGTCAGCAGGGACGACCTTATCGCGGCCAACGGCGGCATGTCCATTCTGGCGCTGCTGTTCATTGGAAGATTCTTCGACGCCGACCTCAACCTCGCGCTGCGCGGCGTGGTGTTCATTGTCATCGGCCTGGGATTCTTGACCGCCAACATCCTCTTTATCCGGAGGCGCAAATCAGAAGGAACCGCACCATGAAGGCCCTGCTCAAGGTCTCCGCGTTCATCCTCATGGTCTGTGCCCAGCTCGCGGTGCCGGCGTCCATGATCTATGGACGTGAAACCACCCTCGCGCAGGGGGAACAGTTCAAGTTCCGCTGCGCGCCGGTCGACCCCTACGACGCGTTTCGCGGCCGCTACGTCGCATTGTCCATTCAAGGGAATGCAGCGACGGACAGTACCGGCCACATACGGCCCGGACAAAAGGCCTATGCGCTTCTCGAGCGGGATGAAGACGGTTTCGCCGTGGTCACCGATGTCCTCACCGCGCCGCCCGAACGGGGTCCCTACGTGCAAGTCACCACGGGGCACGCCATGCAAGGCGGACGCCGCCTCAATTTCCCCTTTGACCGGTACTACATGAACGAGGAACTCGCCCCTTTGGCTGAACAGGCCGTCCGGGGCTTTCGCAGCGATACCGTGGAAGCCTGGATCAGCGTTCGCGTGCGCAAGGGCAACGCGGCCATCGAAAACCTCTACCTCAACGGTCTGCCGGTCGAAGAATACTTGAGGCGCCGGGCCGGCCAGGGCACACCGCAAGCGGCATCACCGCTCTGAAAACGTGTCCAGGAGTTCGGCCTCGTCCTCACCCCGCGCGGCGGATGCGCCACAGGGGCCACCACACGGCCACGGCCTTGCCCGTCAACCCGGTGCGCGGCACCCAGCCGAGGATGCGGCTGTCGAGCAGGTCGTCGTGGTCTGCTTCCATGTCGGCGTTCTGCCGAACGTGGGTCAACACGAAGTAGTGCCCTTCCGGCACCTGCGTGTGGCTCTTGTTCCGCGTGCGTCCGTACGCGGCGTCGGGATGGGTGGAACCGTAGCCGTTTTCCGACAGGCCCGCCACATCCCGCACCGGGGCGCCGTCCACTTCGAGCTTCCCGTCGCTGATGCTCACACGCTCTCCGGGCAGGCCCGCAATGTAGCCGAGCAGCATAGTGCCGGGCGCCGCCTGCCCGGAGTCCGGATGGTAGAGCACCAGGTCGCCGCGTTGCGGCGCGCCCCAGCACGCCAGCAGATGCCGTGTGAACGGTATCCGGTACCCGAAGGCGACCAGATTGACCAGATAATGGTCCACTTTCTTGCCATCGGGCGACAGGGCGGCCCACGAGCGGCCCACGAACACGCGCAAGAGCACCAGCAGCGACACAAGCGCCACGCAGACCCGCCACCACCACGTATCGGAAAAGCCCGAAAAGTCCACCCAACGCCAAGGCGGCCACCAGATGCAGGTGACCTTGCCCACAATGTGCTCATTGGGCAGCCACCCGAAATACCGGCCATCCTGACTGTTCGCGCTGTTGTCGCCCAGCACCAGGTAATGGCCCTCAGGCACCTCGGAATACTCCGGCTCCGGACGCACGCCATAGGGCATGCGGCTCGGGTTGCCGCTCGTGTAGTAGACGTCCGGCATCGACTCCGGAAGCGCGAGGGGCTCACCGTTGGCATACACCGTGCCGTTCCGGATTTGAATACGCTCGCCGGGCAAGCCGACCACCCGTTTCACCAGCGTCTTGTGCTGCGGCTTCTCCTGCACCGCCTTGAACACCACGATATCCCAACGTGAGACCGGTTCGCCCTGGTAGATGCGCTTGTTCATAAAGGGATAGCGCACGCCGTAGACCCATTTGTTCACGAACACGCGGTCCCCGCGGCCGATACGGTCGTCGCCGTGCAGCGTCGGTTCCATGGAACCCGACGGAATGCGGTACGGCTCCGCGACAGGCCAGCGGATCAGCAGCGCCAGCCCGAGCGCGAACAGCCCGCTCTTGAGCCATTCAATGGCCTGGTCGCGCGGGAGCCCGCCCAGGAACCACATCACACCGCCCACAATCGCCACGACCAGTCCCGCGGTGCGCAGCCAGGGCGGCCCCGCAATGCGGCCGGTGCNNCGGTGCCGTGTCCGAACATCACGGCCAGTCCGGCCAGGGCGATAAGCATGCCCAGGTATCGAAACGGCACCGCCAGCCCCGGCGTGGGAAACTCGGCCACACTCGTCTTTCTTCGCGTTTTCTTCGACATGACGCTCCAATCGTCCTGCTGCGGTTACACAGGGAAAGGATGGGCATCATACCCCATCCGGGCGCGAGATTTCCCGCCGCGCGTCAGGATTTGGAGGCAACACCGGCTTTGCGCGCGCGGCGGGCGCGCACGGTGTGCACCACCTCGAACACCACCAGCCCGAGCGGCAGGCCGTAGAGCAGCAGCATGCCCCACCATTGGTCTGTCCACCCCGTGAAATCGCGCATCCGCGTAAAGGGCCACCAGACGCCTACCGCGCGCCCATAGAGGTTCTCATGCGGCACCCAGCCCCACACGCGGCCGTCCACACTGTTCAGACTGTTGTCGCCAAGCAGGAAATAGTGCCCTTCGGGCACCACCGAGAACTCCTCGTCCTCGAGCCCCCCGTAGCGGTAGGGATACTTCGCCCGCAACATCTTGAGGCGCTCCCGTTCTTCGCCCGGCGGGGCAAGCGCGATCATGCGGATGATGTCCATGTCGCTGGTGTAATACATGTCCTCCGGCATCGAATCGGGAAACGGTACCGGTTCCCCATTCACCCAGAGTTGCCCCTCCTGTATGCGCACCCGCTCGCCGGGCAGGCCCGCCACCCGCTTCACCAGAATGTCGTGGTCGCTCGAGCCCTCTACCGCGTGGAACACCACGATGTCCCAGCGTTTCGGTTCGCCCCATTTCCAAAGCCGGATGGTAGTGAAGGGAATACGTGGTCCGAAGAGCCACTTGTTGACCAGCAGCCGGTCGTTCAGAAAGAAGTTGTGCGCGCCGTGTATCGTCGGTTCCATCGAGCCCGTCGGCACCGAATACTGGTCGATAAGGCAGCCCTTGATGAACATCAACAGGACAATCAGGCGCAGCCAGCTGAACAGGTTCTCACGTGTCCACGGGCCGAAGAGGGCCGTAAACAGCCGCAGCGGCCAGCTCTGCGCGGACGCTTCCGGGGCCCCTTGTTCTTCCCGCACGTCTTCCACGCGTTCCCTCGTCATCCGCGGCGCATTCCCATTCCGCTTACTCCTCGCCCACTTTCAGCAATGCCATGAACGCCTCCTGCGGCACCTCGACCGTGCCGATCTGTTTCATGCGCCGCTTGCCCGCTT